>Ga0181533_1000661_pt1 | contig 46362 bp, 42 predicted proteins | sample PEATcosm2014_Bin_45_FD_119772 | JGI IMG/M metagenome (GOLD analysis project Ga0181533, IMG submission 119772) | Peatland microbial communities from MTU Mesocosm Facility, Houghton, MI, USA - PEATcosm2014_Bin11_60_metaG | ecosystem: Environmental > Terrestrial > Soil > Wetlands > Peat | place... | reverse complement strand
GGCCCACTGGTCCACGCTGATCACGCCGGCGTCCATCGCGGTGGCCTTCGGCTCGGCAGCTCTCATCGGGATTTTCTTTGGCTACTATCCCGCGCACAAGGCGGCTTTCCTCGATCCCATCGACGCGCTGCGCTACGAATGATATGGCGACTGGATCCGTGACACCAGTGCCGCGGGGGATATGGTCGGCGCTTCCTGGGTAAAGCCACCGAACAGCCCCAGCCTTGGCGGGCGCGGGCTGTGCTGGATGAGGCCGAACGAACGACGCTCATGCCCGACGAATCGGAAGGCTCTGCTGAGGGGCGGGGGAACCGTTCTCAGTGCCGGCACCGCTCGCCGCGCCGGGTCAGCCCATCATTCCCAGGAGGGAATGAGACGCGCGGCCCGGTGCGCTACCCAGGACGAACGGCCTAGCCGCGGACTGGAGAGGTCTTCGGGAAGCAGAGAGTGATGGGAAGGGGGCCCTCGGATGAACGGACCCTGGCAAGTCGGCTGGAGTGGGGTGACCCTGGCGGTGATCGGCTGGTGGCGCTTCTGGGCGGGAGTCAGGAACGGGTGGTCGGGAGTCATCGCTGTCGGGGGGACCTGGCTGCGGCGCGTCTGGCAGGCCCCGGATGCGGACGGGGGAGACGGAGCCGGGGTTACTCCTACCGGAGGGAGCGGTGACACGCGAGATCCTCGTCATGGATGACGACAAGCTTACACGCTGGTCGCTCACCAAGGTCTTTGCCCGAGCTGGAGACCGGGTGCGGGAAGCGGCATCGACCGCGGAGGGAATCGCGGCCGGATTTGGTTCTCAGGGTGGACATCCGCTTGCCCGACCGGGGAGCCAGGTCAGCAGCCCCTCCCCGCGGAGTGCGCAGCGCGGTTCCGAGACCAAAGCTCGCAGGTTGGGCTCTCACAGCGGTTCGAACAAAGATTACAATGATACAGTGGAGTTTCGTCAAGCCTGTCATTCCATCTGTTCGAGATAGAAGACTCGGTCTCTCAGGGGCGGGAAATGGCAACGAGGCTTGGGACCATCACGGGGCAGAATGTGGTCGGCAGGGCCCTTGCTTCTGCATGGTGGCGGGAGCGGGATCGGATCGCGCTGGGGGCAATCGTGCTGCTCGGAGCCGGGCTCCGGCTGTGGCGGTTGGACCAGAACGGGTACGGTCTCGAATACTACGCCGCCGGCGTCCGGAGCATGCTGACGAGCTGGCACAATTTCTTCTACAACTCGTTCGATCCGGCGGGGTTCGTGTCCGTGGACAAGCCCCCGGTCGCGTTGTGGGTTCAGGTAGCCAGCGCCAAGCTGTTCGGCTTCCACAGTCTCAGCGTGCTTCTGCCCCAGGTCCTGGAGGGCGTGGCCGCGGTATGGCTGATCTATCACCTGGTCCAGCGCCGGTTCGGGGCGTCGGCCGGCCGGCTCGCGGCCCTCCTCCTTGCCATCACCCCGGTGAGCGTTGTGATCGACCGCTCGAGTAACACCGACAGTTGCCTCGTGCTGGTTCTCCTCCTGGCGGCCTGGGCGCTCACGCGGGCGGCCGAGAAGGGGAGCCGGGGCCTGCTGTTATTGTCCATGGCCTTGATTGGGATCGGGTTCAACGTCAAGATGCTGGCCGCATTCGTCGTGCTGCCGACTTTCGTCCTGGTGTACTTCCTGGGTGCACCCGTCGGGGGGCGGCGCCGATTCGTAGACTTGACGATGGCCGCCCTCGTCTTGGCGGCGGTCTCCTTGTCCTGGGTGCTCGCCTACGACCTGACCCCGCCGGACAAGCGACCGTTCGCCGGCAGCAGTCGGACAAATTCCATGCTTGAGCTGGCGGTGGACCATAACGGGATCCAGCGGTTCATCCCCCGCTGGAGACTGTTCCGGGCCGCCGGGATCGTTCCAGGGACCGCGCAATCTGCGACGGCGGGAGCGCAACCAGGTCCTGGCGCTGGGCCTCCGGCCAGGCCCGGGCTTCGCGGTGGGTGGCCAGGGTTCGGGGACCGCGTCCCCGTCGGGCCGCTGCGGCTTTTCGACCGCCATCTGGCCGGTCAAGTGGGATGGCTGCTCCCGCTGGCGTTTCTGGGGGCGGGGGTCGCCGCGCGCCGGGCGCGATGGCGCCGGCCTCTCGCCCCGGCGCATATGATACTGATCCTGTGGGTTGGCTGGACCCTCACGTATGGCATCGTCTATAGCTATGCCGGCGGGATCTTTCGCGCCTACTACCTCGCCACCATGGCCCCTCCGCTCGCGGCGCTCGCCGGCATCGGCGTGGTGAGCCTGTGGGACGGGTACCACCGGCGAGGATGGCACGCTATCCTGCTTCCCGGGGCGCTGCTTATGACTGCTGCGTGGGAGGCCTACATCGGGTCGAGTGCCCTGGGTTGGACGCTCGACCCGTCGCGCAGTAGCCTGATGGCCATCCTCATCGCCGCGAAAGAACAGTCGGGCGATTGGCGGACTTGGCTCTACCTCGCGCTCCTCGGCGGAACCCTGGTGGCTGTGGCAGGGCTGCTCGCCCCACCGCTCCGTGGGCCTTTGAGCCGGCCTGCGCGCGGCTTGGCCGCCGCCTCGCTGGGAGTGGGACTGGTGGCGCTGCTGGCCACCCCTGGGGCGTGGGCGTTGAGTAGCGTGCTGTCCAGAGACAGCGTCATGCTCCTATCGGCCGACCTGTCCCGGCTGGCTCCCGGGGACGACACCGCCGGCCTGCGCTCGCGAGACAGGTCCGAGGGGCTCGCGACCACCCGGAAACTGGTGGGCTTCCTGACGGCCAACCACCAGGGCGAACGCTATCTGCTGGCGACCTTGAGTGCCCAGCTTGCGGCGCCAATCATCATCCAGACCGGCGAGGCGGTGATGGCAATGGGCGGCTTCATGGGGACGGACCCTATTCTGTCTCCGGAGAAGCTCTCCCGGATGGTCGGGGACAAGCAGGTTCGTTTCGTGATGGTGGACGATATCTCGACAACCGGTCGAAGGCTGGGCGCCGAGGCGGCGGGAAGACCCGTCGCGGACTGGGTCCGTGCGAACGGCAAGCACGTGGACCCGGCCCTGTGGCGCTCGAGCGTCCCGGAGGCCGGCGCCGTCGCCCCCAACCAGGCATTGCTCCCCCGAGACCCGAACGCCCCCCGCCGGCCGTTCGGCCGCGGCTTCGGCGGCAGGGTGAACAACTCGCAACTGTACGACCTCCGGCCCGAGGCGGGCGTGGTTCCGGTCCCTTCGGGATGACCGGCGGGAGGGCAGGGCTCCCGGCCGAGCGGGATCAGAGAAGAGCACCGCACATGATGACCTCGATCGTCATTCCGGTCTACAACAGCGCTGGGACCATCGGTCCCCTCGTCGAGCGGCTCATCGCCGTTCTGAGTGTGGACGCGCTGCAGATCGTGCTCGTCAACGACGGCAGCGTCGACGGCAGCGATGCGGCGTGCCGTGCTCTGAGCGCCCGCTACGCCGGAACCGTCACCTACGTGAGGCTCGCCAAGAACTTCGGCGAGCACAACGCCGTGATGGCGGGCCTCCGCCATGCGCGCGGCGACTACGCGGTGATCATGGACGACGACTTCCAGAACCCTCCGGAGGAGGTGCCTCGCCTGATCGACCACGCCTGCTCGCACGGGTACGACATCGTCTACACCGATTACACGCGCAAGCACCACCACTGGGTCCGCAACCTCGGTAGCCGGCTGAACGACCGCGTGGCCACCTTCATACTGGAAAAGCCGCCGCATCTCTACCTGTCGAGCTTCAAATGCCTTAGCCGCTTCATCGTGGGCGAGATCCTCAAGTACCGCGGGCCGTACCCCTACGTCGACGGCCTCGCCTTGCGATGCACCCGGAACATCGGCACGATCCAGGTCCGGCACGAGCCACGGAGGGAGGGCCGGTCCAACTACACGCTGCGCAAGCTGCTGCGACTGTGGCTCAACATGTTCATGAACTTCTCGGTCATGCCGCTCAGGATGAGCACTCTGCTGGGCCTGGCCTGGAGCGTCCTCGGTCTTCTGCTGGGCATCGAGGTGGTCGTCGAGAGGATCGTGCGCCCGGACGTGCCGGTCGGCTGGGCGTCGGTGCTGGTCGCCATCCTTCTGTTCTCTGGCGTCCAGCTGGTGCTGCTGGGGTTGATAGGCGAGTACCTGGGTCGGCTGTTCCTGACGGAGAACCAGACCCCCCAGTTTGTCGTCCGCGAGGTCGTGGAGGCCAAGCCCCTTGCTTCCTCGGATCTCCCCGTGACGGCCGGGGTCACGATCCCGGTCGATGGACCGCGGGAGATCGGGCATGACTGAACCGACCGGCCTCGATTGTTTCTGCGGCAAGCAAGTCCTGATCACCGGCGGGCTCGGCTTTCTCGGTAGCAACCTCGCCATCAAGCTCGTCGGGTTGGGCGCGCGGGTGACGCTGCTCGACGCCATGCTCGACGACCACGGCGGCAACCTCTTCAACATCGAGCCCATCCGGGACCAGGTCACGGTCAATTTCAGCGACGTCCGGGACGAGTGCAGCCTGAAGTACCTCGTCCGCGGTAAGGACTATGTCTTTCATCTCGCGGGCCAGAACGACCACGTCCTCAGTCTGACCAACCCATTCCCCGACATCGACATCAACATCAAGGGGTCGGCGATCCTGCTGGAGACGTGCCGGCGCGTCAATGCGGGCGCCCGGCTGGTCTACAGCGGCACCCGCGGAGAGTACGGGCGCGCGGTCATGCTGCCGGTGGGGGAAGACCAGCCCATGCATCCGAGGGGGATCTACGAGCTCTCCAGCCTCACGGCCCAGCAGCTGTTCCAGATTTACAACGACAACCACGGCGTGCGCTCGGTAACGCTCCGCCTGACCAACATCTACGGGGAGCGCGCGCAGATGAAGCACAGCCGCCTCGGCGTGGCCAACTGGTTCATCCGGCTAGCGGTGGACGACGAGACGATTCCGGTGTTTGGCGACGGCTCGCTGCTGCGGGACTTCGTCTACGTGCAGGATGCGGTGGACGCCATGCTGCGCTGCGCGGCGACCGAGGCCGCCTACGGTCAGGTCTTCAACGTGGGCAACAACCGCGCCTCCAGCTTTCGCGAGCTGGCGGAAATTGTCGTGCGCGTGGCAGGGAGCGGCCGCTGGGAGTTCGCGCCGTTCTCGCCGGAGCGCGCGGCCCAGGAGCCCGGCGACTTCTGCTCCGACATCCGCAAAATCGGGCGGGTGGTGGGCTGGCAACCGACGACCCCCCTGGAGGACGGCGTCAAGAAGACAGTGCTCTACTACCGGCAATACAAAGCGCACTACTGGTAAGTGCTGGGGTCACCCCTCTCCCCGGAGTGAACCACTCGTGACGGCGATGCAGGTGCCCTTTCTGGACCTCTCCCGGCAATATCGTCGGATTCGCGAAGAGATCCACCGCGCGGTCGAGCGCACGCTGGAAAGCGGCCGGTATATCCTGGGCGAAGAGCTCGCGGCGTTCGAGCGAGAGTTCGCTGCCTACTGCGGGGCCCGCGAGGCCGTCGGGGTTGGCTCGGGAACCGAAGCGCTGCACCTGGCGCTGCGGGCCTGCGGGGTCCAGGCGGGGGACGCGGTCATCACCGCGCCCAACACGGCGGTCCCGACGGTCTGCGGCATCGTCTCCGCCAACGCCCAGCCCGTCTTCGTGGACATCGATCCCGACAGCTTCACCCTGGAGCCCGAGAAGCTCAGGGCCTACCTGAAGGCACAGCCGCCGCCGTTCCGCGCCAAGGCGGTCGTCGCCGTCCACCTGTACGGCCATCCGGCCGACATGGGTCCCGTCCTCGAGGTCTCCCGGGAGTACGGCCTGAAGGTGATCGAAGACGCCGCCCAGGCCCACGGCGCCGAGTATGCCGGCCGGAAAGCCGGCTGCCTGGGCGACGCCGGGTGCTTCAGCTTCTACCCCACCAAGAACCTCGGCGCCTACGGGGACGCCGGCATGGTGGTCACGGACGACGCCGGGGTGGCAGAGCGGGTGCGCATGCTCCGCAACTATGGAGAAGAGGCGAAGTATCAGAACTGCATCGAGGGGGTCAACAGCCGCCTTGACGAAATCCACGCGGCGATCCTGCGTGCCAAGCTGAAGCATCTGGCGGAGTGGGTTGCGGCCCGCCGCAGGCTTGCCCAGCTCTATGGGGAGCTATTGGCCCAGGCACCGGTGGCGCTACCCGCCGAGGCGCCACCCGCTCGGCATAGCTATCACCTGTACGTGCTCCGGTCGGTCCGGCGCGACGGGCTCCAGAAGCATCTTCGGGACAACGGGATCGGCACCAGCATCCACTACCCCATGCCCGTTCACTTCCAGAAAGCGTATCGGCACCTCGGCTACAAGGAGGGGGACCTCCCGCAGGCGGAGCGGGCCTGCCGAGAGGTCCTGTCGCTGCCGCTGTATCCCGAGCTGACGGAAGAAGAAGTGCGGTACGTCGCCTCCGCAGTCGGCTCGTTTCCAGCTGAGGTTCAAGAACGCCAAAGTCATTCATAAGCACCGCCAGCGGCCGACGCCGCTCGTGTCCATCGCCTCGATCGCCCGCTCCGGCGTCCAGCTCAACCACGCGGGGCTGATCTGCCCGCCGCGCGATCCGGCGATGCGTTCGCGATTCTCGGCGAGATAGAACGGGGGAATGTGGTGGTGATGGACATCGATCATGCTCGGCTTTGCGGCGGTTGGCGCCTGGGCAAAGGCGGAGGTCACGCGGCCCACGCCGGTGCCTGCCACCGCGCCCAGAGGTGGAGGCGGAGCTGGCGCGGTTGGCAGAGGAACTGGCCCGGGCCGCGAAGGAACCAGAGCAGGCACGCTGCGAGGCGGAAGAGCTACGCCGCAAGGTAGACCCGAAGTGCTCCTCGCCGCGCGGGGCGCTGAAACAGGGAGCGCCACAGGTGACCCGTTTTGATTTTTCTGAGGATTTGTTGTTGCCGTGGGTGCGGTGGTCCACCGGGTTCGCCGTGGGCCTCGTCCTCGGCACAGGATACTATTGGCTGGACCTCCATCTCTCCAAGGCCCCCAGCAGCCGCATCTACGACTTTTCGCTTCCCCTCGACGAACGGATCCCGTTCGTCGCCTAGACGTTCTGGGCCTACACCCTCTACTATCCTTTCTGCTTCGTGGTCCTCCCGCTCCTCACCTCCGGGAAGCGGTTCGGCCGGGTGGCCCTGGCATATTTCCTTGAGTTCGCCCTGGCCTCCGTCTGCTTCGTCCTCTTCCCTTCGCGGATGATCCGGCCACCGGTCGCCGGCCCGGGGGTCGCCGCCCGGGCCCTCCACCAGTATCTTCACGAGATCGACCCGGGCTATAACGTCTTCCCGAGCCTCCATGTGGCCAACTCCATGCTCGTGGCCTGGGTGTTTTTCCGGGACCGGTCCCCCCTGGCGTGGCCTGTGCTCGTCCTCGCCGTGCTCATCTCGGCCTCCACGGTGCTCGTCAAGACCCACTACCTCTTGGACATCCCCGAGGGCGTGGGGCTCGCCTTCGTCTCCATCCACCTCGCCTGGTGGGGGGCGAAGGAACGGGAGAAGAACTGAGGAAGAGCAAGGGATCACGGAAGATCAGCCGTGGGAGTCACGGCAAGGGCGGGGGCTCCGGGCGCTCTCGGCTGACGCCATCGGGGGGGCCGCCCGCGCTACCCCTCCCTCCACGTAGGTGGAAAACGGGAAACAACCATTGCACGGCCTAGCGCGTGCAGAACCGTGAATTCGAGTACTTAGCACCAGACACTTTTGGGAGAGCAGCCCCAGCGGGGGATCTCCCGTTTGTGGGAGGAACCCTCACGTGTGACGGGCCGTGTGTATGGCTCCTGAAACAAATGCAGCCTGTGGCCTGTAAATAGTCTATGTGGTAGTCTATGTGGAAGGTGGCTCGGGGGCGGACAATTACTTTCCCCGGCATCTCGATTGCCGGGAGAGGGGGTCAAAGCGCGCGGGGTCTCAATGAGAACCCCACCACTCATCCCGCCGCTGGATTATTGATTTGCCAACATTCCGCAGGGTTCCGGCTGGGTGTGGCTTCATCAGGGGAAGCTCCGTGGCTACGGTTGTCTCCAGGTCGGATGAGGGGGGAGCTAGCCTAGGGGACCGCGGCAGCGCACGAAGCGGCGGAGAGTAATGATGCGACGAACTCTTGGAATCCTGATCCTGGGGGTCGCCGGGGTGGCCGTGATCGGCGGCACCGGCGCGTGGTGGTTGCGGGCGGATCGCGATAACCAGCCGACCTTCCGCACGGTTCCGGTAAAACGCGGGGATCTGGTGGCCACGATCAACGCCACGGGCACGGTGGAGCCGGAGGAAGTAGTGGACGTGGGGGCCCAAGTAGCGGGGATGATCCAGGCCTTCGGCACGGACAAGCATGGGAAACCGGTCGACTACGGATCAGTCGTCGGGGTCGGGACGGTGCTGGCGCGGATTGACGCCACCCTCTATACAGCCGATGTCGACACCGCCAAGGCCCAAGTGCAACAAGCCCAGGCCAACCTGGTCAGCGCCACCGCCAACGTCGAGCAGATGAAGGCGAAGCTGCTGCAGGCTCAGGCGGACTGGGAGCGCGCCCAGCGGCTCGGGCCCTCCGAGGCGTTAGCCCCGACACTCTTCGATCAATACCGGGCCAATTACGAGGTGGCGAAAGCGAACGTCGACGTGGCCGTGGCGGCTGTCGAGCTGGCACGGGCGACGCTGGTGCAAGACCAGGCGGCGCTGGCGAAGGCGCAGGAGAACCTCGACTACTGCACGATCACCTCCCCCGTCGAGGGGGTGATCGTCGACCGGCGGGTCAACATCGGACAGACGGTGGTCTCCAGCATGAGCACGCCCAGCCTGTTCCTCATCGCCAAGGATCTCAAGCGCATCCAGGTCTGGGCCTCGGTCAACGAGGCAGACATCGGCACCATTCACCCCGGGCAGGCGGTGACCTTCACCGTGGACGCGTTTCCCGACCGGGTGTTCCACGGGCGCGTCGGTAGGATTCGGCTCAACGCCACGATGACGCAGAACGTCGTCACCTACACCGTGGAGGTGAATACCGATAACGCGAATGGCATGCTATTGCCCTACCTGACGGCCAACGCCAAGTTCGAGGCGGGTCGCCGGCACCAGGTGCTGCAGGTCCCCAATGCCGCGCTGAGGTGGACCCCCCAGCCCAGCCAGATCGCGCCAGGTTTTCACCGGGGGACCGACGCCCCCGCCAGCCCACCGCAAGGAGGGGGCGGCAGCCGGCCGGCCGGGCGCGGCACTCTCTGGGTCGAGCAGGGGACCTTTGTCCGGCCGATCGGGGTGACCACGGGCTTGACGGACGCAACGCAGACGGAGGTGAGTGGCCCCGAGCTCGCCGAAAACCAGCGGGTCATTGTTGGAGAAATGACGACGGACGTGGCGGGCGCCCCGGCCGGGGGCATCAGCCCCTTCCTGCCGCAGCTCCGATTCGGGCGTCAGCGGACACCAGGGCCGGGTGGCCCAGGCGGCGGATCCGGGGCCACCCCTGGCACGGCTCCCGGCGCACCCGGTCCGGGGCCGGGCGGCCGCGGCGATAGCCAGGGCGGGGGACCCCGGAAGGGTGCGGACTGATCGTGAGGGGACTCCGCGCATGGCGTTAATCGCGTTACGGAACATCCATAAGACTTATTACCTCGGCGAAGTGGATGTGGCGGTGCTCAAGGGCATTTCGCTCGAGATCGACTCGGGCGAGCTGGTGGCCCTGATGGGCGTCAGCGGCTCCGGCAAGAGCACCTTGATGAATATCCTTGGCTGTCTCGACCATCCCACGGCCGGCGAGTACTGGTTCGATGGCAGCGAGATTTCCCGTCTGAGTTCCAAGCACCGCGCCCGGTTGCGGAACCGGCGGATCGGCTTCGTCTTCCAAACCTTCAATCTCTTGCCGCGCACGAGCGCGCTCGAGAACGTGCTGATGCCGCTGAACTACACCAAGGAAAACCTCACGGAGCAGGAGATGAGACGGCGCGCGGCCCAGTTCCTGGAGAGAGTCGGCCTGGCGGACCGTAGCGAGCACCAGCCCTCGCAACTCTCAGGCGGCCAGCAGCAGCGCGTCGCGATCGCCCGGGCGCTGGTTAACCGCCCGCAACTGGTGCTCGCCGACGAGCCAACCGGCAACCTCGACTCGCGCACCAGCGAGGAAATCCTCCAGATGTTCCAGCAGCTCAACCGCGCCGACGGCATCACGATCATCCTCGTGACTCACGATCCGGGGGTGGCCCACCACGCGCACCGGATCATCCGGATCAAGGACGGCCTTCTCGACGGCGGCAGTGTGGATCCCACTCGCGGCGGTGCGGCATGAAGACTTATCGCATGTTGAAAACCGCGTTAACGGCGCTGCGCCGCAACATCTTGCGCGCGGCGCTCACCATGCTGGGCATTGTCATCGGCGTGGCCGCGGTGATCGCCATGATGGAGATCGGCAACGGCTCCTCCCTCGCGATCCAGCGGACGATCGCCAGCATGGGCGCGAATAACCTGCTGGTCATGCCGGGGACCGCGGCCACTGGCGGGGTCACGTACGGGGCCGGGTCCGTCATGACGCTGACCCCGGAGGATGCCGACGCGATCCTGAAGGAAGCGCCCGCGGTCGGCAGCGTGGCGGTCGTCGTGCGTGCGCGCACCCAGGTCGTGTACGGCAACCGCAACTGGGTGCCGATGTACATCTACGGGACCACGCCGGCGTTTCTTTCTGTGCGCGACTGGACCGACCTGGCCGAGGGCCAAGCCTTCACCGACCGGGATGTCCGCAGCGCCAGCACCGTCTGCTTGCTGGGGCGGACCGTCGTGCGGGAGCTGTTCGGGGCCCAGTCCCCCATCGGAAAGGAGGTCCGGATACAGAACGTCAATGTCAAGGTCATCGGCGTCCTGCAGCAGAAGGGGGCGAACATGATGGGCATGGACCAGGATGACATCCTCCTGACGCCCTGGACGACGATCAAGTTCCGCGTGGTCGGGTCCTCCGTGACGGCCGTCAACCAGAGCAGCGCCGCGGCGGCCACCAGTACGCAAACGGACCTGCCCAGCCAGTTGTACCCGAGCACCCAGCAGAGCCTCTATCCCGTCCCCACCAGCACGCAGCAGGCCGACACGCCGCAGCCGGTGCGTTTCATCAACGTCGATCAAATCCTGGCGGCGGCCCGGTCCGCCCCCGAGATCCCCCCGGCGATCACGCAGATCACGCGCCTCCTGCGCGAGCGGCACCGTCTCCGCGGCGATACCCCGGACGACTTCCAGATCCGGGACATGACCGAAATCACCAAGACCATGACGTCCACCACCGCGCTCATGACCAAGCTGCTGTTGTGCGTGGCGATGATCTCGCTGGTGGTGGGCGGTGTCGGCATCATGAACATCATGCTCGTCTCGGTCACCGAGCGGACCCGGGAGATCGGGCTCCGCATGGCCGTGGGGGCCGAGCCGGGCGACATCCTGCGGCAGTTCCTGACGGAGGCCGTGACGCTGTGCCTGGTCGGCGGGACGGTCGGGATCCTGCTCGGACGGGGCAGTTCCTACTTGGTGTCCACCATGTTGCACTGGCCGACCGCGGCATCGCTCGGCGCGATCATCGCCGCCGTGGTGGTCTCGGCCTCCGTCGGCATCGTGTTCGGCTTCTATCCGGCCTGGAAGGCGTCCCGGCTGGACCCGATCGAGGCGCTGCGGTATGAGTGAGGGGGCGGTGATGACGAGGGGCGGACGGCGGTGCTCGCTCATGCTGGCGGTCATCGGGGTGTTCGCGGGGCTGGCCAGCGGCTGCATGGTCGGCCCCGATTACCACCCGCCGCAGGTGACGGCGCCAGATGCCTGGGCCGGCGTGGCGACGGCGCCCGCGACCCAGCCGTCCGTCGCCACCGCGGAGCCCGCAGAGCTGACGCACTGGTGGGCGCAGTTTAAGGACCCGACCTTGACGGAATTAGTCGAGGCGGCGGTGACGGCGAACCTCGACCTTCAACTCGCCGAGGCCCGCCTCCGCCAGGCCCGTGCCGCACGGGGGGTCGCCGTCGGGGGGCTCTGGCCGGCCGTCACCGCGTCCGCTGCGTACCAGCGCGGGCACACGGCCGGGGTCACCCCGGATAACGGCACCGCGGATCTCTTCCAGTCCGGCCTGGACGCCGTCTGGGAACTGGACGTGTTCGGCGGGGTGCGCCGCAATGTCGAGTCGGCTTCCGCGAACATCCAGGCGGCCGTGGAAAGCCTTCGCGACGTCCAGGTCAGCCTCGTGGCCGAAGTAGCGCTCAATTACGTGCAGCTCCGCGGGGCCCAGCAAGAGATCGCGGTCGCGCAGAAGAACGTGCTCGCTCAGCAGCATACTGCCGAGATCACCCGCCAGAAGTACAGCGCGGGATTCGTGAGCCTCCTGGACGTGGCCAACGCCGACGCCAACGTGGCGACGACCGCGGCGCAGATCCCGGGGTTCGAAACGACGGCCCAGCAGGCCATCTATGCCCTGAGCGTGCTGCTGGCCCGCCCTCCCGCCGCCTTGGTGACCGAGCTGGCGCCGACTGGCCCCTTGCCCAGTGTGCCGGCGGCAGTGCCGGCCGGGCTGCCGTCGGACCTCGTGCGCCGCCGGTCCGACATTCGGGAGGCCGAGGCGCAACTGCATGCCGCCACGGCGCAGATCGGCGTGGCCACCGCCGATCTCTTCCCGCAGTTTTCGCTGACGGGGTCGGTAAGCTGGCAGAGCAACCTGCTCGGCACGTGGTGGAGCGACGTCAGCCGCTCGTTTGGCGTCGGGCCGTCGGTGACCTGGCCGATCTTCCAGGGGGGCGCGCTGGTGGCGAACATCCGGGTCCAGGAAGCACTACGGGATCAAGCGTTCGTCACCTATCAGAAGACCGTGCTCGCGGCGTTCCAGGACGTCGAATCCGCCTTGGTTGCGTTCACGAACGAACAGCGGCATCGGCAGGCGTTGCAGGACGCCGTCGCCGCCAACCGGAAGGCCGTGGACCTGTCAACCCTGTTGTATTCCGAGGGCTTGACAGATTTCGTCAATGTGCTCGTAGCACAGACCGCACTCTACCAGGCCGAAAATGCGCTGGTGCAGAGCGAGCAAAACATCGCAACCGACCTGATCGCGCTGTACAAAGCCCTCGGTGGCGGCTGGGAATCCGTGCCGCCTCAGTCCCCGACAATGCCGGTGGTCCCCTCACAGGGGAACCACGGATAACGCCGTGGCAGGCTTGCACAGCATAGACGGGCTACGTGGAGAGAGAAGACCCGGTACCGCCGCTTGAGCCACACGTGCTGCACCCGGCGCCCATGCGGGAGCTGAGCGAGGGCATCCTCGTCGAAAACGGTTGAAGGGAGGCAATCGACGGGTGAGAATCAGGCGTGCCGTGGAGGTCCTTGAAATCCTTTCCTATCCCCAAGCAAATTTTTACACCGAATTGCGCCGCGGAGAGCACGCCGGGGGCGGGAACCACCTTCATCGCCCGCCTCCCACTGGCCGCCTGCTGACGCTTCGGCTTGATTCTGAAGAAGAATTCATCGGGGCTTCAGGATTCCTTCAGGTATCCCCGAGTATCTTCTCGGGGTCATGGGCTCCCGACTTCTTCCAGTCTTGACCGCATTCTTCCTCTGTGGTGGCGCCCTCGCCCAGGCGGCGGAGAGCCTACTTGGGGCGACCTCCACCGAGGCCCTGCACCCGGCCAGGGAGCGCCGGGCCTAGTGGAGCCTCGGTCGGCTGACCGTCCCCCCCAAGTGGTTTGGACGCCCGTGGGTTCAAGCCGAACTCCTGGACGACGAGCGGGTCGTGGCCCATCTCCGAGTGGATCCTGGAACCGGGCGATTCCTAGCCGGGGAGGAGCCCCCCACAGCGGGAGGCGACGTGCGGGATCTCACGGGGCTCCGGCCGGCCGTAGACTGCGCCCTTCACCAATTGGAGATCAGGGACTGGGCGTGGTCCATGGAACAGGGACAGGCCTGGGGTGTCTCCCTCCTGTTCGAGGACCGCGCGGTAGGGACGCTGAAGGTCGACGTGGGACGCGGACTCCTCCCGCGGGCGGACGATGACTAGCGATGGGGAGGAATGATGAATAGCGTCCAGCTTTCCATGATTCTGAATGAGCCGTCTTCGACCGGCGTGCTGATTGCTGCGGCGATCGTCAGCCTCGGGTGGCTATGGGGGAGCCGTGATCCGCAATGGCACCGTCCGTTCTCGCGTTGTCGCTTGCTTCCTTGCGAAGAGCATGGTCGAGGAAGGCATCGTATCGAAGCGTTCCGGACCACGGGTGAAACATGTCGATACTGACGCGCGTATCCATGCTGACGGTGCCCATGGCCAGCCCGGAATGAGGCGTCCCGATGTCGCAGTGCGGAAGGACTGACGCGGCGCGACCGATGGTGCTCGTACTCCGGCGCTCGCGGCTCATGGGAGCGTTTCGGGACGGGGGCGCCGGTCGACGCGAATTATCCACCTTAGGAGCTGGATCCAGAGGAAACCAGCGGCCGCCCGATCTGATGCTCCTCCGGCGTCCACAGAATCTCTCCATCCTCTGAAACACAACTGGGGGTAGTCGCGTATTATAGTCTACGAAGGGGTACCGGCCAGGAGGCCCGGGGGTGATCACAGGCGGCTAGGCCGGTGGTGGGTGGTCGAAGGCGTGTGGTATATTTACCTCAGCTCCCGAGATCCACGGCATTGACCCGACAAGGGCGTTCAAGAGGCGTGGAATGAGGCGGCTGCTTCCCTCGAGATCCCCGGCCTGGTGGGTGGTAGTTCTAATTTCACTTGCAGCCGTCGGGGTCTTCATGGTCTTCGAGGTGCTCGATCTCGACGGCTCCGACTTGTACAAGCGCATCTTCCAGCCCCCCATCCCCTCGCAGCCCACCGTGGCTGAGGCGGAGGGGATCATGCGTCACGGGGCATTTGCGGTCCAGGAGGCCCTGGGCCACCTGCACGCCCTGGTAGTCCTTCAACAGTCTTGCACGGGTTTTTCTCGCTGTCCGGTCGCCGTTCCAGCCATCTCTTGTGAACGGCTCACGAGGATCCGTGCCCGCGTGGACATACACCGCGCCTCCCTCCCCTCACCTGCACCAGGCGATGAGCCGCCTAGTACCCCTGCCCGCGCGATCTGACGTTCCCCAACTCGCTCCGATCGTTTGGTAAAGGCTTCAAATTTCTTGCGTTGGGCCGCGCGGTGTCATGCCCGCGTCCCCGGGGCCGCCGGCCACTTCCGGTAGCCTGGGACGGCTAGCCATACTTAGCGCCATGCACGTCGTGGGTGTCTCTGGTGGCCTTGCAGTCCCGGAATGCCGTTGCGACGCCAGCCTCGTTGGGTCCTTCGGGACTCTCGCTCAGGGTGGGGGAGCCTTGGGCCGTTGAACCCAGATGTAGGGTGGGGAAGTCCAAGGAAGAGCGTGCTGTGGTCGGAGGGCTGACCATATCCGCGAGCGTATTTCCTGAGCCCCGTTTGGTGTGGGGGACTGGCGACTGGCGGGCACGCCAACGTTTGCGGCCACGGGGAACGGACCTTGCCGGTCCCTGATATGACCGGGCGCTCCATGTGTCGGAGGAATACATGCCTCTGAGGGCATCGCGCCCTGATCATTTATCGCTGAGGGGAGTACTCCATGAACGCTCAGAAGAGAAGGAACCCATACCAGGTTGAGGCGTGGGCGGAATGCCCTCGCGAGAAGTCACAAGCCTTGTGCCCGCAATTCCGGCCGTGCGACCTCGAGGGACTGTACCCGGTGCGAGGCCATTGTGTCCTGTCCCGGTCCCCGGGGTGGTTCATGATTCCCAGCATTGAGGAGTACGGGAGGTACTGCACGAGAGTGGAATTCACCCAGTGTCGTTGGTTTCGCGGGACCGGTGAGACGGTTGGATCGGTCGCGGACCAGTCGGGATAGCAACTGACCCGAAAGGAGGCATGGTGGCCACCGGATGTTGGCGAGCCACCTCTCCAGAGAACACTCTTACAGGCCGATTGCCGGATGGTGCACCGCCCCCCTCGCGCTCTGGGCCGGTGTAGTGCGCCCGGGCGTGCGACGGGGGTGAAGCGCACCCTCCAGAAAGGATGGTACGCCTTGGCGGCGATCTTAATCGTGGAAGAGGACGGGGTGCTGGCCCGACAGATGGTACGCACCCTACGCCAGGCGGGACATCTCCCCACCCTGGCGTCCACTGCCCAGGCGGCCCTCCGCGAGGCCGGAGAGCAGCCGGATGTAATCGTGCTCGACCTAGAGCTACTTGATGTGCGAGGAGAGGAATTGCTGGCCCGCTTGGAGAGCCATCCCGAGACGGCGCACATTCCTGTGCTGGCCATCACGTGGCAGCGCGAGGCCGCCCTCCACCAGAAAGAGGTGGGCCGCGTGGCCGATGTGCTCCGCAAGCCTCTCTCGGGGGTGCAGCTCCGTGAGGCCGTGGACAGCATCGTCGCAACGCAGGGGCAGCCAACCGCCGAGGCCCTGCGGCGGGATCGGCAACAGCAGGGCAACCTGATCCGCCGCCTCCTCGTTGAAGGCTCAGACCCCCTGGTCCTTCACATTGCTCGGCGGGTCTGCGCCGACCGGACAGGCGCGAGGAGCTCGAACCGCGCGGAGGCCCTCACCTGGGCGGACATCGCCGACTGGGGGAGGCGAGAAGGCCTCTTGGACGTGGAGCAGGCCCGCCTGATTCGCCGCGTGCCTCTGACCAACGCACTGAGGGCCCAGGAAAGCACGGCGTGAGGGGTTAACCCTGGCGGAGCGGGACTGCGGTCCCCAAAAGCTTCATCGGTTCTCACGCTGATGTCGGTCGGCCGCCATCACGAGTACCACTTGGAGGCTTTGCCGGCCCGAATGGGAGTGAATAGTCTCGCCTGACAGGGTTCGGACGCACCTGCGGGGGGAGTCTGACGACGAGTCCAAGAGGAACTCATGCGCCTTTTGCGCAGATAATGGGCCGCGTCCCGAAACATAGCGGTCGCCGGCACCGTAGTGGTAGATGGTGTTCCTGAACCAGGCCAAAGATTTCGCAGGACGCCACGGGGGATGGTAGGGCCTCACCTACGCCGCAGTGAAACCTGCCGGGTTTTTCTCATGCTGCTCTCATACCCCCGACGGCCATGCGGCCGATTTCGGAGATCTGGCGGAACCAGGGAGTGATGGTGAGGGGTACCCTCGGATGAACGGACCCTGGCAAGCCGGCTGCAGTGGGGTGACCCTGGCGGTGATCGGCTGGTGGCGCTTCTGGGCGGGAGTCAGGAACATATGGCCGGCCGTCGCCGCTACCGGGGGGACCTGGCTCCGGCGGGTCTGGCAAGCACGGGATGCGGACGGGGGAGGAGGGGTCGGAGCGCCTCCGGGGGAGTGAATGGTGACGCGCGAGATCCTCGTCATCGACGACGACAAGCTTACTCGTTGGTCGCTTGCCAAGGTGCTCGCCCGCTTCGGGTACCGGGTGCGGGAGGCGGCATCGGCCGCAGAGGGACTCGCGAGTGCCCGGGAGTCCCCACCGGATTTGGTCCTCCTGGACATTCGGTTGCTGGACGGGGATGGGGGCACCGTCCTCCAGGACCTCCGGCAGTCGCGCCCGGGGCTCCCCGTGGTGATGATGAGCGCGGATGCCACCCCGGAGACCGTGCGACACATGCGCCGCCTGGGGGCCCGCGGCTTCCTGGCGAAGCCATGTGCGGCCGTGCTCCTCCAGGCCCTAATCGCCTACCTCCTGCTGTAGGCATCACCCCGACCCACCGAGGAGCCGGCCCGAGCGCGCGGTAAATAAGGTGCGAGATGAGCACGTGCCGACAGGTCAGTAAGAGGAGGCACGACCTTGCCTCGCGCCCTCCGGCTCAGCTCCCCGCCGAGATCCAGCGGCACCTGGCGGCGTGTCCGGCCTGTCGCCGCACCCTGGCGGCCCTGCGGATGACCCGGGGGTTGCTCGCGGTGCTGGCCGACGCGCCGGAGCTACCGCCGCGGTTTGTGGACCGCGTCCTCGGGGCCCTTCCGGTCGGGCACCTCCCGGCACCGAGGACGGCGGATCCATGGCGCCCTGCGTGGGGCCTCGTCCCCGCCTTCGCGGCTCTGGTGGCCGGGCTCGTCCTACTGAATCAGTTTGTCGCGGTCCCACCATCGATCAGCCTCCTACCAACGGATGACTGGTCCTTGAGTGAGGAGATCGCATTCGGTGTCGCAGCCCCTCAATCGGATCTCGATCTCGTGCTGGCCGCCGTGCTGGAGGGTGACGCGCCATGAGGTCCCGTGGGCTAGAGGCCGCGTTGCTGATTGTGGCCTTCGTCCTGGACCACGCCCACGACGCGGAGCTGGCCGCTGCCACGGTCGCGGCCCTAGCGGGCCAGGGCCAGCAGGCCTTCACCACCAATCTCTGATCTTCCCTTCCCGCCCCCGCCCATGCCAGATATAGAATTACTAATGTCTGACCCCATATTGGCTCACATTGGGGTCAGACATTGATATTTTTGTATTTTTCAGCCTTTGCCGAAAAGGTGGGCGTCAAGCTGGGACTGGGCCTCGCGGAGCGTGGCGTACGGGGTCCGCCGGTGAAGGCGCTCCTGGCGGTGGCCGCAGGCAGGACACTGCATGATATGAATGGTCTCGAGACAGAAGTGGCCGACATCGGGATCGGCGGGATCGTCGGCCAACCGGACGCGCTCAAGGAGGTCCAGGTAGCGGAAGGACTGGCCATCCCGGCGGCACTTCAGACACAAGAGACGGTCAGGCTGCTCGGTCAAGGCGTACCGACCCCACTACCTTCAATTTCGGATTGCGGATTTCGGATAGTGGATTTTCCCAGAAAACCCTGAGTCCAGTTCACCATTCGACATTCGACATTCGAAATTGCTGTCAATTCACTGGCACCAGCTGGCGCGCCTCGATCAGGAGCAGCCGCGTCGTCTGGCCCCGGGCGGCATTCCGTTCTCCCTCGATGCCCGCGAGGGTGGCCCGCCAGGGCGCGAGGTCGAACGGCTGGCCCTTCGGATGGGCCAAGTAGCCGTCGATCAGGCTGCGGTAGAACTTGACGATCTCAGCGACCAGCGGCACGGGATACTCCCGCCCCTGGACCTTCAGGCAATGCACCCCCAGGTCGATCAGGTGCGGGATGTCCTCCAGCAGGAAGAAGGCGTCGTTCTTCAGGGCGACGCGATCCTCCCACTTGGTCTCGCCGCTGTGCAGCTCCCAGGACTCCAGGCAGACGCGATAGTCCAAACCGCCGCGGTTCGGGCTGCCCTTGAACTGGTCCTTCCCGAAGGCATCCACCGTCCGCTCGAGACGGTGGTAGGGAGACATCCAGCACTTTCCCAGGTAGGTGTAACAGTGGTTAGCGTGGATCAGGATCTCGATGCCGACGCCGATCTGCTCTTTGCGCGAGGCCAACTCCTTGAGGGTGAGCTTCGTGTCGGCGACCACCTGGGACACCCCGATGGATCGGTAGAAGCGCACGTCCTCGTCGTTCAGGATATTGGCCCCGATGCTGGCGTGGATGGTGAGATGCGGGAAGTGCCGGTGGACGAGGGCGATGGCCCCGACGTCCGTCATGATCGCCCCATCCACCCCCCAGGAGACGAAGCGCTCCATCTTCCGGAGCATGGGCGGGACCTCGTGGGACTGCATGTTGGTGTTGATCGCCACCCGGATCTTCGCCCCGCCGGCGTGGGCGATGCCGACGGCCTCGCGGATGTCCTCATCCGAAAGCTCGTAGCGGTCCCGCCGGCGGCTCCAGCCGCGCGGCCCCGCGTACACCGCATTGGCGCCGTTCGCCACCACCGCCTCGACCATGGGAAGATTGCCCGCCGGTGCCAGAAGCTCGACCATGATCCACACCCCGTCTGAGAAAGGGCGTCCGCCCTGGCGGCGGACCGCCGTTGACTACCCGCAGGCCGCACCCACGCGGCCTCTCCCGCAGATTCCGCCCTACTGCGTGGATGGCGAGATGGTCAGGAAGGATCCGGGCGCTTCCGGCCGGATCCCCGCGTAATCCATTCCGCTCTTGCCGAAGTAGAATCCATTGCACAACCCGTTGCGGGCATGGGCGCGCACCACGTCCCACCAGCCCTGATCCTGTTCGAGGGCTCCATCGGCGGCGTGCGCAAACGCCTGTCGGTACACCGCCGCAACCTCGTGGCGATACGCCGGGCTCTCCGAAACGGTCTCGATGCGGAAATGTCGGTGACCGTCGGCCAGGAGGCGCGGCAAATGCTCCAGCATGCAGACGTCCTTCCCGCTCAGGATCCCTTTTCCCACCGACTTCATGGCCCAGTCCCCCTGCTTCAGGAAGAGCTCCTTCTGGCAGAGGTCCGGGCACTTGACGCCCCACTTCCCCTCATAGTCCAGGAGGAAGCAGTAATCCGAGATTCCCAAGGGCATCTTCCCGTGCACCAAAAGCTCCATGGGCGCCCCGCAGGTGGCTGTGATCTCGCGGATTTCGTCCAGACTCAGCTCGTAGTTCGGGGTGAAGCGCACGGCCCCGAACCCGCGCAGGACCTCGACGCCGGCGTCGGTATAGACGTTGGCAAAGCCGCCGACATGGACCGGCAGCCCGGGGAACTCGTCGTGGGCGATCTTCAGGATGCCGAGGTTGTGGACCTCCACGGCGTCCGCTCCGGACGCGGCCGCGGCCTCGAGGCTCTTTCGGACCCTCGGCAGGAAGTCGTTCCGCGGCGCGGCGTAGGTGGCCACGTAGGCCCGCTTCCCCCGATCGCGCAGGATGCGGAGGCCCTGCCGCAGATCCTCCGGTCGCTCCAGGAAGTTCCCCTCGTACAGCCGGCAGAAGATGTCACCGAGGTAGACGGCATCGTAGGCAGACAGATCCGAGGCCTTGAGGTCTCGCAGATTCGGGATCGACGTGTTCAGCTCAATTCGCTCTTGGCTCATCGCTCTTGGCTCGTGGCTCGTGGCTCATTGGCCATTACTCATCTCCCCACCACTGTCCACGAAGCCGGCAGGGCCGCGGGCTGCCCGGCCCTCGCCGCGACATCCGCCCGGCCGTCCAGCACATCTCGGAAGCCGCGGACGAGGAGCGAGAGGTTCTCGGGCGAAAGACTCCGCCCCTGAAGCTTCAGGATGTCCGCGCCCGCCGCCACGTACGCGCCAACCTCGGCCGCGCGGCTGACCTGCCGGCTGGGGAAAAAGCGCGTGTCCACCCACCGGTCGCCCTCAAACAGGTTCCAGGGCTGCTGGCAGATCTTGAAGCAGGCGCCGACTCCCCCCCGCTTCATGCTTCCCGTCTGGCGCAACCCCCGGTCCGCGCCCTCCATTGTCGCGCCGGCCCGCGCGCCATCCTGGAGCGGCGAGGGCTTCAGGTGGACGTAGCTCGGCATCCAACACTTCCCGAGGAGGATGAACTCCTCCACCATGTGGACCATGACCTCGATCGCGATCCCCCGGACAGCCCGAATCTCGCGGACCTCGTCGGGGCCGACTGTCCCCGGCAGGACCACGGCCCCGGCCCCGAGATCGCGAAAGAACGCCACGTCAGAGACTGTCTGGGCCCCGCAGCCGATGCTGGCCGTCAAGCGCAGCGCTGGAAACCGCCGCCGAAGCCAGTGGAGGATCCCGATATCGTTGACGATGAGGGTTCGGATGCCGAGGTCCAGAAGCGGAGGGATTGCTTCGAACAGCCTGGCACGTTCTTCAGGCTTGGGGATGGTGTTAAGGGCGAGATGGAGTTCTCGACCGGCAGAAGCAGCTCGACCCTGGCAAGTGACCAGCTCGTCCCAGCTCAGCTCGCCTCGCGCCCCGCCGCGGCTCCAGCCCTTGAGGCCGACATAGACGGCATCCGCCCCCGCATCCAGGGCTGCCTGAACGGCCTCCGGACTTCCCGCCGGGGCCAGCAAAGTGGCCACATCCCCCTCCCAAGCGTCCGTGTATTCCCGCTACTTGTATCATCCCAGCCGATCCGTCGCAACGGAAAAACGTTGTTTTCATCCTCCGCTGTGAACGACCCCCGCGTTCCTTCGCGGACCATATCGCCAACACAAGGTCCGCCGACTCTCCCTGCGCGCCCGACAGGGAGTTTTGCGATTGACATGCCCGGCTAGAGTCCGCATCATACCGGCGCCTACCGGAGGCCCTTCGGGGAGGGGGTAGAGAGTCGCCCCACCACGTGCGCCACGATCCTTGACCAGCGAGGGGTCCCCTTTGTATTTCCCCTGCCGGGACCGGGATTTGCCAGGGAGGAGGGAGCCCAGGTGGCCCAGGAGAAGCTTAGACAGGTCACGTCGCCGCGCTCTGTCACGACGCCGCGCGAAGAAGAAGCCGGCAAGGTGAAGGTCGTTTACGGCGTGCACACCCTCGCGGCCAGCCTCGCCGGCCGGACCGTCCAGGGGGTCCGCGAGGCGCTGGCCCAACCGTTGAACATCAGCCCCCAGGCGGTGGCCTTGGTCAACGGCCAGGAGGTCGAGGCGGGCCACGTCCTCAACGCGGGAGAACTCCTGGAGTTCATTCGCTACGCCGGAGAGAAGGGGAAGGAACCCACGGAGGCCCATCCGCCTACACCCGACCGCGCCTGGATGGAGAAGCGCTACGGTGAGCTCGGGGCCGGCCGGCTCGATCTGACCATCAACGGGCGCGCCTTCGATCTGTTCGCCCTCATGGAAGTCCTCGGCCTGGCCTTCGAGGACATTCGGCCCATCGACGCCCACCTGATGGGAGAGAACCTCTTCGCCGTCCGCTACTTCGACTCCGAGGATCGGAGCATCGTGGCCTACGAGTTCGATGCCGACTTCCGCCGCGTGGGCGAAACCATCGTCCACATCCAGGAGTGGATGGGCGACGCGTATTACGATTTCAACTGGGGCGCCTGGTGCCCCTGGACCGTGTGAGGTCCCCGTCGAGGGTTTGTCCTGCAGGACGGGCCGGTGGTCGCCGGGCGGACGGAGCCGAGTCGTTCCGCGGGGGAATCGGGGCGCGAGGCCGACGAGAACGGGGGACGGATGGACGCGGATCGACACTGGAACATGCGAGCCCAGATGTTGGAGGAACGGGAGCAGCAGCTCCTGGAAGCGCTCGACGCGATGGGCCTGGACGAGATTCGCTGGACGGTCCGCCTCCTGGCCGATGCCCTGACCGACGAGCGCCGGCAGGCCCTCCTGGCAGGCTATCACGAACTCCTCCCGGTGGAGAAGACGCGCGCGTTTCTGCAGGAACTCATCCCGCAGTGCACCCAGCTCCACATCCTGGATCTCCAGGCCAAGCCCACCGAGGATGCGGAGAGCCTCCGCTCGCTGACCGACACCGACCTGCAGAGCATGTCGGCCATGGAGAAGTGGCAGATGATCGCGAAAGAGCCCCGCACCCTCCATCCTGACCGGACCGCGCGGGAGCTCGCCCGGCTGGCCCTTTGCCTCCAGACAGATCTCCTCCACGACGCCATGCTCCCCCGGGCCGTCATCGAGTTCCCCTTCTACTTCCAGTTGCAGGAGGCCCTGAAGCGGCTCCCCGCCCCCGAGATCTACCGCCTCTCCGATGCGGCCGCGGCCGGCGTTCCCGCCATGGATCGTCTGTCCGCCGCCGAGGCGGCAGACCGACTGGCGGCCCTCCGGCAGGAGATCGCGCGGGCGGCGGGATTCGCCGCTCGCGTGCAAGAGTTGCTGGGCCCATCCATGGAACGGTTGCCCAAGGAGTTCTTCCCTTCCCCGACCCGCGAGGAGATCCCCGATGACCGGCTGGCCGAGGGTGTGCGACAACTGGAAAGCCTTTCCCCGGAGGACCTGCGGCTCAACCTGCAGATCCTGGCGGACCAGTTGAGCCTTCGGGAGTCCCAGGAGCTCCTCGGCCCGAGCCGCTCCCAGTACCCGAGCCTGGGCCGGATGCCGGTTGAAGCGTTGCGGCGATTGGTGGCCACGCTCGACTCCCACCTCGGTGACCGGAGCCTCTGCGATTTTATCCGGCGATATCGAACGGGAAAGTTCCTGGCCATACCTCCCACCACCGGGGAAGTCTGGAACCTGCTTCCCCGGGAGGAGCGCCTGCAATTGCTCGAGCGGGACAACGCCTCCATGGATATCGCCCAGGTGGCGCGGCACCTCGCCAAGATCGTGATGAGCTGCGAGTACCAAACGCTGGATGACGCCAAGGCCCAGATGGCCATCGTGCTCTCGTCAGGCTACCAGGACCTGGTGCATCGGCTGACCCGCCTCGGCGACGCCGATGGAGCGCCCAAAATCGTGGCGCTCAACCAGACCGTCACGGGCCTGGTCCTCACCATGGAGCAATCGCCGCGCGAGGAGCGGGGGGACGACCTGGAGCGGGTGCGGAAGGTCATCGGGGGGGCGCTCGGACTCTCGGACGGAGAGATCGCCGCCGCCAGACCGTAGCGAGCCCCGAACCCTCCTCCATTGCGCCCAGCGAGCGATTTCAATCATAGGCAGGAGGCGACAGTTGATGCCGAACGCCAGCGGATCGCTTCCCGGAAGCCAGCCGCAGGGAGAACCGGCGATGGAGGCCATGCTCCTCGAGCTGGAGGAGCGGCGGCGGGCCGGCGATGCCGCCTCGCTGGCCGACGCCTGCATGAGGTTGGCGCAGGCATATGCGGCGCGCGGCTCCTTCCGGCGCGCCCTCACGACCTACGAAGAGGCGCTGAAGGCATTCGAGGAACGGGATGACCGGGCTGGCCGACTCCTCTGCTTGAAGAGCATGGCGGGCCTGGCCTATAGGGAGGGGGCCTGGAGCCGGGCCCTCGACCTCTACCATCAAGCCCTCGCCCTGCTGGCCGATCCCGAGGAGCGGGCTGAGATGGCGCTGACCCACAGCCAGATCGGCAGCGTCTACCAGGGACAGGGAGACTGGGACAACGCCCTGGCGGCGTACCGGAAGAGCCTGGAGATCCGCGACGAGCTGGGAGATACCCGCGGGATGGCCCTCCTCTACAACAATATGGGGGCGGTCCGCGCCCGGCAAGAGCGATGGGACGAGGCGCGCGAGGCCTGGAGCAAGTGCCTTTCCCTCCACGAGGGAACCGGCGATCTGTCCGGCCAGGCGATCACCCTGGGTAATCTGGGCAGCCTGGCCCAGCGTCAGGGCCGCTGGGCCGATGCCTTGGCCTGGTACGAGAGAAGCGTCTCGGCCTACCGGAAAAGCGGCGATTCCCTCGGCGAGGCCACCATCTGGAACAACGTCGGGTTCGTCCACAAGCAACTGGGTCAACTCGACCGGGCCCTGGCAGCCTACCGGGCGGCTCTCACGCGGCTCCAGGAGATGGGGGATACCCTGCGGGCTACGGTGGCCGTGTATAACATGGCCGTGGTTCACGAGGACCAGGGGAACTACCGTGAGGCCCTCCGCCTCCTCACGCAGGTGATCGAGCTGGATCGGCGGATCGGCCATCCGGACCTGCGCCGGGACATGGAAGCCTTCCGACGGATCCGGCAGAAGCTGGACGCGGACCGTGACGCCAAGCGGATGCAGGAGGAGCGGGGCTGAAGGAAAAAGGGCCCCTGGCCTGTGGTCGGCCAGGGGCCCTTTCCATTGGCAGAGAAAGGATCGGAGGCTAACGCTCAGCCGGCCTTGGTGACCCGATCCCGCAAAACGCGCCGGAGCAGCTTCCCCGTGATGGTCCGCGGCATCTCCGGGACGAAGATCACCTCGCGCGGCAGCTTATACACCGCGACCTTTCCGCGGCAGAACTCGATGAGTTCCGTCTTCAGTCCCTCCGACTGCGCCGTACCGGACTTGAGCGCCACATAGGCCCGGGTCTTTTGGCCCATGATGGGATCCGGGACCCCGATGACGCCGGCGTCGGCCACGGCCGGATGCGTCACGAGCACATCCTCGATCTCCTCGGGGCCGATCCGGTAGCCGGACGACTTGATCAGGTCATCCTCGCGGCTGAGGAACCAGATGTAGCCGTCCTCGTCCATGGAGACCATGTCCCCGGCCTTGACCCAGCCGTCGATGGCTAAGCCCTTCTGCTTCTCGTTGTCGCGCCAGTAGACTGTCCCCGTCGGACCCCGGGCCATCAACATCCCGGTCTCGCCCCGTTTGCACTCCCCGCGGGTGTCCTGGTTGATGACCTTCAGCTCGTAGCCGGGAATGGCCGGCCCGATGGAGCCGGGCTTCACCTTCTTCGTGGCGGCGCTGGAGATGAACACGAACATCATCTCCGTGGTGCCCAGACCCTCGAAGATCTCCATGCCGAACTTATTCTTCCAGTCATGGTACGTCTGAGCGGTCAGCGATTCACCGCCCCCGGTGCAGATGCGCAGCGAGCGGAGATCGTATTTTTTCTCCGCGTCCGGCACCTGCAGCATCTTGCGGTAGGCGGTGGGCAGGATGGACAGGATCGTCACCTTGTGGTTCTGGATCGTCTCGAACATGGCCTCGGGGGTGAACCGGGCGATGAGCGACACCGCCGCACCGAACCGGTACGGGATGGTCGCGACCGCCGAGTAGCCCGCCGCCATGGCGATGGGCGCCGAGCCCCCGATGATGTCGGTCTCCCGGGCGTTCCAACAGTGCTTGCCGAAGCCATCCGGAACGAGCAGGGCCTCTTCCATGAAGTGGACGGTCCCTTTGGGCAAGCCGGTAGTCCCGGAGGTGAACAGCAGGACCGACACGTCCATCCGATCGCGGCGGACCGGATCACATTCCGGCTTCTCCGCGTCCAAGAGTTCCTGCCAGAGGAGATACCCCTTCCCCTTCCAGGCCGCCTGCTGCTCCGGCGTGCCCCCCACGACGATCACATGCTTGACGGTCTTGAGGTTCGGGCGGGCCTTCTCCAGCTCCTCCAGCATGGCCCCGGCCACGATGATCGCCTTGGACTCGGACAGGTTGGCGACATGGGTGATCTCCGCCTGCGAGAACAGCGCGGAGGTGGGAAGGCTTAGCGCCCCGATCTTGATGACGGCGAAGTTGGCCATGACCGCCGGGGGGATGTTGGGGAGACGCAACATCACCCGGTCGGCCTCCTCGATGCCCAGGCGTTTGAGCGCGCTGCCCAGCTTGTTCACGGTGGCCAGGACAGCCTTGTAGGGAATCTTCTTGTCCTCGAAGTAGATGGCGACCCGATCCCCCTTGCCGGACGCCACCTGCTTGTCCAGCAACTCCTCGGTGCTGTTCAGGCACTGGGGATAGGTCTGATGCTCCGGAAGTTTGTAGATCCGGGTAGGCCACAGTTCTTTCGGTGGCAGATAATCGGCAGGGATGCGCCCCATGCCCCCCTCCTCCAGAATTCAGGCGTTCGTGAACTCAGGCGTTCTTGATCAGCAACTGCAGGGCCTCTTCCACGCCCACCAGCCGGCCCACGTTCTTGTCCGTGCGAGGGAAGACCTCCGTCGGATACTTGTCGTCGCCTTTGATGTAAACCAGCAGGGCCGGTACTGTCTTCCCCATGTCTTCCTCAAGGGCGCCTTTGGCGCCGAAGACCGCCCGCTTGGCGGCGCTGGGCCCGGTCACGGCCGCGTTGTATGTGGCGAAGGGGACTGGCTTTATGGCGCAGTCCTGGGCCACGACAGCGACGCCCTTCGCCTTGAGATGCCCGCACAGCTCGAGGGCCTTCTTGTTGTCGCAGTGGAAATTCTTCGCCGGTTCATCCTTGCTGCTGTAGTAGAACTCGACCTTGGCCGCCTTGGCGACCGCGGCGGCTGCCGCAGCACTGGATTCCTTGGCAGCAGTCGATGCCGTCGCGGCTTTCGCCGCCAGGATATCCTGAAGCGTCTTGCCGGGCTTCCACCCCTTGGGGATGATCCGGACAAACGGCCAATCGATCTTGGTGCAATAGCCGTCGTACGCCTGCTGGATATAGGCATCCAGTGCAGGCCGGTAGCAGTCTGGAACACCATGAATCGGGCACGTGGCCTGACTTGCCATTCTGGTTGCCTCCTTTTTCGCAGATCGGGTGACGGGCGGGGCTGCTTTCACAACAGGCGCAGCCACAGGAGGGGCAGCGGGCCGTGACGCCGGCGGTCTCGGTTTCGCCGGGGCCTTGGCCCTCGTCTTCGGAGCCGCAGCCCGCTTCTTCGTGCCCCCCGCCCGTATCGCTTTAGCCCTCGGCTTGCTCGCTCGGGCTGCGCCCTTCTTCGGGGCAGCCCGCCGGGATTTCGTTCGTGTGCTCGCCGTCGTTCCCGCCCTCTTACCTTTCGACTTGGGCATCTATTGTCTCCTGTCTACTCGTAATGCCTCCCCTCCATGATGAAGCGGGGGCGGCTCCCCACCAAGTCCTCGGGCTTCAGGGGGCCGCCACTCACCGGCTTGCCCCGGATGCTCTTGCGGATGGGAATCGGCTTCCCCACGAAGTCCGCCCGCGCCATGACCGGAGGGTTCACCTTCGTCGTGTCGGTGATCTTGGTCTTGTAATCCTTGGACTGGGCATAGCCGGGAAGCTTGTCGTGAGGCGGCTGGGCCTCGGTGGGTCCGGAGACCCGCTGCCCGTTGTCGATCTTCAACGCCCAGATGGCGTTGCACCCGGCGCACTTCACCTTCCCCTCGAAGAACCAGAAGGTGAAGGGGTCCAGGTAGTTGACGATGCCGCACTTGGGACAATCCAAAAGCAGCGAGCAATGCTTGTAGTCTGTCATGCAGACACCTCCTTGTGTTCCGTGGCGTCACCCCGCCCGTGCGGGCTGACGCCACGCCCCCCTCCTAGACGACCTCGTTTCTCTCCAGCTCTCTGATCTGGTCCAGGCCGTACCCGCAATACTTCTGGAGGATGTACTCGTTGTCGGCCCCCACCGGCTTGAACGCCCACCGATGGCGCGCAGGGGTCTCGGAGAGATGGTACGGGAGCCCCTGGCTCAGGACATCGCCGAAGTACGGGTCATCCAGCCAGTGGAGCTCGTCCCGCATCTGGAAGTGCTCCTGCTGTGCGCATTCCTTGTTGCTCCACACCGGCTGGCTGTTGATGCCGTTGTCCTCCATAAGCTTCCAGACTTCTTCCTTGGTCTTGTCCTTGGCCCACTCCTCCAGAACCGTGTAAATCTCGGACTGGGCCCCCGGCTGGATGCGATCGTTGTACTTCGCGTACTTCCCCGCCAGCGGCTTCAGATTCGGCACCACCTGGCAGAGCTTGGCATAGTCTTTGTCCTCGGGAGCAGAGACGAGGATCTGCCCCGGCTCCATCTCCAGGGGGATCTTGGAGCCAGGATAGGACGACTTCCCGCACTGGACGATCCCGTGGACGCACATCTCGGTATCCCAGTTCCCCCAGCGCTGCCGGATGACACCGTAGCGGCCGTACAGCGGCAGGGTGCCCTCGATGATGCGGGTGGCCCCGTGGACCTGGCTGTACTCGATCAGCTCGCCGGTCCCGGAGACATTGTCACGCCACCAGAGGGCCGCCAGGCCCGCAAAGCAGCCCATCATCCCTCCCCAGTAATCGGCCAGCCAGATGGTGTGCTTCGACGGCAGCCCGATGGCGGGATGGCCGTGCCCCGGACCGGGGAACCCCGTGATGGAGAAGGTGCCCCCCTGCGCCTGCCCCAGGATGTCATAGGAGGCGCGGACCCGTCCGGGTCCCCAGCCGCCGAAACCGCCCATCCAGATGTAGACGATGCGTGGGTTGATCTTCGCAGCCTGGCGATAGCCGATCCCCCACCGGTCAAACGTGCCAGGCCGGTAGTTCTCAGCTTGGATGTCGGCCTTGGCCTGAAGGCGGTGCATGACCTCCACCCCTTCGGGCTTGTGGAAGTCCACCGAGAGGAAGTACTCATTGTGGTTCGCCCCGAAGAAGCCCAGCCCCGTCCCCTTGTCCGGCAACCACTTGGACAGGGGATAGAGGAACGGCTCGTTGTACGGGGTCGTGTGCCGCATCGGCTCGCCCCGGCGGGGCAACTCGACCTTGATCGTCTCCATCCCCAGCTCGGCAAAGTAATTGGCGCAGGACGGGCCGAGGATGTACTGGGTCGCAGAGATGCACGAATACCCCTTGAAGACCTCGGGTTTCTCGAAGATCTTCTTTGGGTCGAAGGTCTCCCGACAGTACTCTTCAAAGCTCTTGACTTGTTCTGCCATGTGCTTGTCCCCCCCTTTCGAGAGCCTCCTAGATGATCCCCTGCTTCTTCAGGTGGTCGATGTCGTCCTTCTTGAACCCGAAGATGCGGCGATAAACTTCCTCGTTGTCGTAGCCGGTCGGCCGCCCGATCCACTTCAGGCGGGGCGGGGCCTTCTGGGCCAACTGGGACGGCGGGCTGTGCAGGATCTTGCCGTACAGGACATCGTCGATCACATTCACGTGGCCCCGGTACTTGAAGTGGGGGAACTCCGCCACCTCGTCGGCAAAGGTCACGCCGCCGGATGCCACCTCTTCCGCCTGCAGCTTCAGCTCAGCCTCCAGGCGTGAGTTGTCCTTGAACCAGTCGGCGAAGGTGGCATAGGTCTCGACCTGGGCGTAGAAGGGAAGCCGATCCACCACGACCTTGAGGGCCGGATCCTCGACGATGTGCTGCTCCAGCTCGGGCCGATCCTTCCCCACCGTCTTCCAGATGCGGAACCAGAGGCGGTCGTGCCCGCCGCCCACCATGATCTGGCCGTCCTTGCAGGGATTGACCGCGTAGATATTGATGGCCAGGTCCCAGTTGCCGAAGCGGGGCCGGATGCTCCCGTCCATCCCCTGCCAGGCCCAGTTATAGTCAATGATCCGCATGATCCCGGCTGCGCCCGTGGCCTCGACGAACTGGCCGCGGCCCGACACCCGCTCCCGGTAGTTCAGGGCCGCCATGAGACCCATAGCCAGCGCCGTGCCCCCGACGTAATCACAGACCCACATCCCGGAACGGGTGGGCCGCCCGCCGAAAGCGGCCGGGGCGCCGGTCCCGTGGGTGAAGCCGCAGGCGTTCTGCGCCACCGGGTCGTACATCCAAGGCCGATCCTTCAGCGGTCCCCACTGGCCCCGCTGGCCGATCCACCCATAGACGAGCCTCGGGTTGATCTGGGAGAGCTGCCGATACCCGATCCCCCAGGCGTCGAACTGCCCCGGGGGGTAGTTCTCCACCAAGACGTCCGCGTCCACGACCAGTTTCTTGAGGAGCTCGCGGCCCTCGGCCGTCTCCAGGTTGAGTGTGATGGAGAGCTTATTGCGGCACTCGTGCAGGAATTTCCCGCCGACCGCCTCGCCGGTGATGTTGTCCTTGAACATCCACTGCTGGCGGTTGAACGGCGTGAGCCTCCGGGTCGGATCCCCTCCGGGGGGCTCGACCATGATGACCTCGGCCCCATGCTCGGCAAAGAGCGAGGTGCACCAGTGGCCGCCCATGCTCTTCATGGTCACATCGAGGACACGGATCCGGTTCAGCTTCTCGGGCTTCTTGCCTACGTCGCGGAAATGGACATTGGCTTCCAGCCAGTTCGGATATTCCCGCGCCTGCTCGCTGAGGCCCTTGTAGACCTCATCGGGCGTCGGAATGGGCACCGCTGGCCACGGCAATACCGGGATGTCAGAGCTCTTGATTTCCGCCATGCTGTGCTCCCCCCTCTGCTGAGACAACAGTAGTCCACACACATCCAGCCCAGGAGCTGTGTCTTGTCCCCCCTCCCCACCTCCTTTCGCTGTCCTTCTGTCTGCGCTTCCGGGTTCTACATGGATGGATGATCCGAAGAGATATTCCCCCCCTCGCCGTTTTTAGGTGAGAGCCTCCCCGCGAATTTCATACCCCAGTCGTTGGGAGATCTTCGTCCCGGCCTCCTTGACCAGGGCCGCGAGTTCGTTCTGAATTCGCTCGGCGGAAAACCGCGAGACCGGCCCCGAGAGTCCCACGCCCGCCACGACCTTGTGGGAATAGTCCCGCACCGGAGCGGCCAGGCAGCATACCCCCTCTTCCAGTTCCTCGTTGTCTACGGCGAATCCCAGGCGGGCCACCTCTGCGAGGTGTTCCAGCAGCCGGTCGAAATCCGCGATCGTATTTGCCGTGAACTGGCGCAAGGCTCGGTCCCTGAAGAGCTCGCGGAGGCGGTCCTGCGATTCGAAGGCGAGCTGGATCTTCCCCGAGGCCGTGCAGTAGGCGGGCAGCCGGTGGCCGAGGCGCGGGATCACGCGCACGGTGTGCGTCGTCTCGTGCATGAGAACGTATACCACATCCGTCCCCTCGGTCACGGCCAGGTAGGCGGTCTCATTGCATTTGCCCACCAGCTCTTCCAGAATGGGACGCGCCTGGCGTCGCAGGCCGAGATGATGAAGGAAGACGTTGGCCACTTCGAAGATCTTGATGCCCAGGCGGTAATTGCCCGTCTTCTTGTCTTGCTCGATGTAGCCGCGAGTCTCCAGTGTCGCCAGGAGGCGGAAGACGTTGTTCTTGTGCAGATTGAGCTTGTGGGAAAGCTCGGTGACCCCCAACTCCTCCTCGTTGTAGTTGAACGTTTCGAGAATATCCAGCGCGTGGTCGACCGACTGGACCACATACTCTGACTTTTCCTTCCGGCGATGCTCCATCCGAGCGCCCCGTGGTGGGAGAACATCAAACCGCCCCGGCTCATCCGGCTGGAATCCTCGCGGATGAACCGTGGAGCCGGCAGACCATGACGGGGAAGCTAGAGAGGCCCCCTCTTGTTTTGAGGGACGTGTGTATATAAAATATCGTTCTAACGATGTCAAGAGAAAACTTCCTCTTTGGATATTATTTCAATGTCATGCGCGAGCCAGTTCGGTATTTACCCGATCGTTGGTATCGACAGAGAAACGGATAAACATAAGAAAGGACTATATTCATATAGTTATGAACACGACAGCGCTATACCTCATCCGACCGTAAAGGCTCATTCCCCGTTCTAAATGTGTCTTTGTCCTTCTGGGATACAACACACGCCAACTCCAAATCCCCGCAATAATCGCGGTGAGAATCTCAAGAGTAAAATGCCGATTCACTTCTTGATCCTCGACAGTCATCCAGCGGATGCAACCTCTCGACAGCGGCTGGCAGCGCGGAAACGATCCATTGCGGACCTCGACGGGTTAGCGCCCGTCCGGTGACTCAACAATAATCCGCTCCGCGCGGCAGAGCGGTTGGGACACCGGCAGGGATGTGCGGCAAGCCGGGACATGGCTGACGCGATGATCAGGCGGGACACCGGCAGAACGCTACACGACCTCCCGTCGTCCTTCGGGGCCGATCCGCGCACGTCGCGCGGACGCGGGGCCGACCGGCCGGCATTCCCACGAGGGGCTCATGGCGCCTTGGGAACTTTCTTCCAATCCGCCAGGAACTTCTCCAGCCCAATATCGGTCAGGGGATGCTTCAACAGCTGGCGTAGGACCGCCGGCGGCATCGTGCAGACATGCGCACCGGCCATCGCCGCATCCACAAAGTGCAGTGGGTTGCGCAGGCTGGCCGCCAGGACCTTGGTCGGGTAGCCGTAGTTCCTGTAAATGGTCACGATCTGCCGCACCAACTCCATGCCCTCGTGACTGATGTCGTCCAGCCGCCCGACGAACGGACTGATGTAGGCGGCGCCGGCCTTGGCCGCCAAGAGCGCCTGGCTGGGGGAGAAGCAGAGGGTGACGTTCGTCTTGATCCCCTCCAACGTGAGTTGCTTGACCGCCTTCAAACCCTCGGCGATGAGGGGGATCTTCACCACGACGTTGGCGTGAATCTTCGCGAGGTCTCGCGCCTCCGCCATCATGCCTTGGGCGTCGGTGCTCACGACCTCGAGGCTGATGGGGCCGTCCACGATGCGAATGATCTCATCCACGATCTCGCAAAACGGGCGGCCTTCCTTGGCGATCAGTGATGGATTGGTCGTGATCCCATCCACGAGGCCGAGGCTCGCCATCTCGCGGATCTCCTTCACGTCGGCCGTATCGAGAAAGATCAGCATCCTACACCTCCTCCTTCTGATGGCCACAGCGATTTCCGACAGGGGAAAGCGATCTCCGCTGTCCCTGCGGCTTTTTCATCCAGGCCGGGGGCCGAAGATCGCCGTGCCGATCCTCACCATGGTCGCCCCCTCCTCGATGGCCACCTCGAAATCGTGCGTCATGCCCATGGAAAGCTCGGCCAGGCGGAATCCCTCTCCCGCCAGCTTGTCCCGCAGACTCCGCAGGCGGCGGAAGAAGGGGCGCACCTGTTCCGGGTCCGGCAGGAAGGGCGGGACGGTCATCAGGCCTTCGATTCGCAGGTGGGCGAGCCGCGCCGCCGCCTCCAGCAGGGGACGGACGCCCTCCTCGGTCGTTCCGCTCTTGCTCTCCTCCCCGCCCAGATTCACCTCGACCAGGCATGGCACTACCCTGCCCGCCTGCTCCGCCGATCGATCCAGAGCCTCGGCCAGCCTCGGAGAATCCAGCGAGTGGATCAGATCGAAGAGCTGGACGGCGAGCTTGGCCTTGTTCGTCTGGAGGTGTCCCACCAGATGCCACGTGGCCCGCCCGGAAAGCGCGGCGATCTTGTCCCGGGCCTCCTGGACCCGGTTCTCCCCCAGGATCGTGACGCCCGCGGCCAGCGCCTCCCGGACGACCTCTACCGGAACCGTCTTGCTCACGGCCACCAGCGTGACCGAGGCGGCCTCTCTTCCCGCCCGCCCGGCGGCCAAGCGAATCCGCTCCTGGACTTGGAGCAAGCGATCGTGAAGACCCTCAGCCATCGGGGACCCTCGCCTCAGCCCGAAGATTTCACCGCAATCCTCGCAAAGACCGCAAAGAGGAGTCAGGCCCCACCTTACCGAGGGGCGGCGCCACACTGTTCCGTCCCGAGGTTGAGACCGTCGTATGCCCCGGGGGTTCCATGGAATCCGGGGTCCTTCTTTGCGTGCTTCGCGCCCTTTGCGGCTGAATTGCAGTGTTTACCCTCAGTGGATCGGCTTGGGGGCCATGAACACGAGGAGTGTCAACGGTTCCTCGCCTGCAGCCGCCACGCCGTGCTCTTCGCCCGCGGGGGCCAGGACCGCCTGGTCGGCCGCGATATCCTGTTGCTCGGCGCCCACGCGCACGGTGGCCCGGCCGCTCAGGACGTAATACACCTTGTCCGAGCCCGCATGCGTGTGGACCTTCTGGGCCTGACCGGGCTTGAGGCAGTACAGGTCGAACAAGCACCGGTCCGTCTCGAAGAGTCCGACCTTCTGCATCTTCTCCTCGGCAAACCGGATCCTGGCGGCCACGGTGACGATTTGCATGGGGCGCCCCCCTCGTATCCGACGGACAGGCGGTCGATCCGTCCGTGGAAAAAAATCCCCGGGCCGTCCTGCGCCCGGGGGCAGCGATCCTCTTGCAAGGGTGGCTCAGTTCTGCCCGGTGTCTCTCCGGTGCTCCCGGAGGAACTGCTCCACTTCCCGGATGAGCTGCGAGGTGCCGGGAAGATCGCCGGCGGCCTCCCCCTCCGTCGCCTCGGTCCTCGCGTCGCGCCGCTCCAGCTCTTCGATGTACCGCGCCACCTCCGGCTTCTGCGAGAGGATGCGGGCCAGTTGGCGGTCGAACTCCGCCACGCTCGCCTCCAACTCGCCGAGATCCGTGTTCCACTCCAGGAGGTCGAGGACGCGGCGCACGAGAGCCAGGATGGCGTGGGGATTGGTGACCTCGGACACGTAGTGCGGGACGTTCGCCCACAGGCTGGCGACCTCAATCCCCGCGCGGCGGCAGGCATCGTTCAGGACCCCCACGATCCCCGTCGGCCCCTCGTACCGCGTGGGGGTGGTCCGCAGGCGGGCGGCCAGCTCGCGATCGGTGCTCACGCCGGTGACCCGAACGGGACGGGTGTGGGGGGCGTCGGCCAGGAGGGCCCCCAGCGTGAGCACGAGCGTCACCTGGGCGCGGCGCGCCACCTCCAGGATGTGTCCGCAGAAGGTCTGCCACTTCAGGTGCGGCTCGATGCCCAGCAGGACGATCGCGTCCCGGGGCAGTGAGGGCTCCTGGCTCAGGAAGAACTCGGTGGCCGGCCACCGGATCTCCCGGGTCTGGGCCCCCTCCTGGATCCGGACCTCGGGCCGGGTCAGCCCGAAATGAAAGAATTCCTCGGGCAGGATCTGGGCGATCCGCCGCGCCGACCAGCGCTGGCAGAAAAAGCGCGCCGCCGCCGTGGCGCTCTCCGCGGCGTCGTTCCACCCGGCAAAGGCGGTCACCAGCATCGGCCGGCGGAGGTCCGATGGAAAATCCTCGATGCGCAGGGAAGAAGGAGATTCAGTCATCGCATGTGTCCTCGGTTCCTGAGGGTCGGGGCCTCGTCCAGAGATCTCTGCCGCACCGCCCCCCCAGAACCATGCTGGAAAATGACGACGTCTACAGCCTAGCAGACCGCAGAACGCACGTCCAGGGGGTGTCCGGCCCCCTCAGCCCGTCTCGGCCGGGTTCCTCGGATCCCGCTCCCAGTCGTACCAAGAGCCGGCGTAGTTGGCCGCCGACGGGAAACCCAGAAGCTTCAGCGCCAGCAGGCCGACAGACGCCGAGACGCCGGCGTTGCAGTAGGTGATCACCCGTTTGTCCGGCGTCACCCCCGCGGCCTCGTAGATCGCCCGCAGCTCCGCCTCGGACTTCCAGGTGTTGTACCGGCCCTGCCAAAAGCTCTTGATGGGGACATTCACGGCGCCCGGGATCCGTCCCTTCCGCTCCCCGCGTCCGGTCTCCCCCCGGAAATCGCGGGGCCCGCGCGCATCCACGACGCGAACCCGCGGATCCCCGATGGCCTGGCGGACTTGCTCGCCCGTCGCCCGCCACTCCGGCTGCACCCGCGCCGTGAAGGTGGCCGGCGGATGGCCCGGCACCTCGGCGGTCACGGGTCGGCCCTCTGCCAGCCACTTCGGATACCCTCCGTCCAACAAACGGACGGCCGGATGGCCGTAGTAGTTCAGCATCCACCACAGGCGGGCCGCGATGTGGTTGCCCTCGTCGTCGTAGGCGATGACCAGGTGCTCGTCCCCGATCCCCAGGCCCCCCATGAGCGCGGCGAAGCGTCGGGGCGAGGCGACGGTCATCTTCACCGGCGCGTCCGGCTCCACGATGTCCGTGAGCCAGCCGACGAAGACGGCGCCGGGAATGTGGTTGTCGGCGTACTCCTCGCGGCTCTCCAGGTACCACGGCTTGGGTCGGTCCGCCGGCCGGATGACGCCGCGGATATCCACGATGCGGACGGCGGGATCCGTGAGATGCTCATCCAGCCATCGCGTGGTCACAAAGAAGCCGTTCCACCGCGAGGTCGTGGTCACGCCCTTGCTCCTGAAGAGCCTCTCGGAAAGAAGGCAGCCCTTCCCCGATCGCTGTTCGGCCCTGTCAACGGCTCGGCCGGCATCATATCCCCCGACGGCGCGGATGCGCAAGGTGGAAAGTCGGGAGGCGATCATACGAAGCAGGGAGGGTACCGCCGCAGGTGCGGCTTGCGGCGCCGGTAGGCGCACGCCATCTCCAGGAAGATCTCCAGGTCCTGGGTGAGGTCCCCGCCTTTCCCGTCGAAGTAGAAATTCTTGATGGGGATGCCCGCATGCTCCTGGCTCTGGCGTGGGTAGAGCGCCTCGGACACGATGCCGTTCATGCAGGAGAAGGGGCTGATGTCGATGATGCCGTCCGCCCCCTTGCGGAAGAAGTAATCCACCTTGCCGGCCGAGAGGACCATCTCGCCCATGGCGCCCGCCTGAGGGAGGTAGCGGTCTCCCGCGCGCAGAATCTCCTCGATGTCCTCAGGCTCCTCATATCCCATGAAGTCCTCGGCGAAGAGGGCGCGGAGCGCCGCCTCGTCGGCCCGCTGGATGTGATCGCGCAGCTTGGCGCCCAGCATGGCGAAGGAATAGCGCCTCCCCTCGCGGCGCAGGGCGCACGCCTGGTCGCTGTTGCAGTACCAGACCCATTCGGCAATGTCCGAGAGCCAGGCCTCGCCGCCACACGCCTCCAGCCGCCGGATGAGGTCGTCGTTGCTGAACTCGTTCATCCGGCAGAAGATCTCCCCCTGGATCCCGATGAGGAGCCGCCCCCGCTCGTATCGGGCCGGGATGGCGCGGAACCGATCGCGGACCCGGATCAGCGCGGCCTGCAGGGCTGTCATCTGTTCCCCGGGCCGGCGCCCCGGCACCTCCAGGGCCGTGCAGAGTTCCTGCACGGAGCGGGCGTACGCGGCGTCGCTGTCCCCTGGATTCACCTCGTAGGGCCGCGTCTTGAGCAGGAGCTTGCGCAGGATGTCTGCGGCGACGAAGCCGCGCCAGGCCGTCCTGGTGACCTGTCGCCCCAGGCCGCCCAGATGTCGGTAGCCATCGCCGCTGGTGGGGGAGATGACCAGGACCTCCGGGTACCCCAGGTCCCGAAAGACCTTGCGAATGTACGGCGCGTACTGGCCGAAGCGGCACGGCCCCTCCGTCGTGGGCATCATGAAGGCGGTCTTCCCCGGGTCGAAGCCCGGTGATCTGGCCACCTTCAGGTAGTCGCCCAGGGTCACCTTGGCCGGCAGGCATTCTTCCCCCGCCAGGTGGCGCGCCCCCAGCTCCAGCGTCCGCGGGTCCGAGGGTGGCAGGACCACGGCGTCGATCCCCACGGAGCGGAGGGCGGCCGCCAGGCACTCCGCGCCGCAGTCCGTCATGCGGTGGATGTACAGCCGCCGGGCCATCAGGTCCGACCGGGCGTGTGCCACCATCGGAGCATCCCCTTGCTGTCCAGGTACGCCTCGCACCGGGTCAGGACCCCGGCATCGTTGCTGTGGCCGTCGAACTGGAGGCTGAGGAAGGGCCTCCCGCAGGCGTCCCCCAGGAAGTGCTTGAGGTAGGAATCGGGACCGCACTTGAAGTTCGTGACGTAGATGAGGTGCAGGTTTGGATGGGGGGCCGCCAGCTTCCCTGCCGCCAGGATGCGTCGCCCCGAATGCCAGTACATGTTGTCGTTGACATCCCGGATGTCCTCGCCGTGGAGGGGCAGACAGTCCATGGGGAGCACGTTGATTCCGTAGTAATCTCGGAGTTTCCCAGGGACGTCCAGGTTGACGGCGCGGTCATGCACGTTGTAAGGACGGCCCACGAGGACGATCGCGGGCTCCCCGCTGGCCTGGATGGTGGCCAGGGCCTCCCGGCCCGCCGCCTCCACGGCAGCCCGGAAGGCCTGCTGCGCGGCAAATCCTTTGGCTACCGCCCGGAGCGTCCGGACCCGGCCGGCCTTGAGCGCCCGCCCGAGCGGCAAGAGCTCCTCCGCGACATGACGCTCGCCCAGGCGGAAGTGCACCGTGGGGGCCAGAATGCGCTCCCGCACCGCGGTGAGGCGCGGCACGCTTCGCACCACGAAGGGGAGGGTCTGGGCCCACGGGCACACGTGGGACTCGAGGGCGTCGGGCGTGGCCTCGGCGTTGATCGTGTTGGGAAGGAGGATCCACTCCACCCCCTTGTCCAGGAGATCCTGCACGTGCCCATGCGCCATCCGGATCGGGTAGCAGGGCTCCGCCACGGTGAGGTCCACGCCGTCCTGGGCGATTTTCCGGTTCGTTTCGTCGGAGAGGACCACGGCGCACCCCAGCTCTTCCAGCAAGGCGCGCCAGAAGGGGAACCGATCGTGGAAGAACATCGCCTGGGGGATCCCGATGCGCGGCCCCGATCCTTTCGGACCGTCATACCCGTCCAGCAGGCGCCGGCGCCGCAGGGTCATGAGATCGGGAATCACCGGCCGGCGCTCCGTCCGCGACCGCTTGCGGAACTTGTCGCTGCACTTATCCCCCCAGTAGGTCTTGACCCCTTCGACCGTGAACTCTTGCATGTCGCAGACGTTGGAGCAGGCCCGGCACGTAAACTCGCGCAGGGAGAACCGCACGGCGCTGAGGTCGGAGCCGCGGAACGTCGTGGGGCGTCCCGTGCCCCGCACCTTGTCCCGAGCCAGGAGAGCCATGCCGATGGCCCCGATGACCCCGTTGTAGGGCGGCACGATGATGCGCGTGCCCAAGAGGCCGGCGAAGGCCGCGGCCACGGCGTCGTTATACGCCGTGCCGCCCTGGAAGTAGATCACCCGCCCGATCCACCGCCCACGCACCACGCGGTTCAGGTAATTGAGTGCCACCGAGTAGGCCAGGCCGGCCACCAGGTCCTCCCGCGCGGCACCCCGCTGCTGCCAGGCGTTGACGTCCTGCTCCATGAAGACCGTACAGCGCTCGCCCAGCCGGACGGGGTGGCGCGACCGGAAGGCCAGCCGGGCGAACTCCTCCTTGATGGAGATCCCCAGGCGCTCGGCCTGCTCCTCCAGGAACGAGCCGGTCCCGGCGGCGCAGGCCTCGTTCATGGCGAAGTCCACGACGATGCCGTTCTCGATGGCGATGAACTTGGAGTCCTGGCCGCCGATCTCGAAGATCGTGTCCACCGGCTCGCGGAGGAGCGTCTGGCTCACGTACATGGCGCCGGTCTTGTGGGCCGTGATCTCGTCGTTGATCGTGTCGGCACCCACCAGCTCGCCGATCAGCTCCCGGCCCGATCCCGTCGTGCCCACCCCGCGGATCCGGATGCGATCCCCTAATGCCCCGGCGATCGTCCGGAGGCCGGCGCTCACCACCTCGATGGGGCGGCCCTCGGTCCGCACGTAGATTTCGTGCAGGACTTCGGCCGCATCGTTCAGGACAGCCAGGTTCGTGCTGACCGAGCCGACATCGATCCCCAGATAGGCCGGTTCTCCTGCCCCTGCCCCCGGCCGCCGGGCAGGTTGGACCCGATCCCGGAGCAGGAGGACGTTTTCAAGGCTCAGGGGTCGGGTCGTGGCTCCGTCGCCGCCCGAATCCTTCGGCAAGGAAGTCAGAGGCGTGTTTGGAGAGCTGCCAACTTGCTTGCCCGGTTGATCCGGAGACTCGGCCACCAGCAGCGCCGCCCCGATGGCGCTGAACCAGGCGTACGCCTCGGGGACGAAGAGCTGCCCATCCTCGAAATGGAAAAGCTCTCGAAGGGCCTGAACCACTCCGGCGTTCTTGGCCAGGCCGCCGATGAAGGCGACGGGGGGCACGGCCGGCTTGCCCTTGGTGATGCTCCCCTTGAAGTTCCGGGCCACAGCGTCGCATAGGCCGCGCAGGATCTGGGGCGGGGTGTACCCCTTCTGCTGGGCGTGGATCATGTCGGACTTGGCGAAGACCGAGCAGCGGCCGGCGACCCGGGCGGCCGAGGGCGCGGAGCAGGCAATGGCGCCGACATCCTCGACGTCGTAGCGCAGGCGGGTCGCCTGCTGGTCGATGAAGGAGCCGGTCCCGGCGGCGCAGTCCCCGTTGGTCTCGTAGTCCAGGATGCCCCGCCCAGAGGAAGGATCGGGCGCCAGCCGCAGGAACTTGGATGATTCTCCGCCCATCTCGAAGAGGGTGGCCACCTCGGGGTGGAGGAATCCCGCCGCCGCCGCAATGGCCTTGAACTCGTTCACCCGGTCGAGCGACCAGCGCTCCTGCAGCAACGTCGCGCCCCGTCCCGTGACGCGGATGCGGTCCCAGCGGACGTCGCGAACGTGCTTCTGGATGGCGGCCACCATCGCCTCGGCCGTCCCCAGTGGATCCCCCAACGATCGGCGATAGCGGGAGACCAAGAGCGGCCGGGGCGCCGGGATCCAGGCGAATCCTCCGTCGGCGGCCAGGCGATCCAGCTCGTCGCGATCCTCCGGGTCCCCGAGGATCGCCGCCTTCACGCTCACGGCACCGATGTCAATGCCTGCGCTCACAGCCATGGGAGATTCACGACGGGGTGCGGGCCTGGCCAGGGGCGGGCCGCACCCCCGCTGAGGAAGGGAGAACCATGCTGCCGGACCCGCGGGGGCCACAGTCCCATCAAAGAATATAGCCCGGCCCGGCCGAATAGCAACCGGGCGCAATCCATGCGTACTCCGCCGGTCCCGTTTGCCCAAGTGCTCGGGTGACGTCGGAACCGGGGCCGCCCCCGGAAGCCCTGATCAATCCAGGTCGATATCCCGGGTCGGTTTCGTGATCGGCTCGTCCTTTGCCTTTTTCAACGCATCCTGGAACTTCTTGTCCAGGAGGTCCTTCTTGCCCTTCTGCGCCTTGAGGGATTCCTCGAACTTCGCCTGACGCTGGACCGCCTCGTCCTTCAGACCCTTCACGCCGTCGCTGAGGTCCTTGATCCTCCGCTCCTCCGGGGGCGGCTCGAATGACAGGACGGCCCGGAGCTCCGGGTCCACCCGCAGTTTCGCTTGGCAGCACGGACAGGCAACAGAGAAAGGCTCAATCGGTTTTTGGCTCATGGCCGCCTCCGTGATCTCTCTATACCCCCTTTTACCAGGAGCCATCCGTAGGATCAAGTCCGAAGTCCGGCACCGAGAAAAACCTTGAACCGCCATGACGCCAAGACCGCCAAAGATGGGATGCTCCGATCTCTCCACCGGATGACGCGAAAACGCGTCCATAGGGTCTTCAGAAGTTCCGCTCGTTTCCTCCCAAATGATCCGTTTGGCCTTGGCACCTGCGAAGAAAATGCCCGGACGGTTCCAGGGGCTCCCCGGTGCCTCCCGGAGAGCCGGGCCGTGCGGTGGGTGGTACCCACCGCAGGTGGGTCTGACGCGGCACGGAGGGGCCGAGCCCCTCGGCCCCGACCCGCGGGAGCCGGCCCTGCCCCGCCGGGCCCTTTATGGGTGCGGCGGGGCTCCGTCGCGGACCGGCTCCCGGAGGGGCGTGCCGGGGAGCCCGGGCGAATTTTCATGCGTCATGGTGACCGTTCACGGTCATGACCACTTGGCGGTTGATAGTTTTGGCTTGGAGCTAGCAGGCGCTTCACTCTGGTCGCCGCTCGGGGTATAGTGGCACCCGTTTGCTCAGGGGGCACATGCGTGAGCCTTTCCAAGAAGAGCCTGGATGGCCGGGCCATGGCCATCGTCGTGACCCTGTGTTTCCTCTGGGGCATGGGACAGGTCTCCATCAAGGTGGCGAACCGCGGTGTGAGCCCCATCTTTCAGGCGGCGGTGCGATCCCTCGTGGCGGCCCTGCTCGTCGCGCTCTGGGCCCGGGTTCGCGCCCTCCCCCTCGTCCATCGGGATCGGACCTTCCTCCACGGCCTGGCGATCGGACTCCTCTTCGGGACGGAGTTCTTGTTCATCTACCTCGGCCTGAGTTACACCACCGCCTCTCACGCCGTGATCTTCCTCTACACGGCCCCGTTCTTCGTGGCGCTGGGGGCCCACTGGCTTTTGCCGAACGAGCCGCTCACCGGGCGCAAGCTCGCCGGTCTGATCCTGGCCTTTGCCGGCGTCATCATCACGCTCTGGGACAGCCTCGGGCGGCCCACCCGGCTACAGATCGCGGGCGATCTGATGAGCATGACGGCCGGCCTGCTCTGGGCGGCAACCTCGCTCTACCTCAAGCGGGTCGTCCGGTCCAGCATGACGCCGTCCCAGATGCTTTTCTACCAGCTCGGCGTCTCGGCGCTGCAGCTTTCCTTCATGGCTTTATTCCTCGAGCCGCGATGGATCCGGGGCCTCGACCCCCTGGTGGTCACCTCTCTTGCCTACCAGGGAATCATCGTGGCCTTCGCCAGCTACCTGGTCTGGTTCTGGCTCATCCAGGTCTATCCGGTCAGCAACCTTTCCGGCTTTACGTTCTTCACGCCCGTCTTCGGCGTTCTGCTGGGCGGCCTGCTGCTCCACGAGCCCCTCACGGCGAAGCTCCTGAGCGGCGCCGGGCTGGTGACTGGCGGGATGATCCTGGTGAACTGGCCGGAAGGTTGGAGCCGCTAGCCTCGCGCGGGAGAACGCGAGTCCCCCTGAAACGCCAAGGCCCGGCGCAAGCGCCGGGCCTTGCCATTCACACACGTTGCCGCGAACTCTATCGCCCGGAATACCGGTATTCGAAGTCCTTCAGGACGCCCTTGGCATCGAAGCGAATCGCGAGCGTCTCGACGCGCTCGGTCGTCCGGGAGATCCAGCCGGAGGACGTCTCGCGATAGTAGATGAAAGTCTCGATCTCTGGAGCCAGCACGATCTCCTGCGGGATGCCGAAGAGTCCCCGCACCTCCTCCTTGGTGGTTTTGCCCTGGATCAGATTCTTCAGCTTCTCCTCATCAGCAATCCGGGCACCGGATGGTCGGCGCGGCGGAGGCGGCGGCGCGGGAGTCGCAGCCGGGAGCGGTGGCGTGGAAGGTTGTGACACCTCGGGAGGCTTCTCCTTGGATCGCGAGAAGAGGCCGCAGCCTGCGGTGGGCGCGACGAGGACGCTCAACACCACCATGGTCAGCGCGGTTTGGAGTCGACGAGGAATGGTCATTCGAAAGAGTCCTCCTTGGGATTCGCGCCCGAAATCGGCAGGTCCTGAGTGCCCGAAACGTTCAAACTTCCGCGCGCCCCCGGCTGCACAGTCGGAGTCCCTCCCCACCGAACGTCTACCTGGTCTCTTTTGGCGGGTTCCCTCCAGGCCTAGCCTCCACTGGCCTGGCTGCGAACCCCGCACATCGAGAAGGCGATGCTGTAGATGCCCAGAATCAACGCCACGGCATAGAGCGTACGGGGCGAGAGCCCGGCGATCTCGCCCGGTCCCAGCTTGGCCAGGATCGCCAGAATAAAGCACAGACCGGAGAGCGCAAAACTCCCGTGCGAACACCACCCGAGCACTGCTTTCATTGCATTGCCTCCTTTCCCCCATTCATGCGAAGGCTCCCCCTCATCCTCCCTACAGGGCCTGAGACCTCAGGGCGATACCGGCACCGTCCAGCCGAACGGGTCCTCCATTTTCCCGTACTGGATGCCGGTCAGTGTCTCGAACAGCCTTTGCGTCCAGTCCCCGATCCGGCCCTGGTTGATGATCAGGGACCTTCCCTGGAACACGAGTTCCGACACCGGAGAGATGACGGCGGCCGTCCCCGATCCGAAGATCTCCAGGAGTCCTCCCGCCTCGTGGGCCGCCAGCACTTCCGGCATGGAGATCCGCCGCTCCTCCATCTGGATGCCCCAATGGGCGGCCAGCCGGATCACGCAGTCCCGCGTGATGCCGGCGAGGATGGTCCCCTCGAGCGGCGGCGTAACCAGCCTGTTTCCCACCCGGAAGAAGATGTTCATCGTGCCGACTTCCTCGACGTACGTCCGCTGCCTCCCGTCCAGCCACAGGACCTGGGTGAACCCGGCCGCCTTGGCCTCTTCCGCCGCCAGGAGGCTGGCGGCATAGTTGGCCGGCGTCTTGGCCGCGCCCAGTCCGCCGCGCACCGCCCGGACGTACTTGTCCGAGACCAGGATCCGGACCGGCTGGAAGCCCTCCTTGTAGTAGGCGCCCACCGGGGACAGGATGGTATAGAACCGGTAGGTCTTGGACGGGCGAACGCCCAGGCCTGCCTCCGTCGCGATGACGACGGGCCGGATGTACAGCGAACAGCCGAACGTCCGCGGCACCCAATCGGCATCCAGGCGGATCAATTGTTTCAGCGCATCCAGGACGAACGCTTCGTCCACCAGCGGGATGCACAGGCGGGCGCTGGAGGCGTTCAGGCGCGCGATGTGGTCCGTCGGGCGGAACAGGACCACGCCACCCTCGCTGGATCGGAAGGCCTTGAACCCGTCGAAGACCGCCTGGCCGTAATGCAGGACCAGGCATGCCGGGTCCAGGGTCAGCGGGCCGTAGGGCTCGATCCGGGCATCGTGCCAGCCGGTCCCCGGCGCGTAGTCCATGACCAGCATGTGGTCTGTGAACACCCGACCGAAGCCGAGGTCCGGATCCGCCACCCGCGGCCCCGGTTGGGTCGTTCTCGTGATCCTCAGCGCGAAGCTTTTGGCCATCGGACATTCCTTTCCTGTCAGGATGGACGAATGGTCACAAACGCACTTTAGAACAGGCGACTCTCGCCCGTCAACTCGTTTTCGAGCCGCCGGCGGTGAAGCCCGATTAATGGATGCCGAGGCTCTCCACGTTGCGGTGGGTCTCCGGAATCGGGAGGAGCGACAACTAAAGCCGCAACCCCCCATTTACACCACTACGATGGAGCGGGGAAGCATCCAACGGGAGGGGCACCCCGGTGGAGCGGGCAACAATACGAACGCACGGCGTTTCAACGTCGCAAGGAGAACTTTACCTTGACATCGAGAAAACGGCCCGGTCCCCTTTTACGGGCATCGGGCTCTTACGGTAACCTTCATAACCTCCCTACGTCCCTCTTTAACAAGGATGGCTTGGTCAGTTGGCTTCCTCCGGTTCGTTTCCTCCACGGAGGCAACTCAAGCTACGGGGGTCCTGACTCTTCCCCCGGTGGGACTATCCCCCACTGAGCAGACCAGCCTTCGCTGAACGCACTGGTCCGCAACGACTCGATCCGAGATCGGTCAATCGTGCGTCTCAGTGAAATTTCAGGGGGTGAGGCAGGATGAGGCGGATTCGTGCGAACCACGCTCAATCTTTTCGATGGGACGGAGGATCGAGCTTCGGGGCCCCCCTGAAACATTTCGGGTCCCAGGGCCGTAACTTGTCTTGAAAGTGGCCTTGCCTCTGTCGCAGGTATTGCCTCCAGGTATCCTGGAGTGTACCTACTGGTTTCCCTCAGGCTGGGCAGTTGCGTGAGGGAGCCGAGTCCAGGAGGTTCATGGGGGTGCTGCGATGAGGAGAGCGATTGGCTGCTGCGTATGCGTCGTTCCCCTCGGGGCATGCAACGACGGCCTTCGCAACCGCGGTCATCCTGGCCGCCTGGTATCCGCGGCAGGCGGTTGTCTTCGTGGGCTTGGCCGCTCTGGTCGGGCTGTC
>Ga0181533_1000657_pt1 | contig 46483 bp, 36 predicted proteins | sample PEATcosm2014_Bin_45_FD_119772 | JGI IMG/M metagenome (GOLD analysis project Ga0181533, IMG submission 119772) | Peatland microbial communities from MTU Mesocosm Facility, Houghton, MI, USA - PEATcosm2014_Bin11_60_metaG | ecosystem: Environmental > Terrestrial > Soil > Wetlands > Peat | place... | reverse complement strand
TGTCGCATGAAGTCTTCCGGAACGCGTATTCATGCGTTCTAGTGACGGAAGCCCTCGTCAGATATGCAGCCTTGACCCATTGCCGCATGAATATGCACGAATGCTGGTTCGTGCGACAGCCTCGAAGTACTTGCCGCCACCAGGATAGATCATGCGGAAATACGAACCTGTCGCCACGCGGAACAGGCCATTGAGCGGCTGCGTGGCTGAGACGGTGGTCGCAGTAGCGACCAAGGCCAGAGCGGTAGCGAGCGCCAGGGCTGGCAGGGTAACGATGCGCGGCGCGAATCGACTAGTCACTTATCTCACATTTGACTCCTTCGATTAGGGAATTGGGAACAACGGATGAGCGTGCGTCAAGCACGCGACGCGCGCGGCTCGGACCACCTGCGGCGGCGAAGCCGATCACGAGCAGACCCGGGATCACGAAGAACCACGGGAACAGCGGGAAGGGCGGAAGCGCGGCAACCGCCTGGTAGTTGCCCACGTTGTCGCTCATCGCTCCGATCATCGGCGTCATGTCGTTGAGGATGTGGACCCACTGGTTGTCGAAGGTTGCGAGCCCCGGGTACCGACTGCCGATCTCGCCCAGGTTCAGGCCGGACCGCTGCAGCGCCGGAATCAGCTCGAGCTGCACCGCCCCCTGGCCGACTGCCATGTCGCCGAAGTAGCCCTGGATCCGCTCGACCCGGGCGCGTGTCTCGATCGTCTTGAAGGCGGTCATCATGCGACCACCCGCCGGGGCCCGCGAGAACATCTGAAAGACAGCGGGCGCGAGTACCAATCCCAGGCCCAGGACGACGAGAACCCGGCGGCTCGCACGCCACCAGCCCGGGCGTGACAGCCCGAGGCCCAGCACTCCTAACAAGATGGTACCGGGAGCCACGAAGAACCATGGGAAGAGCGTGAAACTCGGGAGAGCGGCGACAGCCTTGTAGTTACCGAGGTTGTTCCGGATAGTGGTCAGCATTCCGCTCATGTCCGGATAGATCCCGCTCCACTGATTCTCGAAGGCGACGAAATCAGGAAACCTGGAGGCGAAGAGCCTCTGGTCAGTGCTGGCCGGCGTTCCGAACAATGCCGCCGCCACTTTCGTGCCACCTTCTTTGACGCCGGCGTCGATCTGGCGCATCTCGACCTGGTAGCCGCTCAGACGGGCGGCCGTCATGTAAGGGCGAAAGCCGGCGATCATATGGGCGCCTTGAGGAGCCCGGGTGAACATCTGGAAAGCAAAGGGCATGATTACCAGTGCCAACCCGAGAACTGCGAGGGCGCCAACAACCCACCGCTTCGGCTTTACGGGTGATAACACTCAGACCGAGACCAGGCGCCCGGACGCCTCGTTGAGCGCGTTTACGACGGAGCACGACCGAGCGGGCCTCTCGCCCTGGCCGGGCAGTTCTCTCGTGTAAGGCGTTGCTGCCATGGCCGCGTGCTCCTCTCGGTGGCTTCTTCTACCAACCCAACAGAGCGGTAGATCCGACTGTTTCGATCAACTATACTGACATAGTAGAATAAGTCCAGTGCTGGCTGACCAGGACGATCGTGGTACCACAAAGGTGCCAAGCGGCCGCTCAACCTCATCATCGGGATGCCGCGCCGCGCCTGACTGGCAACTAGGTCTGTCATTGGTCAGTCCTCTGGCGTCGTTAGTCAGAGAGACTTGAGTTCACCCGCTCGAGGAACTCCTGGCGAGCCGGTATGCTGTCCGCCTGACAGAAACGGGACGTGACCCATCGTGACGACGCGCTACCTCCCTGCCGAGAGCCGCTACGGCTCGATGACCTACCGTCGCTGCGGTCGCAGCGGCTTGCTGCTGCCTGCCGTGTCGCTCGGGCTCTGGCAGAACTTCGGCGACGACCGGGCGCTCGACACCCAGCGCGCGATCCTGCGCCGGGCCTTCGACCTCGGTGTCACCCATTTCGACCTGGCCAACAACTACGGGCCCCCCTACGGCAGCGCCGAGGTGAACTTCGGCCGCATCCTCCGTTCCGACTTCCAGGGCCACCGCGACGAGCTGGTCATCTCGACCAAGGCCGGCTGGGACATGTGGGCGGGCCCGTACGGGGATCTCGGCTCGCGCAAGTACCTCCTCGCCAGCTTGGACCAAAGCCTCGGGCGCATGGGGCTCGATTACGTCGACATCTTCTACCACCATCGCTTCGACCCCGATACCCCTTTGGAAGAGACCCTCGGTGCGCTCCACTCGGCTGTGCAACAGGGCAAAGCCCTCTACGTAGGGATCTCCTCCTATTCCGACAGGCGCACGGAGGAGGCCATCGCCGTACTCAGGCGCCTCGGCACCCCGCTGCTCATCCACCAGCCGTCGTACTCGATGCTCAACCGGTGGATCGAAGACGGCCTTCTCGAGGTCCTAGGGGCACAGGGCGTCGGCTGCATCGCCTTTTCGCCGCTGGCACAAGGCGTCCTCACCGACCGCTACCTCAACGGCATCCCCGAGGGCTCGCGAGCCTCGAGGGACGGTTCCCTGTCACCCGGGATGTTGAACGAGGAGAACCTGGCCCGCGTGCGCGCCCTGGACGCGCTCGCGCAACGGCGCGGGCAGCGCCTGGCTCAGATGGCCATCGCCTGGGCCCTGCGCGACGCCCGCGTCACCTCGGTCGTGATCGGGGCGAGCAGCGTCGCCCAGCTCGAGGAGAGCCTCGGCGCCCTCGACAACCTCGGTTTCTCCAAAGAGGAGCTCGCCGAGATCGACCGGTACGCCGTAGAAGGCGGCATCGACCTGTGGCGGGCGCCTGCAACTAGCTGACGCGAGGGCCGGGGTTCGCGCCGTAGTACGTGCCTGGTCACCTCCTACGGTAAATGAGCCGATACTTGCCGCGAACGCGCCTTTCGTCGTCGATGGTTGGTTCTCGGCATTCCTACATGTGTCCGACATCGCCGTGCACCAGAGTTTCCATCCAACCTGCACCTGTTCGAGATTGGAGAAGTAGTTCGGCGGGCAGAGCTCACTGTTCAACATCCACCTGCACCTGCAGATCCACTCGTGAGGGTCTACCAGCCGGCGCGCACCGGAAATTCATCCCCCGTTCAACTAGTCGTACCGCATATTCGCGAGCGCGCCACCTCTGGGCCATCGGCGCGCTACCTGGGCCATCTACGGTGCCGCCTAGCCGAATGGCCGCGGCGGGTCGCGCCGTGATCGGAACGTCCCCAAGGGGACGAGAAGGAGGATCCAAGGAGAATGCAGAAGAAAACAGCCCTGCGCTGGTGCGCCGGGATAGCCCTTGCAGTAACGGCGCTCGGGCTCGGGGCGGTCTCGAGCGCAGGCGCCAGTGTCGCGCGCACACAGGCATCTTCGTCGAGCTGCTGGGCGACGGCCCTGACGGCCAACTCATGCGGCGGGATGAGCGCGCTCGTTGCCGCCGCCAAAGCCGAGGGCAATCTCACCGTCACGACCGACCCGCCCACCTGGGCGAACTACGGCAATATCATCAAGGACTTCGAGGCCAAGTACGGCATCAAGATCCTCGACACCAACCCGAACGGGACGAGCGCCGACGAGATCCAAGAGATCGTGAGCGACAACGGCAAGCCCGACGAGCCCGACGTGCTCGACATCGGCCTCACCTACGCCACAGAGGCCGTGAAGGGCGAGCCCGGGGTCTTCAAGGGCCCGATCTTCTCGCCGTACGAGACCCAGGAGTGGAATGAACTCCCTGCCGGCTGGAAGGACGCCAATGGCTACTGGGCCTACGACTACGCTGGCCTGGCGACGATCGGCTACAACGCCAACGTCGTCAAGACCCCGCCGACCACCTGGTCGGACCTGCTCCTTCCGGAGTTCAAGGACGCTGTCGGCCTCGACAACGCTCCGACGGCCTCGGGTGCCGGGTTCGGCGCGGTGATGGCGGCCGCCATCAACAACGGCGGCTCGGTGACCAACGTCCAGCCGGGCATCAACTTCTTCAAGAAGCTTGCCGCAGCCGGGAACTTCAACCCGATCGAGGCCGGCGGTGCCGGCGACGGGCCGATAGCGGACAAGAGCGTGCTCGCCACGATCGACTGGAGCTACAACCAGCTGTCGTGGCAGCAGGAGCTGGCGAAGTCCCCGGGCATCGACTGGAAGATCCTCGTTCCAGCGGGCAAGCCCTACGCCCAGTACTACGCGATGGCGATCAGCGCCTACGCCCCGCACCCGGCGGCGGCGCGGCTGTGGCTCGAGTACCTCTACTCGCCGACCGGCCAGAACCTGTGGGCCGTCGGTGGGGCGCTCCCCTCCACCTGGACGACGATGGTGAAGGAGGGCACGGCATCGGCGGCGGCCAAGGCGGGCGTCCCGGCGCTCAGTCAGTCGCCGGTGACCGCCACCCCGGCCGAGGTGACGGCGGGCCAGGACCTCGTCATCAAGGAGTGGGCGTCTGCAGTCGGCTGATCCGGCTGCGGGTACGGTATCCGGCGAGGGCAGGGCCCGCGTTCTCGACGCGGACCCTGCCGCCCGTCGGGTTCGGCGACGCGGCCTTTTCTCGGTCATCGGCGTCGCCCCCTTCCTCGTCTACGTCGGGCTATTTCTTGTCGTACCCGCCGGCTCGGTGATGGTCGAGGCATTCCACGACAACAACGGCCACCTCTCCCTCTCCAACATCCGCACGCTCCTCGACTCGAGCCAGCCCTACCTGAACGACTACGCCACGAGCCTCGAGCTGGCGGCGGTCTCGGCTGCCGTCGCGGGCGTCATCGGCCTTCTCGGCGCCGTCGCGCTCGTCGGCTCCCCGAACCGCACGATGCGCCATCTCGTGTCGACTGCCTGCGGAGTGCTCGCCAACACCGGAGGTGTGCCGCTCGCCTTCGCCTTCATCGCCTCAGTCGGCAACAGCGGCGTCATCACCGACCTTTTGGCTCGGCTCGGGTTCAATCCCTACGCCCACGGCTTCAACATCTCGTCCTTCTCCGGCCTGGTCATCGTCTACCTCTACTTCCTGCTGCCCCTCACCATCCTGCTGATGCTGCCGCCCGTCGAGGCGCTGCGACGCGAGTGGCGGGAGGCGGCGTCAACGCTCGGGGCGGACGCGCGCACCTACTGGCGCAAGGTCGGGCTCCCCATCATCGCCCCCCCGTTCGTGGCGACGATGATGGTCCTGTTCATGGACGCCTTTGCCGCCTACGCCACGGCGGACGTGTTGACCACAGGTGTCGTCCCGCTCGTGCCGCTCACGATCGGGCAGTTCCTGGCCGGGAACGCAGTGGCCAACCAGGTCCACCTCGGTGACGCCCTCGGCTTTGGGATGGTGGTCATCGTGATCATCGCTGGCGCGCTCTACGTCGTCGTGCAGCGCCGCACATCACGGTGGTTGCGATGACGGGGCTCCCGATGACGGCGGCTGGGAGGAGGCCGCCGTCATGATCCGCAACCGCACCTTCCGCTACGTCACGCTCGGCCTCATCGGGCTCTACGTCGTCGTCCCGATGTACGCGACCGTGCAGTTCAGCCTGGAAGGCGGCTACCACGGCCGGCTCTCGTTCGCCGCGTACTCCCAGGGGCTCTCGCAGCCCGGTCTCGGCTCGAGCATTATCACCTCGATCGAGGTCGCGTTCGGCGCCATGGCGTTGACGCTCGCGCTGCTCGTGCCGACGATCATCTTCGTCAACCTGCGCCTGCCGCGCTGGCGGTCCGTCCTCGAGGCGCTCTCGCTGCTACCGCTCGGCGTCCCGCCGATCGTCATCATCGTCGGGGTGCTCGGCGTCTACAACAGCCTGCCGAACTGGATCATCGTCTCGCCCGTGATCCTCGTGCTGCTCTACGTGGTCCTAGCCCTGCCGTCCTCGTACCGGGCCATCGACGCCGGCGTGCGCTCGATCGACCTGCACACCCTCGTCGAGGCGGGCCGTTCGATGGGGGCCGGTTGGGGCAAGTTGTTCGCACGGGTGCTGTTCCCCAACCTGCGGTCGGGCATCCTCGCCGCGTCGTTCCTCGTCGTGGCGCTCTCGCTCGGCGAGTACGCCGTAGCCAGTCTCCTGCTGCCCACCCAGCCGACGTTCCCCGTGTTCCTGGCCGGCGTCGAGACGAGCGGCGTGTACCTGTCCGTGGCGCTCTCGGTGATCGCCCTGGCTGTCACCTGGGGCCTGCTCGCAGCCATATCCATCTTCGGTTCCGGGCGCCGGCGCAGCTCAGCCGCCGCGACCGCCGCGACCGCCGTTCCTTCGCCACCCGCCCAGGCAGTCGCATGACAATGTCTCAGGAGGTCCGATGAGCACGACGGAAGCCGACATGACCGAGGCAACCCGAGCCGTGTCGACGACTCAGCAGGTGCAGCGGCGCGGCGCCAGCGCCGGGCTCGAGCTCGTGCAATGCCGGCGCAGCTTCGACAAGGTGCACGCGCTCGACGGGTTCTCCATCTCGATCGCGCCCGGCGAGTTCGTGGCGCTGCTCGGCCCGTCGGGGTGCGGCAAGACGACGGCGTTGCGTGCCGTGGCCGGGCTCGAGCAGCTTGACGAGGGCGAGGTGCTCGTCGGCGGCGAGAATGTCACCCGGCTCCCAGCGCACCGGCGCAACCTCGGGATGGTCTTCCAGGCCTACAGCCTGTTCCCGAACATGAACGCGCTGGACAACGCTGCTTTCGGCCTCGAGGTGCGCAAGGTCCCCGCTGCGCAACGCCGGGCACGTGCCGGGGAGCTACTCGACCTCGTCGGGCTGACCGGGCTGGCCGAGCGCTTCCCCCACGAGCTCTCGGGTGGTCAGCAGCAACGGGTCGCCCTGGCTCGCGCCCTTTGTGCCGAGCCGCGCCTGCTGTTGCTCGACGAGCCGCTGTCGGCCCTCGACGCCAAAGTGCGCGCCCAGCTACGCGACGAGATCCGACGCATCCAGCTCGAGTTCGGCATCACCACACTGTTCGTCACCCATGACCAGGAGGAGGCCCTGTCGATGTCGGACCGGGTCGGGGTGATGCGCACGGGACGCCTCGAGCAGCTCGGCACGCCGGCAGAGGTCTACTCCCACCCCACGACCGACTTTGTCGCCCAGTTCGTCGGGTCCGTGAGCCGCCTGCCGGGCGAGATTGTCGGCCCGGGTACGGTGAGCGTCCTAGGCTCGCGCCTCCCCGTGCCCAACGTTGCCAGCGCCGAACTCCCCTCGGGCAGTGCGGTCGACGTCCTCGTCCGCCCCGAGAGCATCCGTATCCGGCCGTCGGCCGACGGCCCGGCGGTGGTCGTTCGCGCCTCCTTCTTCGGCGCGTCCGTGCGGGTGGTCGCCGTCCTCCCCGGCGGCGTCGAGGTGGCCTCGACGCTCTCCGCAGCCGACAGCTACGCGCTCCCGGCTGGCGCCCGGGCGGACATCGAGCTGCTCGATGACGTGCTGTTCGTCGTCGGGAGGCAGCTGGCACCTTGATCGGCCGCGTCATCGGCGCCCGCACGTCGGCACGCACCCTCGTCACCGGAGACCCCGGCGCCGGCGGCTACCGCAGGCTGGTCGGCGGCCCCAACTTGCCGTCCCGACCGCGCACCGAGCTCGGGGGAAGCGCTCCGGCGGCGGGCGCGAGATTGCACTCGCTGCTCGGCTTCGTTACACGTCTCGGATCTCCATGTCAGAGACGCGCAGAGCCCGGCGCGGCTGGAGTTCCTCGACCGCCTCGGCAACTAGGACTCGCCCTTCGCCGGCGCCCTGGGGCGTATCGGCACGTGTCGCGTCCAGGAGGCCCCCCAGCTAGCAGGTCGTCGAGGCGATGGCCCGAGCCGTGCGCTCCGCCTTGCCGGCCGGCGGCCCAGCGACCGGCGCACCCTTCTCCTTTGCGATCTCGGCGGGGGACAACGTCGACAACCGCCCGCGTGTCGAGGCATGGCATTGCAAGACCCAAGACTCAGGAGGCTGGAAAACCACCTCTTACGCCGTGCTCGACCTTCGGGGCGTGGGCAAAAAGACACCGGACAGGCCGCAGCCGAAAGGGCAAGAGGGTACCTCGCCGGCGACTACATCGAGGGGGTGGGAGTGGAGCACACCGGTCCTCAGCGTTGCTGCTCAGCTCCGGGGTCGACCTTCGAGCCTTGACGATCCACCAGGTGAATGCTCACGATTGTGAATCGAGTACTCGTTGCACACGCGGTTCGAGAATGTCCTGCGCGGGAGGGCTGAGGCGGCGGTTCGCGAACTGTCCGGTTAGTTCGACTCGTAGTTGAAGCCACAACGTTTTGGCAAGTGAACTGAGACCAACCTTTCGTCAGACCCCCGTCAATCACCAGGGGAGCGCCGAGGCATCACTGATTGCCGGGTGCCGAGGCACCCTTAGGCGGAGCGAGGCCGCCTGCCGGCAGCTTCCCGTTCCCTGGCTCGGACCCCTTCCGGGGAGCGAGGCCGCCTGCCGGCAGCTTCCCGTTCCCTGGCTCGGACCCCTTCGGGGGCCCTCCCGGCGCCGAGTGGAACCCCTTCGGCAGTTTGAGTGCTGAGCTTGGCGGCGGGAATTTCGCGCCGCTTGTGCTGCTTGGGAGCCCACCTGGGAATCCGGCACCGCCAGGAGTCCCCACCGCCCCAGCTGCCGTGAGGCTCCGGAAAGAGGAGAACCCGAGAATGGCGACGATGACCAGCACCGCAGGGGGGAGCCACTTGGGCAGTTGCATGAGCAGCCAGGCCCCGAGCAGGGCGATAAGGCCGATTGCCGGGAGATAGAAACGGATGACGTGGATCCCTCCGCCGCTCCCGCCACCGCCTGGTGAGCCACCGCCGAGCGCCGCGGTCTGAGCGGTCCAGTTGTACGCCGAGTACAGCGCCCAGAGTCCGGCCCAACCGGCAGCGAGGACGAGCCCGATGACAGCGTCGCGCCGGATCTTGGACGCAGACGTTGGATCGGTGGTCATCGACCGGCTCCGGATCAACCTGGCCGCCATCCAGACGAGCGCGGCCAATCCCAACAGCAGCGCCGGCATCGCCTTCACCAGGTTCGGCGGCATGAGCTTCAAGTTCGGGATGATGGCGTCGAGGCCGAAGGTGATCTCGCCCGCGCCGTAGCCAGTCTTGAGTGGTCCTCCGTAGAAGGACTGGTCGAAAGCCATCACGCCACTGGCGAAGAGCAGCACCGAGCCAAACCACCACACCAGCGACCGCACCGGGATCCGCACCTTTCGGAAGGTGAGGGAAACCGCGACCACGGCCACCAGTAGCGTCACGACGTCGGTGTACCGGATGAAGACCGCCGCCTCGAGGGAAAGGAATCCCAGAACGCCGACAACGGTCCGGTGGCGCGCTGGGACGTCGTTAGCCAGGAAAACCCAGAGGAGTGCCCCGGCTCCGGCGGCGACGAGTGCGGCATCGGTGAACGACGGCATGGTCGGCCGCCATGCGAAAGCGATTGCCGCGCCTGAGGAGACGAAGAGGATAACCGCCCACGTGCCACCCCAGTTTCCGAGCCAGCGACGGCCCGCGACGAAAAGGCTCGTCGACGCCAGAGCACCGGCAAACAACGGCGCCGCCCTCAAGATCCCCAGTACTTGGAACGGTGCTGCAAGAAACGGGTACCCGGGGTTCTTCTCGCTCATCCAGCGGCCGTTGGGCAGGTGAACCCACTGCAGGATCCCCGTGCCGTCGTGCGCGCTCAGTTGCGCGGAGAGAGCATCGTACTGAGCGGACGACAAAGTGATGTGGCCATGGGTGAGCGCGATGATCGACGCCAAGTAGGCGGAGTCGTCCGGCTCGAGGAGCTTGGTCGCCTTCGTGAGCACAGCGATGCAGAACAGAGCGAAAGCGCACGCGCCGACCGCGACCTCCGCTGCCGGGAATCGACTTGGCGCTTCGGCTCGATCGACAGGCGTGAACTTTGGGGCAGCAAGGGTGTCAGAACTCAAGGTTTCACCGTTGGGGCTCGTCTTGATCACGCACTCAAGACTTGCACGCAACCCTGGCAACTAGCTGCGTGGCTCCGCTGAGATTGCTGAGCGTGCAAGCAACCACGGTTTCTTCCATCGTGGGAGCTCCGAGAATACCTGATGCCCTCATGCCAGCTCGTCAACGATGTCCACCAGTCGCTTGCTCATGCCCCGAGGCGGCTTGAGGCGGGCTGGCTTCCTATCCGGGCATCGGCTGCCGAGCGAGACCGAGTTGCTGCATCATGGACATCACGTCCATGACTCCCCAGTGTTCGTGGACCAGGCCATCGTCACCGAACCTCAGGATGTCGATGACCTGCACGTCGACGCCCTTGCCGGTCGCCGGCATGCCCATGAAACTGCCTGTATTAGTCCCGGTGACCCGCGCCCGGACAACGACCTTGTCTCCCATCGACATGACGTCTTCAGCGTTGAAACGCAGGTCCGGGAACCCTGCCCTCATCATCCTGAAGAGCTCCTTGGTTCCGACCTTGCTCGCGTCCTGAGTGGGCGTGGCCTCGTGCTCTACGAAATCATCAGCAAGCTGATCGCCGAAACCGTCCACATCGCCGGCGTTGATCGAGTCGTACATCCGTCGCTGGGTCGCAGCGTGATCCATTTCTTCCCCCTCAGGTGGTTGACCGCCGGGCGAGCACGCGCGACGGGTGACGCAACGTTCGAGTGAGCCAGGCATTCCCGGGAAGTGGCCCTTCCCCCCTCCCCCTTGTGACGGCCCTTGTCACCCGTACGTGCGCGGACAACGAGTTTACGCCCTCGTGCAGGAGGGGTGCTATGAGCCAGGCAGCGACCAAGGTCGGGCTGCCGCCGCAGTCGGGCGAGATCCGTCCGGCAGTGCGTCTCACCGCGCTCCGCAAGAACTACGGGCACGTCGTGGCCGCTGCCGGCGTGGACCTCGAAGCCTGACCGCCGTGCTCGTGCTGACGGTGATCCCGGTAGCGCTGGCCACGAAGCTGACGGGCGGTGGAGGCCTCACGAGGTCGACGGTCCAGTAGCCGATCAGCCGAGGCGCCAGCGCATCGCGTTCGCGGGACCCAGACGGCGGAGCCGACTCAGCACTGGTGCCGACGAGCCTCCGCCCGTGGGAAGGCTCTGGGAAGAGGGCTCCTTCAAGCTGTCGGTGTCGGCAACAGACCGACTCGATCAGAAGTGAGGGGAACCACGATGAAAAAGTGGACTATTGGCGCGCTGGCTGCAGCAACAGTCGCTGTGCTCGTTCCGTTGGCCGTGGTGCAGGTGGCCTCAGCCGGCGTCTCCAGCGCCAAGCAACAGCAGAAATCCGGCGCCATCACGATCCAGTCCTGGCTGGACGCGGCCGCCCCTAGCGAGAACGTGCTCTCGAGCACCGTGTGGGACTGCTTCAAGATCACCGGTGCGCTCACCGACCAAGGCGGAGGGCCCGTGTGGAGCAACGACACCGAGTACCACGCCCCGAACTCGATGACAACCGGCGGCATAGCCGCCGCGGCCAAAGAATGCAGTGACGAGGTGCCGGCCGGCGGGTTCATCCTCGTGCCGCCGCCCGAGCCGGGCCAGTACCAGTTTGCTCAGTACACCTCGCCCGCCGGGCTCAGCACGGTCTACGCCACGCACACGATCGCCGGCCAGAGGGGGGACATCTTCATCAGCTTCTCCGGGACGTACAACATGACGAACAGCGCCATCGCGGTCAAGCTCTCGGGTGGCTCAAGCGTCGAGGTTCAGCCGTTGACGACCGGCCCGCAGTGCAGCTGGGTGATCACGGGCGGCACCGGCGCCTACAGCGGCCTGCAGGGGAACGGGACGTGCTTTGCCAATGCCGAGAACACGTTCCCCTACATCAACCACACCGAGAACGGCAAAATCTGGTGGGCGCGCTGATAGCGGACTAGTCGGCCATCAGGCCCCTCAGGCCTGGTCGTTTCCTGAGCAGGGGACCGAAGTAGGGCTCGCCGTCGGGGGCGGGCCCTACCTTGGTTCCCGGGTGCCGGTCGGGAACATCCAGCAATGACGGTGAGCTACGGTTCGGCCGGGTCACGCCCGTGGCCCGAAAAGGGGGATCAAGAATGGCTGTTCTCGAAGCGCTAAATGACGAGGTCGCACAGGAGCTGCTGGCTTCCAGGGAACTGGCAAGGCTGGCCTACACGTGGCGAGACGGAACCCCGCGGGTGGTTCCCGTCTGGTTCCACTGGACGGGAACAGAGGTCGTGGTCGGCTCCCCGTCCAATGCCCCCAAGGTGAAAGTGCTCGCTTCTCGACCCGCGGTGGCGGTGACCATCGACGGTTCGGCCTGGCCCTACCACACGCTGCTGTTGCGCGGCACGGCACGGCTCGACGATGCCGAGGGGATCGTGCCGGAGTACGCCGCCGCTGCCGAGCGTTACTTCGGCCCGGAGCAAGGCTCCGCCTGGGTGGCCCAGCTCGAGGAGATGGGTCTGGCTTGGACGAGGATCGGTATCACCCCCACCCACGCCACGATCCTCGACTTTGTGACCCGTTTCCCGAGCGCTCTTGCCGGCTAACGAGCGGCGCCGACTCGCTGCCGCCTGCCCCTAGCTCGTGACAAGCAGCGGGCTCGCCGCAGCCTGTCAGCCGCAAGCTTGTCGTGTTCCGTCGGTGCTCACATGTAACCGAGCGTCACCGCCAGTTGCAAAGCCTCGGCCAGTTTCTCGCCGGCGACTTGAGGTTCATCCTCCTCCCAGGCGGACACGGCTGCTTCCAGCAGCGACTCGAGCTCGTCGGGAAAACGCTGCTGGGGCGGCGCCAGGATCTGGCGGCTGGCATCAACGGCCTCGGCGATCTGCCCGAAGCGAAGGCGCACGGCGATCATCGGCCACAGGCACAACCAGTACCAGGAATAGGAGACGATCGTGGCCCCCCACAGCTCCAGCGCCTCCTCGCCGAGTGCCACCACGTCCTCAAAGCGCTCCTCCTGCCATGCCAGCCAGGCCAAGGTGGCCTTGGCGGCGGCAACGTACTCCGGGAATGCGGCCGCCGCCCCGGCCGCCATGGCTTCGGGGGCCAGACGCCGCACCGTGCCCGCGTCGTGGCTTCGCAGCGCGGCCACGTTCAGGTAACAGAGCGACCGCGACCGCAGGACGCCGTCACCGGTCCGGTCCGCGATCGCGAGCGACATCTCCAGCTTTTCCCACGCTTCAGCGAGCTCACCGCGCCAGAGCAGGCAGAAGCCCGTCAGGAATAACGACCAGGCGAGGTCGTGCTCCCCGCAAACTTCCTCCGCCGCTGCCAGCGCAGCTCGTGCGTTGGCGAGGATCGCTTCATCGATCCGGTAGCGGGTCTCGCGACTCTGCTGCAGCACGAGCGAGTCGTAGAAGGTTTTCTTCTGGGCAACGCTTCCCCTCGTCTCGACGACCGGGCGGGCAGCCTCGAGGATCGTCCTGCCTCGCGCCAGCTCGTTGCGCCAGTAGTGGAGTTGCGCCCGGCCTTTCAGCTGGAGCTCCAGCCAGAGATCCACCCGCGCCGGGTCCTGGCCTCCGGGGTCGTCGCCGAGCAGCGCTTCGGCGGCATCGAAGGCGGCGATTGCGGCATCGTAGCTGTGGGCGGTTATCTCCATCTGCCCAAGGCGTACCTGGAGGCGGGCGGCGAGCGGCGAGTCTTCGGGCTTTACGAGTCGCAGGGCTTCGTCGAACATCTCCCGAGACTCGCCGTGGCGACCGGTGTGCCAGAGCACCTCCGCGAGCTTGGCGCGCAGCTCAACCGATGCCTTCGAGTTGAAGTCGGCGCCCGATGGATCCTCCGCCAGGATCGACAAGGCTTCCCGATAGGACGAGACCGCCTCTTCGTGGGCGAAGGCCGCCACGGCGTGGTCGCCCGCCACCTCGAAGTAGTGCACGGCGCGGTGGCGCTCCCCGGCGGCGGCGTAGTGGTGGCCGAGCAGGGCCGCCACCTCCTCCAGGCGGTCGGGCGAGGACGCCTCGAGGCTCCAGGCCGCCCGGGCATGGAGCTGGCGCCGCTGTGCCCGCAACAGGCCCTTGTAGGTGGCCTCCTGCATGAGGGCGTGGCGGAAGCGGTAGGCGCGCTCGGCCTGGCGCGGCACCTCGGCGAGAAGGCCGGCGGCGCACAGCTCGGCCACGACCTCTTCTAAGCGGCCGTCGAGATCGGTCACCGCCTTTAGGGCCGAGAAGGCGAACTCGACCCCGAGCACCGAGGCGGCGACGACGGCGTCGTGGGCGAGGGGCCCGAGCCGGTCCACCCGGGAGCGGATGAGGCGCTCGAGGGCCTCGGGCAGCTCGGCGTGCACGGCCGGGTCGAGCCCCCAGAGCTGTCGGTCCTGGAAGACCGCCCCGGTCTCTATAAGAGACGAGAGCCGTTCTTCTAGGAACAAGGGGTTGCCCTCCACGCCTTTTCGCACCGCCTCGACGACCTCGGCGGGGGCCTCGGCGCCGAGGAACGACCGGGCGAGGTCGCGCTCTTCGCCCTCAGAGAGGGGGGCGAGCTCGACCCGGCGCAGGCGCAAGCCGGCGTCGCGCTCGAGGGCCTCCTCCAAGGCGGCCACGCCCGGGTCGGGCTCGGGGCGATGGGTGAGGACAACGAGTAGCGGTGATCCGCGCACGAGCCCGGCGATCTCTTCTGTGAGCCGGATCGAGGTGGGGTCGGCCCAGTGCAGGTCCTCGAGCACGAGCACGGTCGGGCCGTGGGCGCCAAGGCGGGAGATGAGCGACCTAAGGGCGGTAAAAGTCGCCCGCTGCAGCTCCTCGGGGCCAAGGCGCGAGAGGCGGAGTGTCTCTTCGATGTCGCCGAGGCCCATCATCTTCGCGAGCGGGCCGACGGGCGCCTCCTCGCCGGGAAAGACCACCCGCATCGCCCGCAGGAGGGCTGTCCGGCGCACCTCCTCACCCTCTTCGGGCGCCACCCCGATCCAGGCCGAGAGGAGCTGCTGGTAAAGCCCGTAGGGGCTCGAGGAGGCATAAGAGGCCCCGCCCCCCTCGAGCCACAGCGGCAGGCGGCCCGAGCCCGCCCCGACCCAGGCCATGAAGCGCTTGCGGCACTCGGAGACAAGGCGCGTCTTTCCGAGTCCCGGCTCGCTCGTAACGACGAGGATCCCCCCCTGGCCCGAGATCAGCTCGCGGAGCGACTCGGAGATCGCCGCCAGCTCGCCCTCGCGCCCGACAAGGGCCGCCAGGCCGGCCCGGCGCCGCCCGGTGAGATGCCCGCGCACGCCCGCCTTGGGACGCTCGAGGTAGTGGGCGATGAGGGGCTTTCCGCCCGGGCGGGCCAATTCGTCAGAAGGCCCCCAGACGAACTGGTCCTCGGTCGCCGCCCGGGTGGCGGGCCCGACGAGCACCGAGCCGGGCCGGGCCACCGACTGCAGGCCGGCGGCGAGGGCGGCCACCTCGCCCACGGCCCCGTACTCCACCCGGCCCCCGCCCCCGATCGGGCCCACCACCGCCGGCCCGGACTCGACCCCGATGCGCACCGTCAGCCCCCGAGCCGAGCTCCTCACGCCCGAGGCGATGCGGTAGCCGGCCCGCACGGCCCGTTCCGGGTCGTCCTCGTGGGCATCGGGGGCGCCGAACAGCGCCGCCAGGCCGCTGCCCGAGACCGAGCTCACCGTCCCCCCGAGCGACTCGACCTGGGAGATCGCCTCGACGAGGGCGTCGCCGATGACCTCGCGCAGGTCCTCGGGGTCGAGCCTGGCGGCGGGGGACGGGCTCGCCAGCTCGGCAAAGAGCATGCTCACCAGCTTGCGCTCCTCGCGCGAGAGCACCGGGGCCCCGGGCGCCCCGGTCCTGGCCCGGCGGGGGGGCGCAGGTTCGCGAAGGGCGCTGGCGTGGATCTCGTAGAGGGCGGGCGAGGGCGCCAGGCCCAGCTCGTCGAGGGCCCGCCGGCAGCGCTCGTAGGTGTCGGCGACCTGTGCTCGGCGCTGCTGGGCGGCATAGATCCCCATCAGGGCCGCCGCCGCCTCCTCGCAGGTCGCATCGGCCGCCAGGCAGGCCTCGTAAGAGGCGATGACCGACTCGGGCTGCGAGCGGCCGAAGCCTCTCGCGCGGTCACGGGCCAGGGCGAGGCGCGCTTGTTGGCGGGAGCGTTCCAGGCCGTCCCGGGGGGGCTGGGCCCAGTCCTCGTAAGGCTCGTCTTCTAGGACAAGGCCCGGGAAGGAGAGCGCCCGGGTGAGCGTGTCGTCGCGCACCGTCCCGGGCTCGAGCTCGAGACCGGTGGCGAGCAGCTTTGAGACGAGGTCCAGGTCGACCTCGAGCTCGCACTCCGGCTCGATCCAGATGTGGCCGCGGTCGGCGCCTATGAGCCCGTGGGCGCTCTCGCCGAGGGCGCCGAGGGCAGAGCGCGCCATCGAGAGCGCCTTGGAGAGGGCGTTGGCGGCCTGCTCGGGGCCGAGATTGGGAAACAGCGCCTCGCAGACCGCTTCCCTGGAAAGGCGCCGCCCCCGGCTCACAAGGACCAGCTCCAAGAGGCGCTTGGCGCTCGGGCGCGCCCAGGGGCCGGCACTCTTCTCCCGAAGGGTTATCGAGAACGGGCCGAGCAGGTTGGCCCGCAGCACGGCCGCACCAGGATCTGCAGCCTCACCAGCTCGCGCGGGCACTTGCGCATTATCGCACCCGCGACCTGCACGGGGGATGCCTGTGCCCCCCGAGCGGAGTCATGGCATGCGCGGATTCAGATCCACGTTTGCAGCGTGGAAAGCGGCGGTTCGAGTCCCCGTCTTCGGCGCATGGACCGCAGCCGGTGCCTCCAGTGGGCAGCGATGCTCATGCCAGCGGAACGGGTGCTGACGCGCACAGGGCAAGGAGCGTCAGGCGGTTCAACCAATCCTTACGGGAGCGCCATGGCGATCCGACGCGACGACCCCGTCAAGCACCCGCAAGACGCGCCGCCCATCGGTCGCGGTGATGGACGGCTCCCGCTCCTCCCCGATGGCACGAGCGAACTCCTCCAGTTCCGGCACGAGCATCATCGCGATGCTGTCGCCTTCGATCTGCGGACGGATCACGGTCGGCTGAGCAAAGGGCGTGTTCATCGCGCTCGACACCTCGATCTCGAATTGCAAGAAGCTCCACCCGCGCAAAGTCACGCGCCCAGCACGTCCATGGATATCGACCATGTAGAAGAACGTCGATGCCGCCTGACTCACCAGGCACTGCGCCACAGCCCCGCGTAAAAAGCGGACCTGGAACGTTGAGGTGTCGTCGACATTCGTGTCGGCCCGCGGCCGGATGCTGCCGAAGATCTCCACAGGTTCGTCGTCGATGAACCAGAGGACCATATCGACCAGATGAGACCCAAGATAGAGCAAGGGCCCGCCTCCAGTCTCAGCGGAAGCTATCCAGCCATTGTTCAGCGGCCTGCAGCCAAACACGCCCGTGATGGCCTGAATGTCGCCGACCGTGCCCGCAGCAAGCAGATCGTGGACATAGTGCGCCAGCGAAAACCGGCAGGAATAGCCGGCCATGTACCGCACGCCTCCCCGCGCGGCTTCTTCCTCTATCGCCGCCGCCTCCTGCTCATTCAGCCCGACAGGCTTCTCCGCCAGCACGTGCTTGCCGGCGCGGATCGCCGTCAGGGAGATCGGGCACAACACGTGGTGCGGCGTAGCGACAAGGACGGCGTCGACTGAACTCTCATCCAGGAGCGCCTCGACAGACGCAAACGGACTCGCGTCCTGCGCCAGCGCCGCAACCCTGGCGGCCGCCTCCTGGTTGGGGTCGGCGCAGGCCACGAGGCGGAGCGTGCTCGTGCGGCCCACTGCCGTGGCCAGCGCGTTCCCCTGGTAACCACACCCGACGAGCCCGACGCGTAACAAGTGCGGCAGCTCTCCACGCGTCCCTGGTGCAGAGGAGTGGCTCTGGGTCATCCCTCCTCCTTGGTGCGCCCGACTTCCCTGCGAGACTGCCACTCTGCCGAAACCGGCTGGAGCATCACTTGTGACGATGTGTCCGGCTGTGCTTGGCCCTGCCTGGGATCGGCTGGTCCAGCCATCACTATACGCGCGATGAGTCTGCGATCATCGGGGACGCGCTGAGGCGTGCATGTCAAGCCATCAGGCAGGCGGGGTTCCGCCCGGGCGCTCCGTAACGAGCGGCTTTTGTCCACCGCGCCTGCGGACCTGTGACAACGTCGCGACGAACTGCCTGGGGTGGGCTCGGCCAGAGACAGCCGACTAGAGCACTGCCGCAGGACCGCGCTCACGCCTCGAGGGCTAGCCGTGCCGTTCTCCGCTACTGGGACCTAACCGAGCACTGAGCGTCCCTGCCGTCCCTGAGCGGTGAGGGACGCAGGCGGAAGAAAAGGAACCTGGGCTTCGTGCGGATCTCGTCGTATGCGGCGGGGTCGTGCTCGACCAGGGCGGCCAGTGGCTCTGGCTCGACGAGCCGTTCGATCACGAAGCCGGCAGAGGCGATGGCCTGACACATTGCCGTCAGTGGACGTCTCCAGAAGGTGACTTCGAACCTGCCTGTGCCCTTCGCCCAGCTGTCGGTCACCTGCTTTATCGCGAAGTAGTCGTCAGGAGAGTTGAGCTGCCAGTCCATGGCCGGGTGATGCGTCGAGAAGACGACCAGGCCTTGGGAGCTCAGCACGCGGCGAAACTCGCGCAGCACGGCCTCCCAGTCGTGCGCGTAGTGCATCACCAGCGATGCCATGACCAAGTCGAACTCGCCGGTCTCCGCAAACCAAAGCGGCTGCGCGAGGCCGGCTACCAGCACGCTCGCCCGGTCGCCCAGTCGCCGACGAGCAAGACCCGCCATGGCTCGGCTCACGTCGAAGGCGGTCACGACAGCCCCGTGGTCGAGCAGCCATGCGCTCAGCTGACCGCTGCCGCACCCGACATCCAGCACACGCAGCCCCTCGACGTCTCCGAGCAGGGCGATCGTCGCCGGCCTCTCGTAGAAGGCGTTGTAAGCACTCTCGGCGTTGTCCGCCGCGTAATCGACGGCCATGGTGTCGTACTCGCGGGCGCTGCGCTCGGAGTCGCTCATGACGCGTATCCTGCCAGGCCGTCGGTCGCACGCGCTGACGCACAGCTGGCCCGGGAAACGCTTCGGTGCGATGCTGTACGCGTGAGCGGCGCCATGATCAGCATTCCCACCGGAGAGCTTCCCATGTACCTGGCCACGCCAACTGGCGAGGGTCCCTGGCCTGGAGTAGTCGTCATCCACGATGTCCTCGGGATGACCCAGGACCTGCGGAATCAGGCCGACTGGCTCGCGAGGGAGGGATACCTAGCTGCAGCACCGGATCTCTTCCACGGGAGAGGGAAGCTGGCCAGCATGATCTCGGTCATGCGCGACGTGCGCGCCGAAAGGGGCAGGTCTTACGACGACATCGAGGCGGCCCGTGCCTCGCTCGGAGCGCGCAACGACTGCACAGGCGCGACAGGCGTGATCGGCTTTTGCATGGGCGGCGGATTGGCTCTGATGCTGGCTCCCAGGCAAGGGTTCTCCGTGTCGAGCGTCAACTACGGCACCGCCCCGAAAAGGGCATACACGTCAGAGTTCCTGACGCGGGCCTGTCCTGTCGTCGGAAGCTACGGCGGCCGAGATCGAGCGCTGCGGGGCGCGGCCGAACGCCTCGACAAGGCGTTGACGGCGGTCGGGGTCGAGCACGATGTCAAGGAGTACCCCGCTGCCGGGCACGGCTTCCTCAACGACCACGAAGCGGCCGGGGACGCACCCTCAGCTTTCAGGTTCTGGGGGAAACTCACCGGTGACGGCTATCACGAGGCGTCTGCGCAAGACGCCCGCCGCTGCATCATCGCTTTTTTCGACGCCCACTTGAAAAAGTGACGCCGGCGACGTTGCACTGTTGACGCGGCGAGCTCTCAGATGGTCGCGATCTGGGCCGTGGGCTCGTAGCTCGAGGCCGGGAGCACAGCCGGCCAGAAGCCGCCGACGACTGCGCAGCACCCGGCGACAAGGAGCGTGAGGGCGATCGAGTGGGTGAGCAGCGCACCTGCGATCGCGGCGCCGATCGGGCTCCCGACGAAGTTGAGGTTCATCGAGACGGCGAACGCCCGGCCGAACCACGACGGATCGGTCGCGCGCTGGCGAAGCGAGAACATGGCTACGGTGAGCGGCCCGTTGGCGATGCCGATGACGGCGGCCAGCGCGACGAGGACGATCTCGTGGCGGTCGAATGCCAGGAGCCCGAACGCTCCCGCCGTCGTCATGCACGAGGTCGCCAGCAGGCGCTTCTCCCGTTTCTCGGTGCCGAAACGGCCGGTGAGCAGTCCCGCGAGGAACCCACCACCCCCCATGACCGCGAACAGCAGGCCGACGGTCGTCGACCCGCCGTGCAGGCCGCGCAGCACTATGAAGGGAATCGCGACCGTCAAGACGCCGCCGCAGACGTTGAAGAGCGTCACCGTCCCGGAGAGCATCCGGAGCACCCGGTTCTGCCACACGTAACCGATCGCGGCCCGGGCGTCGGCGAGCAGCGAAACGGTCGCGGCCGGACGGGACTCAGGCGCGACAAAGCCGATGAGCAGGACCGCGGCGACAAGCATGACAATGGCAGGGAGAAGAAGCGCCGCGCGTGGACCGACGACGGCAACGGCGACACCTGCTACGCCCGGACCGAGGACGTTGGCGACGACGAAGACGCCTGAGTCGGCCGCGTTCGAGCGGTCCCAGAGCGGTCTCGGCACCATCATCGGATAGAGGGACTTGCCGCCGACCCGGCTGAGCGGCGCCGTGATCGATGAGGCCGACACGACAAGCAGCAGCACGAAGGTGGGCAGGATGTGGAGCAGCGAAAGCACCCCGATCGCGGCTATGCACATCGAGCCGAAAAGGTAATCGACCCTCATCAGCCCCACGCGCGAGCCGCGATCCAAGAGCGCGCCGGCGATCGGGCTCACGATGATGCCGGGCACCTGGCTGCACACGATGACGATGCCTGACAGCTCGGCGGAATGGTGGGTCTCGAGGACGAAGAGGACGAGCAGCACGGAGAACATCTGCGTCGCGCTGCGGGCCGCGAGAGTCGAGACGAGCAGCTGCGTGAAGCCGCGCACCTTGAACAGGGCGCGGTAGCTCGTCTCCTCTGTGTCTCCTGCCGGCACGGTCGTCGTGATGGGACAAGGCTAACTAGTCCGTCGGGCGAACCGTTTCATCCTCCTCGCCCTCGCCTGCGCCCGTTTGCCTGCGAGCAACGCCCCGGGCAGCTGAGCTAATAGCCGGCGATGGTGGTAGTGGTCGTGGCGCCGCCACTGGCGACACTTTTCACGGGAGTGCCGGAGTTGGTCTTCGCCGCCGCGTGCACTAGGTACCAAGTGCCTCCAAAGGCCACGATGTTCTCGCCGTTCGACTTCCCCGGTCCCGAGTCACCGACGAAGGTGTAGACCGGCCATCCGTTGTAGGTGACCTGCCACTTGGACCCTCTCGTGACGTGGGAGACCTTGCCCTTTACGCCAGAGCCGACAGTGATCTCGGCGTTCTTGGCAACGAGCAGCGGCGGCCAGCCCGCGACGCACGAGGCGCTCGTGCAGTGCAGCGTGCCCTTCGACTCTGTGCTGAGCACGTAGAGCGAGAAACCGGCCGAGTCCGCCAGCACCTCGCCGTACTTGCCGACCTCGTGCTTTTGAAGCACCGAGCTCGAGCTCGAACGCTTGGCTTGCTGTGCCCCGGCGAACAAGGGCACGGCGAACATCCCGCCGATTGCCGTGGCCGCGATCACGCCCGCGGTCGCGACGCGCAGGCGTCGCCTCGTTGTTGGGCCCGACGAAGTTGTCTTCACGCGATTCCTCCCCATAGCTAGCTCTGGTCGCGAGGTAATACGGGGCACGTACCTGGATGGATTGCCGGATATCGCGAACCGCGTGCGTCACGACTGGGGAGATCGACGAACCACGCCGAGCACACGAGCTGGGCCCACGCCAGCGGATGCCGCGGCGGACCTCAGATCTCGATGGCGTCGAGGTAGGTGACCTTCGAGCCGAGGTTGCCGGCGCGCACGACGGTGTGCTTTTCGAACTCGGCCACGAGGATCCGGTAGGGCACGGTGCCGCGAGCCTTGGGGAGCGTCACCGTGCCAGTCCAGACCGTGTTGGCCGCGCTCGAGCTCGTGACGGTGAGCAGCGTGCCGTCCGGCTGAGCCGGATCGATGATCCATTGCAGGTCCGGGTCGCTCGTCTCGACTGTCTTCAGCTGCAGGTACGCCCGCATCGTGTCGGGCGTGCCGCTGTTCGCGGTCGCGAGGTAGCCCGGTCCGAGCACCTCCACGGTGACCTCCGTGTCGGATGGGTACGTCAGGCCCATCGACCGGTCGGGGGTGAGCTGGATGAAGTCGGCCTGCACAACACGGGAGAGCTCGATGCCGGGTAGCGAGGCGGGCTGGTAGCGCACGAGCGCCAGCTTCACGAACGGGAAGTACGACTGGCCTGCGCCGATGGAGATGTCCGCGAACCACAAGCGCCGGTCCTTGTCCCAGCCGACCTCGTGGCCGGCGACATCCACCCAGGGAAACAGGCCCGTTTGCTCCTCGAGCAGGAGCCCGGTCCCCTTGTGGGTGGCGAGCGGGAAGCTGCTCACCTGCGCCGTCCCGACCGGGCTGGCAGAGAAGACCGGATCGGAGCCGAAGCCGCTCACCAAAGGCTGCAGGCGCGTCGGCAGGCTGCCGATCGCCACGTTCGAGACGACAACCCCGAGGAGCTCGCCGATCCCGCTCTGGAACCACGGTCGCCCGAGATAGACGCGCAGCACGTTGCCGACCCGGCTGGAGCTCGGCGAGCTCGCCGACGCTTGGGTGACCCAGTTCCACGCCGGAATGAGATAGCGCACGTCCGGTGCAGGCGGCCGCGCCGTGCTCGGGATCGACTTGAGGTAGCCGAACACCGTGGGCGGGTGGGCGTCCTTTTCGAGGCTCGAGCGGGTGACGGGAGGAGCCACGAACTGCACCGACACCGAGGCGTTGTCCGGAATGGACCCGGTCGCGATGCGGGCGATGGAGCCGGCCGTGTCGTCCTCGGTGAAGTCGACCCCGGAACGGTAGATCGTCGCAGTGTCGTCCGCGGCCCGAACGTCGACGGTTCCGGGTGCGAAACCCACCGTCGAGCAGACGACCGCGGTCGTGCCCGTGAGCGTCTCGGTGACGACCTCGGTGAAGTACTCGAGGAACCTTGTCGTCGCTATGGCGCTGTAGAAGACCTCGTGGTGCTTGGTGTCACCGAAGTCGTGGCGGATCTTGTCGAGGGTGATGGCATTGCTCTGCCCGAGCGAGAGCGGGATCTCGTCGACGCGCGATGTCTTGTCGAGGAGCACGGCGCCCTGCTCACTCAGGCCGTTGTCGTAGGGATCGGCCCAAGCGGCGAGCACGTCGACGCGGATCGTGCTCTGGGCGTCAGCTCGGGCATCACCGCTCAAAAGGGCGTAGGTGGCACCGTACGGTCGGATGACGGTGAGCTTCTCGATGACGGGCGGTGTCAACGGCTGACGGACGGCGTGGACGATCACGAGCTCGCGATAGGGCGTGAACATGTAGTGGAGCCGGTCGAGGATCAAGGCCTCCAAGACGGGCGTCGCCTTGCCCTCGTCCACGATCCACTGCCACAGTGCCATCAACTCGAGGTCCGCCGGTGCGATGTACGAGCTGATCAACACGGGCGTGATCGATGCCTTCGGCGCCTTCACGCTGATCACCCCGTCGAGGTCTTGCACAGCAGGCAAGAGGGGGGCGCCCACCCCGGCACTGACAACGAGGCGGACGGCGCGGCGCGACGGCCAGGCACCGACCGAGTCGAACGGCAAGCGCACGACGGCGCCGGGCCTCCCGGGAAGGTTGAGCAGCGACACGCCCCGCGAGAGGACGTCAGGAAGGTAGGGAACGCCGAAGGGCGTGGCGCTCGCTCCGGGCGGGTAGTAGACCCACTCGTTCTTCCCGTTGAGCGGCTGTGTGTCGATCTGGCCGCCGTAGAGCTTGCGGACCGAGAGCGACTTGTAGGTGAGGCCGTCCCGGTCGGCGATGAGCGCGTAGCTCGAAGGGTCCGGGTGGCCGTCGGGACCGTCGAGGACGCCGTGGGTCTCCGCCATGTCCTCGCCCGTGGAAGGCGGAGCGATGTGGTGCTCGCATGCCACGATGCTCGGGTCGTCGTCGGGGACGTCGTAGTTGGAGCGGATCACGAGGTTCTCGAGGTGCTCACCTGGCGTCCGGGGCGCGGTCGGGACGAGGACGGGCGAGGGGACGGGCTCGAAACGGCGATAGGTCACCTCGCCCGTGGCCCAGGTGAAGGGCCCCGATTCGCTGAACGGGACGCTGTTGCCAGCGAGGTCGACGGCCCGGGCGCGGAAGCGGTAGGTGCTGCCGAACCGCAGCGTCGGCAGCGTTCCCGGCGTCGCCGCGTAGTCGACACGGACCTGAAGGTTGCCGTTGGCCGGGTTCGCCCCGTCTGGCTCGAGTCCGTCCGAGGGGACGTCCGACAGGTGCTTGCCGGGCCGGGCGCCGACGAGGCTCCATCCTGCCCATCTCATCAGGTACTCCGGCACGTACACGGGCGGGTCCGGTGCACCCGGGCTGGCAGCCTGGGTCGTCGCGGGCTCGACCCAGCCCTCGTCGCCGTCGGGTACGGGCACAATCGTCGGCGGCGACCCGATGCCGTAGCCGCCGAGCCCCGGGTCCTTCGCCCCCGTGCGGGCACAGAGCTGGAACCAGCGGCCCCGTGTCTTCGACCACACGTCGACCCTGTAGCCCTGTGCCATGTCTTCGAAGTAGAGCTTGACCAGCCCGGGCGGGGTCGCCTCGATGGCGGAGTTGAAAGTGTCGTTGTTCCGCCAATTCTTATAGAGCGACAGGGCGTTGCCGGTCTTGGCCACCGAGAGGCCGGCTGAGCGCAGCGACGGCACCGCGTAGTGCGTCGGCGTGTCCGCCGCGGCCATCTCGGTGTTGGCGTGCTCGATGCCCTGGACGAAGTTGAACGTCTTCAGCGTCGCCCCGTCCAGGTCGAGTTCGACAACCTCGTAGTCCGGGTCGGAAAAGCGCACGAATCCCGAGGTGATCTCCGGGTCGGTGGGCCTGTGGGCGGGGATCCACTCGGCCGCATTGGTCATCGTCACGGGCTTGACGTCCGTGCTCAGCCGGGGCCCGCTCGGGCGCGACAGCTTCGGCTTCCAGCGCGGGATCACCGACACCTCGACGACGCCCGACAGCCCACTCGGGCGCGTGAGCTCGATCTCGTAGACGAGCCCGAAGAGGCGGAGCAGGGGCGGGTGACGCCCGAGGAGCGAGACGGCCTGATGGAAGTCGAACTGCGGGACGGGGGGAGGGGGCGTGTCGCTGTACTTCTGGCCCTTTTTCGGCTTGGTGAGCGGTTGCAGGAACAGGTAGTTCTGCGTGAGGTCGGTCGCCGGTTGCGGACCCGCCCCCGGTGAGATCGGGCCGCCTCCCTTCGGGAACATCGACTTCACCCGGTCAATCTGGTAGTTGAGGTCCCGGTTGGTGAGCGGCAAGCGGCCGAAGCTGCTGGCGTCGCTCGTCAGGAGCTGGAAGCTCGGCCAGCCCCCGACGGGTTCGGTGTTGGCGAGGGCCGCATAGGCGTTCTGGAAGAATTGGCGCACGAAACCGGCCGGGTAGCTGTAGAGCGGGGACCCGGTCGGGCTCTTGTACTCGTAGGGGTCTACCGGGGTCGAAGAGGGGAAGAGGGCCTGCCAAGGCGGCAACGACGGTGCCGCGCTCACGATGTCGGCGTCGTAGGTGCTGGTCCCGATCTTGACCTTGAAGCTGACCTTTGTCCCCGGCCAGGCCTCCCAGTCGGGGAACTCCGTCAGCGTCGACACCGCGTTGCCGTTCGGGAACAGCTGAGGCCCGACGTGCACCGAGACCTGCAGCTTGCCGGCCGCCGTCCCGTGCGGACAGGCGGTCCAGAGCACCCGTTGCGTCGTCGTCATGCGAAGGCCTCGCAGTAGGTTGTCCAGTTCTTCTCCGTCAGGGCCTGTTTGAAGTCGGGATCACCGCTCCCGCCGATGGTCTTCTGCATGGTCACGCCAACCGACACGCTCACGAACAGCACGCTGACTGAGACCGAGACGGTCGCAGTGCCGTAGGCCTTGCCGGGATCGAGATAGGTGAGCCCGAGGTAGAACTCCATCGAGATCGAGATGATCCCGAGCACCGACAGATTGCCGTCGGCGCGCAGGAACCCGGTGAGCTGCACCTGTTTCGTGGGCACGGTCTGGAGCGAGAAGTAGATGCCGGCCATTATCGAGACGCCGCCACTGGCGACGCCGAGATCGACCGACAGGTCGGCGCCGAACTCGAGCGAGACCTCGATCAGCTCGATCCCGTCCGCCCCTATGCCGAGGGAGAAGAAGCCGCCGCCACCGAACAGGTCGATGGTGAGGATGAACGGGTTGTCCCTCGAGGAAAGGCCGAAGCGGACCCGCACCGGGGTCCCGTCGAAGGGGATGTTGACCCCGGCGGAAAGTGCGAGGTTCTGGAGCGAGAAGACACCGACCCCGACATCGGGGAGGGCGAGCGAGTAGCTGGCGTTGACCCCCCCGTCGGTGACCGATATCGAGGGCCCGCCGAGGGAGCTCAACAGGTCTTCGAGGTCTTGGATGAACTTGAGGGGGCCTTCGAACTCGACCGAGTTGATGTCCGGCTGGATCGATGTCTTGGCGCCGGTCTTGGAGTCGAAGGTGAAGGAGTTGAACGTGATCGCGATGTACGGAGCGGCCTTCCCGAAAAGCACGAGCTGGAAGTTGGTGAGATCCCCGTGGATCGAGTAGGTCGTCTGGCTCGGATTGGCGATCGGGGTGTAGATCTCGGCGTGGATGGTCAGGCCGCTGCCATCTTGCGGCTGGAAGAAACCGGGCGTGTCCCCCGTCACCGTCGGGGTCCAGTCGATCTTCACGTCGAGAGCCGTGGGGGGCTTCGTGTCGTCGTCGTCCGGATAGATGACCTTGTCGGAGATCTGCGGGGCCTGGCCGTTGGCGGTCGCCTCGTCCGGGTCCGCGGGCAGGATGATGTCCGCCACCGATATGGCGCCGAGCAGCTTGCCCGTGTCGCCGGAGAGCATGTTGAAGTACTTGGACGGGACGAACTTCCCGGCGAGCAGGTCGTTGAGGTCACCGCCGACGGGACCGAGGTCGCGGGCGATCCCGCTCACGTCGAAGTTGGGCGTGGCCATCCCGCCTACGAGGTTGGGCGGGAACGAGAGCCCGGGCGCGTTCTGCGTCACCTGCAGGTACACCTCGGTCACGCCGCTCTGGAACCCGTGGCTCAGGTAGTTCGAATGTATGGACACGCTCGGGCTCGGCAACGGCGTGGCGCCGGCGCCAACGATCTGCTCCGCCCCGGGCAGCCTGACCGCCGCCGAGTCGAGCCCGGGATAGACGTTGGCCCTTTGGTTCTCGGCGACGAAGGCAGTAAGGCCATAGCTGTTGACGTGCTGGGCCGTCGACCCTGGGGTTCCGCCCACGGTGTCGGCAAAGGCGAAGAGCGAGCCGCCGAAGGAGGGCGATCTGCGGCTGGCGGCGGCCGCGCTGTAGGCGGTGGCTACCTGCTTCATGTCGGCCGACCCCTGCACGAAGGTGGACGACACCCAGATGACCCCGGTCGTGAAGTCGGCGTCTCTCCCCTCTGTGTCGGTGCCGACGAAGGAGAATGCGACGTCCTCGCCGCCGCTGCGCACCCAGAGCACGTCGTCGGTCGAGAAGTAGGTCCCGGGAGTAGACGTCGGGACTTGAATGGCCTTGTCGGCCTTGTAGTCGAAGTCGATCGGCGGAGTCGCCACGGTCTTCACGAGAAGGCTCCGGATCGGGTTGCCCCTTCCGCCGTTGGGCTCGTCAGGATCGCCCGTGTAGGTGATCTGAGGCTCTTTCACGGCGATGTACTGCTTTTGCACGAGGTAGGCGACAGCCTCGCCGTTCGCGTTGACCTGGATCTCCCGGTCGGAAATTATGATCCTGCTGGCGCGGTTGCCCCAGGGGAACAGGTAGCCGGTGATGACGACACGCACGTAGCTGTCCCGCCCGATCGAAGCTCGGTGCCACCAGGCGGAAAGGTCGACGGGCGAGTTGGGGCCCGGGTTCCACGAGCCCTGGATATTGACCGACGCCCCCAGGGCAGAGAGCAGGAGCAGGTCGACGTCGAGCGGGGCGTCGCCGGCCGACGTGCCGGTGGTCAGGCTCACGATGTCGATGCGGTTCTCCGGGAGGAGGGACATGAGCCACGGGTCGCCGGGGAGCGCCGCAAGAGCCGTGCCGGGGTAGCCCGGGGCCCAGAAGGCCTTGAGATGCGGGGTGACCACGGGTGGCTCGAAGGCGCCGGCTCCGAGGCGGGTGTGCCAGAGCTCGGTGAGCTTGTTGAATGTGACGGGACCCACCGAGTGGTGCCAGGTACCGTGCTCGAGCGGCGTGAGCCAGAGCTGCCAGGGAATCTCGAGGGCGGTATGGAGGGGATCAGGCGCAGCCGGCGAGCCGGAGCTCGAGGTTGCGACCGGCACGAGCTCGGGTGTCGCCTTCGACCAGTCCAGCAGCCCCGCCATCGTGTAGGGAACCGTCGCCGTCCCCGGCAGCTCGAAGGCGAGCCAGCTGAAGCCGGCGAGGGCGCCCCTCATCGGCGTGGTCGGCCAGGTGGTCGCGCCCGGAGTGTAAGCCACGCACTCCTCGCCGAGGTGCTGGGACGGGAACACGACGACCATGTACATCGGCAGCTTGGTTTTCTCGGCGACGATCTCGGTCTGGCCGGCGGTGACGACGGCCTTGGCGTTGTAGAACTCGAAGCCCAGGTACACCATGTCCGTCGTCCTGATGGCCTGGAAGGCGAGGCTCGGCGTGGCCGAGTCGGTGAGCGCGGCACGCAATGCCTCTGGCAGCGATCGGGCGTGGGGGAGGTACGGCCTCGTCGCGACGAGGGCGTACTTGGTCGAGGGTGCCGGGGTTGCCAGCATGCGCGGGCCGATGGCAGCGCCCGCAGCTGCCCCGCCGATCAGCTTGAGGGCCGAGCGGCGATCTATCTCGTGCCGAGGGCTGCTCACGTTGCCCGCGTCTCCCCCCTAGGCGTGGTCTCGTTCTGTGAGCGCCTCGCCACTCTGAGTATACGAGCGGCGTCAAGTGGCCCAGAGCAGGCTTGCCTGGGAAGGGGTAGACGTCCAGCCCGATTTCCTCGGGCCGCTAGGGCGGGTCAAAGCGGCCGCCCACTCTGGGACGGAGCCGACTAGTCCACCTGCTCGGCGGCGAGCTTGGCCCCCGCCCTGAACGCCTCCTCGTTGATCGGGATCATGGCGCACTTTTCTTTCAGCGCGGCACAGAGGGCCGTGAGGAACGTCTCCTCGGGAAAGACCTTCGTCGCTCCCTGGAGGGCGCCGAGGGCGACCACGTTCTTCACCAGGGCGGCACCGAGGTCCCGGGCCACGGCGGCAAAGGGCACCGCCACCGTCCTCACCCCGGCGGCGAGATCGTCGGGCGGGGCGCTGATGACGGAACTGTCGTAGACGACCATCCCACCGGGTCGCACGCTCGGGCCGAACCTGGCGAGGCTGGGAGCGTTGAAGGCCACGAGCACGTGGGGACTCGGCGCAGCCGGCGACAGCACCTCCTTCAGGGCCACATGGACGTCGGCGTGCGACGTTCCGCCGCGAGACTCGGGGCCATAGCTCGGGATGTGGGTCGAGTCGTAGCCTTCGTTGATCGCGCTACGGGTGAGGATCATGGCTGCGGTCTGGGCGCCGTCACCACCAGAGCCGGCCAGCTTGAAGCTGACGTCCTCGGGGTCGATATGGGTCGGGAACCCTTCGGCGAAGCGAGGTGGGCGCTCGGTGGTCGTGTCCAGCGCTCTCAGGGCAAGCTCGGGGTCGAAGCTCGCCGTCGGGATGACAGGGAAGGCCGCCCCGTCGGTGGTGTCCTTTTTCACCCCGAGCGGGAAGACCGGCACCATGTTGTCCCTCACCCAGTCCTCGGCTGCTTCGGGCTCGAGGCCCAGATGGACCGGGCACTCGGAGAGAACCTCGATGAAAGCGAAGCCGGTGCCGACGACCTGCAACTCGAGTGCCTTTTTGATGGCGCGCTTGGCGTGTGTCCGCCGCCTGTTGTCATAGAGCGCGACCCGTTCAACGAAGACGGGCCCGTCCAGGCCCGAGATCAGTTCGGCCATCTTCGTCGGCTGGCCGGCCAACAGCGTCCGGCCCGTTGGCGTGGTGGTCGTTCGCTGGCCGATGAGGGTCGTAGGAGCCATCTGGCCGCCGGTCATCCCGTAGATGGCGTTGTTGATGAAGATGACCGTGATCGGGATCCCCAGCTGTGCCGTGCTCACGATCTCGGCCAGGCCGATGGAGGCGAGGTCGCCGTCGCCCTGATAGCAGACCACGATCGAGTCGGGGTTCGCCGCCTTGTGGCCCATGGCCACGGCCGGGGCGCGCCCGTGCGGGGCCTGAGAGTTGCCGACGTCGAAGTAGTAGTACATGAACACCGAGCAGCCGACCGGCGAGACGAGGACGGTGCGATCCTGGACTCCGAGCTCGTCGATCGCTTCGGCCAGGTACTTCTGCGCCAGGCCGTGCCCGCATCCGGGACAGTACGTCGTCGAGTGGGCGTTGACGCCTTCCCCATGGCGCTCGAAGTCGCGGTAGAAGACCGAGGTCGGCATCAGCGCACCTCCTCCAGGCTCAGCACGTGCTCGACGATCTCGTCCTGGGACGGGAGGATCCCACCCATGCGGCGGACGTGGCTCATCGGGGCGGGCAAGTGGACATCGGCGTGGCTGAGTGCCAGCCGGAGTTCGTCTTCCAGCTGCCCGCTGCTCGCCTCTACGACGACGAGGCGCCTCGCTCGGTCAACAAGAGGGCGGAGGGCCTCGATCGGGAAGGGCCACAGAGTGATGGGGCGGAAGAGCCCTACCTTGAGGCCCTTTTCCCGTAGCTCCTTGACGGCGCCCTTGGCCAGTTGCGAGGGCGTGTTGCACGCCACGAGGAGGATCTCGGCGTCCTCGCAGCGATAGAGATCGGATCGCTGCTCCGCGGCGGTCATCCGGGCGTACTTCTCGTTCAGGTGGATGTTGTGCCGCTCGAGGTCCACCTCCGAAAGGTGCATAGAGCAGATCAGGTTGCCCCGGTGCGAGCGGTCGCCGAACACGGCCCACTCGGGGATCCCCGGTCTCACCATCTCGCGTGGCAGCCGCACCTTCCCGGACATCTGGCCGAGATAACCGTCGCCGACGATCACGACCGGGTTGCGGTACTTGAAGGCGAGCTCGAAAGAGACCATGGCGATGTCCAGCATTTCCTGCGGCGTCGCCGGGGCCAGGACGATGGCGTGGGTGTTGCCGTGCCCGAGACCGCGACAGACAAGCTTGATGTCCGCCTGCTCGGGCCCGATGCTGCCCAGGCCCGGCCCGCCGCGCATGATGTTCACGAACACCGCCGGAACCTCCGCCCCGATCATGTACGAGATCCCCTCCAGCATGAGGCTGAAGCCCGGAGAGCTGGTGAAGGTCATGCAGCGCTTACCGGCGCCGCCGGCGCCGTACATCATGTTGACGGTCGCAACCTCGCTGACCGCCTGGACGAAGACGCCATCGAGCTTGGGGAGCACTTTCGCCATCAGCTCGGCGCCCTCGGTCGAGGGGGTGATCGGGTAGCCGAACACATGGCGGCAGCCGGCAAGCAGGGCGCCGACCGCCACCGCGTACGTCCCCTTGACGATGAGAGGCTCACGCTCGGGCAACGAGACCGTGGTGTCCGGCCGGGGCTCCGGCGTCGGTGCCTCTGAGGGCCGCGGGCCGAGGACCGTGGCGGGGTCGAGCAGCTCGAAAGCCTCGTCGTCGCCTTGCGGGCGGAGACCGTACGGCTCCGGGCAGGCGTCGATGCACAGGTCGCAGCCGTTGCATCTCGTCAGGTCGAGAACGATCGGGACCAGCCCCGTCTCCGGGTTGATCTCAGTACCGATCGAGATGCAGCCCTTGGGGCACGAACTGATGCAGCGCCCGCAACCCTTGCAGAAGTCCGGCACGACGAAGGGCTTGGGCCGCTCAGCCACACTGGTCATGGAGTCACCTCCAAAGAAGCCGGCATCGTGCTTCGCAGATGCTTGCGGCACTCACACGGGACAAGAACGCTGTCACCTGTTCCATCTTCGACCTGCGGGCCAAGGCCGACTAGGCCCGAAAGACTCTTTCCGTCGCCTTCGGCCTGCCGAAAGACCCTTCTCGGGGCTTAGCCGAGTGACGTTCGACCCTAGAGCCCTGGTGGCGACTGAACGAGACTGGAGGGGTGGAACTCCACGGCCTCGAGGAGGCCGACGCCGAGTCCGAGCAGCGCCTCGACGCCGCGCTGGCGGACCGGCTGAACGCGACGCAGGAGGCGCTGGACGCGTTCTTACGTCCTCGGGCGATCGCCGTGGTCGGGGCGAGCTCTGATCCGAACACGATCGCGGGCATGCTCTTCGCCAACCTGGTCGCGAGCCACTTCGACGGGACCGTGTTGCCGGTGAACAAGAGACATCCGGCGGTGCAAGGCATCGTTTCTTACCCTGAGCTGGCCTCTTGCCCTGTCGTCCCCGATCTTGTCGTCGTCTGCGTGCCGGCGTCCGCCGCTGCCGGAGTGGTCGCCGAGGCCGGTGATCTCGGTGTCAAGGCGGTCTGCGTCATCTCAGCCGGGTTCGCGGAGACGGGCACAGACGGGACCGCTCTCCAGGCCGATGTGGTGCAGGCGGCTGCCGCCCGCGGCGTGAGGCTCGTCGGGCCGAACTGCACGGGGATACTCAGCGGCAACGGCGGCGCACGGTTCAACGCCACCTTCAGCCGCACCGTCCCCCCACCAGGGCGGACGGCCCTGCTCACCCAGTCGGGCGCGTTCGGGCTCGCCGTGCTCGAGGCGGCAGAGGCGCGCGGGCTTGGGATCGGGGCCTTCGTGTCGGTGGGCAACAGTGCCGACATCGCCAGCAACGACCTGCTCGTGTACTGGGACCGGGACCCCGCCACCGACCTCGTCCTGCTTTACCTGGAGTCGGTCCAGGACCCGCGGTGGTTCATCCGGATAGCCCGCAGGGTCGCCAGGCGGGTTCCCATCGTGGCGGTGAAGGCGGGCCGGACAGAGGCCGGGCGTCGGGGGGCGGCGTCGCACACCGCGGCGCTGGCCGCCGGCGACGCCGCGGTGGACGCCTTGCTCCAGCAGGCGGGCGTGATCCGCGCCGAGTCCATGGAGGAGATGCTCGACCTCGCCACCGTGTTGAGCTCGCAGCGGCGCTTCGGGGGCCGTCGAGTGGCCGTCTTGACAAACGGGGGCGGACCAGGCGTTCTCGCCGCAGACGCCTGCGAGAGCAACGGTCTAGTCGTGCCCGAGCTCAGCGAGCTCACGGCGGCGCGCCTCAGGTCCTTGCTCCCTCCGGAGGCGAGCGTGGCCAACCCTGTCGACATGATCGCCAGCGCCACCGCCCAGCAGTACGGCCAGGCGGTCCGCATCCTCGGGGCTGCACCAGAGATCGACGCCCTGATCGTCATGTTCAACACACCGCTGCTCACTCGCGCCTCGGATGTGGCCGCCGAGCTCGTCGCGGCCCGGAACGAGCGCAGCCGGAGCGAGCCCGGCAGGGACGTGCCCCTGGTCGCGGTGTTCATGAACAGGGAGGGCCCGCCTCCGGTCCTGCGCGAGGCTGGCATCGCCTCGTTCACCTTCCCGGAGAACGCGGCACGCGCCCTCGGCCGTTGCGTCGCATGGCAAGAGCGGCGGGCGCGACCGGTTGGCAGGGTTCTCCGGCCGGAGGTCGACGCCCGTCGCGTTCGCCGCCTCCTGGCCGATGCCGGTCGCAGCGCAACCGACGGCTGGCTGGACCCGCTCGACGCCCAGGCCCTGCTCGACGCCTATGGCATCGCGGTGCCCCGCGTCTTTCGCGTGCGCACTCCGGCCGAGGCGGAGGCGGCCCAAGCCGAGCTCGGGCGCACCGCAGTCGTCAAGCTCGCCGTCGCCATCCACAAGAGCGACGTCGGCGGGGTGCGGCTCGGGGTCTCGACGCCCGCAGCAGCGGCAGACGCGGTCCGGACGATTCGCACCGACCTGGAGTGCGCCGGGTTAGGCGCGGTCGCGGCCGAGTTCCTCGTGCAAGAGCAGATCGACTCCGGCCAGGAGATGATCGTGGGCGTCAACCGTGACCGGCTGCTCGGGCCAGTCGTCATGGTCGGCCTCGGTGGCAGGCTCGTCGAGGTGCTGGGCGACGTCGCTGTCCGGATCGCGCCGCTCACCGACGCCGACGTCGAGGAGATGCTGCATTCGCTCAAGTCGTACCGGCTGCTGACCGGCTATCGGGGGGCGCCGGCCCTCGATGTCGACGCCCTGAGCCAGGTGCTGCACCGGGTCTCTGCGCTTGTCGACGATCTGGCGGAGATCGCCGAGATGGACCTCAATCCGGTGTTCGTCCTCGAGAAAGGAGCAGTGGCGGCCGATGTGCGCATTCGTGTTGCCGGCACTGCCGCATCCCCGTGACAGGGGCAGGGCACAGGTAACGGCCGCCCGTCCGGCCACCCTTGCTGCGGGACCGGCCGAGCCCGAGACGGCGAGGCTAGGTGCGGGTGGTCGAGGTCGGGCGTAGGACGCCGTCGGTGTAGGTCCATACCGTCGTGGCCCGGATACTCGGGCAGCAGGTTCCATCACCGGAGGCGTACCAAAGCTCGTGCACGGTGATCTTCCCCGGCTGGATCAAGATGCCTTCCGGTTCGCTCTCGAAGTACGGCACGTGCGGCGGCTTGGCGCTGGACGGCTGCTGAGGGACGAGGGTACCGAGCACCCGGAGCGTGCCAGATTCGACCGCGTAGATGACCCATGAGTTATCTATCTGGCCCTCGGCCGTGCCCCCGGTGTTCGTGCACCAGACGTCCAAGGCGGCCACGTCCTGGCTTCCGCTTTGCAGCTCGCCGTACACCACGTCGCGGCCGCCCGAGATCAGCACCTGCTTCGTCCCCGCTTGAACCCCTGGAGGCGCGGTGATGGTCGCTTGACCATGCGTCAGCCGTATCGGCCCTGGAGCACTGCAGACTGAACCGGGAACGGTCACGTTGCGCCAGTCGACTGAGCTGATCTGTACTGCGGCGACTTGGGTGCTACCCGAACTCTGCTCGTTGTCGTAGAGACCCCGTTGGTTGTTGTCGAGACTCTCTTCTCGGTGGTCGTTGTGGAGACTCTCTTCTGGGTCGTGGAGGTGACGCTCTGAGGGGTACCGCCACAGGCAGTAACCGTCAGCGCCATGACCCCGATCGTGATCATGGCGAGCTTGCGCATGGTGATCATCGTGCCATGAAGTCCTCGTCGCGAAGGCTACGCGAGCAGGACGACGCCGAGGCGTGAGGGCCGGACCAGCAGCTCCTATGGGCCGATCTTCAAACGGGCCGTGAGGCCGGACACGCCGTTCGGTGTGTCTCCCCCGCCCGTGAGCGTCGCGGTGCCGCTCACCGCCTGGCTGCCCACTTTTCCCCTGAAGGGCATGATCCAGGCTGTTGCCGTGAGCGCCCCGCCCACTGTGCGGCCGCTCATGGAGACCGAGCCGATTCTTCCCGTCATCCGGAACGAGATTCTCGCCACGGCAGGAGAGGAGACGACACAACCATTGAACACATAGGAGGTGCCGTTGTACTTCCCGCCGTAAGTGAAGGTCGTCCCGATGTCATTTGGGCTGTCCGTCGGGCAGAGCTTCGCCGAGATCGATGGATCGGTCTTTTCGAAGTTCCCCTTCAACGGCTTGCCGGCGAAGGTTCCCGAGAACGAGGAGCTGCCACCGCCTCGGAACTGCACCTTGAGCACCACTGTCTGAGGACCCGTCGGCAACAGGCGTCTCATGAGTGCCTGAGCGACGCCGGAGCCGAGCGAGGTCACGATGAGCGACGCACAGACCAAGACGGCCGACGCGACCCCAGCGGCTCTCACCCGAGAGGTCCGACCCTCTCGGTTCTCCACATCGAACACCTCATCCGCCCTTTCGCAAATCCCGCCTGAATTGCTATTAAGACGATATCTGAGGCGACGCCCCCATCGTGCCACCCCGGCCTGAGCTGACCGAGCTGACATTCGGCAGTTCTGTCGACCTTGTTGTCCGCCGGCTGCTCGCGCTGCTCGTGGCACTCACAGGCACGCGTTGCGACCGGCGGCCGCCAACCCGGGCCGTGGTGGCGTGTGGGGCCGCGATTGGGAATCCCGGTGCCGCTCTTTGAGTTGCACACTCTTTACGGGTCAAAAGAGAGGCAGGGAACGAGCAGCGGTGACTGTGAACTCCATCACCGGCTCGATCGCCGGAGCGCGGCTGGTGCGGCGCCGTGTCTGACGACCACGAGTTCGCGCTCCTCGCAGAGTCCTTACGAAACGAGGGCTTAGGCCGACGAGTTGTCCTGGTCGACAAGCTGAGGCGCTGTCTCTGGCTGATCGCCGGCATCCTCGGTCTGCTGGCGCTGGCCGTGATGCTCGCGCTCACCGGCACGATGTCGATCGTGATCACGCTGGTCGCCGTGGGCCTGGTCATATACGAGGTGGTACGGGTAGGGCTTCGCGAGCACAGGAGAGACGCTTCGTAGAGCCAGGGCACGGGGGCCAGGCGAATCGTCGGCACGCCGGTGCCGGAATTCATTGTCCGTTCACCGGCTTGTGGCGCCCTCCAGACAAGACATTCATCACTGCGGCGGCGGGCGGCACGAACAAGCGGGACAACGTCTACGGGAGCGAGGTCGCCAACGTCACGGCCCCAACCCAGACGAACGTGACCGGCATCGGCGGCCCCAACCACAGCGTCCTCGAGAACCAACTAACAGTGGCGAGCTCGGCTTGCTAGCAGAAGGTCTTTTCCGCGACCGCCGGCGCCTCGATGACATTGAGCTCGGGCTCGCTCGACACGACCGTCATCGACCCGTTCGCGCGGAACCCTGTGCCGGGGACGTCGCGACCCACCTGATCCCACAGCTCCCGGGCGCGTAGCGCCAATGCGAGCTCGGCCCCTGGGGACCGCCCGCTCACCCAGACGAGACCGAAGTTGCGAACCGAGGCCCCTCGGGGTCGCTCGTAGCGTTCGAGGTGGACGACGGTGGCGCCCGAGCGCACGGCGAAAACCGCATGCATCGTGCCGAGGATGCCACCACCCACCACCACGACACGGGCGGGAGCGGCGCTCACCAGGTCACCTCCGCCAGGCTGTCCCCCAAGATGCGCAGCGCCAAAGCCAAGTCCTCCCTGGAGATCGTGAGAGGTGGGGAAAGTGTCAACACGCTGCCCATAGTCGTCTTGAAGGACAAACCACGCTCCAGAGCTGCGTACAGCACCCGGTCGGCCTCGTCGATCGCCGGCGCGCCCTCGGGCGTCACCAGCTCTACGCCCACCAGCAGCCCCGCCCCGCGGACGTCCCCGATGATGCGCAGATGACCGGCCATCGCCCGCAACTCGGAGACCAGGTACTCCCCCATCTCGGCCGCCCTGGACACGAGGTGTTCCTCCGCGATCACTTCCAAGGTGGCGAGGGCGGCTGCCGCCAGCACGGGGTTCTTCTCGTGGGTGTAGTGCCCGATGGCCTTGTCGCCCATGACGTCCAGATCGGCCCGGGCCAGCACGGCGGCTATGGGCAGCACCCCGCCGCCAAGGGCCTTGCCCAGCACGAGGATGTCCGGCGAGACGCCCACATGTTCGTGCGCGCAGAAACGCCCGGTCTTTCCCAGCCCAGTCGGGATCTCGTCGAAGATCAAAAGTGCCCCGGTACGCTCGCAGGCCCGGCGGACCTCCTGCCAGAAGTCCGGCGGAGGCAGGTAGGGAACGGCACGGATCGGCTCGGCCACCACGGCCGCGACGTCGCTCTCGCGCTCGAGCACGTACTCGACCATCCGGGCACAAGCCATCCGGCACCGGTCCAGGTCGGGCATCCCGCTCGGCGAGGCGAAGCCGTAGGCGCACCGGTAACAAGCAAAGGGCGGTACGTGCTCGGTGCCGACGAGCAGAGGACCGATCCCGCCCGAGCGGAACAGCGCCTCTCCCCCGACCGAGGCGGCACCGAAGCCGGCGCCGTGGAAGGAGTCCCAGAAGCTGACGGTCTTGAACCTTCCCGTGGCGAGCCGGGCGATCTTGAGGGCGATCTCCACCGCCTCGGAGCCGCCGGGCGCGAACAGCACCTTCCAGGGGCCGCCGGGGACGAGATCGCACAGTGTCTCTGCCAGTGTCACGGCGGGTTCGCAGGTGAACCGGCGCGGGGCGAAGGCCAGGGTGTGCGTCTGAGCTTCGACCGCCGCCAGGACCTTCGGGTGGCCGTAGCCGATGTGATGGACGGAATTGCCGTGGAAGTCGAGATAGCGCCGGCCGTCGGCGTCCTCCAGCCAGGATCCCTCGGCCCTCACGATCGCGCTCAGACAGGGCGTGGACAAGGACTGGTGGACGAAGACGGCCTCGTCGCGCGCCAGCAGGGCCCGCGTGTCCTCGCCCAGGGCGCGCTCGGACCAAGCGACGCGGTTCAGGCTGAGATTGTCATCCCCTTCGCGCTGGTCCGGCGGAGCCACGCGAGTCCGTTCAGCCGCCGGCTGTCAGGGCTTCTCGCCTGCGGCCAGGCGCTCTTCGATCCTGTCCAGGACGGGCAGGACATCGGCGAGGCCGTCCACCACGTAATGAGCACCTGCCGCGAGCAGCCTGTCCGTCGCCGCCTTGGTGAGGCGATGCTGCTCCTCAGCCGGCAACGCGACGTACTCGGCGGCGGGGAGGCCGACCTCGTTGCCGGTGACGGCTACTCCCACCGACCACATGCCCCCGTTCAGTCCCTCCTCGATGTCCACCGCCGTGTCGCCGATCTTGACGACCGCCTCCACCGGGCTGATGGAGAGCTTTATCAGAGCCTGCAGAGCCATGAACGGACCCGGCCGGCCGGCCGGCGTGTCGCCGGCGCAGATGGTGACGTCTGGCTCGTATCCCTGCTCCTTGGCGACCCGGACGACGACGTCCATGACCTCGCGCGGATAGCCCGTGGTCGAGGCGACGGCCATCCCCCGCCCCCTCAAGGCGGCAACCGTCTCGATCACTCCGGGGATCACATCGGAGTGGTGCTCCACCGTCTGCATCTGCAGCGGCAAGAAACGCTGGTAGAGCGTGTCGACATCGGCGTCATCGGGGCGCTTGCCGTGCACCGACTCCCACCTTGCGGCAACCGACTGGTCGCGCGTTATGGCCTGTATGTGCTGCCATTTCGGCGTGCCCATCGGGGCGCGGGCCTCGGCCACGGTGATGGGGACCCCCGTCTCGGCGAACGCCTGCATGAATGTGGCCACCGGGGCCATGCAACCGTAATCAACAGTGGTGCCGGCCCAGTCGAGGACGGCGGCTCTCAGTGGTCCGACGTAGCGGTGAGCATGTTGCGACGACATGGTCAGGCCTCCAGCCTCTCGGTCAGTTTCCGAATCCTCGGATGGGCCGCGATCAGGCCGTAGGGACGGGAGCAAGGTCGTGCACGCCCATCTCGTCCAGGACGGCCGCGATCGTGTCCAACGCGGCCCGCATCTCCGTCTCGCCAAGACGGCCGATGCAGCCCACGCGGAAAGAATCCGCGACCGTCAGCTTGCCGGGATAGATCAAGAACCCCTTGTCGCTCAAGCGCTCATAGAAGTCCCCGAAGTCGAATTTCGGATCAGTCGGCATGTGGAACGTGACGATTATGGGTGCCTGGACCGCTCTCGGCAGCAGGCAACGGAACCCCAGGGCCTCCATGCCATCCACCAACACCTGGTGGTTCCGGGCATAGCGGGCTCCCCGCCCGGCCACTCCGCCCTCAGCCGCGTGCTCGTCGAGGGCTTGCATGAAGGCGGCGACGACGTGGGTGGGCGGCGTGAAGCGCCATTGCCCGTTCTTCTCGAAGCCCTGCCACTGGGCGAACAGGTCCAGGCTCAGAGAATGCGCATTGCCCTTGCACTGCTCCAGCACGTCGCGGCGGATCAAGGCAAAACCCATGCCCGGCACGCCCTCCAGGCACTTGTTGGACGATGCGGCCACGGCGGCAAACGGAACCTGGCGCGCGTCGAGCGGCAGAGCCCCAAAGGCGCTCATGGCGTCGATGATCAAGGGTCGGCCGTGCGCTGCCACGACCTCGGCCACCGCCTCGATCGGGTTGAGGATGCCCGAGGTGGTCTCGCAGTGCACAACTGCCACATGGGTGATGCTCTCGTCGCCGGCCAAGCGCTCGCCCACGGCCTGCGGCTCGACGCACTGGTCCTCACGCCACTCGAGGGCTTCCACGCTACGGCCCATGACGCGGGCGATCTGGACCATGCGCGTGCCGTAGGCGCCGTTCACCAGCACGAGCAGCTTGCCGTCGCGCGGTACCAGGGTCCCGATCGTCGCCTCGACGGTAAAGGTCCCCGATCCCTGGAGCGGGACGCAGACATGGGTCTCCTCGGCGCCCGCCAGGGTGACGAGCCGCTCGCGCATTTCGCGGTTCATGGTGATGAACGCCGTGTCCCGCGAACCCCAGTCACGCAGCATCATCACCCGCCTGACGCTCTCCGAGGTGGTGAGCGGGCCCGGGGTCAGCAAATAAGGAGAGTTCACGGGCACGTACGAACGCTAGTCAACGAGAGACGATCCTGTACATGGAGTAGGCCGGCTCGGCACGACCTTCCGCCCGGCATCAGGCGACCGGTTCTCGCGCAGCGCGATGTGGCGGTCTCAGCGACGGGTCGGGCGGTGGGACCCTGGACAAGGTCCTCGACGTTGAGGCCGCGACCGCGCTCTGGCGTCCCGCTTCCGGCAGCCCGCAGGCGACAAGGGAACGTAGCGGTGGGCGAGCACGACCGCTCAGGCAGCGAGCGGAGGTTTGACGAGCACGGCTGCGGGGTCGGTTCGGCACCCGAAACGGCGATTGGGCCGTTCGCCCGAAAAACCGTTGCTGACTAGGTTCGTCGACTCTGTCAGTACACCATCAGTACACCTGGAATTCATCTGGCGTTTACCTGACAGTTGATGAAGAGTTTCGCTTACATTCGCGAGGACCCCCGTGTACAGTTCGCGGCAGAATCGTAACAACGAGAGAGGAAACCGGAATGGTTCAGCGGGATGAAGGTGTTGTCCGACCGGAAGCAACGGCCTACGACCGAAGGCGCTTTCTCCGTCAGGCGGGACTTGGTGCCGCAGCGATTGCGGCCGGTGGGGTGCTGTTCGATGCGGGCGCCAGCTCGGCAAGCCCGTTCATCTCGAGAGCCGTGCGGGAAGCGGCCACCGCTGCACCCACGATGCCACCGGGCCTTGTCGCCGCAGCGCAGAAAGAAGGCACGCTCAACCTGATCGCCGACCCCTACAACTGGGCGAACTATGGCACCCAGTCGACTCCGAACACCGTAATCGGCGAGTTCTACAACTTGTACAAGATCAACTGCCCTGTGGTGAACCCCGAAGGCTCCTCGGCACAGGAGCTGACCGCGATCCTGTCCTTCAAGGGCACGCCCAAGGATCCCGATGCCGTCGACGTCTCGCCTGAGATTGCCGAGCAGGGCCAGGCAGAAAAGGCTTTTGCGCCCTACAAGGTGCAGACCTGGAACGAGATCCCGAGCGTCATGAAGGACCCGAATGGCGCCTGGTACGGCGACTACTACGGCGTCCAATCCTTCGGCACGAACACCAAGGTTGTGAAGAACCCGCCGACTACCTGGAAGGACCTCCTCAAGCCGGAGTACAAGGGCCAGGTCGCGATCGTCAACAGCCCTGCCGTCGCGGGCGATGCGTTCGGCGCCGTGTGGAGCGCCGCCCTCGCGAACGGCGGGTCCCTCGACAACATCATGCCGGGCCTCAGGTTCTTCCAGAAGCTCAAGGAAGTCGGGAACTTCAACCCGATCATCGCCAACCCGGCCCAGGTCGCCAGTGGCGAGACGCCGATCGTGATCGAGTGGGACTACCTCAACATTGCCTATAAGAAGCAATACCCCGACCAGAAAATTGTCGTGAGCGTCCCGGCCGATGGCAGGTTCGCCAACTTCTACTGCCAGGCGATCAGCGCGTACGCACCGCACCCGAACGCGGCCAAGCTCTGGATGGAGTACCTCTACTCAGACCTGGGACAGCTCGAGTATCTCGCCGGGTACGTCCACCCGGCGCGGTACACGGCCATGGCGGCTGCCGGCAAGATCCCGGCCTCTCTTGCGAAGGATCTGCCACCTGCGAGCGAGTATGCGGGCGTGCGCTTCCCCACCTTGGCCCAGATCAACAAGGCGAGCGCGGTCGTGACCGCGAACTGGGACAAGATGGTGGGCGGCGTCTAGCTCGAGGCCCAGGCGCAGTTAGGAGGGCCCGTTGGCCCTCGCCGAGTCGGGAATGCAGCCGGTGGGCCTCGCCGGGAGGGCGCCGCGAAAGCGGTCGCGCTCCCGGCGATGGGCCCTGCTCGGGGTGCTCCCCTTCTTCGCCTACATCAGCATCTTCTTGCTGATACCGACCGGTGAGCTCATCGCTGGTGCCTTCCGGACCGCCAACGGGGCCTTCACGCTTTCCAACATCTCCGATATCTTCCGCGCGCCCTACCCGCAGGCGTTCGAGTTCTCGCTCGAGCTGTCAGCCCTGAGCGCGCTCATGGGAGGGGTGCTCGGCTTCCTCGTCGCCAACGCCGTCTTGCACCACGGCGTTCCCCGCTTCATCCGGCCGGCGTTCGTGTCGTTCTCGGGCATGGCCGCGAACTTCGCGGGTGTGCCACTCGGGTTCGCGTACATTGCGACCTTGGGCACCCTCGGCGTCGTCACCACCCTCCTGCAGCACCTGGGGCTGGACATCTATCCGTCGTTCAGCCTCCAAGGCCTGTTCGGGTGCGCACTGGTCTACATGTACTTCCAGCTCCCGCTCATGATCCTGCTCATGATCCCTGTGATCGAGGGACTGCGCAAGGAATGGAGGGAGTCGGCGTCGAACCTCGGTGCAAGCTCCCTCGAGTTCTGGCGGTACATAGGCCTGCCGGTCGTAACTCCGTCGCTGCTTGGCTTGATGGTGTTGCTGTTCGGGAACGCCTTCTCCGCCTACGCGACGGCGGAGACCCTCGGCGTCTCGAATCTCGTCACCATCGATATCGCGAACCTCATCAACGGAGACATCACCCTCGATCCGCAGGACGCGTACGCACTCACTCTTGCGATGATCGTGATCATCGTGATCACGATCATCGTCTACGCCCTTCTTCAACGTCGAGCGAGCCGATGGCTCAGGTAACCGCCGTCGCGGAAGCTCGCCCAAGCTCTCACCGCATCCGGCGGGCACGGAACCGTGTGCCCGTTTGGCACGTGATATGGCTGGTGATAGCGGCGCTCGTCTTCCTCGTGCCGATCTACTCGGTCGTGCAGTTCAGCCTGGCGGGAGTCGGGCCGGGCCAGAGTCCCTTTCACTGGTACCTGACCGTGTTCGACGACCCGATGTTCAGGTCCTCTTTCTGGCTCTCTATCCAGATCTCTCTCGAGACCGTCGCCGTCAGCCTCGTGCTCATGGTGCCCACCGTGTTCTGGGTGCATCTCCGCCTCCCCGGGCTCCGCCCCGTGATGGACCTGATCTCGATCCTCCCGTTCGTCGTGCCGCCGATAGTGCTCGTCGTCGGGCTCCTGCCCTTCTTGAAGAACATCACCTGGTTGTTCGTGCGCCCCGAGGTGCTGTCACTCATCTACGTCGTGTTCGCGTTGCCGTTTCTCTATCGAGCGCTCGACGCGGGACTGCGCGCGATCGACCTGCGAACCCTGGTCGAGGCCGCCGAGAGCCTCGGCGCAAAGATGCCCAGGACACTGCTGCAGGTGATCCTTCCGAATCTCCGCGCCGCCATAATCGGTGGATCGTTGCTCACCGTCGCGATCGCGATGGGCGAGTACACCGTGGCGAGCCTGCTGGAGTTCAGCACGTTCCCCGTCTACACCTACACGATCGGGACGAGCACGGCCTACGAGGGCGTCGCGCTTTCCTTCATCAGCTTCATCTTCGTCTGGGCGGCCATGCTGGCCCTGTACCTGCTAGGCCGGGGCGGTCGCAGCGCGGCCGCTGTCGCGATCACGAACTATAACTAGGTCCGCATGGCTACCGTCGAGCTCCGTGGGCTTTGTCGCACATTTGGCAGTGTCGTCGCACTCGACCATCTCGATCTCGAGGTTCACTCCGGCGAGTTCGTGTCCCTGCTCGGCCCGAGCGGCTGCGGCAAGACGACGGCGCTGCGGATCATCGCCGGTTTCGAATGGCCTGACTCGGGCGAGGTGCTCGTGGAAGGTCAAGACGTGCTCGGCCAGGCCGCCAACAAGCGCAACATGGGCATGGTCTTCCAGGCGTACAGCCTGTTCCCGAACCTGACCGCGCAACAGAACGTGGAATTCGGCCTCCGGGTTCGCAAGGAGAGCCGCGAGAAGCGCGCGCGACGGGCCCGGGAGCTCCTCGAGCTCGTCGGGCTCGCCAGCGCGATGGACCGCTATCCCCGCCAGCTGTCCGGGGGCCAACAACAGCGCGTGGCTCTCGCGAGGTCGCTCGCTATCGAGCCGCGTGTCCTGCTCCTCGACGAGCCGCTCTCCGCCCTGGACGCGAAGGTGCGGGTTCAGCTTCGCGCCGAGGTCCGCCGCATCCAGCTGGAGCTCGGCATCACGACCCTGTACGTCACCCACGACCAGGAGGAGGCGCTGTCGATTTCGGATCGGGTAGCCGTGATGTCCCAGGGTCGCATCGAGCAGCTCGGGACGCCGGCCCAGATCTACCGCAGCCCGAGGACAGCGTTTGTGGCGAACTTCGTCGGGACGATGAACAAGCTCGAGGGCACGGTCGTGTCGCTCGAGGACAGGGTTGTCCGTTGTGGACCGCTCCTACTGCAGGTCCCGGACCCCACCTTCAACCACCCGGCCGGCGAGAAGGTGGAGCTTTTCCTCCGCCCCGAGGACATCAGCATCGGGCTGCTCTCGAACGGGGACAAGCCGGCTCCGGGCTTGTTCGAAGGGCGGGTGACGAGCCTCACGTTCCTCGGACCGGTCACCAGGGTCGGCCTGGAGACAGAGATCGGACCCCTGATGGCGGATGTCTCGAGCGCGGTGGCTCTCGGCCTCACGGCCGACACGGTCGTAGCAGTCAAGCTGGATTCGACTTCGTTGCGTTCGATCGCGCGTTAGCGCGCCGAGTCCCGGTGCTGACAGGCGCGGCGGCCGGTCTCATTTGAGCGCGGCCCCACCGTGGGCGGCTGGGCTGTGCCGAGCACCACATCTCCCGGGCGGCGCCGCTTGCTAGCGTCCTGTCGTGACCGCCGCGAACAGCCCGACCTCCGGGTCGGCTGGGCAGGAATTGCCATTGCGGCGAGGCCGACGCTGGCTCCTCCTCGCCGAGTCGGTCGCCGTCCTGGTCTCGCCGCTCGTGGGCTTTTTCGTCTTGAGGATGCGGGCCATGGCGCCCGTCGAGCTGCCCGATCCGAGCATGCACACGATCTACATCGTCGACCCGAGCCAGATGTTCACCCGCTACGCGGCCGCCTTCGCGGCGACGGCGCGCATGCGCGAGGGGGCCCAGGCCGGCTTCCTCGTCCTCGCCCGCCTCGCCTATCTCGGCTTCGGGGCCCTTCCCGGCTTCTTCGTCATGCGTTACTTCTTGGCCCTCGTCCTCGTCGTGCCCGCCTATGTGCTCATCCGGCGCCTCTACGGCGTCCCGGCGGCCGCCCTGGCGGTCGTGGTGCTGCTCAGCTGCCCTGTCATCATCACCGCCTGGGGGACCGACTACCCCGACTGCGCCGTGGTCTCCTATGTGGCCGGGGCGGTCGCCTGCCTGGCGATGCCACCCCGGGAGCGCTGGCGCCCGGGGTGGCTGGCGGCGGGGGCGGTGTTGTTGAGCCTTGCCACCTGGTCCCACGGCATGGGGGTCGTCCTCAGCGCCTGCACGCTCGCCGTCTATGTCCTGGTGCGCCTTTCGGGGGCCCGCCGGCACCTCGTCCGGGACGTCGTCTTTTTCGCCGCCGTCGCCGCTACGACCACGGTGGTCCTCATGGAAGCCTCTTTGCTCGTCCTCGGCCAGTTCGACTTCATCCGGCCCGCCATCGCCGGGGCGGAGTTTCTGAACCGGCCCGACCAGACACGCCAGTGGCACTCGTCGAACTGGCGCTGGGCCCCCTATGTGGCCTACCTGCTCGTCCCGCCCTCGGTCGTGGTCGCCTTCGGGCTGAGCTTTTACCGCAGGCTCAGCCGGCTCCCCATGCCCCAGGCCTTCGTCGGGCTCGTGTGCGCCGTCCAGCTCGGGGTGTTCTCCTACCTGCAGTTCGCCTACCACGTACAAGCCCTGGAGATGCACTTTTTCTCCTCCACCTTGTGGGGGGTGGTCTGCCTGGCCCTCGCTCTAACCCTGGCGGAGGTCGCCCGGCCCCTCTCGGGCCGCCCGGTCGCGCGTTGGCTGCCCGCGGTCCTGGTCCTCGCCGTCCCCCTCGCCTACGAGGCGGACCCGCACGTGCCGGCCTTCGGCTGGCTGCCGGCCGGGGCGGCCCTCGCCGCCGTTCCGGTCGTGGCGGCCGCGACCATGCGCTCCTGGAACCTCGGTGTCACCCCCGCCCACTCCCAGCGGCGCCCCGGGCCCGGCTTCGTCACCGCCCTGGCCCTCGCCCTCGTCGCGATGACGGGCTCCCTCCTGGTGCTGACCGTGGCCCCGCGACCTGCGGTGCCGGCTTTCAAAGGGCTCGCCACGGCCGGGGACCCGCCTTCGAACTACAACGCGGCTCTCGGTGGCCCTGCCGCCGGCCTCATCGACTGGTACCAGGTCAGCGCCTCCCTGCCGGGCTTTGTGGGCGACCCCACCTACAAGGGCGAGCAGCTGCTGATGTGG
>Ga0181533_1000650_pt1 | contig 46632 bp, 28 predicted proteins | sample PEATcosm2014_Bin_45_FD_119772 | JGI IMG/M metagenome (GOLD analysis project Ga0181533, IMG submission 119772) | Peatland microbial communities from MTU Mesocosm Facility, Houghton, MI, USA - PEATcosm2014_Bin11_60_metaG | ecosystem: Environmental > Terrestrial > Soil > Wetlands > Peat | place... | reverse complement strand
TGTTCCCCGGGATGGCGTATTCGCAGGTGAAGAACGGCTTCTCGCCCACGGCGGCCCAGTGCGCGAACCAGTCGGAAAGCTCCTGGATGGGCGCGAAGTTTATGTAGAAGTTCAGCGAGTAGACGTCCCCGATGTCGCCGCCGGCATGGTGGTAGACGATGCGGGTGGGGTCGAGGCGGTTGATAATCGCCTGCGCGGCCATGGCCTTCGGCACGTTCTCATTGTCCCAGTCGCGGTCGGTGTGGCGGCCTTCGATCTTGTCCGGGTCGTTTTCATCGAAATAACCGGTGGCGTTGTGGCTGGTCGGGTAGAAGACGACGGAGGGATGGTTCTCGGCCACGCGGACCCAGTAGGCGGCGAGAGGGGCGTAGCCGTTCGTCTGGCCGGCGTCCGGGGCTTTCCAGTCGTAATTGCCGAACTCCGGCATGGTGAGTCCGAAGAGCATGCCGCAATCGTCGGCCGCCCGCAGGATCTCGGTGAGGCCGAGCGTCGAGCCCGGCGTGCAATCATAATCCTCGGCGTTGACGTAGTTGATCCCGAAGTTCTGAAGGCGCTTCATGGAATCAAGGGCGCTGTCATAGGTGGCCCAGGCGACGCCGATCTGGGCGTTGCAGAGCGGCTCGCTGGAAAGGCGGATGCGCGTGCCGTTCAGGTAGAAGTCGCGGCCATTGATCCAGAACTCCCGGAACCCGAACCGCACCGGCAGCGACGCGTCAAGCAGTTTATCCGCCGCGTCGGTCAGGGACACGTGGACGTCATACTGGTTCTGGGGCGTGATGGTGTCCCAGAGTTTGGCGGGATGCCAGTCGCAGGTGAAGGCGAAGCGGCCATCCTTCAGGTCGGCGGCCGTGAAGGAATTGCTGGTGAACTCGACGACGGGGTTTCCGTGGTCGGTGATGGCGGCCTTCAGCCGGTAGGCGGCGCCCGGGGCGAGGGCGTCGAGGGCGGCGTTGAAGGTGATCTGCCAATTGCGCACGGACGTGTCCGCCTTCATGTCTTCGATGCGAGGGCCGGCCGGCGCGCCGACGAGGTAAACGTCGCCGCAGAGTCCGCGACGGGGCACCGAGCCGCGCACCTCTTTGGGCGCATTCGTGTCGCCGAAAGAGAGCATGACGGCCCGGAGGGGCATGGCGATGACGTGCATGGCGAGGGTCTGCGTCTGGCCGGGTTTGCAGGCCGCGGTGAGGTCCACCTCGCCGGCGGGGTAACGCATTGTGCCGACGGGCTTGCCGTCAATGTACACCTCGGCCCAGGAGTTCAGATAGTCGGTGGCGAGCGTCACGCGGCGGCCGGTCCATTCGGCGGGCACGGCGAAGGTGCGCTCGTACCAGGCCGCCTGCAGCCCCCCCATGTTGACCTGGCCCCAGGCCGGGTTCGCGAAGACAGTCTGACTGTCATGCTGCAAGTAACCGTCATCAGTGCCGGGCCAGCTACCCGGCACCTTGAAGTAGCCCCAATCGCCGGCGGGCGCCGCCGCGGCGCCCGGTTGGGCGGGCTGCCAGCGCCAGAGGCCGTTGATGCAGATGCATGCGCGGGTCGGCGTATCTTCATGCCATGCTTTGCTCATGTCCCAGACGGCCTTCACGCCGGGCGGCAGCGCGACGGCCGATTGGGCCCAACTGACGCCGGCCGCCGCCATCGCCAGCAAGGCAGCAATCCCGAACCAGAGACACTTCGCCACCGCCCGCCTGTCCTTGTCCACGGTCACACGCTCCTTTCGTTCCTCATCCTCTTCCATTCACTCCGATGCCGTGCCCTTACCAATTGTAAGAGCGATAAGGATCATCCCATGCCTCGACCTGGTCCGCGTACAAGCCGCTTGTCCACCGCTCCTCGGCCTTGTCCAAGGCGGGGCTGGCGAACCGCCCCAACAGCGGCGTCGGCCAGGCGACCCCCAGGTTGGCCAGAGCGCGCATCATCACGTAAGACGCCCTTCGGTACGTCCGCCTGAGGTTGTACTGCTCGCCGGTGTGTGTGGAATAACGTCTCATGCCTGCGTCGAAGGTCGGGTTTTGGATCAAGTTCTGAGCCGCCGCTCCTTCGGCCTGCACGGTCCACGGCACGTAGTCGCCTTCGTAGAACCGGAACATACCGACTCTCAGGCACGCGGCTTCCTGGGCGCAATTCAGCAGCACCTGCCAGCCTTGCGGGTAGGTTCGGTCGCACTTGACCATCCCGTGCACCTCGGTCCATTCCCCTGACGGAACCACGGTGGAAGGTCCCTCCAGGGCCATGTGATAGTCTCCGCCCGCGTGTTGCACCCCCAGGCTCACCGCGACCGGGCCGCTCTCGCCTTTGACCAGCACGGCGAACGTGTATGTCTTGCCGACCTGCGGCATCCATACGGTCTTGTCAGGGACCGACTCTGACACGCTGAGCGGGGTGGTCCTGATGAACTGCTCCAGAACTATTCCCCGCTCCGTGCAGGTCCCCGTAACGACCAAGGCGCTGTGCTTCAGACCCGGCAGCGCGCCGCCGGAGTCCACCGTGATCGCCTGCAAGGCCCCTTCCGCCCTCGTGACCGCGTACGGCGGGAGCTGGAAGAAGACGACGTTCGCGCCGTGGGCCTTCGCAAGGACCCCGTCGCCGATGACGTCGGCTCCGCCTGTTACGAGGGGCGGATGCTCCGCCCCGGCGTCAAAGACATCCGCCGGCCCGATTCCCGCCAGCAGCGAATCCTCACCGAATGGCTTGAAGAACGTCGAGATATGCTCATCGTCCCTCACCTGCATGGCCGGCAGAAGCGATTGGGCTTCCTCCTGATCGAGGCCGAGCGCCAGGACCCTTCCGCCGCCCTTGATGAAGGCTCCGATGGCCTGAGCGTCCGCGGCCAGGGCCTTATCGGCGCCCGTCCCGACGACCAGAACGTCGTCAGGCGAGAGCTTCGCGGCCCCGAGCGAACCCGGCACGACGCCGGAATGCTCCAAGTGGCGCGCACCGGCCGGATCGCCCGCGTAAATCGCCTTTCGGTCCGTCGGCGTCGCCTTCCAGCTCGAGACGTACCTGAAAATGTTCCCGACGAGCGTCTCGGCGGCCGGATCGTTTTCAGTCCGCCCGGTGACGTCCATCTGGCAGAACATCACCATCCCCTTGCCCTCGCGGTAGACCGTCAGCGGGCTGTATTGAAGACTGAAGCCTCCGTCCACGATGGGCATAAAATCACCGCAGGCAGGTTTCTCGATGAGCACCGACGCCACGTTGCCCAGGCAGCCGCAGCGAAACCCATGCGCCACCAGAACTCCGCACCATTTCACCTCGCCGTCTCCGTTGTAGTGATTCCTGTACGGGAAGGTGATGCGCGGGGGCAGCAACGTTGCACTGCCGCGCCAATCGCGCAGGCTATCCGTGTCGAGCCCCGCCAGCAGCGGACTGTCCGGCACGCGCTGGAAGACCCGCCTGAGCCCGTACTCCTCAGTGCGGAATCCCAGCCGCTTCTCCAGCGCGTCCGAGGTCTGCTCGAACACGATGACCCGCAGTCCGTCCCGCACCCGCGTAATATCCGGCGCGGCCCCGTCCACCGTCAGGGCGCCCTTGCCGATCACGAGGATGTCGTATCCGCCCAGGTCCGCCTTCGCGTCCACCGCTTGGCAGGGGACCTTCATCGCCTCGAGCAGCTTGCCGGTCTCCCCCTTCGGGTCGAACAGAGCGATCTTGTCGTTCACGGAGGGAAACTGCGGCTGCCGCATGACGTCTATCTGGAAGGTGTCATCCTGGCTCGCCCCCGTCCCGAACTTGACCGTCGCGGTCAACTTGTAATGGCCCGGCGCCGCGTCGGCCGGGATTGCGAAGTTCACCGGAATGCGTTGCTGCTGCCCCGTTTCCACCGCCCCCTTCGCTACGCCGCCCTGCACGCCCGGCAAGCCCGGAGACCATGTGCAATCGAAGGTCGCGAGTGCGCGGGAGTTGTTGATCACGATCACCTGCTTGGCGACGGCCTCGCCGGGGACGAAGTTGTGGTCCTTGCTGGTGCAGGATTCAGGCTTGCCCGCGATGTACGCCAGAAGCGGCATATTATTGCGGTACAGCGCCTCCGCCGCCGCGGTGGGCGCCCAATCGGACTGGGGGAAGGCGGTATCCATGGCCATCTCACTGCCGCGCCCGATGTAGTCAGGGCTGAAGCCGGGCCGCTGGATGTTTTCCCAGTCAGCTTTCAGGTCCTTGCGGCTCTTGTCAGCCCCGTCGCGGAGCGTCCAGCAACTGTCAAAGTTCCAGCACGTGTTGGCCGAGAGCCCACTGGTGCGCCACGCGCGCCAGTTGTCGGCGATGTACTCTCCTATGACCGGTCTGACCGCGTCGAGAAGTTCGAACTCGAACGGGTAGTCCCAGCGATACCAGCCCTCGCGGACGCGGAACGCCTTGCTCTCCCAGCGCAGGAGCTGCCCCTCCTGCCGGGTGATGCGCATAGCCGCGTCCCCTGTGAACTGCGCGTTCCACTGCGCGGAGCACAGCTCATAGGGAACCGCCTCGTTGCCCCAGGCCCGCGCGCCTCTATACCAGCCGCGGTACATGGCGAAGTCCCACGCGAGCGGCGAGCCGTCCTCGGCCAGGAAAACAGGGATGGTCCCCTTGGCGGACCAGGTCTCGAACCAGTCGTCAATTTCCTGGATGGGGGTGAAGTTGAGGTAGAAGTTTATCGCGCTCGCCTCGCCCAGGTCACTGCAGCCGTGGTGGTAGATGACGCGCGTGTTGTCGAACCGTTGCACGATCGCCTGCGCGCGCAACGCATGCGCCGCGTAGGTGTCCGGCCAGTTCGGCGACTCCTTCTCTTGCTTCCGCATGTCCACAATACCGCCGATCATGTCCGGGTTCTTCGACTCGTCGGTGGCACAGGCGTTGTGGCTCGTCGCGTAGGAGACCACCGACGGATGGTTCCCGGCCACGTTGCGGATGTAGTATTCGGCGTGTTGGGCGTAGCCGTTGGTCTGATCCGCGTCGGGGGGCTTCCAGTCGTAATCGAGGAAGTGCGGCAGCGGGAGAGCCACGAGCATCCCCGCGTCATCCGCTGCCCGAAGCGCCTCCGCGTAGCTCAGGTGCGAGCCCGGGGCGCAGCCGTAGTTATGACCGTACACGAAATTCGTCCCGAAGCTCTTCATCCGCCGCATCGTCTCCCTGGCGGAGTCATACGTCGCCCATGCCGCTCCGTTCAGGGCGTTCTCTATCGGGCACGCGAAGAGGTAGATGCGGCTGCCGTTCAGGTAGAAGTCCCGCCCGTTGATCCAGAACTCGCGGAACCCGAACCGCTGCGTCTGGGCGACGTCGAGCGGGTTGGCATCAGCCCCATACAGCGCGAGGCTGACGTCGTACATGTTCTCAGGCGTGTTGGCGTCCCAGAGCCTCTCGGCGTGCCATGGCGAGGAGAAGGAGAACCGGCCGTCCTTCAAGTCGGCCGCGGTGAAGGGCTTGCTGGCGAATTCGTGGTCCGGGAGCCCCGGTGCGGTCACTTTGGCCTTCAACGTGTACTGCGTTTCGGGAACCAGCGCGGCGAGCCCGGTGTCAAACGTGATCTCCCACTTGCGGACCGACGTGTCCAGCATGAAGTCCGAGATCCGCGGTCCTGCAGGCATGCTGTCCAGCCAGACGTCGCCGCAAAGGCCGCAGCGATCCACGTGCCCCTGGACTTGCTTGTTACCGAATGTGTCGCTGTGGGAGAACATGATCGTGTGCAGCGGCAGAGCGATGACCAGCATGCTTAGCGTCGGCGTCGCGCCCGGCTTGCACAGCGCGGTCAGCGCCAGTTCGCCTCCCGGGTAGCGCAACTCGCCGGCTTTCTTCCCGTCAAGGTAAACGGCCGCGTAGGAATTCAGGCAATCGGCGGAGAGCGTAATCCGGCGCCCGGCCCAGTCGGCCGGGATGGCGATTGTCCGCTGGTACCACGCCTCCGTGACGTCGCGCGTATTCACGTTTTTCCACGCCGGATTGGCAAAGAGTGTCTGGGTGTCCCCCTCCAGATGCCCCGGCCACGACCCGGGGACTTTGAAGAAACCCCAGTCCGCGGCCGGGATCGCCGTGGCGTCGGCTTTTGCGGGTTGCCATCGCCAGAGGCCGTTAATGCAGATGCGCTCGCGTGTCGAGGTGGTGTCGCGGTGCGCCTTCGACATGTCCCACACCGCCTTGACGCCCGGCGGCAGCGCCGCATCCTGACCGAATGCGCGCCCCTCAACCGCCAGGAACGCCGAGACGACCAGCGCGCTTATCGAGAACATTTGTCCGGCGGACATCACGCACCTTCTCTCGATGGAACTTCACTCACCGGCTGACAGCATAACCGTGTAAGCATGGAATATCCAGGCCCCGGAACGCGACAAACCGATGCGGACGGGTTCCGCCGGGAAGGTCTGACCGCTCACCGGCCGCACCATACGAGGGGATAGCCGTGGTCCGGCATCCGCCTCGGTATGCCGGCGAACTCGATTCTGAAAACTGTCGTGTGCGCTATCGGGTCCGGGTCCCTCTCGGGCAACCCCTTCAGCACGAGCTTTCCCGGCTCCCAGTCGAACTTCACCGGCCTGCCTGTCTTGAGGAAACTGACTCGTTTCACGGCCGTCTTCTCGTCCACGATGATGAGCGCTTTGCCGCGCCAGTGCCGGCACCAGAAATAGCCCACATTGCCCTTGCGCGTCCATCTCCCGTACTTCAACCAGGGATGGAAGTGTTGCCTTTCCACGGGGCCGACCATTCCATATACCGCCTCCTCGTTCCCCTTCAGCCACTTGCCTACCTTGAGGAGGCGGTCCTCGACGTGCCGCGGCGGCGTCCCGTCCGGGCACGGGCCGAAGTCCAGCAACAGGTTCCCTGCGCCGCTGGTCACCTGCCGGAGCATCTCCACGATCGCCCGCGGGCCGGCCCAATCTTCCTCCGGCTCCTCGCGCCATCCCCACAGGCCCGTGCCCGTAAGCGTCATGCACGACTCCCACGGGCGGTTCTGTCGCGCGATGTGTCCCTCCGGGGTGCCGAAGTCTTCCGGCAGCATCAGGCGATTGTTGATAATGATGTCCGGCTGAAGCTCGCGCACCATTGCGACGGTCTTGCGGCTCTCCCACAGTTCGGGCGTCTTCATGGCCGCCGGGTAGTCGGGCCAGAAGACGTCAATCTTCCCGTAGTTGGTCATCAGTTCGCGTATGCAGCCCTGCACGAAGTCGAGGTAACGCCGGCGCGCCCCCTCGCTCCCGGCCGCGCGCACGCAATCGGGGTGCCTCCACTCGTTCAGGACGAAGCCGATGCCCACCTTGAGCCCTTCCTGCCGGCAGGCCTCGACACACTCGCGCACGAGGTCCCGCTTCGGCCCTGTGCGCACGGAGTTGAACTCCGTCTGCCGCGAGTCCCATAGGCAATAGCCGTCGTCGTGCTTCGCGCACATCACCACGTATCGCATGCCGGCCTTCTTCGCCAGGGCCGCCCAGAGCCGAGCGGCGTCCGGCCGCGGTCTGAACTCGGCCGCCAGCTTCTCATACCGCCTGACTGGGATTCTGGCCCAGTACATGTCCTCGGCGCTCAGAAAGCGCGGGTGGGAATACAGTCCGTAGACCACCAGCATCCCGAACCGCGCCTCATGCCACCACCGCATGCGCCGCCGCCGGTCCCGCTCCTCAGTTTGCTTCTCCTGCCGGTCGGGCCGCAGCGCGGTCTTTGTGCTCTGCGCACGCTCCGACTTCGCCACCCCATCCAGGCCAACCTCAGCCTTCATCATTCTCCGCATGATGTCATCCCAGCCATATATGCGATGGTTTCCACGGCCAAGGCCCCGAGTCATTCGGCGGGGCGCTTCGGCTCGTCGTTCTCAGCCAAAGATTTTCTCAAACGCGCGGCCTGACGAAAAGAGTGCCAAGAAGAGCAAGATGCTGTAGATGATGACGGAGGCCCCTTGCGAACGTCTTATCCCTGCCGAGGCGCGGAAAGATCGGTTGAATTCTGCTTGCGTGTCGCCGGGATTTCTCATTGGACTGTCCCCCGGGGGCAGTCTCCCCCCTGAAACGACATTGTACGCCCGATGCGGCTCCTGTCAAGCCCCTTTCCGGCGCTCCGGCAGCCTTGGAGCTCACGCCTCTCCAGAACGGGCTTGCGGAGTTGGCGGAGAGGGCAACCAGGCGCTCGGATCGGACTCACGAGGTCGGGGATTCAAGGAACGGTTACGGCGCGGCCTTTTCATTCTGGGACTGGGGCGCGGAAGATGAGCCGGGCGGCGAGGCAGTCTGGGGAAGAAGCGGGAAGGCGCCCTTGGTATAGTCCACCAGGATCTGGCCGAAATAGCTTTGCGTTGTGGCCTTGGGGTTATTGCCGTGGTTGTCAAACCGTCCAAAGGCGAGGCTCCACATGACTGAAGGGCATGATTGGGCGACCGCCGTTTCGCCTGCTTGCGCGAAGCTTTTGTCGGGATCGAAGACGGCCACGAAGGCCTTGCCTTCTTTCCCGTCGAAATGCAGGTTCACCCAGTACGTCTTGCCCGATTCGACCTTTATTTGCGTGGGACTGAAAGTCGTCTTCCATCCCGTCGTGCAACTGTGCGCCCGAAGGTAGGGGCCTTTCCCGTCGTCATTTCTCGTCTGAAGGACCGCGAACGCCTGCAGGCCGGTGAGAGCGATGGTGTCGAACTGGTTGCCGAAAGGTATCGTGACGCCCGGGGTATAGAAGCAAGCCACGGTGATGTTGGCAATATTCCGGTCCTTGAAGTCGCACTGGACATAGTTGCGAGTGGTGCTGTCCTTGAACATCCACGTCCGGGTTGCCTCTCTGTCTGCAAAGATCTTCCCGTCCACGACCGCGGGCCCGGGCAGCGCTCGCGCGTTGTCCGTCGAGAGCCACAAATCCCCGTGGACGCTCCACGTCGCCTCCTCTCCGTGGCAAGACGCGGTCAGGAGTTCCGGCGTCAGGAGGTCGCCGATCTTGCCGCTCTCCATATCCTGATAGAGATCAACAGGAGTCGTATCAGGAACAGCCGCCGCTGACGCGACCAGGGCGAAGGAGGCGGCCGCGAGGGTCAGGGAACATCTTTTCAAGAGAGACAAACGCGCCGGGCGAACGCGGCTGTTCATGGTCATTGGCTCACCAGGTAGATCGGGATGGTTCCGGGCACGACCGGCCCGGGCAACGGGTTCCCCATCAGGTCGAGAGCTTGCAGGCCCTGCGGCACGTCCAGCGGGGGCGGGTTCGCATCGCGCGTCCAGAGGATGACGACCGTGCGGCCGTCCGAACGGAACTCATAAGCGTAGACGCCGGCGGGCTTCGTCCACCTGCGCACGAACTGGAAATCCGGTCCCAGCAGACGGGCCAGGGTGGCCATAGCCGGGTACATCTTGCGCGGGACGCCGCCGTAGTCGAAGAACACATTATCGAGGCTGGACTCATGCGGGCCCTGACCGAGGCCCATGTGGAAGAAGATTTTCCGCACGCCGTTGGCGAACATCACCGTCGCCAGTTGGACGATGTCCTGGGAGGCGGTCAACTCGTCGGGCCGCAAGGTCGAGTCGGTCGCATCGTCGCCCGTGGTGACCGGCAGGGTGTGCGGGGTGTCGTCGGCGTAGACGCCGAACTCGGTGATCCAGATCGGCTTCGCCTCGCCAAGCTTGTTCATTTGATCCCAACGCGCTGCAAGGCCGGCGTCTTCCGACTCCGCCCGGGCCCGGCCGGGGTAGATGTGGTAATTGGTCACATCGCAGTTGTTCAGCCCCCCGAGTTCGATGAACCTGTCCACCCAGGGCCCTGACGGGCCGCCAGCCTGGCCGCCGATCACGGTGCAGTTCGGGTCCGCCTCCTTGGCCGCCTTATAGGCAACCTTCAGGAGCTTGACATAGTCGTCCACCGAGAGGAGGTTGAGGCCTGGTTCGTTCACGATCTCGAAGACGCTGGTACGCCCTTCGAAATGCTTGACCGTCGCCCGCACGTGGGCGGCGTAGAGATCCATGTCCTTCGGCAGGCGGGCCTCGGGGTATTGGCATCCCGGCTCCGCGCTGCTGTCCCACAGGGTGGTCGAGCCGGGAATGAGGACCAGCAGGTCCCCGGCGGCTTTCAGCACGCGGTTGGTCTGGATGTCAACCTTGGTGAAATCGAACGGCGCGTCCCTGGTCGGCTGGACGGTTTTCCATTCGTCGCTCCAGTCTCGCCACCAGCGAAAGCCGCCCTCCTGCGCTATCTGGAACATGAAGTCCTGGGGGAACGCGTGGTTAAAGCCGAGAATGCTGTCTTTTTCCGTGTAGAGGTCTATAACGGCGCAGCGAAGGCTCTGTTCCGGCTCGCCCTGGGGCGCCCAGGTCAGCCGGAAGAATCCCCGACGCCTTGCAAGGGCCGTGTACGGTTTCTCCACAGTCTGTCCGGGGTCAACCGTCATTTTTACATCCTCGTGCCACACCGTGCGGTCCCAGAAGTCGGTTGCAGACAGGCTCCCTTGCAGCGTTTGCGGCTGGTCGGATGCATTATGGGCGATGAGGTTGAACTGGAGGCCCTTGGCCGGGTCGGTGAAGATATTGCCGGGCACGCCGGTCGTCACCGCGCCCTCGACCGCGGACCTCGGATGGTAGGAAGTGGCAACCGTGCCGCGCTCGAACTGGACTGCATCTATCCAGAAGGTCTGCTCGCCCTGCTCCTTCTCCGGCAGGCCGAACACCGCGGAGCCGACGAGGTAATCCCCCTTGGGGGTGCAACTGACCTCGATGCGCTTCCACTGCTCGCCTAACGGCGCCTCCCCGCCCCAGTCCGAGTCTTTGGGCCCCGTCAAGCTCAGGCGCGCCCGCCCCCCCGGCCGGCTGCATTTCATGTAGGCGGAGAAGACGCAGGGCTGACCCGGCTGGACCTGCACCCAGCCCATGTGGGAGAAGATCAGGTCGCGCACCGGCCTGGCCATGGCGGGGCTATAGTCAACGTAAAGCATCTGTGGGGCGGCGTCGGAGAGGGTGATCTTCCAGGAGGCTTTCCCGTCGAAAGCCTGGGTGCGGTCCTGTTCGCCGAGCAGGCGGAACACGTTGGCCTGATAGCCGAAGTACAGTGCGGCAGCGCAGCCCCAACCCGAGCCGCCGCACTCGAAGCTGCTGTTGGGGAGGGCGTTGCCGGAGGCCGGCATCGGGATGGCCGGGAACCACTCGGACTTCGGCTCCGTTGTGGGCTCGATGGCGACGTCGCTGACCCAGAGCGTGCCGGTGCCGCCGAAGTAGACGGCGAAACGGCCGTCCGCGGGCTTGAGGTCCTGCTTGGCCTGGAAGACGAACTCGGAGCGTTGCCATGCATCGCTGAGAACGAGGGAACTCGCAAGCAGGGGCGGCCATGCGACGTTGTTTCTGAGCTGCACCTGCGCCACGGCGGCCGGAAGGTCAGCACAACGCGTCCAGAGGCTGACGCGATACCATTTGTCCTTTTCGACGCCGACGCGGCCATATTGCGCCAGCATCACATGGCTGTCATGCATTCCGCCGGCGAACTTCGTGCAGGAGAGTTTCGCCATAAAGCCGCGCTGCGGATCTTGCTCGCGCGTCAATGTCTGGACGATGGCCTCGTTGCCTTCGGCCTTCCAGCCATCCGGCGCGACGCCGTCGGCGGCCAGCTTCTCGAACGAGCCGTTGTAGACGGGCGAGAACTGCGCGCGGGCGGCCCCGCCGCCGAGCGCCAGCATCCCGGCGAGCGCGACAACCACCACGAGAGAATGGTCAGACCTCATCTCTTGCTCCTTCCTCGCTTCTTGTTGTGCGCCTTTGGAGCACCGGCTGACCACCGCGAGCAGGGAAAAATGCCGTCGCAGCAGGCCGGCGGATGAACCTTCATGACGCGGGCGGACAAACTCAGCCCACGAAGCAGCCTGCTACTGCGCGGCCCTCTCGTAGATCCTCACATAATCAATGTAGTACTTCTGCGGGAAAATCGAATCGTCAATCTCGCCGCCCCAATCGCCGCCCAGCGCCAGGTTGATGAGCAGGTAGTGGGATTTGCGGAAAGGATTATCATCGCCGGTTCCTGCCTTGTCGAGGGAGAACGTGAAGTATCGCGTGTCATCGAAAAAGAAATCAATGCGGTCCGGATACCACTCGACGGCATATACGTGGAAGTCCGCGAAGGGATCCTTGGTTTCCAGTTTCTCGCCGCTTCCAACGTGCTTGCCGTCGCCGGAATAGTGAACCGTGCCATAAATATGGTTGGGATCGTAGCCGACAAATTCCATAATATCTATTTCTCCACATCGGGGCCATCCGACCTCCGAGAAGTTGTCGCCGAGCGTCCAGATCGCCGGCCAGACGCCCTTGCCCTGGGGCAACTTGGCGCGGACCTCGACTCGACCGCACTTCCAACTGAACTTGTTCCGGGTAGTCAGACTGGCTGAGGTGAATTCGGCGAACTCCCGGCTCCTGTTCCATATCGCCGAACCCGGCTCGTACTTGGGATTCTTGAATTGCTCCTTTCGCCCCTCGATGATCAGCATTCCGTTCTCGACCCTTGCATTTTCCTTGCGGTCGCGGGTGTAGTATTGCATTTCGTGGTTCCGGACGAACCCTTCCTCATAATCCCATTTGGTCGGATCCGGCAGACCTTCGTAATCGAACTCATCGGACCAGACCAGTTTCCACTCGCCCGATCGAATACCCTTGGGCGCTTTCGCCGTCTCGCCCTTGGGCGGCGTGAGGTCCGAACCGCCGGCGCATCCTGACGCGGCTGCCATCAGAAGTATCCCTATTAGAAAACCACTTCGCATCCTATTGTCCTCTTGTTTGCCCGCGCTTTCCTCCGACTTTCCCATTTGGCCGTCCCTTCGGGGACGGCAGGTTTCCAGACACGTGATTGTACCATCGCAACGAGCGCTTTCAAGGCCGTTTCTGACAGTTTTACGGCCTCGGAGAGCTTTCGGCGACACTGAACAAGCCAAAGCGAACAGTTGCAGACGCACCTGGTTATCCCGAAAATCATGGCAGGACAACCGCGTCCACTAGGGACACGGTTATATCGCGGGTAGCCCATCCTCGAAGACCGGCGTACAACAGCAAGATGTGGTTGACAGAGAAATTGCCATTCGTTAGAACTTGACGCTTGATGATTCGCCATCGCGGGGGTAAGGGCCAGTGACAAATTCCGTCTGAAAGGATAAACATGTCACATACGAAGGCAGTTCACTTCGTGGTTGCGCTCCTGGCTCCGGTCGCGCTATGTGGAATGGCGCTCGCCGCTGACTGGAAGGAGGTCCAGGAAATCAAGAAGAAGGACCTTGCCCTGGCCGATGATTTGAAGCCGTGGAAGGTCGTCAGCGGTTCTTGGGCAAATATAATGCAGGGAGATCATCGCTTCATCTTCCTTGACAGCCTGCGCCCGCTTAGATAGATTCGGCTTGGGCAATGGGGACGAGTTCGCCCGTTGAACTGAAGGGGAAACCATGAACTATAAGCTTCTCGGGAAATCCGGCCTGCGAGTCTCGGAACTAGCGCTCGGGACGTGGACGTTCGGCGCGGAGACCGGCTTCGGCGCGGACCGGAGCGAGAGCCACCGGATGTTCGACGCTTTTGCGAGCGCCGGCGGCAACTTCATTGACACCGCCGACGACTACACGGCCGGCACGAGCGAGAAGATGGTCGGCGAATTCGTCAAGGCCGGACGCAGGCATTTCGTCGTCGCCAGCAAGTACTCGTTCTGCGATACGGCTGGGGACCCCAACGCCGGTGGCAACCATCGCAAGCACATGACTGAAGCGCTGGCCGGCAGCCTGAAGCGGCTTCAGACCGATTACCTTGATCTTTACTGGGTCCACGCCTGGGACGAGCTGACGCCGATTGAGGAAGTGATGCGGGGGCTGGACGATCTCGTGCGCGCCGGGAAAATCCTGTACGCCGGCATCTCCAACGCGCCCGCCTGGTGGATTGCGCGCGCGAACACGCTCGCGGAGTTGCACGGCTGGACGCCGTTCGTCGGGCTGCAGACCGAGTACAATCTGATCGAGCGCTCCTCGGAGCGCGAGCTGCTGCCGATGGCCGAGGCGCTCGGTTTGGGCGTCACTGCCTGGTCGCCGCTGGCGAGCGGGCTGCTGACCGGCAAGTACGCGGGAACCTCGCCCGAGCCGAGGCGTCTCGACAAATCGCCCGTGCTCGAGAAACGCTCCGAGCGCAACCTGGCCATCGCTGGCGCGGTCGTCGAAATCGCCCGGCAGACCGGCAAGCCGCCCGCGCAGGTTGCCCTGGACTGGCTGCGCGCCAAGCGCGGCATCATCCCGATCTTGGGCGCGCGCACGGCGGCTCAACTTGACGAGAACCTGCGCTGCCTGGACTGGTCTCTCGACGCCGCGCAGGTGAAACGGCTCGACGAGGCCAGCGCCATCGAACTGGGCTTCCCGATGGACTTCCTGCGCCGCGAGGGGATCCCACAGGCGCTGCACGGAGGGGTGTTCGAGCGAATCTCACGCCATTGAAGCGCGGAATCCTCCGTTCAGGATCGTCGCCCCGGCCTTGACCGGCGTCTCGAGCGCGGCGCTCATCCCATTCACCCGGAGGGTGCGGAGCTGGTTGACTTCGTGATCACGGAGGATGAAGCCAAATACCTGCCGGCTTCCAGACTAATTCCAGCATCCCGGCAGTCCTTCAGGTCCGGCAGAACAGCAGAAGTGCGCTTGAACACCGCCCCCGGCCCGCGTAAAATCTCACGTTCGAGTGTTGGCTGACCCTCTGGGGGCAGCCAAATAGGGAATTCGGAATAGAGTTCCTTCACTTCTTCAAAGGAGCGCTGGAAAATGAACGGAAGAAGGCGCCTGCTTCACAGGTCTGTGGGAATGCCTGCGGCACTGTTGGTCGTACTGGGAGTGACTTCGACAGTTCTGGCGCAGGAGCGCGAAACGCCGCAGGCGCTCTTCGAGCAGATCGTGCGCGACCCTGGCGCCTACGCTGCCAAGTCTGGCGCCGGCGAGCAGTTCGGCTGGGGCGTCGCCTACTATGCCGGCGGCTTCGTCGAGGGCTACCGGCGCACGAAAGACACTGCCTGGCTCGACGGCGCGGTTAAGTGCTCGGATTACTGCATCGAAAAGATGCGCGCCGGCCCGGATGGGTACAAGGGATGGATCGGCGACGACCTGAGCGGGCGCGACACCTGGGCGGATAATCACGTCGGCGATGCGATCATCTTCGCCCCCATGCTCTCCTTCGCCGAGGTCGTCCTGAAGGACCCCGAGTTGAAGAAGAAGTACGGCGAGGCCGCCGAGAAGTACGTGGATCTGGCCAAGCGCGACCTGTTCGAGAAGTGGGACAAACGCGGCACCTGGAAGGAAGACCGGGCCTGGGGCTGCTATATTGACTGGGGCATGGTGAGCACAAAGGCTCACCCCGACGTCTGGAAGAAGGACGCCGAACCCTCTATCGCGGAACCCTTCAACAAGAATAACCACATGGGCGTCTGCGCGCTGCGCCTCTTCCGCATCACCGGCGAGGAGAAGTGGCGCGACCGCGCCTTCAAGATCTTCGCCTACACCAAGAGCCGGTTCCAGCTGGTGGACGAGGACGGCTTCAGCTACTACGTCTGGAACTACTGGGAACCCTTCGGCCCCGAGAGCGTGGACCTGGCGAAGAAGGACACGCGACTGTGGATGAATGTCCATGGCGGCCGGCCCTACAACGCCGGTGAGATCGGGCAGATGGTCGAGGCTTATAACACCGGCGTCGTCTTCGACAAGACCGACATCGAGCGCTTCCTCAACACCAATCTCAAGATCATGTGGAACGGCGACAAGGCCAAGCCCCATTTCAACATTGCGAACTGGAAGCTGCCAATGGGCGTCGGTCCCGACGGCAAACCCCTTCCCCCGGAGACCAACAGCCCTGGCGCCCAGCTTTGGACCGGCCTTTCGCAGTTCAGCCAGGAGCTCCGAGACCTGGAAGGAGGACGCGGACGAGGGGCGGTCGAGCGCCCCGTCTCGTTCGACCGGCTCTATTGTGCCGAGAAGGACGCCAAGGTCTTCGACTGGCCCTGCTACCATAGCTGCAAGAGCCTGACGGTGGCGGCTGTCATGCCGAGCGTCGTCAGGAAGGGCGCTTCCACCATCATCCTGTGCAAGGCCCGTATCCCGCAGGATCCCTTCGAGGTGGCCCTCTACAGCGGGGACGGCAAGGAGAAGATCCTGGTCATCCATGAGGGCAAGATTGACGGTGGCCTGGACGGCCACGCCGGCATCTTCATCCTCCAGTGGGATCCCGCCTCCAGCAAGGAGAAGCCGCTGAAGGGCGATTACCGTATCCGTTGGACGGGCGTGGACGGCTACCGCGAGTTCCCCGTTACGGTCACGGAATAGGCGCCCAAGGCCGAAGATCGAGTTCCCAAGTCTCTCGTGTTCGGCGTGGCCACTGTTGCGTCACTTCCGTGGCTCCAGCCGCCGGTCAACCACGTTTCCCTGCGGCTGAGTCCTCAGCGATTTGGGCTCGACGAATGTGATCCTGGCCTGGACGTCCAGGGTCGTTTCCACCCGCCGGGCGAGGCGTTGGCGAAGATGCTCCAGCTTTCGGACCTCGTCCAGCGCCGGCATATTCCCCGACACCTCCACCTTGATCTCCATCGTGTCCTTGCGGTCGTCGCAGTCGAGGATGATTTCATATTGAGGAAGGCTTCCTTCCACCTCCGTCAGGATCGCTTCGATCTGCGATGGGAAAATACTGGCGCCGTCGAAGAAGATCCGGTTGTCGAGGCGGCTGAGGACGCGGCTCATGCGGACGAAGGTCCGGCCGCACGGACACGGCGCGGCGGTCACGGAAGCCACGTCGCCGGTCCGATAGCGGATGATGGGAAATCCTTCTCGCGTGATGGTCGTGAAGACCAGTTCGCCCGGCTCGCCCGCCGGCACGGGCGCGAGAGTTCGAGGATCAATCACTTCGATGATGAAGTGGTCCTCGTTGACATGAAGCCCCTTGCGCTCGGAACATTCGCCGGCCACTCCCGGCCCCAGGACGTCGGAAAGACCATATGTGTCGTGCGCGAGGATCGGCAGGCGCGCCTCGAGTTGCGCGCGGAACGCGTCCCCCCACGGCTCGCCGCCGAAGATGCCGGTTCTCAACTGAAGGCGTTCGGGATGCACGCGCAGTTCCTCGAGCGTTGCGGCCAGCCGCAGCGCGTAGGTCGGCGTGCAGATCAGGGCGGTCGTCTTGAAATCCTTCATGATGGTGACCTGCCTTTCCGAACTCAGCGTCGCGGGTGACGGGATCACCGACGCGCCGATCTGCTCGGCGCCCTGATGGAAACCGAAGGCGACCGCGGAGAGATTGTAGGGAAACGCGATCTGCACGACGTCGTTGGCTGTAATGCCCGCTGCCGCCAACAGCCTGGCCGTATATTCGGTCCAGTTGCGAAGATCGTTGCGCGTGTAGCCGATGACGATGGGCGTGCCGGTGGTGCCGGACGCCGCGTGAATCCGCACGATCTCGCGCAGCGGGACGGCGAACATCTCGTAGGGATAGCTCTTTCCAAGGTCCTCGCGGGTCGTGAAGGGCAACTCTCGCAGCGCCTGGGTGCTTTTGATCCGCTCGATGTTGACCCGGTGCGCGTCGAAACTGTGCCGGTAGAAGGCCACATTGCGAAAGACGCGGTTCAAGGTGGACTGCAGCCGCTCCATCTGGAGTTGCTCCAAGTCGCCGCGGCCGAGCGTTTCGCACTTTTCGCCGGTGGTCATCGGTGCACCTCATTCGTCAATAGTTCGATAGTCTTTGCCGAGATACGCCCGCTGCACGTCGCGGTTATCGAGGAGTTCCCGCGCCGACCCCTCGCAGACGATCTGGCCGGTCTCGAGCACATAACCGCGGTCAGCGATGCGCAGGGCGCTGCGGGCGTTCTGTTCGATGAGCAGAATGGTCGTCCCTGCGTCGCGCAGGTCCATGATCGTCTTGAAGATCGTCCGCACGAGGCGCGGCGCAATGCCGAGGGACGGTTCGTCCATCATGATCAACCGCGGCCGCGCCATCAGCGCCCGGCCGATCGCGAGCATCTGCTGCTCTCCCCCGGAGAGCGTGGCGGCGAGCTGCCGTTCCCGTTCTCGGAGGACGCCGAACAGCCGGTAGATGCCGTCCAACGCCTGCTCCGTGTCGCCCTTCGTCTGGTCGCGCCGCCGCACATAGCCGCCGAGAAGCAGGTTCTCTTTGACCGTCAGAGAAGCGAACAGCTGGCGGCCCTCGGGGACGAGCGAGCAGCCGAGCGCGACGATCTGCTCCGGCGGCGCCTGCTCGATGCGCCGGCCCTGAAGGCAGATCTCGCCCGTCCAGGGCTTGATCAGCCCCGCGATCGTGGCCAGGAGCGTCGTTTTCCCCGCGCCGTTCGGGCCGATGATAGCCACGACCTCGCCGGGGGACACGTGCAGGGAAACGCCCTTGATCACGCGCAAACTTCCGTAGCCGGCCTCGAGATTGGCGATCCTAAGCATGGTCCTCGCCCAGGTAGATGCGGATGACTTCCGCATCCTTCTGAATTTCCGAGGGCTTCCCCTGTGCGAGGATGCCCCCCTCGTTCAGGACGACCACCGTGTCGGAGATTTCCATGACGAGCGACATGTCGTGTTCCACGATGACGACGGTCATTCCCCAGTCGCGTATCTTCACGATGAGCCGCGCCAGTTCGCCCGTCTCGTAGATGTTCAGTCCGGCGGCCGGCTCGTCGAGCAGGAGCAGCGACGGCTCCATGGCCAGCGCGCGCGCGAATTCCACGAGGCGTTGCCGGCCGAAGGAGAGGTTGCCGGCGGGCGTCTCGGCGAGTTCGGCGAGGTCGAGTTTCTCCAGGATGGCCAGCGCCGCGTCGTGGATCGCGCGCTCCTCCTTCCAGGTCCGGGGCAGATTGAACATCCCGGCCAGGAACCCGGCGCGCGAACGGATGTGACGGCCGGTCTGGACATTCTCGGCCACCGTCATGCGCGGGAATAGCCGCGTGGTCTGGAACGTCCGTGCGATACCCAGGGCGGCGACGGCGTGCGGCTTCCAGCCGGTGATCGGCCTGCCCTGGAACCTCACCGCGCCGGATTCCGGCTTGAGTGCGCCGGCGATGATGTTGAGCGTGGTGGTCTTTCCCGCCCCGTTCGGTCCGATCAGGGCCAGAATGTGCCCTTCGGCGACGCGGAGGTCCAGGTCTCGGACGGCGTGCAGCCCGCCGAAAGACCGGTTCAGACCCTGCGTGTCAAGCAGCCAGCGACCCATCGAGTTTCTTCCGAATTCGCCGGAAAAGGCGCGGCACGCGGATCAGCCCGTCCGGCGCGAAGAGCATGATCGCGATCAGGATCGCGCCGAAGACCGCGTCGTCGTAACTGCCGAAGACTCCCCGAAGTGAAAGGAAATTCAGCAGCACTCCCATCGCCAGCGCGCCCCAGAGGTTGGTCATGCCGCCGGCGGCGACGATGGCGACGTAGCGAATGGACTTGAACGCCGTCGCCTCGGAGGGGCCGATGCCGCCGCGGTAGTGTGTCGCAAAAACCCCGGCCAGCGCGGCGAGCCAGGCGCTCAGGATGAATGCGGTGAGTTTGCAGCGCGCCACGTTGATGCCCAGCGCGTCCGCCGCTTCCTCGTTCTCGTGGATCGCGCGGAGCGCCCGGCCGACGCGCGACCGGACCAAGTTCGCGCCCAGGAGCATGACGATCACCACCAGCGTCCAGGCGATGTAGTAATTCTGCGCCGCGAACGGCTTGCGGCCGTTGACCTCGAGCCACCCGAACAATCGGAAGGGTGGCACGTCGGAGAACCCGTCCGCTTCGCCCAGGCCGGCCGTGCCGAGGACGACCCGATAGATGATGATGCCGAACCCGAGCGTCGCCATTGCCAGGTAATGCCCGCGGAGGCGGATGACCGGCAGGCCCACCAGCAACGCCGCCGCGGTTGTAAGCGCCATGGCGATCGCCAGCGCCAGCCACGGCGAAAGATGGACGATGGTATTGCCGTACAGGTCCTGCCGCTCCACGAGCAGGCCGAACTGCTGAAGCCACCGGACCGCGCTCCCGCCGCCGGAGGTTGCGATGTTGTGTGTGGTCAGGAAGGCCGACGTATATCCGCCGATCGCGAAGAAGCCCGCATGGCCCAGCGAGATCTGGCCCGCATATCCCATGAGCAGGCAGAGCCCGAGCGCGACGAGGGAATAGTAGACCGACATGGTGATCTGGGTGAAGTAATACGTCGTTCCCGTTGCGGAAAGCGTCAGTTGCAGAGCGATCACGAAGAGGACCAGACCTGCGATGGGAGCGTATCGTCGGGACCGCATCAGAATTCCCCGGAAACGTGCGCGTCGCGACGCCCGAACAGCCCGCTGGGCCTGAAACAAAGCACCGCCAGCAGGACGACGATAGCGACGACATCCTGGTACGCGAGCGGGAAGAGGCTGATGCTGAACGCCTCGAGGAGCCCCAGCAGCAGCCCGGCCGCCACGGCGGCAACGCTGTTGCCGAGGCCGCCGAGAATGGCTACCGTGAACCCCTTGATCGCCAGCGGCGCACCCATGTCGTATTGCGTCTGGGTCACCGGCGAGGTCACACAGCCGGCCAGCGCGCCCACGCCGGCGCTGAGCATAAAGGATGCCGTGACCATCCAGCGCACCTTGATCCCGCAGAGTTGCGCGGCGGTGCGGTTGGCGGCGCAGGCGCGCATGGCGCGGCCCGGCGCCGTGAACTTGAAGAACAGGCTCAGGCCCGCCACGATCAGCGCGCATGCGCCCAGCACCCAGAGCACCTGCGGCGAGGTGTGCGCGCCCAGTAGCGTGACGGAGGAAACCTCCGTGCCCGTGAAGAACGGCAGCGCGTGCACCTTCTCGTCCCAGACATGCAACATCGTTTCCCGCAAGAGGATCGAGACGCCGATGGTGATGATGATCAGCCGCAGGACGGTCGGCCGCTTGACCCGCCGGATGAAGATGAGTTCCACCAGCCCCCCGATCAGCGCAGTGATCAGAACGGCCAGGCCTATCGCGATCGCCAGCGGCATCCACGCGGCCAGGCTGATGGCCGTCATCGCGCCCAGGATGACGAATTCTCCCTGCGCGAAGTTGATGACGCCCGTGGTGTTGTAGATGATGTTGAACCCGATGGCGACGATAGCGTAGATGCTGCCCACGGTGATGCCCGAAAAGCAGTATTGCGCTATCTGGTCAATCGGCATAGGGCATTAGGCGCGACTAATTCCTCTTGTAGAACGTGAACTTCCCGTCCTTCACGGTCAGCATCTCGAACGACGTCATGTCGAGCCCGTTATGATCTTCCTTCGAGAAATTGAAGATGCCCGCGGTGCCCACGAAGCCTTGCAGCTTCTCAATGGCGTCGCGCACCTTCTCGCGGTCGGTGGACCCCGCATTCCGGATCGCCGCCGTCAGGATCGTCAGCGCGTCATAGGCGTGCCCGCCGAAGTTGCTGGCGTCCTCATGATAGCGCGCCTCGTAGTCCTTCTTGTACTCCATGAGGAGTTTTTTCTGGGGATGATTGTCCGGGAGCAGATCGGCGATGAGCAACCGCCCGGCCGGGAAAATGGTGCCATTCGCCGCCGCGCCGCCGGCCCGGACGTACTGGATGTTCGCGAAGCCGTGGCTCTGGAAGAGCGGCACGTCGAAGCCCAGTTGCCTCATGTTCTTGGCCACCAGCGCCTGGGCCGGCACGATGGACCAGTTGACCACGGCCTGGACGTTCTGCCCCTGGAGCTTGTTGAGCGCGCCGGTCAGGTCGGTCGTCGCCTTGTCATAGACTTCGCTGGCCGCGATTTCGATTTCATTCTGCGGCGCGTACTTGACCAGTTGATCTCTGCCGGCGAGGCCGAAACCGTCGTTGCTCGCCAGGATGCCGATGCGCTTGATCCCCAATTCCTTCATCGTTCGATAGATCCACTGGGCGGCGTAGCTGTCCTTCGGCGCGCTCTTGAAGACATACGGCGCCACCGGATCCGTGATCTTTTCCGCCGCAGCGCAGGAGAGGAGAATCGTCTTTCCTTCCTGGCAGATATTCTTGATCGCCAGGCTTTCGCCTGAGGTCGAAGGGCCGATGATCGCGAGGACGCTTTCCTCCTCGATGAGCTGGTGCGCGAACGAGGTCGCCCTTTCCGGGCTTCCTTCGGAGTCCTTCACGATCAATTGGATTTTTCTGCCGAGAACGCCGCCGGCCGCGTTGATTTTCTCGACGAGCATCTCCGCCGTTTTCTTCTCCGGCGCGCCCAGGTACGCAGCCGGGCCCGTAACGGAGAAAATGCAGCCCACCTTGATCGAGCCTGGCGTCGGTTCGGCCTTTTCCTCGGCCGCCCACGCTGCGCCGCCCGGTCCGCCCGCGCCCAGGACCGACGCGACCGCCGCAACCCTGAACCATAGCGTGCATTTCATCGGACACCCCTTTCTTCGCATAAACTTATGGGCAGGACTTTCCTCGTGTCGTCAACGCGGAAGCCCTATTCAGGGAATCGGCGCCGCGTCGCCGGACAGGACACAGATCCCGTTCCGCCGAAGGACGGCGACCGCTTCGTCCACCGGGTCCACCTTGAAGAACAGGACGCCGGTATCCTCTTTCCTTCCCATGGAGGCGTACATGTATTCGACATTGAGCCCGTTGGCATTAAAGATCTCCAGGATGCCGTGCAGCGCGCCGAGCCTGTCCGGCAGCTCGACCGCCACGACCTCCGTCGCCTGCGCGGCAAAATCATTTGCCTTCAGGACGCTCAGGCAGCGCCCCGGGTCGTTGACGATCAGCCGCAGCACGCCCAGGTCCGTCATGTCCGCCAGGGAAACCGCCCGAATGTTGATCCTGTTTTCGGCGAGCAACTTCGTCATCTCGGCCAGGCGGCCTTTTCTGTTTTCCAGGAACACGGAAATCTGCTGGACGTGCATGAAGAACACTCCGTTTCGTGGCCAATGTATTCGTCAAGCGTTTCTCTTGTCAATAACCCGCCGGGCCTTGCCCTCGCTGCGCTGGAGGCTGTGCGGCTCGGCGAGGTGCACCATCACACGGATGCCCAGGGTATTGGCGATGGCATGGGAGAGCTTGGTCTTCAGGTCTTCGAGCGTCCCGATACGATCGTTGAAAACCTGTGGCATGACCTCGACCTGCACCTCGATTTGGTCCAGCCCTTTCTCGCGCGTCAGGATGATCTGGTAGTGCGGCAGAGCGCCATCCACCGCAAGCAGCGCGGCCTCGATCTGCGACGGGAAGACATTAACACCGCGGATGATGAACATGTCGTCGCTGCGTCGGCCGATGCGGCGCATTCGGCGGATCGTGCGGACGCACCCGCACGGCTCGGTGATGAATGACGTGATGTCGTGCGTGCGGTAGCGAATCATCGGCATCGCGCGCTTGCTCAGCGTGGTCAACACCAACTCGCCCTCGGCGCCATCCGGCAGCGGGTCGCCGGTCTTCAGGTCCACGATCTCCGGGTAGAAGTGATCCTCGAAAATGTGCAGACCGGATTGCTGCGCGCATTCGGCCGCCACGCCCGGGCCGATGATCTCCGAGAGGCCGTAGAGGTCGTGCGCCTTCAGGCTGGTGCGCGACTCGATGTGCCGTCGCATCGCCTCAGACCACGGCTCCGACCCGAAAACTCCCGTGCGCAGAGGGAGTTTTTTCATGTCCACGCCGATTTCGGCCGCCCGTTCGATCAGGTGGATGAAGTAGCTCGGCGTGCTGATGATCGCCGTCACGCCAAAATCCTTCATGATCATGATCTGCCGGTCGGTGTTGCCCGCGGAGGCGGGGACGACCGTGACGCCGAGCGCCTCCGCGCCGTAATGCGCCCCAAGTCCGCCGGTGAACAGACCGTATCCGTGCGTGTTCTGAAAGATATCGCCAGGCCTCATCCCGCACGCGACAAAGCTGCGGACCACGACGTTGGACCACACCTCGAGGTCCTCGCGCGTGTAGCCGACGACGATCGGCTTGCCCGTCGTGCCGCTCGAGGCATGGAGGCGGACGACTTCGCGCAGCGGACTCGCGAACAGGCCGAAGGGGTACGTGTCGCGCAGGTCCGCCTTCTCCGTGAAGGGCAGCCGGGAGACATCCTCGAGCGACTTCAAGTCGTCCGGCGTGACGCCACGCTCGTCCATCCGTCTGCGGTAGAGGGCGACGCAGTCATAGGCACGCCGCAGGCTGCTTTGGAACCGGCGCAATTGCAGGTCGCGCAGGTGCGGCGTCGGCAGATAATCCAACGCGCTGGCCGGGTGAAAGCCTCCGGCCGAATCGCAGACGGCGTCCGTCATCGCGTTTTCCTCGTCAAGCCTGTCGCGATCTCGCCACGGCCCGGCCGATCTGGAACGCTTGGGCGTTCATCCCGCGCAACTTCTCCGGCAGGTTCGCGCGGATCGCTTCCAGCCATTTGGGCTCGGGAAGGTCGAGAAACGCGCTCAGCGCGCCCAGGAGGGCGACATTCAGGCTGCGCCGGTTCTCCAGGCTGTGCTCGTCAATCCATTCCGGCGGGATCAGCCGGCCGTCTGGGCGCAGGCAATGGCGGTTCGGCTCGATCTGGTCGCTCGCAAGGACAACGAGGAAATCCCCCTCGCCCAGCGGAACCATCGGACTGAATACCTGCGCGCCGAAACGCACCTCGCTGGTCACCGATCCGCCGCGCTGGCTCATGCCGTGAAGCTCGCTCTTCTTCACGTCGCGCCCGGAGCGGAACGCCGCCTCGGCGAGAATGTCCGACGCCGTGATGATGCCCTGTCCGCCCAGGCCGGCGATCACGATGTTGGTGACTTTACAGAGCTCAACCATCGCTCGCCTTTCCGGCTTGTTCGAGGCTCTTGAGCTTCTTCGTGGAAAGGAAGCAGGGCCGGCGCGCGACGATCAACGTCAACTCGTTGCGCGCGAGGCTGTCCGAGAGCAGCCGCTCGAATCCCTGAGTGTCCTTCGTCGGGTCCACCACGTGCACGTTCCCGATGCCGATGGTCCTGGCCAGTTCCTCGAAGACCAGCCGGTGCGTCGGCTCGCCATTGAGGCGCCGGCCCGTGCCCGGATGCTCCTGCAGGCCCGTCATCGCCGTCGTGCCATTGTCCAGGATAATGACCACGTGCCCGGTCAGCGGCGAGTTGTACACCATCTCGACGAGCCCGGTGATGCCGCTGTGCACGAAGGTGCTGTCGCCAATGACGCTCACCACACGCCGGGCCTGCTCCGGCGGCAGCACGTGCCGCAGGCCGAGTCCGACACCGATACTTGCGCCCATGCAGACGCAGGAATCCATCGCCCGGAACGGCGGCAGCACACCCAGCGTATAGCAGCCGATGTCGCCGGCCACGATGCATTCGAGCTTGCCCAGCGTCTCGAAGACGGCGCGGTGCGGACAGCCCGCACAGAGCTGCGGCGGCTTGCCAGGCGGCGGCGCGAACTCCGAGCTGACGTCGCCGGCCAGAATCCGCCGGACGCGCTCGACGTTCATCTCCCCGAAGCGGTACATCTCCGGCTTGCCCTCGACGGCGATGCCCGCTGCGCGGAGGGCGTCCGCGAGCCAGGGATCGCCCTCCTCGATCACGATGCAGCGCCGGACGCTCTGCGCGAAGCGTCGGACCTTCTCGGTCGGCTGGGGATACGTCAGGCCCAGTTTCAGCACGGACGCCTCCGGCGCCGCCTCGCGCGCGTGCATGAAAGAAATGCCCGAAGTGACGATGCCGAGCGACGGGTCGCCGGCCACGACGCGGTTCAAGTCGCTCGATTCATTCCATTGCGCGATCTCGGCAAGCTTCCGCCTCAGTCGCTGATGCGCCGGGCGCGCGTGCGCCGGAATCATCACGCGGCCGGGAATGTCGCGCTCGTAGATCGGCGGGGAGGAGGGTGGCGCGAGCTTTCGAGGAAGGACGATCGTCTTGGAATGGCAGACTCGCGTCGTGATGCGCAGCAGCACCGGGATCTGCCAGCGCTCGGAGATCTCGATGGCTGCCGCCGTGAAATCGTACGCCTCCTGCGAGTCCGAAGGCTCCAGCATCGGCACGCCCGCGGCGACGGCGTAGTGCCGGTTATCCTGCTCATTCTGGCTGGAAGCCATGCCCGGGTCGTCGGCGGAGACCACGACCAGCGCGCCGGTCACGCCGGTGTACGCGGCTGTGAAGAGCGGGTCGGCGGCCACGTTCAGGCCGACGTGCTTCATCGTCACCATCGCACGCGCGTTCGCGAATGCCGCGCCGAGGGCGACCTCCATTGCGACCTTCTCGTTCGGCGCCCACTGCGCCCGCCCGCCCAGTTCCGAGAAGCGTTCTAGAATCTCGGTGGACGGCGTGCCCGGATAGCCGGTGCCCAACGCGACACCGGCATCCCGGGCCGCCAATGCTACCGATTCGTCACCGCTCAACAGAAGTCGTTCAGACTCGGTCATATTACAGCTTGAACATCAATTCCCAGCGGAGGAACACGGCGTTCGCCGCGTGCGGTGCGTAATAGTCGCCGGGGATGAAATATTCGGCCCAGAGGTGTCCGCTGACGTGCGCGCTGAAATCGTAGAGCAGCTTCGCGACGAAGAGACTGCCGCGGACATAGCCGTGGCCGTAGCCGATGCCCACCGCCGTCGGGGCCACGGCGAGCATCTTCTCGTTTGCGAGCATCAAGCTGTAATCGAACGTGACCGTCATCTTCGGCATCGGCTTGGCGCTGCCGCCGACGGAGAACGCCTGAAGATTCGACCATTCGGCAGGCGTTTGGGCGACGACTTTTCCTTCAGCTTCCCAGCGATAAGCCCAGATTTCGCTGAGCTGCGGCCATGTGCCAAAGACGGGGTCCCATCCGCCGAAGGTCTTCGAGTGCGGGTCGTCGCCGGAGAGGTCCTCGTACCCGCCGTGCAGGCGCGGGGTCAGGGAACACTCCTTGAACGTGTAGCCGAGGTCGGAATTGATCCCGTATCCCTGTTGGGTTTCCTCGCTGTTGAACCCCGCGATCGCGTCCTCGGTCCCGTATTGGTAAGCCGCTTCGCCGTAGTAATCCCAGCCGGGGCCGGCCGTTCCCTGGACGAGGCCGCCGACGGTGTGGATGGTCCGGCCGTTCGGCATCTGTCCGTAGAAGAGCTGGTGAATGACGTCGTAGTTGGCGAGCGAGTCGTCCTTGTACAAGTAATACAGATCGGCCTCGAGGGGAGCGAAGTACTTGCTGGTCAGGTAGGCGCCGAGCATCTTCGTGTTGTAGGCGCTCACGAACTCCTCTTGCCCGTTCTGGACAACGAAGGGGCCGAACCGGTTCTCGTTCGCTTTGTTGTCCACCACGAACAGGTCCAAGTCGGTCTTGGCCGGATCAGCATGGAGGGTAACCTTGACCGCATCGCTGTAAATGGTTCGCGAGCCGTCGAGCGGCGTGGCGTCGCCCATCACAAAACCGCGCCCGTACCAAAGGTCCTGCCGGCCGACGCGGAACGACACCGGCGCCCCGGCCGGGCGATCCCAGTTGACGTACAGGTTGTCCACGATGATCTCGTTGAACGCGGGGTTCGTGCGGTACGGAGGCTCGCCCAACGGTCCTCCCCAGGGCGGATTGGTGGGGCGGTTCAGGTAGAAACGCGTCTCATCCGTCAAACGCACGTACAGGTCGAGTCCGTTGGGGATTCCGAGAGACGGGTCGCTGAAGAACGGGCCCAAGTCGGCCCAGATTCTCCCGCGCAATCGGAGTTGATTGGCCTCGTCGTCATAGTGGCCGTCAAAGCTGTGGTCGTTCTTCTCGAACTCCTCGCGCACGCGCAGGTCCGCGCCCCATGTGAACCATTCTATCGGGTGCTTGATGCTGTCGAGGAACTGGTCGGTCGCCGACTTCTCCGGCGGAGTGCCTGCCTGTCCCGTCGGTTGAGCGGTCGGCTGCGGTGCGGGCTGACTGGATTCCTGCGCCGCCGGCTGAGAAGATTCCTTCGTCGCAGGCTGGGTGTTCTCGTCCCCGAAGACACGAGGCGCGACGGCAAGACCGGCGCCGAGCCAGCATGCCACAATCAGCGACTTCCAATTCACCTTTCGCCCTCCTCAAGATGACGTTCCGGCGGATTTTTGCTCCTCGCCCGGCCACACGCCGCGCGAGAACGGAAGCGGTGGAGATTCTGACTTCAGCAGCCGCGCTTGTCAAGCCATTTTTTGGCTTGCGGGCGATCACGGTGGCACGCCTGCGGCAGTCGGCGCCCGCTCGAAATCGCTCAAGCTTTTCTTGCGTGTATTGTTGATAGCCGAGATTGCGCGTGGCGTGAAGGTGTGCGCGCCTGCGGAGGAGGCTGACGAGCTCTATCTAACTCTCCATAAAGCCTGCCTGAACGCGGTCATTGAAATCGTCAAGAAGTGAATTCACTTTGGCCGACAACGAGACGGCCTCTGGCGCTTGGGCATCGCGGGCTGTCCTGTCATAAGGCGGCGCGGCTACAGGTCAACGCTTCCGAGGACGTTGACGTTGTTCAGGCGCAGCAGTTCAACGCCCTTGTCCGGATCATCGAAACGGAAGACCATTACGGCCTTCCCCTTGCGGCCGAACGTGAAGGCATACATGTACTCGATGTTGACCCCTTCGCGCTCGATCAATTCGAGCAACTCCGCCAGCCCGCCGGGGCGGTCGGTCACTTCGAGCGCGACGACTTCCGTCAGGTTGACGACGCAGCCGGCCTGTTCGAGCACGGTTTTGGCCTTCCGCCAGTCGCGAACGATAAGGCGCAGGATGCCGAACTGCTGCGTGTCGCTCAGCGAAAGCGTCAGGATGTTGATGCCGGCCTTGGCCAGCGCCTTGCAGGGCAGGCTGATCTGGCCGGGCTTGTTCTCCAGGAAGACGGACAATTGCGTCAGTTTCATGAGCGATCCTTTCGCATCACAGGTTCCGTTTGTCAATCACCCGCTTGGCCTTGCCCTCGCTGCGCTGGAGGCTGTGCGGTTCGGCGAGGTGCACCTTCACGCGAAGGCCGAGGGTATTCTCAATGGCGTGGCTGAGCTTGGCTTGAAGCGCTTCGAGCGTGCGGATGCGGTCGCTGAAAACTTCGGGTGTCACCTCGACCTGCACCTCCATTTCGTCGAGTCCTTTGTCCCGTGTGAGGATGATCTGGTAGTGCGGCACCGTGCCTTCGACCGCGAGCAGGGAGGCTTCGACCTGCGACGGGAAGACGTTGATCCCGCGAATGATGAACATATCGTCGCTGCGGCGGGAGATGCGGCGCATCCGGCGGATCGTGCGGCCGCACGCGCACGGCTCGGTGATGAATGACGTGATGTCGTGCGTGCGGTAGCGGATCATCGGCATCGCGCGCTTGCTCAGCGTGGTGAACACCAACTCGCCCTCGGCGCCGTCGGGCAGCGGGTCGCCGGTCTTCGGGTCCACAACCTCCGGGTAAAAGTGGTCCTCGAAAATGTGCAGCCCGGCCTGCTGTGCGCACTCGATGGCCACACCGGGGCCGACGATCTCCGAGAGACCATAGATATCATAAGCCTTGATGCTGCTGTGCGACTCGATGTGCCGCCGCATCGCCTCGGTCCATGGCTCCGCGCCGAAAACGCCCGCGCGCAGAGGCAGCTTTTTAATGTCCACTCCCAGTTCGCCGGCCCGTTCGATCAGATGGATGAAGTAGCTCGGCGTGCAGCAGATGGCGGTGACTTTGAAGTCCTTCATGACCATGATCTGGCGATCGGTGTTGCCGCCGGAGATCGGGATGACCGCCGCGCCGAGCGCCTCTGCGCCGTAATGCGCGCCGAGGCCGCCGGTGAACAGGCCGTAGCCGTACGCGTTCTGGATGATGTCGCCGGAGTGCAGCCCGCAGGACGCGAAACTGCGCACCATCACGCTCGACCAGACATCCACGTCTTCCCGCGTGTAGGCGACGACGATCGGCTTGCCCGTCGTCCCGCTGGAGGCGTGCAGGCGAACGACCTCCTCCATCGGACTGGCGAACAAGCCGAACGGATACGTGTCGCGCAGGTCCGCCTTCTCCGTGAACGGGAGTCGGCCGATGTCCTCCAACGACTTCAGACCGTCCGGCCTGATGCCGCGCTCGTCCATTCGCCGGCGATAGAGTTCGACTTCGTCGTACGCGCGCCGGACGATGCTCTGCAGCCGCTGCAGCTGAAGGGCGCGCAGTTGCGGCGCCGGGAGATAATCCAGAACGCTGGCCGGATGAAAGCCGCCGCCGGGATTGCAGACCGCTGAACTCATCGCGTTCTCCTTATCCTCCATGAGGCCGCGCAGTATGACCTGCGCCCCTTTAGCGAGTCCGAGTGTAATGTTACACTCTGGAAGTGGTTTTTGGAAGGGAAGTCGTTGGAATGAGCAGAAAAGCATTTCAGCCGGAGAAGGTCATCGCATGGCTGCGTGAAGCGGATGCGCCATGTCCCCGGTCGGCGAGCCGGGCATCTTTATCCTCCTGCTCCCGCTGGTGGCTCGGGGCATCTGGGCCGGCACATGACTGACCGGAAGAAAGTGCTCAGCCAAGACTTGAACGGCGGAGTGTTTCCGGGCGGCTTGGCGAAGGGCCAGACGGTCTCAGGCGTGATCGCGCGCCTGTCGAGGAAACACAGTCACGATTCAGTCGTTGTAGGCTTCCACCTCGAAGGAGGAGAATCCAAAGTCGGCATTCGTCTTCTCGACACCGAAATTGAACCCGATCCCGGGATTGCCCGAGGAGTAGATGCTGTCCGCGACGGAAATCATTTCCACGCCGTTCAGGTATCCTTTGATCACGTCGCCGATGATGGTCGCCTTGACGATGTCGCCATGCTTGACGCCATACTGCGCCCCTTGGTGCTTCGCCAGCGAGATCCAGTCCTTCACCTTCCCGTTCCACCGCACGACTTGCACGTAAGCCTCCTCCGTCTTCAGGCATCGCCAGAATACTTCGTAGCCCGTGCACCACCCGGCGGCCAAAGTACTGCGCAGGCGGAATTCAACTTCCTGGAAGTACCGCTCCGTCTGATTCCTGCTGTACACCGTCGCTGAGGCCGCCTGGTTGCGTCCCCATTCCCCTTTGAGGAGCGCGGTCGGATCAGTGTAGTCACCGGCGCTCTCCGCTCCATAAGCGACGCCATTACGGGTGATGACATCGTACCAGTCGCGCCCGTCAGCCTGCCCGTTGATCCAGATTCCGCCCTCGGAAATGGGGCTTTCGTTCCGCGGGAAATGAGTGCTGTATGACTTCATGAATGCTCTCCATTCGGTCCGAGGGGGCCGGCAAAATCCGCCGCCATTGAGGACAAGTCCCGTTTACTCAGTTTCTATGCCCAGCTCAGTATCCAGTATGCTTGTATGCGCTGGGCGTGTCAAGCGGAATTTGCCATTTGGCGGGACAAAATACCGGCAGTTCCTCTCGGAATCCGTTCCTTTACTTCGCGCCCGCGTTATGATAAGCATCCGATGTGCCGGAATCCTCGACAATGGAGGCCCGTCGTGGCTATGGAACAACCCCTCAGGAACGATCCCACCGAAGAACTCGAGCGGTTGCGCGCGCGGGTAGCTGAACTGGAGCGCACGGAGACGCGGCTCCGAGAGACCGGGCAGCAGTTCCGGGCGCTGTTTTCGCAATCGCCAATCGCAGTTGCGTGTTACGATGCCGACGGCCGCGTGACCCAAGCGAACAAAGCATGTCTGAAGATGTTCGGGATGCCGGATCCTTCGCCCCTTCAAGGACACAGCTTCTTCGACAGCCCCAATGTCCCGGAGAAATTAAAGGAGGCCGTGCGCAAGGGGCAGCCGGGGCGATATGAGTTCGAGTACGATTTCGCCAAAGTGAAGGACCGGAACCTCTACCCGACGACGAGGTCCGGCATCATCCGGCTCGACACGCTGATCACGCCGATACAGGGGGAGGGAAAAGACCACCCGCAGGGTTACCTGGCGCAGATGCAGGACGTTACCGAGCGCTTGAAGCGGGAGGCTCAACTCGACCGGCTCAACCGAACACTCAAGGCGCAAACCCGCAGCAGCCAGGTGATGCTGCATGCGACCGATGAATTGGAGTACCTGCAGGAAGTCTGCAGGATCATCGTGCAGGACTGCGGCCACAAGCTGGTCTGGATCGGGTTCGCCGAAGAGGATGAGGGGAAGACCGTCCGCCCCGTGGCGTATTCCGGCTTTGACGAAGGATACATCGAGAAGTTGAAAGTCACCTGGGCGGCTACGGAGCGCGGTCGGGGGCCGGCGGGGACGGCGATCCGAACGGGGAAGCCGAGCAGTTGCAAGAACATACTCACGGATCCTGCTTTCGCGCCCTGGCGCAAGGACGCGCTGGAGCGAGGTTATTCCTCGTTGGTGGCCTTGCCGCTCCTATCGAACGGGAGGGCTTTCGGAGTTATCACGATTTACGCCACAGAGCCGGAGGTGTTCTCCGAAGAAGAGACGAAACTGCTCCTGGGGCTGGCCGACGACCTGGCTTTCGGGATCGCCGCGCTGCGGCTTCGCACCGCGCACAAGGCCTCGGACGAGAACCTGCGGGAAAGCGAAGAGATGTTCCACACCATCTTCGACAAAGCGCCTGCCGGCATCTTACTGGCGGACACCGAGGGGCAGATGTGGGAAGCCAACCCGGCATTCGTTGAGATGCTCGGCTACCCCGCCAGCGAACTGCGCAGAAGGAACGTTCTCGAAATCACCCATCCGGATGATCGCCAGGCGGACAAAGAGTCAGTGCGCGAACAGATCACCGGCAGGCGCGCGCCGGTGCATGTTGAGAAGCGGTATGTCCGCAAGGACGGGCAGATGGTTTTCGTGCGTTTGATACGCTCCCTCTGCCGCGATGCCGCCGGCAAGCCGCAATTCTTCATCGGAATAGCTGAAGACATCACCGCCCGAAAGCAGGCTGAAGAGGCGCTTCGAGCGGCTTACCGCGAACTGGAACAGCGCGTCCGGGACCGGACGGCGGAACTGGTCAAAGCGAACGAGGGCTTGCAGGCCGAGATCGCCGAGCGCCGGCGAGTGGAGAACGCCCTGCGCGAGAGCGAGGCAAGGTTCCGCAGCATGTTCAACAACGCACCGATCGGCATGTTGGTCGTGTCGCACGCCTTTTGCATCCTTCATGCCAACCCCGCCTTCTGCGAGTTGCTCGGATACCCGGAGCAAGAGCTTCTCGACAAGACCGTGGAAGAAATCACGCATCCGGACGACCGGGATGCCACTTCGCGGAATCTCGTTCAGGCGCTCGAGGGCATGGCGTTGCCCCGGTTCGAGAAGCGCTACCTTCGGAAGGACGGGGAAACGGTGTGGGGGGAAGTCAGTGTTTCCCTCGTCCGGGACGCCGATGGCACGCCCAACTATACCATTGGGCAAGTGCTGGACGTCACGGCGCGCAGACAGGCGGAAGAGGCGTTGAGCGCGAGCGAGGAGCGTTACCGCGCGCTCTTCGAGGACGCACCCGTTGGCGTGTGGGAATATGATTGCTCCAGGCTCCCAGAACATCTGAATCAAATGAAGCAGCGAGGTATCACAGACGTCCGGAAGTATTTGGAAGCTCATCCGGAGGAAGAGGAGCTTTGCTTGGCGTCTCTGATTCTGCTCGATGTGAACCGGGCCGCCGTGAAACTCACGAAGGCCGGGAACCGCAACCATCTGATCGAAAACATGCCGTCCGTCTCCTGCGATGAAGCGCGCGCGTACTTTCGGATGATGGTGGCAGGACTCGTGAATGGAGAGAATTCTTTCGAAGCGGAGAGTGCCCTGCGCACGCTGACCGGTGAAAAGAGAGAAGTGTTGGTCAGCTCGTTATTCATCCCCGGGCGCGACGGTCTTTTCCGCAAGGCAGTGTTTGCGACGGCTGACATGACGGAGCTTCGCGCCGCCGAACGGGAACTCACGCGCCAAAAAGAGGCCGTTCAACTCCAGCGCATGGAGACTCTGGCGGCCACAGGCCGGCTCGCCGCGGGCGTCGCCCACGAGATCAACAACCCGCTCCAAAACATCGTTGCCCAACTGGATCTGCTCTCTGAAGAACTGCCTGTCAAGCTGCGGAAGGGGAAGCGCATCAGGCTGATTCGCGATTCCGTCGAAAAGATGGCCACGATCGTCAAGAATCTGTTGCGCCTCCATCGTTCCCCAAAGGAGGATGAAGCATTTTGCGCTGCCGCCGCCGTGATTCGAAGCGTGACGGATTTGATTATGCCGCAGGCTACAAAACGGCAAGTCCGGGTCGAGGTGTCCGTCATGCCGCCCGATGCCACGGCTCCTCTTTCGACGGTCAGGCTCACGCAGATCCTCTTGAACCTCGTCCTTAACGCCTTGGACGCTACGCCCGCAGGCGGTGTCATCCAGATCGAACTGGACCAAGCCCCAGAGGAAACACTCCTTGTAGTAAGCGATACGGGTAGCGGGATTTCTCCCGAACACCGCAGCCAGATTTTCAGTCCTTTCTTCACCACCAAAGGGCCCGCCGGGACTGGGCTCGGGCTTCCAGTGACTCACTCGCTCGTCACCGAAGCAGGCGGAACGATTGATTTGGCTGACCGCGAAGGCGGAGGCACCACGTTCTTCGTCCGCTTTGCAGGCGGGCGTGACCGAAGGAGATGAGTCCGCCTCTCAAAGCACTCGCAGCGGCCAACAGGTTCAGCGTGTACCTCGCCGTCGAAGCAAAGCCTACAGCAGTGTGTCAGGATCGTCCCCGACCGCCTCTACTTCGGATGTTTCTTCGCCATCGAAGAGCCTGTATGCCGAGCCGAAGTACTCGCTCCAGGGATCGTCGTCGGCTACGGCAGGCACGTCGAGACGAAGTACAAGCGCGCCAAGACCTTATTTTGAGGATTGCGGCTTCCGGGCGCTGGAACCCCTAGACGCGCCGGCGGCGAAGGCGAAAAGCTTGCCCTTTGCGTCGCCAGCTACATAACCAAAACCGATTACAACGTCGGCCACCATGGGAGAAAACGCAGACCATCCATGTTTTGCCTGACGATTCGCACGCTAACGTGCCGCTCTCTACGAAGTGAGAAAGTCAAAGTGAGTTCGCTGCCGCTATCGTAAGGGCCACCATCTGAGATCAAGGCCGCTGAACGAGTTACGCTCAGCGGCCTTGATTTTTTTCCGGACGGACGAAACGGCCCGAGGGATCGGCGGCTTGCTCGTACTGCTTTACCGTCCGCCAGGCCACGCGCTGCAGAAACAGCGCCGTCTCCGGTTCGATCTCTATTTCGTGCAGGGGAAATGACGGAGCTACGCGTCCTTCGGGGTTCTGTCCGGTCAAGACTGCATAAAACACGCATGCCGTCAAATAGGCGCCCAGGAGACCGGGATGAAAGCCGTCCGCCCCGAGCAGTTCCATGCCCGATGACCGCTCCTTTCTGGCGGCCGCCCAGGCCTGGCCTGCCGGCGCCAGCGGCAGCTTGAAGAGGCCGGCGGCGCGCGTGTATTCCTCGATCATGGGCGGCTCCCAGGTGCAGTAGAGAAGAGTCCGCGCGCCGCTCTCGCGGATAGCCGCATCGAACTTCCGGATGTATTCCACTAGTTTGTCAGGGGGCCAGCCCTGCAGCACGACGCAGTCGAAGCGCCCCTCGCGGATGCGTTCGAGGGCGTTGCCTTCCTCGTAATGATATGTCAGCCCTTTCCCGCCGGCAATGCACCTTTCGGACTTAATTGAGATGCCACTCTGGCTGCCGTTAATCATCGTCTCCAGATTCGACGGCATCTGCCAGAATAACGTCATGCTGTTGCCGATGAACAGGATGCGAACGGGCTTCTGGCCGGCCGGAACGTTCGGGGCCGCGGCGGCGCGCGAGTAAACCTTCGATATTTTTCGCACCGAGGGCGGCGCGGATGCCGGCCGCACCTCAATCGCATTGATGATGGGGTTTTCTTCGATCGCCGTAAAGCCGATCCGCAGTTTGCCGTCGGTCACGGTCTGCCCGGCGCATTCCATCACCACCGGGGCGGCGAATCGGCCCGCCTCGCGGAACGGATCAAACTTCTCCAGCACCCGCCGGCCGTTGACCGATACGTCGAAAACCCGCGCCCCCTCCTGGACATTGTTCTCGCACGTTTCCGCAAAGTGCAACGTCACGGTATAAGTTCCGTTAGGTGCGGGGAATTCGTACCCTTTCATCCCGAAGCGTTCCGTGCGATAGAGGTCCGGAACGTCGGTGGAGCGGATCGGCAACAGCGGCTCGCGAACGACGGTGCTTCCTCCATCCGCGCCCCATGCACAACCGGCCCCCAGCGCCTGATCGGGCAGCCAGCCAGCGACCTGCTTGGCGGGATAAAACGTCTTCGCAGTCGGCAAAAAGCCGCAGTTGACGCGGTACATCATTGTGTCCTTCCCTGCTTCAGAAACTGCTCTGCCACCATTGAGACGGTAGCTCCCTGCGTGGTCAAACCGAATTCGTCGGCTAGCCGGGGCAGGCCATTCACCACAGTAGCAAGCACCGGCAAGCGTCTGCGCGCGCCCTTTTGGTCCGGCGAGTAATCCACGAAATCGTGCGTGAACAAGCATAGGTGCCGGATTGGCGAGCACTCCCGCTGTTGCCACCGGAGGCTGTCGGCTATTGCATCGAGGATGGCAGAGGCGTCCCAGTCCTCGAACCGCGCGTCGCCGACGCCCGACCAATGGTCGGTTCGGCTGGTGTCGGTCGTAGCAGGCACCTCCACGAAGTCCACGTCTCCCGCCTGAAGAGGATTAGCCGCATTAGCCCTATGGACCGCCCGGGAAGCGTCCCGCCAGCAGGCCTTGAACGCCGGGACGTAGCGTCCCGGTTGGCTGACGCTGCCGCTGGTGAGTCCCAGCGACGCCAGTACCGGGAAAGTATGCTCGTTGGCTGAAAAATTGCCCGGCCGGAATGCACGGCAGGGAAAGCCCAGCGCATCCTCCCATTGCTGCTTGGCTTGTCCGAGCATCTCGGCCTGTTCGTGGGCGCCGTAACCTCCCAGGTAGTCATATTCCTCGGCTCGAAGATAGTGGTCGCCCCACGACTGGGGGTGGAAGTGCATGCCGCACAGGTGGCCGAGCGACCGCATTTCCGTGAGAAGGTCAGCCAGCTCCACGGCCGCGTCGGGCACGATGAACATCGTGACGGCAAAGCCCCTCTCACTCAGGAAGCTGCAATAATCGCGTATAGAGCGCCTCGCGAAATCCCAACTCTCCGGCCCGCCTGTGGGGCTTTGGGCGAGGATTCTCTCGACGTCCATCGTGAAGCAGGTGTAAAGGGGCGCGGCCATCATGTCTCCGAATCGAGGTTGAAGGTTTCGTTCGCTCCGTAATCACGCGTCATCGCCCGCCAGGTCAGGCCATTGCGGCGCGAACCCGCGGCGGAAGGCACGTGCACGGTCAATGCCGAGATGGGTGCATCGGTGTGCAGTTGCCACTTCCCGTCCACGTAGCGAAGATCTGCCTTCTGGCGGGCCTGGAGGAACCCCGCCCAGGCGCGGATTGAAAGCGCCGGCAGGGAGTACTTGGCCGTTGCGTCCAACACCCCCTGCAGTAAGGCGAGCTGGCAGTCGCCGTAGGTCCGCATGTGGTGCTCCCCCGCGTGAATGCAGGTGTTGATTGCGCCGTGATGGCGCTCGACGGCCCGAGCGTACAGCCGCGTGACCTGCTGGTAGGCCTGATCGGCCGTCATCACGGGCAGCAGGGATTTCTCGCTGTAGATGCAATCGTCCATGAACTGTGTGCCCTGCTGCCGGACCTGCAGGAGGCGGCCGTCGCCGGTCATAAACCTGGCTGCTCGCCCCGAGCCGTTGAGATAGCCCCACTGGCATCCGCGGAACGCAAAGAAGGACGTGTCCATCAAGCAGCCCTGCTCGGAGAGAATGCTGGCCATCTCGGTATATCCCGGCCAAATGCCGCAGTGGCTCCTGCCACCCACAGAGGGCCGGCCGATCGCCTCTTCGAAGCGGCGGTGCTGCTCCGGCAGGAATCTTGCGGCGTCCGCGGGCGTGGCTCTCACGTCGCCGAGCCAGTAGTGCAGTTCCACGTCGTTGCCGGAATCGAATAACCTCGTCGGCTCGCGTCCGCCCAGCTTGGGGAGATCCTCCGTCAGGAGGTTCAGCGTGTAGGCAACTTTCGCGGCGGCGCAGCGGGAGACCAGGCGATCATAGTTGTCCCAGAGAAAGCCGTCCGAATCACCGTCCAGCAGGGTCAGCGCCGGCGCATCTGCCGGCAGGTGCCACAGTCGCGGCAGAGACAGTCTGCTGTCGGTCATTCCGCGTATGGCCGCCACAATTACGTCGGCAATCACATCCGCCTGCGGAACCTCGCGCAGGCTGTAGTCCAGGTGTGTGTGGAACAGACCGGCGGCCTTGAACATGCCATCGCCGTCGGCGTCGGGCTCGGGGCCGTCGGACGCGAGATTGGGATTACCCTGCCGGGTCAGGACAACGGAACTGCCAACGTCGAACCAAAAAATCGTAACGTGCCCATCGCCGCAGGGGCCCTCAACGATGGCCTCATAGGGGCTCGCGGCATCCTTGCAAATCGCAACGCGAGCCAGCGGCCTGACCCCATCCAGGCGCCACAGCCAGACGGGCACATGGCACTGGATGCACACGCCTGCGTGTAACGCCGACCACGGGTGTTCGGCGAATTGAACATATCCCACCGGGGCGGTGGCGTACGTGGCTCCCGGTCGCTGGCGCACCGACAGGCCCAGGGCGTCAATCAGACTCGGCGGCGGCTGAACCAGCATAGCGCAGCCGCCAGAGCGGATAAAACGGGCGATAGACTCAGCTTCGTTTTGTGACAGAGATTCTGCGGCGACGATGGCCACGGCGTGGCCGTCCAGGGCGGCGGCCAGGTCGCCGCATGCATTCAGGTCCAGGGAATCGAGGCAGAGGTAGCCTTCCTGGTTCAGCAGTTCGTCCAGGAACTTCATCCACGGCCGCTGCGGGCAACGATAGAGGGAAACCACCGGATGCTCCTGCCACCGGGTTATTCTCACTAGTGCTCCTCCCTGAGGACCAGGGTCGCCGGCGACGCGGTGTCAAAACGCACTCGAATATCCTTCTGGCAAATCCGGGTTCATGTCTTTCCCCTTTCGCCGCCCGCGCACTCCTCGTAAAACGCCAGTGCCTCCAAACCATAGTAGTAGGTCAGTGAGTCTTCCGTCTCTTGGTGCGGAAGGACGCCCAGGAGCAGCGGAATTCTGCCGCCGAACTTCTTCATGCAGGATTCGGCGAAGGCGAAACTCTTTCGGACCGCCCGAATGTAGGACATGTCGCCGAACATCTTGTAGGCGCAGATCATTGCCAAGGCGTCCTGAAAGCAGCCGTGCCCCCAGCGGGTCTTGCTGGTATCGTGCGGGTACGGCCAGCTTCCATCCCTGTTCTGACGGTCGCGGAACCACTGGCACACGCGGCCGATTTTTACCGTCGTCGCGTCGTCGAGCCGGTGCAGCCGCGTCAGGCCGTACCAACCAATGATGTTGTATGCCGTCATCTCCGGGCTGGCGTTGTCGGTGTAAAGGAAATCCCGCATGTTCCACCAACCTGCCAGACGTGGCCAGACCGGATAACGCCCATCGGGCAGCGTCCGCGAGTGGTCGTAGTACTCGAAGAACCCGTGCTGCGGATCGAAGTGCTTGTTCAGCGAGTACAGCGTGTTCTCGACGGCCTTGGCGTACAGGTCCGGCCGCCGGAGGTACCAGCCCATGAACGCGCTGTCCCGCGTGCCCATGCTGAGCCGCCCGGCCTGGTGCGGATAGTTCGCCAGATGGAAATCTGCTCGCTGGCGGACGGCATCCAGATACCGTTCGTCGCCAGTTTGGTGATACATATACGCCAGCAGCACCGCACCGCGGTAGCTGCGGATGGAGCAGACGCTGTGCTCGTCAGCACGGTTGCGGGCGCCGCCAAGCTCTTCGGCCCCGGTGGTCGCAGAGGGGATGGTGAAGCAGAAGATGTCCCGATATATCCGCCCGAAGTCGAAGGCCATGCGATAGAAACGTCCCTGGCCGCCCCTGAAGAACTCGTTGAAGAGATACTCGCCGAAGTCGCCGCGCGACACCCCTCGCTCCAGGTAGCATCGGTTGGGACTGTCCCAGCCGCCGTGAAGGCTGCCGACGTACTCGGGCTCCTTGCAGACGAACTCCCGGCACTTGGCAGCTACGCTCTTCCACAGCGGCGTAGCGCGATGTGTCCCCTCCAGCCACGGCGTCAGGGCCGCGCGGTAATATTCCGGCGAGGCAAACGCCCATAGCGGAGCCTTCCACGGTGCGACGACGTGTCGCGGCGAGCGACTGCCTTCGTGAACTGCCAGGGAAAGCTCCCACCGTCGCCAGCTGCCACGGTTAATCGTTAACGGCGTAGGGGTGTGGCTGACGTCCTGATACCACCAGAGTGGCTCGACCCGCCCCACGATGATCTTCATCCTCCGGCGGTGAGGGTCGCGGAGGTGGCACCGGACAATGCCGTTCTGATTTCGGGCAAAGTCGCCTGACCACGCCGTCAGCGACGCCCCGCCCTCCAAGGTCCAACTGACCCATCCATCGTCCAAGCCGCGCCAGGTCATGTTCTCATGGTTGGGATCCTTCCGCACGAGCGGTCTGGCCCGACCGTAGATTATCCGGCGGCCGTTCCTGATGTTCAGCTCCAGCGACCAGGATGTAATCACGGCCGCCTCGGTGACAGCCCCTAGGAGCATGGGGCGAACGTGCATTTCGCTCTCCCCGACGTAGAAGACGTAATCACAGTCGAGCACGAGCTGAAAATCCCCGCGCCGGTCGCCAAGTGTCATGCCGCCCGAGAGGTTCAGGATGGAGCGGACGGGCCCGGCCTCTTTGATCCGTGCACAGATGCTGTGGCTCTTGATCCCCATGCCCGCCGGACCCAGCGTGACGCCCAGCACCATGGACGGGCCGGCTTCCGTGTCCAGCATCTCCTTGCCGCCATAGCGGAGGCTGATCAACTGGCCGGCTGCATTGAATGCGGCCCGCATATCGCCTGTGGTCGCCACAAAGGAATCGCCCTCCCGGCCGAGAATGGGCGGGCCTGCTGCGTCCTGTAGCGCCAGCTCATCAGTGACAGTCAGGCGGCGCGTTCTGGCCGCAGTGCCTTCCAGCACGAACACACCGTGCACGGCCCGGAGGCTTCCGTCCGGGTGGCGTATCAGCGCCTTGAACTGGCAGGGCAGCGCCTTGCCCCTCTCGTCCAGGACGCTCCAGCGGGCGCCGGGCATCACGGCCTTCTGAGGTAAAGGCAGACCCACCTCGACATGCAGGCGATTTCGCGTGATCGTGGAGACCGGCTTGACGGTAACCGCGACCTTCATACTTCCTTCATGCTCCTTGGCCGACGCTGCACACAGGCCAAGTACTCCTCGCAATCGTGGTCATGCAGTTCGGCGGCGCACTCTTTAGTCGGGATTTCCCATTGGACCGCCCCACCGGGGACGGCCGCCCCTGGCGCTACCTCAAACATCATTGTGTCCCGTTTCCGCCGTTACCAGTTGAAGCTCTTATACGGGTCGTCCCACGCCTCGACCTGGTCCACGTAAAGGCCGTCCGTCCATCGCTGCTCTGCCTTATCCGCAAGCGGGCTGTTGAAGCGGCTCAGCAGCGGCGTCGGGCAGGCGACGCCCAGGTCCGCCAGGAGGCGTGTCATCACGAAGGACACCCTCCTGTAGGTGCGCCTGGCGTTGTACCGCTCGCTGTATCCGAACCAATACCGGCTGGCCCCCGCCTCGAAGGTGGGGTTGATGATCAGGTTGGTCGGCGCTCCGGCGGCGCCCTGGGGATTCCACGGGGCATACTCCCCCTCGTACAACCGGAACACGTCTGCCCTGAAACTGACCCCTTCCTCGGAGCAGGCGACATACGCGGTCCAAGCCTGCGGATAGGTCTTCTCGACCTTGAACGTCGCGTGCAGGTCGGTCCATTTGCCCTCCGGGATTACGACATCCGGCCCATGGAAGACGCGATCATACGGGTAGCCGTTGCGCTCGACCTCGAGGTGGAGCGTGACCGGGCTGCCCACTCCTTTGACGAACACGGCGAAGGTATACTTCTGGCCGACTTTCGGCTCCCACTTCACCTTGTCCGGCTCCCATTCATGCTGTTTCATGACCACGTCCGGATCGGCCGAGATCATCCCTGCAAGCTGAATGCCCGCCTTCCCGCACGTCCCCATGACCACCAGGGCGCTATGCGTTGTCCCTTCCACTGCGTCGCCGGTATCCACCGTGAATGCCTGGGCAGCGCCTTCCGCCTTTGTCACGGCATAGGGCGGAAGCTGGAAGAAGACGAGATTCGCCTCCGGCGCTTTCGCCAGAATGCCGTCGCCAAACGCCTGCGCGCCCGCCGTCACGAGCGGCGGATGCTCGGCCCCGGCGTCATAGACGTCCGCTGGCCCGATCCCGGCCAGCAGCGTCTCCTCGCCGGACGGTTTGAAGAAGGTCGAGATGTGCTCTTCGTCCTTCATCTGCACTGTCGGAAGAAGCGACCGGGCCTCCTGGTCGTTAAGCCCAAGCGCCAGGACCCTTCCGCCTGCCTTGATTAAGTCGCCGATGGCCTGCGCGCTCTCCCGCAGCGTCTCCTCCGCTCCCGTCCCGACGACCAGGACGTCGTCGGGCGACAGCTTCCCGCCTGCAACCGCGCCCGGAACGATGCCTGAATGCTGCAGGTGCCGTTCGCCGGCCGGATCGCCCGCGTAAATCGCCTTTCGGCCCGTCGGCGTCGCTTTCCAGCTTGCGACGTAGCGGAAGATGTTCCCGGCAAGCGTCTCGGCGGCAGGATCGCTTTCGGTTCGCCCGGTCACGTCCATCTGGCAGAACAGCACCATCCCGCTGCCTTCGCGGTAGACCATCAGCGGGCTGAACTGCATGCTCCAGCCGCCGTCCAGGATCGGCATAAAATCGCCGCGAGCGGGCTTCTCGATGAGGACCGAGGCCACGTTGCCCAGGCATCCGCATCGGAAGATGTGCTCCACGTGGAAACCGCACCATTCCACCTGGCCCATTCCGCTGTAGGAATCGAAGATCTTGAAGTCCAGGCGCGGAGGGAGCAGCGTCGCCGCGCCGCGCCAATCTCGCAGGTGGTCGTTTTCAAGCCCGGTCAGAAGCTGGCTGTCGGGCACGCGCTTGAAGACGCGCCGAAGGCCGTATTCCTCAGTCCGGAACCCCAGCCGCTTCTCCAGCGCATCGGAAGTCTGTTCGAAGACGATGACCCGCAGTCCGTCTTTGACCCGCATGATGTTCGGCGCAGGCTTGTCCACCGTCAGGGCGCCCTTGCCGACGATCAGGATGTCGTATCCGCCCAGGTCGGCGTCCGCATCTACGGCCTGATAGGCGATTTTCATTGCGTCGAGCAGCTTGGCCGTCTCTCCCTGGGGATCGAACAGGGCGATCTTGGCGCCCAGGGCCGGCGGTTGCGGGCGCGGCATGACGGCGATCTGGAAAGAATCGCTCTGGCTCTCGCCGGTGCCAAACCTGACCGTCGCATTGAGCGAGTACTCGCCCGCCGCGGCGTCCGCGGGCAGCGTGATCTGGATCGGTATGCGTTTCTGTTCGCCGGTTTGGATCGTGTCGGCAGCTTTTCCCGGCTGCGCGCCCGGCAGGTCCGACGACCAGGTGCATTCGAAGGTCGCCGGGACGCGCGAGTCGTTAATGATGACCACCTGCTTGACGACGGTCTCCCCGGGGAGGAAGTTGTGCTCCTTGCTCGTGACCGATTCCGGCTTGCCGCCGATGTAGGCCAGCAGCGGCATGTTGTTGCGCAGCAGCGCCTCGCCGGCCGCGTCCGGTTTCCAGTCGCTCCGCTTGAAATCCGTCACCATGCTTGAAAGTCGCCCCGCGATGTAGTCCGGGCTGAAGCCGGGTTGCTGAAGGTTCTCCCAATCAACCCGCAAATCCGTGTGGCCGGTGTCGGTCCCCTTGGGCACATGCCAGAAGCTCTCGTATTCCCATGAATTGAACGCCGACAGCCCCCACGTGCGCCAGGCGCGCGTGTTTTCGGTGATGTACCGGGCGATGACCGGTTTGATCGAGTCTTCGTCCTCGAGCTGGATCGGGTAGTCCCAATGATGCCAGCCGCGCCCCTCGAGGAACCGCTTCGCCTCCCAGCGCATCTCGGTCTTGTCTTGATCGCTGATCTGGAAAGCCTTGTCGCCGGTGAACTGCGAGTTCCACTGAGCCGCGCTCAACTCCCAGGGGACCGCCGCGCTGCCGAACGCTCGCCCGCCCCGGTCGTACCCGCGGTACATGCTGAAATCCCAAGAGACCGGCGTGCCGCACTCGCACAGGAAAATCGGCTTGACGCCCTTCTCGCTGAAAGGCCCGAACCAGTCATCCATCTCCTGGACCGGGGTGAAGTTGAGGTAGAAGTTGGAGGTGTACACCTCGCCGGGCTCGCCGGAATGATGATAGACGATGCGCGCCGGGTCGAGGTTCTTCACGATGGACTGCGCGAGCATCCCGTGCGCCGCGCCGCTCTGCGGCCAATTCGGCGACTGCTCCTCTTTTACGTACGGGTCGGCGACGATCCCCATTTGGTCCGGATCTTTATCGCCGAAGCCCCCCATGGCGTTATGGCTCATGGCATACATGATCACCGACGGGTGGTTCATCGCCACGTAGCGGACGTAGTATTCCGCGTGCGCCGCGTAGCCGTTGCTCTTCGCCGCGTCGGCGGCCTTCCAGTCGTAATCCTGGAAGTGAGGCATCGGGAGCGCCATGAGCATCCCGGCGTCGTCGGCCGCCCGCAGGATTTCGGCGTAGCTCAGGTGCACGCCGGGCGCGCAACTGTAATTGTGGCCGTAAACGAAGTTCGTCCCGAAGCTCTTCATCCGCAGCATCGTCTCTTTCGCTCCGCTATACGTCGCCCACTCCGCCCCGAGCCCGGCGTTGTCCAGCGGCAGCCCGAAGAGGTAGATGCGGCTGCCATTCAAATAGAAGTCCTTCCCGTTGATCCAGAATTCCCGGAACCCGAACCGCTCCGGCGCCGCCTCGTCGAGCGCCTTGGAGCCGGCCCCCAGGAGCGAGAGCTTGACCTTGTAAGTGTTCTGTGGAGTGTTGATGTCCCAGAGCTTCTCGGCGTGCCATTCCGAGGTGAAGGAGAACCGGCCGTCCTTCAAGTCGGCCGCCGCGAACGGCTGGCTGGTGAATTCGTGGTCCGGAAGCCCTTCAGCGGAAACGACCGCCTTCAGCTTGTACTGGGCATCCGCGGCCAGCGCTTCGAGCCCCGCAGCGAAGGTGACCTGCCATTGGCGCACGGAAGTGTCCACTTTGACGTCCGAGATGCGCGGCCCGGCCGGCGTGCTGGTCAGCCAGACGTCTCCGCACAGGCCGCGGCGACTGACATTCCCCTGGACTTGCGGGGAGCCGAAGGTATCGCTATGCGAGAACATCACCGCGTGCAGCGGAATGGCGATGACCAGCAGGCTCAGGGTCTGCTTCTTGCCCGGCTTGAGCTGCGCGGTCAGGTCCAAGTCTCCCCCCGGAAAGCGCAGTTCGCCGGTTTTCTTTCCATCGAGGTAAACGGCCGCATAGGAATTGAGGCAGTCGGCGAAGAGCGTAATGCGCCGCCCGGCCCAGTTGCCCGGAACGTTGATTTCCCGCTGGTACCAGGCGGCGTTGACGTCGGCCATTTTCACCTCTTTCCAGGCCGGATTGGAGATCACGGTCTGGCAATCGTGCTGATCGTATTCCTCGTGCCCCGGCCAGGGAGCGGGGACCTTGAAGTACCCCCAGCCGGCCGCCGGCACGCTCCCGGGCGCGCCTTTCGCCGGTTGCCAGAGCCACAAGCCGTTGATGCAGATTCGCTCGCGTGAAGCCGTGGTCTCATGGCGGGCCTTCGAGAGGTCCCAGACCGTCTTCACCCCCGGCGGTAGCGCGACCGCCGACTGAGCGACGCAGGGCGCGGCTGCCGCCATCGCCAACGCTGCGGCGATGGCAAATCGCAGGCTCTTCGCTGCCAGGTTCCTGACTGCCTTCATAGCAGAAATCTCCTTTCTTCGTACCTGGTGAATATCACGATTCTGCTCTCGATCTCACCGTTTGTCAACACCGTTCTGAGGAGGCCCCTGCCGAACGAATGAATACGATGGCAGCCTTTCCCCGAATCGGAAACCAGCCGTATTCCGACTGACGCCTCACTCGCCTGCATGGTATCAAAGATTCGGGTCGCATTTCTCGAATCCAGACGAGGGGTAGCCGTAACCATCCGGAATTTGCCATATGGCCGCCCCTCTTAGGACGGCCGTGTCCAAACAACACATTATACCCGCCGAGTGGCCGCTCTCAATGTCCAGTTCGGACAGTTTCCCGCTCTTGGAGGGACTTCGTCGGCCCTGAGCAGGTAGAATCCAGGCCAAAGGCCGTCGTCGAATCGTCTTTTGGCGGCAGGAAAGCATACCTTCCCCCGGCTCATCGCGGTTAACCGCTTCTGCGCATCTCTGACACGGCGTTAGACCGGCACTGGACACAACCGACCTATTCGGCGCAGGATCGTTGCGAAAAGGCGGCGCGGGATCGTGACCTCCGCCATCTGGAAGACCACGTACCGGGCATGCCGCACAACCTTCGCGCCGATCTTGACCAGCTTCTCCCGCAGCGTCGTCAGGGACCAGTGCTCGACACCTTCCGGCAGTGCCAGCCTCCGCAGGAAGTTACCCAGGTTGTACGCCAAAGCGAATAGTTGCAGCCGCACCTGGTTGTCCCGAAAATCATGGCAGGAGAGCCGCGTCCACTTCACCGCGTACTTGCCTTCCTTGATCCGTTGCTCGGCTGTGCCACGTTGATTGTAGAATCTCACCACCCGTTCCGCCGGATACCACATCAGGTTTGCCACAATGAAACCAACCCGGGGAAAAAGCTCTCCTTCATGCCACTCCACTTTCGCCACCACGCGCCGGAACCTGTCCCAACTCTCGGCCCGATAGGTACAGTCCGCGTAGAGTACCTTGGG
>Ga0181533_1000648_pt1 | contig 46691 bp, 30 predicted proteins | sample PEATcosm2014_Bin_45_FD_119772 | JGI IMG/M metagenome (GOLD analysis project Ga0181533, IMG submission 119772) | Peatland microbial communities from MTU Mesocosm Facility, Houghton, MI, USA - PEATcosm2014_Bin11_60_metaG | ecosystem: Environmental > Terrestrial > Soil > Wetlands > Peat | place... | reverse complement strand
TGCAGTACATCATGACGCGGGTGCAGTTTGGCTGGCTGATTCGTTCCATCCACTCGTGGTCGGCCAACCTGATGATCTTCACTGCCTTCGTGCACATGTTCAGCGTGTTGTTCCTGAAGGCCTACCGCAAGCCCAGAGAGATGACGTGGGTAAGCGGCATGCTGCTGCTTTTTCTGGTGATGGGATTCGGCTTCAGCGGCTACCTGCTGCCCTGGAACAAACTGGCCTTCTTCGCCACCACGGTCGGCACGCAGATGGCCGGGCAGGTCCCCATCATCGGCCAGCCCATGATGGTCTTTCTTCGCGGCGGCCCGCAGGTAACCGGAGCCACACTGACCCGATTCTATGGATTCCATGTTGCCGTGCTGCCCATGTTGGTCACGGTGCTTATTGCGATCCATCTTTTTCTGGTGCAACGCCAGGGCATGAGCGTGCCACCCAAGGTTGAAGCCGCGTGGACCGCGAATCCGTCGTTGCGCCGGGAGATGAAGTTCTTTCCCAATTTTCTGTTGCGCGAATTGATGGCCTGGTACGTGGCTATCGGCACGCTGGGCGCGCTGGCTGCGCTGTTTCCGTGGAACCTGGGCGTGAAGGCAGAGCCTTTTGCTTCGGCCCCGGCGGGAATCAAGCCTGAGTGGTACTTCCTCTTCATGTACCAGACTCTCAAGCTCATTCCCTCGAAAGTGTGGATCGTCGATGGGGAGGTTCTGGGCATACTCGGTTGCAGCCTGGCCGGTCTGTTCTGGGTGCTGCTGCCCTTCTTTGAGAGCGATAAGCCCGCACGCACCCGCACCTGGATCACCGGCCTCGGAATCTTTGCTCTTGTTTTCATGATCGTGATGAGTGTCTATGGCTATGTTGCGAAATAAGGTCTGCGGGTTCGCCGCTCCCCGCTCCGCCATTCTGGCCGGGTTCCTGGCGCTTGCGGCATGTCTGGGATACGGGCAGGCGGTGAACTCCTGCGTGGATTGTCACTCCACGATGCCGGACCCCCTGGGAGTCACATCGGACAAGTTCAGCCAGGACATTCACGCGCAGAAGGGCCTCACCTGTACCAGTTGCCATGGCGGCGACGCATCCAGCTACGATCCCACGGTGGCCATGGGCAGCAAGGCGGGCTTCAAGGGCAAGATCGATCGCAGAAAGATACCGGACTTGTGCGGATCATGCCACTTGAATCCCAACCTCATGCGCCAGTACGACCCCAGCCTGCGCACTGATCAGTTGGCTGAATACCACACAAGTGTGCACGGCAAGCGCCTGGCCGCCGGCGACACCAAGGTGGCCGTCTGCATCGACTGCCACAGCGTCCACGATATCCGCTTGCCGAGCGATCTGCGTTCCACTGTGAATCCCGTCAACGTGGCCACAACCTGTTCACGCTGCCACGCCGACGCGAGTTATATGAAGCAGTACGGGATTCCCACCGACCAGTTCGCCAAGTACAACACCAGCGTCCACCACGACGCACTGGCGGTGCGCGGCGATTTGAGCGCGCCCACCTGCACCACCTGTCATGGAAACCACGGCGCGGTGCCGCCCGGCGTCGACAAGGTGCAGAACGTCTGCGCCAACTGCCACGTCTTCCAGGCTCAGATGTACGCCAAGAGCACGCACAGCAAGGTCTTTCAGGATAAGGGCCTTCCCGGCTGCGTCGTCTGCCATACCAATCACGGCATCCATATGCCTTCCGATGCCATGCTCTCGACCGGCCCCAGCGGCGTTTGCATGCGCTGCCACGCCCCCGGCGACCATTGCGACCGCGCCCGCGCCGCGATCCTCGCCAACCTCACGCAGTTGGATAGCACCATCAAGCAGGCCGACGACGCTCTGCGTATCGCCGAGTCTTCCGGCATGGAAGTAAGTGAGGCTCGTCTCAGCCAGGATCAGGCGCGAGACGCCCTCACCAAGGCACGCGTTACCATTCACAGCTTTCAGGCCGGCCTCGTCGATCAGGACATCCAGGTCGGCATGAAGATCGCCGCCGCCAACCTCAAGGCCGGCAAGGACGCGATGATTGAGCGCAACCATCGCCGCATCGGACTCGGCTTATGTCTCGTGGCCATCGCTATCATGCTGGTTGGGCTTTGGCTGTACATCAAGAAGTTAGAGAGTTAAATTCACCGCTGCAATGAATCCAGTTGCAAGATGCAGATGGCGGATGCGGCCGGTTTGAAATCTGCGCAACCGGACTACTGCTGGTCAGATTTCGAGTGAGATGGTCCCGGTAGTTCGGACAGTTTTTGCTTTTCCCTTAAGTGGAAGTTCTTGTTTTTGTTTCTAGGCTGACAGGGTTGCTGGCAGGCGGTTGAAGTATACATTCCTGCAGGCTGACCGTGATGCCCAAAGAAATTGTGCCCCGGCGAGATAAACAACTGTTCAATTGAAATGGATTTCATGATGTTTGTACTCCGAAGATAGACGGTAGCTCTCTTCCTCATACAGAGATACACAATGCATTGTCTCCGGAGTGAAATCTCCAGGGACGCTGGACGAATGCACGGCTTCGGTTGCGATTTGACCAGAATGACCAACCAAATTCAGTGACCAAGGTCGCTCCGACCCAGTTCCCCACAGCCATCCTCCAATCCATAGAGGTTCAGCATTCCAGGAGCTGGGTGAAGGTGTTCTCAGCCTTATAGGTAGAGAAAGCAAGAACACTCACTTGGGCTGCTTCAGGTCTCACTTCATGGTCGGGAGATGGTGTTCGCAAGAGTGGATCGTCCGAAGAGTACGAAAGCTGGCCGGCGCATGGCCACGACTCCCTTGCATTATTGATGAGGCTCCGGCCGCGCTCGTGCCGTTGAGCGCAGCGAAGCGGTATCGTCCGCGGCCCTTGCAGGCGACTTCGCTATCGGCCCGCCATGGCGCTGTTCATCTGGACGCGCGACTGGATGAGCGACTGACGTAAGCCCGCCGCATACTGCACCGCATCGGGTTGCGTGTGCGTGGTGCTCACAATCTGCCCGTCGCTGGTCACATTGCCGGGACTCGGACTGAACGCCGCATTCACCAGCGCCTGCGACTGCGTATTGGCCACGCGCATCACCGCGTTGGTGCGCTGCTGCAAGTCAGTGATCGCGCTCTGATCCTGGGCAATGCGCTGGTCGCAATTGGCCATCCAGGCGTCCACCTGGTCCTTCTCTGTTTGCAACTGCGCTTTCTCGTCGGGATCGTCGGTGTTGGCAATGGCGTCGGCGAGCTGATCGCTCAGGTCGCGGCCCACCTGTTTCTTCTGCTCCAGGATCTGCTGCAGAGGGCCGGCGCTGAGGTGGAATTTGTCGATCGAGTCCGGCTGCATCAGGTAGCCGAGATTGCGAATATTCTTGAGCGCCGAATTCATGGAGTCGCTGAGGTTTGCCAGGTCTCCGGCATGATTCTGGAAGAAGTTCTGCTGCAAATCGTCAATGCGGTTGAGGCGTCCGCCGGCGCCCACCCAGGGAAGCAAGCGCGACAGGCCGTCAGAGATGGTGGCCACCGGCCGCGTCAGCCCCGTCATCACCGCCTTCAAGATCGCCGCCTCGGGGCTATTGGCGGAGCCGACCGCGGCCTCGAGCGTCGACGGGATGTGCGCCAGAGGATCGGGCCCGCCGCCCTGGAACGACGGAAAGCCCGGCGCTCCGCCGCTGCTCTTGCCAACCGCGTTATAGACATTCATGTCGGTGCCGCCGGCGGCCGAATTCAGCATCGACGCGACCCCGCTTGAGACCATGCCGCGCGTTACTCCCTGCGTCTGCGGCACGTTCAGGTTCAGATTCGGCTGCAGTACCGGTCCTCCGGGCAGTCCATCGGGTTCTGGCATCACATTTCTCCTTTGCCTGACGCATGAATGACGCTTCAATCTGAATCGGCCAACTGCGCCTACGAGCCATCATCGAGCGGAAACAAGTCGCGAATGGTCTGATAGCCGGGATCGGCTGTTTGATCGATGACGGGCGTGGCTGGTCTCTCCCCCGGCTGCACTCCGATGTTCCAACTCTGCGGAGGCCGGACCGTGCTATCGACGTAGGTCACGCTGCCGTCAGGAATGATGGCATTCGGGCCTCCCATGAGAGGCCTGCCGGTCTGGTCGGCGGCCATCTGCGCGGCCACCATGCGGTGGTGTCCATCGACGATCACGTTGCCGGGTCCGATCTTGATGTTGTTGGCTTCGGGGATATCTCCCCAGTTAAAGTTTCCGTTGGCCATGTCATTGGCCATCTGGTTCACAGTATCCGCATAGATCTTGTTCTGCGTAGGTTGGTAATTGGCCATCGTGTTCTGCAACGCCTGTTGCCCCTCCTGTCCCGTTGCAAGAGGTCGAAGCTGAGTAGGGGGAGGGTCAGGCAGCGTCGCCAACGGAGCCTGCGCAGGCGGGTTTTCCGGCGGCATCCACTCCGGTGGCAGCGGACCATCCGGCGGTAGCGGTGCAAGTCCCTTGGCTCCCGCCACCTCGTCCACCGCAAGCAGATCCTCGGTCAGCCCCACACCGGCCGCGCCGGCCGCGGCCATCACCACGGCCAGCGTGGTATCGGTTGCGTTGGCGATCTTCCGCCCCAGTTCGTGATCGCTGGCCATGTCCAGAATCTCCTGAATGTCGGGGACAATGTTCTGGTACGTCTTGGCGTAGTTGGCCAGGTTGTGCAGCGCCTGGTTGAACAACTGGTTGTACTGGTCGTTGAACTGGCCCAGCCGGTCGAGAACGCCATCCATGCCGCTGTGCAATTGGTCCTGCAACTGCTCAAACTGGCGCATGGCGTCGCGAATATCTACGGCAAATTCCTCCGGGGTCTTCTTATTCTTCTCGGGATCGTCGCCGTCGTCCCCTCCGGTGGCCGCGGGACCCTCCGGCCCCCACGGATCGTCATCCGGGCCGGCAATCCAGGGTACGAGCGGCACATTAATCCACGGCACGAATGGCGTCATCCCTTCATCCGTCCCCGCCGGATAGCAGATGCAGTTCTCCGCGCTGGAGCAGTCACCGGCCAGAACATGGTTCGGGAACGCCAGCCGCAGCAGCGTGTGCGCGCCCGCTGCTATCGCCAGCGGAACTGCCGTCCCACTGCTGGCGAATGCCTGTCCTAGCGAGGGGCGGCCCTTTCCTGGTTTTGATTTGCCGCCCTCGGAAAACAGGCGCACCGCGGCGCGCGTCAGCAGCGCAAAAACGATGGTCAGCGGTACCCAGTAGAGTGCGCTGACCAGGGTAAAGGTCCAGCCGACGAGCTTGTTGCCATTGGTTCCCAGCTGCACGGATAGCCCGTAAAACCACCGGCCGTGCGCCTGAAAAAACGCCTCTATATGATCTATGTAGTTGCCGTTGAACTGCGAGCAGTAGAAGAGCGTGCCCGTCGTCATGGCCAACATGAAATTGCGCACCAGCGCCACGCGCCGACTGACGGCCGGTGCCTGCGTCCACTCGCGCGTGCTGCCCAGCGTGATGCTGCCGAAGCAGGCGCCGGCCAGCAGCAGAAACGTGCGAATGGTGGGTGAGTCCCAGCCCGGCCAGGTGTTGGTCCCCGCCTGGAAGAACACAAAAAGATTGGGATATGGAAACCAAATCGTCCATTTCGTGAAGAGCCATCCCAAAGTGACCAACCATAGCGTGGCCCGGAAGATCTGTTTTTCCGCCGTAAACAGCAGCGTTCCTTCTACGCCGGGCCTGGTCGGAGATCCGGGCGACGTCAGGTAGCGCCAGAACAGAAACAGGACCAGCAGCGTGTCGAGCACGCCCTCGTGCAGCACCTGGATCTGGTAGCCGAATACGGGATTGAAAAGGAGATGGGCGATAGAGGTGGGAAACAGCAGCAGTATTACCAGGGCCGCCCAACACAGCGACTGCCAGAACCAGGCTTGCTTCCAGAACTCCTTCCAATGAAGTCCTGGCAGCGAGAAGCCCTGCGGCGTCGATCCCGGCGTCGCAGCGCCTCGAAGCATGGGCGCAAGCTTCGGACTCAGCTTCGCCTCGGCGAGCGCAATCAGTCCCCGGCGGCGGGTTTGCGATTGCATCGCGCGCTGCGCGTAGCCGGCAATGTCGCGCCCCAGAAGGGCCTGGACCGGCTCCAGCCAGTCGGACATGATCTGCCCAAAGCTCTGACGGTCGCCGCACCAGCGCTGTTCCAGGAAGGAAAGCGCAACCAGCGCCGCAACAATCACCCATCCTGTGTAAAGGCCGTTGTGGCTCAGCTTGGCCCAGGTCGCGGCAAAAGGCGCGGTCTTCCAGTAGAACGGCATATCCGTGGCGCAGAACGCCAGGGCGCCCAGGCCTGCGGCCCAAACCGCCCAGCGATTGCGAATAAAACGCCGCGCCGCCACAATCGCCAATGCCACCAAGCCCACCCAAAGCCCGTGCCCGGCCATGGTCATCACCGGACCGGAAGCAACCGCCGGATCGGTAAGCGACCCCGGCGGCAACAGGTTGAAGGCCACCACGTCGGGCGTGGTCGTGAACAACGAGGGCAAGGCGCCCATCAGGTCGAAGCCGAAACCGATCGAAAACGCCGCCAGAAACGCGTCCGCCACGCTCGACGAGCGCGTGGGCGCCTTGCCCCACAACAGGGCCAGGAGGGGCAGCAGTTCCAGTGCCACTTGCGCCACATTCCATGTGAACGAGAGCCATATGCTCACATCGCCGTAAGGATTCACGGCCCGGAACAATGGCCCGGCCACGCTGAACGAAATGAACGCGCCCAGCGCGAGGTAGGTCAGCAATGTCCGGTTGGAAATGGTGGACCGCCAGCCGAGGATGCGAATGACGGCGCAGACCCAAAGGGCGTGAAAGAGCAGAGCGAACAAGCTGACCTCCGCGACAATCTTTTTTCGTGCGCTAAGCAGGTCGCATTCTTGCGGGGATTGAGCAGAGTCGCCGCTCAGCCTGGTTCGCGTTGACCTGCTCGATTCACAAGTTTTGCAATTCGTATAACGCCAAAAGGGGGCCGGGGAAGAAGAATGTGCCCTTAGTCTGCGACGGAGGCAGCGCGGGCGTCAAGCAGAAAATAGGGAGCAGATGGGGAGCCGGCCGCCGTGCAAGATCAGGGATTCGGGCGCACCATCAGGGGGCCGGCGAGGGTGAAAAAGGAGCATCGTCCGGTGCATCCACACAGGCGGCAATGCCTTCGTCATCGGCGCTGCACCCGTCGAGCGCCGTAAAGCGCAGCTCGAATGCATTGCGGATGCAGTCGATCGACGCGGCGGACGGCGCCGATGCGGAGAGCCCGCACTTTGCCGGAATACTCTTCAACCATTTGCGCTCGCTGGCGATGAGTGCCGGGCGTTCGCCGGCAGGGGCCTCATTCAAGGCCGCCGCGTAGGCGCGCCCAAGCACGACATCCGCGCGGCCCAGTTTGGCATCGGAGCAAATCGCCCTTTCGAGCGGCGTCGTTGCTTTGCTGCAATCGAAGCTCGCTTGCGGAACGGGCAGGCGGGCAAACTCGGGATGAGCGCTGAATTTCGCCGCGACATCCGCCTGGCACAGCGCTGCCTCCGAAATGTAAAGCGTTCCCTCTTGCCGCGCATATTCGTAAGTGCACAGCTCGAGCCTATCGGTGTACCGCGATTTCTCCTGGGGCGACAGCGAGGACAAAAACGTCTGCTCGCATTTCCTGATCATGATGGCGGCAAACTGCACGTCAGCGCTCGATCCCCATGCGCAGGCCTTCAGCCGTGTATGTGCTGCCGCGCAGGTCGGATCGCTCGCGAGCAGTTTATCGAGCGCCTGGGCCGTATCGTCAGTCGGCGAGCCACAGGCCAACTGCGCCGGAACGACCGCGCTCGCGGCTCCCAGCAGAAAAGCGAGCACTGCCGAGTGCATGATCGCGCGTTTCCGGGAAATCGAATGTCGAGCCAAAGGACGATTCACGAGAGACGGGGCCATGAGAGTTGCCCTATTCTACCCGCGAACGGCTGCCTTGCGCGAAGCATTACAGCGTTTTCGATTCTGCTCTTAACAGGATGTGTGATGATAAGTGGCTTTTTCCTCAAGAAAAAGCCACCTCGCACTATGTTGGCGATCTCAAGAAGTGAATCGAAAACGCTCTAATTTCCCACCATGAGAACTGCCGGACCTGCTTACGCCCGCGCGCCGGGCCTGCCGCGCCCACCGCGTCAAATCGTGTATCGATGCTATCGCGTACAATGAACCTTATCTCTCTGCGGAGGCTCACGCTCTGATCGCCGCGTTCTCCACTCTCGAGCTTGCTGCCAGCCCGCTCGGGGGGCTGGCGCGGGAGGCCTCTCGATTCCTCGCCTTCGCCCCGCAAAGCGGCTTCCGCCACTACCTCAAAATGCAGTACGCCGACCAGACCTTCAAGGGCCTCTACCACTGGAATCTCTTCGACGCCTGCATGCTGCTGCCCTACTTCGCGGTGATGATCCTGCTGTCCTTCTACGGCATTCACCGCTACACCATGTGTTACCAGTACTTCAAGTACCGGAAGAACTACGATCCCAATCCGCCCCGGCATTTCGCTGAGCTGCCGCGGGTCACCGTGCAGTTGCCCATCTTCAACGAGCAGTTCGTCATCGACCGCCTCATTGAGGCCGTTTGCGCCATGGAGTACCCGCGCGAAAAGCTCGAAATCCAGGTCCTCGACGACTCCACCGACGAAACCACGGCGGTTGCCTCCTCAATCGTCGATCGCTATGCCGCTCTTGGCCATCCCATCGTTTACATTCACCGCACCAACCGTCACGGCTTCAAGGCCGGGGCGCTCGATGCCGGCCTCAAGGTCGCCCAAGGCGAGTTCATCGCCATCTTCGATGCCGACTTCGTGCCTCCGCCCGACTGGATCATGAAGGTCATTCACCACTTCGCCGAGCCCGGGATCGGCATGGTGCAAACCCGCTGGACGCACCTCAACCGCGACTACAGCATGCTCACCCAGATCGAGGCCATCCTGCTCGACGGCCATTTTGTTTTGGAACATGGCGCACGCGCCCGCTCCGGCGAGTTCTTCAACTTCAACGGCACGGCCGGCATGTGGCGCCGCCAGGCCATTGCCGACGGCGGCGGGTGGGAGCACGACACGCTGACTGAAGACACCGATCTCAGCTACCGTTCCCAGATGGCCGGGTGGAAGTTCAAATACCTGCCCGACGTCGAATGCCCCTCCGAGCTGCCCATTGAAATGACCGCCTTCAAAACCCAGCAGGCGCGCTGGGCCAAGGGACTCATCCAAACCAGCAAAAAGATTCTGCCCAGGGTCTTCCGCTCCAATGCTCCCCGGCGCTGCAAGATCGAGGCCGTCTATCACCTCACGGCCAATCTCAGTTATCCGCTCATGGTTGTCATGTCGGCGCTGCTCATGCCTGCCATGATCTGCCGCTTTTACCAGGGCTGGTTCCAGATGCTGCTCATCGACTTCCCGCTCTTTACTGCTTCCACTTTCTCGATCGCGGTTTTCTATGTCATGAGCCAGCGCGAGCTTTTCCCCAAAAACTGGAAGAAGACCTTCTACTATCTGCCTTTTCTCATGGCGCTCGGCATTGGTCTCACGGTCACCAATACCAAGGCCGTCATGGAAGCGCTGTTGGGCATCAAGAGCGCCTTTGTGCGCACGCCCAAGTACCGCGTGGCGCAGAAGGGCGAGAAATCCCAGGCCGCCAAGTACCGCAAGCGCCTCAAGATTGCCCCGTGGATCGAGCTGCTGTTCGGCTGCTACTTCATGGCCGCCATTCTCTACACCTTCTCAAATCACAATTACTTCACCGCGCCGTTCCTCATCCTGTTTGTGATCGGCTACTGGTACACGGGCCTGATGAGCCTGCTGCAGGGCCGCTTCGAGCGCTGGCGCACCGGCGTCAGCCCCGACGAGTCCAGCCCCAAGCCGTTTCCGGTGGGCGTGTAACGCGGCTCATCCGTGTTAGCGGGCGGCATTGAACCAGCCGCGTGAAATATGCAGGAGGTGCACGATGCAAGCCAGCGCGATTGACTCCAATCTCACCGCTCCGTTCAGCATTGCGATCGGCTTTATTGCGCTCTGGTGCGCGATCTGCTACTTGATCAGTTTCTTCACGGGATGGCTCGCGCTGGCACGGCGATTCAAAAAGCAGTCGGTGCCGTACGGCGAGATTCGCAGTGCGGGGCCGTTCTTTTACAGCATTTACATGCGGTGGTGGGGCCACTACAGCAGCGTGATTCGTCTCACCGCTGCCTCGGATGCGCTCTACGCATCGGTGTTGTTTCTGTTTCGTATCGGTCACTCGCCGCTGCGCATCCCGTGGGACGAAATTCGCTTCGGCCGGACGAAAGCCTTCTTTCGCCCCTTTGTCGTTCTCACCCTCGGGAATGAAGAGAAGATCCCCATGCGCATCCCCCTGCGCATGGCGCGCAATTTGGGAATTCTTGACCGCTGTCCGGAGTGAGCCGGAAATTGCGCCGTCAGGCAGCATCGCGCAACCCGGCAACCCCGCTGTGCTACATTGACGCCATGTCCTCGAAGCACTTGATAACTGCTGCCGCGCTGCTGTTTTTGGCGCTCGCGCCTGGAGCGTGCCCGGCGCAAACCGGCAAGCCCACCACCTCCGCCAAGCCCGCCACACCTGCACAAGCCAACAAGTCCAATACTCCCGCGCCTGCTGTCGCTACTCCCGCCGCACCCGCCGCAACGCAACCCGTCGCGCCCGCGCCGTCCACTCCCGGCGCATCTACCAGCCCGGCCTGTACCAACGGCCCCTGCGATTACGAGCAGCCCCACATCACCATCGCCACTAACGCGCCCGCGCCCGCGCCGTGGCCGCTGCAGGATCGCATCAAATGGCTGACCGTAGTGCTTCTCGTAATCATTGCGTACGTTGGTATCTGGCTAGCCCTCTCCACGCTGCGCAAAATTGAGCGCCAGACGCGCTACGCCGAAACCACCGCCCAGGCCGCCGCCGACAGCGCCAAAGCGGCGCTGCTCTTTGCCGAAAACCAGGCCCGGGCCGAGCGCTCCTGGATTCTCATTACCGCCGATCCCACGCCAGGCGTCATCAACGGATTCAGTGTCGTCGCCACCAACCGCGGCCGCTCGCCGGCCCGCATCGTCTCTCTTGCCGAAGACATCGCCATCGTCCACGACGAGGCGCAGTTGCCGTCCGCTCCCGTCTTCAAGGCCGCGCCCCGCGCCCCGCTCGCACCCATCCTTCTGCTGCCCGGCGAGTCCGCAAGCATCAAGACCTTCCATCGCGATGAAGTGAAGTCGATCTGCGAGAACCCCGAGCAGGTGCTGCGCGTCGAAGACTGGGAAGAGAAGATTTACCTCTTCGGAAATGTCGCCTACACCGAACTGGCCGCGCCCCGCGAAGAGGCGCATGAAACCGGCTGGTGCTGCTGGTACATCCACGGCCGCCAGAAGAGCGGCATGATCATGGCCGGCCCGCTCGACTACAACCGGCACACGTAGAGCGGCCTTCCCCATAAGACTCCACAATCAAGGGGTGCCCCCGGTCCCTCGCATTGGGGGACCGGGGAAAGCACGAACCCAGCACAAAGCACTGTCGTTTGGTGCGCAGCGGGCCGCGCGTTCGCGCGGCCCGCGAAGTCGAAGAACCTGCGGTTGCTTTTCGCGCCTGTCAGCCTATTTGCGCAGCAGCTTTTGGAAGTAATTCCGGTCGTACTCGTCCGTCGAAAAGCGCATGGAACCGCGGTAGCACTGTGCCCCATCGCGACCCCAGTTGTAGGTATCGTTCCAGTGGCACTCGAGAAAATGTGGAAGGAGCAGGTTTTCGTAATCGAGGCAGGCCTTCAGCGCAAGATTCTGTTTGCGGCGGACACCGCGGTGGGCCATCTGCTTGTCCCATTTTGCGCTAGAAGGACCCGTAATCGCCACGAACGGGCGACGGGTTGAACGGCTCATGACAAACTCCAGGTCGCAGTTGCGTACCTATGTCATGGCGGTCCTCCAGAATTCATTTTAACCTGTGCCCTAACTACTTAATCCCGAGCATTTGCAGGAACTTTTCGGGATCAGGGGAAGGTTTTTGGTCGATGTGTGGCAAATACCGAAGTGAGTCCGGTCCCCAATCGAAATACAGCCCTGCCGTCGGTTCCGATATTGACACTGCGAATTCTCGCGTAATTTCCAACGTTTGTGAAAACAGCCTTGTCTGGGCTTTATCTCCCAATAGGCGTGCGAATACCTCAAGTTTGTAACTTCCTTCGATGAAACGAAACGAACTGCTGTCGTTTGGCACCAAGAAATGGTGATTGGCTGCGACGCCATTTTCGCCTACGAACAAACCGCTGCCGCGCACGAGCCTGTCGTCACCATACACCCAGATATTGAAGTTTTGGAGCGTCTCATTGCGAGAAAGCGCAACATGCATACTCTCGATGATTCGGCCGCGCTTTGATGTCGAGAAGAGAAGAGTGCGCAAATAAATCTTCGGAAGCACTACATCGTTGGGCGAGCGTCGGGATTCAAGCCCGAAATAGATTACGGTTGGCTGGGTCATTTTGATCCGGCCTCTCCGTAAGAACGTCAGCCATGCCGTCGAGACGGATACCGCAAGCGCAAGTGCAGAGATTCCGACTGAATAGAGGTCTGCCATTTGAACTAAGCGTACTACTGCCACTGGAAAAGGCAAGCGTCGGAGCGCGCTACCGCCCCGTTCCCCCCACCGTCATCTTGTCCAGCTTGATGGTCGGCATGCCTACGCCCACGGGCACGCTCTGCCCATCCTTGCCGCAGGTGCCGATGCCTTCATCGAGCTTGAGGTCGTTGCCCACCATCGACACGTATTTGAGCGCTTCGGGTCCGTTACCGATCAGCGTGGCGTCGCGCACGGGCGCCGTTACCTTGCCGTCTTCGATGAGATAGGCTTCGCTGGCCGAAAACACGAACTTGCCATTCGTAATGTCCACCTGCCCGCCGCCGAAATTCACCGCGTAGAGTCCGCGCTTCACGCTGCGCAGAATATCTTCGGGCGCATCGTCGCCGGCGAGCATGTAGGTGTTGGTCATGCGCGGCATGGGGATCGACTGGTAGCTCTCGCGCCGCCCCGAGCCCGTGTTCGGCATACCCATCAGTCGCGCCGAGAGCTTGTCGGATAAGTATCCTTTGAGCACGCCGCCCTCGATCAGCACCGTCTCCTGCGTCGCCGATCCCTCGTCGTCCACATTCAGCGAGCCGCGCCTGCCCGCCATGGTTCCGTTATCAACGACCGTCACCTTGGGACTCGCCACCTGCTGCCCGATCAATCCCGTAAACGCCGAGGTCCCCTTGCGATTGAAGTCGGCTTCCAAGCCATGTCCCACGGCTTCGTGCAGCAGAATTCCCGGCCAGCCCGGCCCCAGCACCACTTCCATTTCGCCGGCTGGCGCAGCCACCGCGCCCAATTGCAAAATCGCGCCCCGCGCCGCCTCGCGCGCCAGGTGTTCCGGGCTCTTCGATCCCACAAATTGCTCGAGACCCGCCCTGCCACCGCCGCCTGCCGAGCCTCGTGTCGTCACCGCGCCATCTTTGGCAATCACAAACACATTCAACCGGCAAAGCGGCTGCGTGTCGCTGGCAAACGCGCCGTCCGACGCGGCAATCAGAATCCGCCGGAGCTCCTCGCTGTAACTCGCCCGCACCTGCACGATTCGCGGATCAAACGCCCGCGCCGCACGGTCGGCGCGCAGAATCAGCTCCAGCCGCGCCGCCAGATCCAGGTCGAAACCGCCCAGCGGAACCGGGTAGAGATCCGCCGTCCGCGTCTCCGTAAATCCCTGCACCGGCTGCTTCGCCGGTCCCGATGCAATCAGCGCCGCGGTCCGCGCCGCATGCAGAAGCCGCTCCGGGTTCAGGTTGTCGGTATAGGCGTAGCCGGTGCGTTCCCCGCTCAGCACGCGGATGCCGCAACCGGCGCTCGTGCCCTGGCTCGCCGATTTCACTATCTGCTCGTCTACGCCCAGCGCCGTGGCCGTAACCGATTCGAAGTAAAGGTCCGCGTAGTCGCCGCCCGCGCTCAGCGCCTCGCCCAGGCAGCGCTCCAGCAGCCTCTCAGTCAAACCGAATTTCTCAAAAAAGTAGCGCTGATGGCTTAGGTTTGGGGAAGTCTCGTGCCGCATCATCGTAACCCCAGTGTACGCCGGGCGCGTCTATCTTCTCAGACAGGCCGGAGGTCCGCATCCGCCGCATTGCTCTTCTGGATACGTACCACTTCCGTGCCCTTTCGTCCGCAAATCCCCGCATGCTAGGATTCGTCTTATGAAGAAGCTGCTTGCAACAGTGCTGCTCTTGATGGTGTTTGCAAGTCCGGCGTTCGCTGCTGGGTCCCATCATCACCACCACCATCATCACCACCATCATCACCACGCATAAACGCCGCCTTTTGCGCTGCTTTCCCCCGCCGCGCGGGCAGTAGCCTTTGTGTCTCTTTCCCTGATCGCGTTTCGCTCAATGCTCAAGGCGTGTTAACGTTCTTGCCATGACCGATCAGGACGATCTTCGCTATCCCGTGGGGCGTTTCCGTCCGCCCGCCGCCAGCATGCCCGGCATCCGCGCCGCGCACATTGAAACGCTTCGCCTGCTCCCCGAGCGGCTTCGCGCCGCGGTCGCCGGCCTCAATGAAGCTCAGCTCGACACCCCTTATCGCGACGGCGGGTGGACCGTACGCCAGGTGGTCCATCACCTCGCCGACAGCCACGCCAACTCCTTCATCCGCTTCAAGCTCGCGCTCACCGAGGATTGGCCCACCATCAAGCCCTACGACGAGGCCGCGTGGGCACGCCTGCCCGACTCGCGCCTGCCCATCGACGGCTCGCTGGTCTTCATCGATGCGCTGCACGCGCGTCTTGTGAGTCTGCTCAAGGCCATGTCGGAAGAGGACTTTCACAAGGGCTTCGTCCATCCCGAACGCGGGCGCATGACTCTGGCCAACAATCTCGCCATCTACGAATGGCATTCGCGCCACCACGTCGCTCACATCACCAGCCTGCGCCAGCGCATGGCGTGGTAAGGGAACGCCATGCACGCCGGCCCCGCCTCGCATCGGAATAAGGCCGCTGCGGAAGAATCCGGCACCGCCACCGCCTCACCCGCGCAACTGGCCGGGATCATCGAATCCTATCTCGTTGCTCACCCCGCTGCGGCTGTGCTTGAAGACGGCCGCGTCCTCTTCGACATGCGCATTGCGCGCTACTCCGTCACCGAGTCCCATGGCCGCTGCCTGCTCCAGCTTTGGAGCGACGAGCGCAACCTGGTGCGCACCGTTGTCGAGGTGAAACCACGCGCGCAATCGCTGCGCCTGGCCACGCGCAAGATGGGCGCGGCCAAGCCGCAGTTCCTCGAGCTTGCCCCCACCAGCGACCGCCGCACCCCCACCGCCCGCGACGCCGCGCGCCGCAACTATCAGCGCCTGCTCGAACGCGTGCTCACGCGGCATTTCATGGGTTCGAAAGTCGACGGCCTGCGCACCGCCATGGATCTCGAGCACAGCTTCGGTCCCGCCTACGTGCGCGGCCGTTTGCTCAAGGGATCCGCGGCTCATGCCGTGATTGGCGTAGGCGCCGCCGAATCCGCCTCCGTCATCGACGGCGTCCTCACCCTCGGCATTCTCTGGCTCGACTACTGCCGCCAGCACGCCGACGCGCGCCGCCACTTCGGCGGCCTCAAAGTTATCGTTCCGGCGGGCGCATGGCGTCCCACCGCCGAGCGCATGGCCTGGCTGAACCACGCCGCGGCCGATTTTGAATTATTCACGCTTGACGAGCGCAGCGAAGAGCTCCTGCCCGTCGACTTCCGCGACACCGGCAACCTCGAATCTCATTTGGTACACGCCTTTTCGCGCGCCGCCGCCCTGGAGCGCTGTAACTCCGGAATTGCCCGCCTTCTCGCGCTTGTCCCCGATCTGGCGCGCGAGCGCGTCGAAATCCGTCCCCACTCCGCGACCGAAGTGGGCATATTGCTGCATGGTCTGGAATTTGCCCGCGTGCGTCACGGCGCCTCGGCCCACTCCTTCGCGCGCGAAGACGAAATCACCTTCGGCGCGGGACCAAGCGAAACCCCGCTCGCACCCGAAAATGAAGACCTCTGCCGCGATCTCCTGCGCCGGCTTTTCCTCAGCCGCCACGCCGACGGGGCGCACACCGATCCGCTCTTCCGCATGGCGCCCGAGCACTGGCTCGAGTCGCGTCTGCGCACGGCGCTAGCCGAGCTGCTCCCGGAGCTGCGCGGCGAGCTGGTCTACAATCAGGTTCCCGCGCTCTCCACCGGCGATCGCGGCATGCTCGATCTGCTCACGCTCGACCGCGCCGCGCGCCTCGTAGTCCTGGAATTGAAAGCCGAAGAGGATCTGCATCTTCCCTTGCAGGCCCTCGATTACTGGATGCGGGTGCGCGCCCTTAACGCCAACCGCCAGCCTGCCGCCGGGACCACCGCGCCGCTCTCAGCCTTCACCCGCAACGGCTACTTTCCCGGCGTCGAACTCTCGCCGCTGCCGCCACGCCTCATCCTCGCCGTGCCCGCACTGCGCATTCACCCAGCCAATGAGACGGTGCTGCGCTATCTCTCGCCCGAGATCGAGTGGGAGCTCCTCGCCCTCGCCGAGCACTGGCGCCGCGAGCTCAAAATCGTCTTCCGCAAGCGCAGCAGGGAAGATCGCACAAGGGCAGATCAGACATGACCAAGTTGGTCACATTGGGCTATAATACCGCCATGCGGACCGCCAAGATCAGCGAATTGAAGGCCAACCTGAGCGCGCACATCAGATATGTGAAACGCGGCCACGATGTGCTGATCCTCGACCGGAATACGCCAGTGGCACGGCTGACTTCCGTGGGAAACATCGACGACTACGACGAGCGGACCCGGCGCCTTATCGCGAAAGGTGTTCTCTCGCCTCCGATTGAGCCTCGAAAGCAGGACGAAAAATGGCCCGATCCTCCGGGCCCGACCTGTATTACGCGGGAGATGATGGACCAGATATGGCGTGAAGAACGCGATGGCCGATGAGCCGGCCTTATGCATATTGGGATTCCAGCGCGCTTGTGCCTCTTTGCATCTCCCAGCCGCAGACCGTCGCGGCGCAAAATCTATACGCTAAGTACAAGATCGTTACGTGGTGGGCGACTCAAGTCGAGATCGTGAGCGGCCTTACCCGCCTCACACGCATGGGCGGAATGACGCAGCAGCAGTTTCTCATGAGCAAGCCCTTTGTGCGGAATCTTGTTAGCGGCTGGCTTTCTATCCATGAATCGGCCAGCATCGTGTCCAGCGCCTGCCGATTGCTCGAGCTTCACCCGCTGCGCGCGGCCGATGCGCTGCAATTGGCAGCCGCGCTGGAGGCCTGCGAACACAACCCGCTTGGGTTCGCCTTGATCACAGCGGATCAACGCTTGGCCGATGTCGCGCGTCCAATGGGCTTTTTGGTCGAGCTCCTTTGAATTGGTTTTCCGCAAGCGCAGCGCCGGCCGCACAGAACGAATCTACCCGGCCAGCCGCTTTCTTGTTCCCTTGTTCCCTCGTTCCCTGCCGGGGCCCCCGGCGGCTTTGCCGCTGGGGTGGCTTGGTCCCTGCCTCGTTGCCGTAAACTGGTGGAGTTATGGCCATCGCTGGTGTCCCTCCCACCATTAAGCCGCGCACGCCCCAAGGCGTGTTTTCGAATGAGCCCTTCACGAACTTCAACGATCCTGAGAATGCGCGCGCCATGCACCACGCTCTCGATCAGGTGGCCGTGCACCTGGGCAGCGATTACCCGCTCATCATCGGCGGCAAGCGCCTGAGAACCGCCGAGCGGATTCGCTCCATCAATCCGGCGCGACCCGCAGAAATCGTCGGCGTGCATCAGAAGGCCGGCGCAGCGCAGGTGGATGCCGCCATGTCTGCCGCGCTCCGCGCCTTCGATTCCTGGAGCAAGGTTCCAGTCGAAGACCGCGCCTCCTTGCTGCTCAACGCTGCAGCTGTCATTCGCAAGCGCAAGTTCGAGTTCATGGCCTGGCTCACTTACGAAGTCGGCAAGAACTGGGCCGAAGCCGACGCCGATGTGGGCGAAACCATCGACTTTCTTGAGTTCTACGCGCGCGAAGCGCTGCGTCTGGCCGCCGCCGCCACGCCCATTCAGTATCCCGGCGAGCGCGACGAGCTCTTCTACATCCCGCTCGGCGTGGGCGCGGTCATTCCTCCCTGGAACTTTCCCTTCGCCATCATGGCCGGCATGACGGCCGCCTCCATCGTCACCGGCAACGCGGTGATTCTGAAGCCGTCGAGCGACGCGCCCACCATCGCCGCGCGATTCGTTGAAGTCCTTGAAGAGGCCGGCATGCCCGACGGCGTGGTCAACTTCTGCCCCGGCTCCGGCGCCGCCTTCGGCAACGCCATCGTGGAGCACCCGAAGACCCGTTTCATCGCCTTCACCGGCTCCCGGCCGGTCGGCCTCGAAATTCACTTGCGCGCCGCGCAACCGCGGCCCGGCCAAATCTGGATCAAGCGGACGATTCTGGAAATGGGCGGCAAGGATTCCATCCTCATCGCCGAAGACGCCGACCTGGACGCCGCCGTTCAGGGTGTGATCTCTTCAGCCTTCGGGTTCAGCGGCCAGAAATGCTCGGCCTGTTCCAGGGCCATCATTGAAGCGCCCATCTACGATGTTTTTGTGGAGCGCCTGCGCGAGCGCGTTGCCACGCTCACCGTGGGCGACCCGGCAACCAATCCCGATCTAGGCCCCGTCATCAACCAGGCCGCACTCAACTCCATGCGGGGCTATATCGAGACCGGCAAAAAGGAAGGCAAGCTGATTGCCGGCGGCAACGCACCTGCTACCGAGGCCGGCGGCTACTTTCTTGAGCCGACCATCTTCGCCGACGTCGCGCCCCACGCAGTGATTGCGCAGGAAGAAATCTTCGGACCGGTGCTGGCGCTCATCAAGGTGGCCACCTTCGAAGAGGGCCTGCGCGTGGCCAACAACACCGAGTACGGCCTCACCGGCTCTCTTTACAGCAACAATCCAGTCCAAAAGGCTGCTGCACGCAGCGCCTTCCACGTCGGCAATCTCTATTTCAATCGCAAGTGCACCGGCGCCATGGTGGGCGCGCATCCCTTCGGCGGATTCAATATGAGCGGGACCGACTCCAAGGCCGGCGGGCCGGACTATCTCTACCTGTTCACGCAGGCCAAAAGCGTTGCAGAAAAACTTTCGGACTCTGTTTCATGAACCGGTTAGGAACTGAAGCAGGATTCCAGATCGCCGCCAACGTTTAAGAATCAACCTGCACCGCCGCGCTCGCGCAAGGAGCCCAGACTGATCCGATGACGGCCCTCGAATTCACCGTCGTGGTTTGGGCGCTCTCCGCGCTCGCGGGCTTTCTGGGCGCGCTCACCGGCCTGGGCGGCGGAGTGGTCGTGGTGCCCGCGCTTACCCTGGCCCTGGGCGTCGACATGAAATATGCCATCGGCGCCTCGCTGGTTTCCGTCATCGCCACTTCTTCGGGCGCCGCGGCAGCTTATGTGCGCGAGGGTTTTTCCAACATCCGCATCGGCATGTTTCTTGAGATTGCCACCACGCTGGGCGCAGTGGCCGGCGCCATTCTTGTGGGGCGCATCGGCACGCATGCTCTGGCCATTATCTTCGGTCTGGTCCTGATTCAAGCCGCGTATCAGGCGCTGTTCAAAGCCGCTCCTGAAACCGGAGCTCCCGCGGCGCCGGATGCTCTGGCCACGCGATTGCGGCTCAACGGCGACTATCCGGTCGGCGGCAAACGCCAGGCATACGGCGCAAGAAATGTTCGCACCGGCTTTGGCATCATGTTCGCCGCGGGCGCGCTTTCCGGCTTGCTCGGCATCGGCTCCGGCGCGCTCAAAGTCATCGCCATGGACCGCGCCATGCGCATTCCTTTCAAAGTCTCCACCACCACCAGCAATTTCATGATCGGCGTGACGGCTGCGGCCAGCGCCGGCCTTTATCTCATCCATGGGTACATCGATCCACGCGTGGCCATGCCGGTGATGCTCGGGGTGCTTGCCGGGGCCCTGGTGGGAGCCAAAGTGCTGGTGCATGCGCGCACGCGAACCCTGCGCTTCGTCTTTGGCGCCGTGATTCTGATTCTCGCTGTCGAAATGATCGTCAACGGCATGCTGGGGAAGGTGTAATGGCCGCCCATAACGGTATGGATGACCGGCGTCTCGAAACCATCATCGGCCGGCTTTTGCAAGTTGGCGTGCTGCTGGCTGCTGCCGTGGTCACGATCGGCGCCGCGGCATATCTCGTCCAGCACCACGCCGACCGCGTGGATTATCGCCACTTTGTCCCCGGCGGGCCCGGACTTCGCACGTTCTCCGGCATCGTGCGCTCGGCCGCTCACTTTGAAAGCCTGGGAATCATCCAATTCGGGCTGCTGATTCTCATCGCCACGCCGGTGGCGCGCGTGGGCTTGGCGATTGCAGGGTTTGCTCTGGAGCGCGACCGGCTCTACACCGTCGTCAGCGTCATCGTGCTGCTGATTCTGCTGGCCAGCCTGATGCACGCAACGTGAGATGCGGCGGGAAGTGAAGTGAAGTTTTTTGGGAGACCCTACACCACCGCCCCCGGCGAGTTCCGCGCTTCGGCTTCCATCTTGTGGCCGGCTTCGGCCGCGGCCTTTGCCAGCACCCGGTGATGAATGGTGAACAACGCCAGTTCCAGCCGGTCGCCCACGCCGGTCTTGTCGTAAATCGACCGCAAATAATTCTTGATCACCTGTTCGGTGGTCTTGAGCCGTTGCGCAATCTCGCGGTTCTTGCAGCCCTGCACAATGAGGGCCACAATCCGCATTTCCTTGGGGGTCAGGCGGTCGCGTACGCGCGTTCCCACCAAATCCTCTTCGGGCGACTCCGGCTGCGCGGTTTGGGTGGGCAGCCAGGTCTCGCCGCCGGCAACGCGCCGCACGCACTCCACCAGCGCCGTCCCCGTCACGTTGCGAAACACCACGCCGCGAAATCCCTGCTGCACGTAGCTGGCCGCGTTTTCGTTGTTTTCCACCACCACAATGCCGCGGCTTGCCGTGGTTTCAAGCAGCATGGAGAGCCGCGCGAAATCCGGCTGCAGCGAGGCCGCAAACACCACAATGGACCCGGGAAATGTGGTGATGGCGTGGAACATGCGCTCCAGGTCGGTACATTGCGCAATAATGCGCATGTCCTCATCCATGGCCAGAACCTTGGCGGTCCCGGCGCGGAAGATCGCCTGCGAATCGGCCAGGATGATTTTGTTCATGGTATTAGCCCTGACTGCCTTGCCCCTCTCGGGAAAAACCCAGCAATTCAAACCCGGCAACTCAAAAAATCCGGCATCCATTCAACTTCGGCGTGAGCTGTCTTTGCCCTATCATTCCTATCGGCCAAAAGACAACGGCTCTTGGCAGTGTCCATTCTTCGCACATTGCCTGCCGAAACCGCTTACTCGGCACCCCTCGGCATCATCGCGGACGCGTGGCTCCCGGGGCACATCTATGACCGAGCTTACAGCTTGTTGGCTTTCAGAGCCATCAAATCCTTGTATCGGGGCCGCAGATGCCATTAACTAAAAAGGAACTCCGAGGCTCTAAACTCTACCTATGGCGAGGCCGATCCTGCTGGCAGTTGACGACGACGTAAGCGTCCTTGAGGCCGTGGTCCAGGACCTGCGGCGGCAGTATGGCGAAACCTACCGGGTGATGCGCGCTGCCGGCGGGCAGGCCGCACTGGACACGCTGGCCCAGTTGAAGTCGCGGGACGAACCCGTAGCACTGATCATCAGCGACCAGCGCATGCCGGGCATCACCGGCGTGGAACTGCTGGAGCGGGCGCGCGGCATCTATCCTGACGCACGCCGCGTTCTGCTCACCGCCTACGCCGACACCGAGGCCGCTATTCGCGCCATCAATACCGCGCGCATCCACTATTACCTCAACAAGCCCTGGGATCCGCCGGAAGAAAAGCTCTATCCCGTCCTCAACGATCTCCTTGAAGATTGGCAGGCCGGTTACCGCCCGGTCTTCGAGGGCCTGCGCATCATCGGCCATCGCTGGTCGCTCAACGACTTCCGCGTGCGCAACTTTCTCTCGCGCAATCACGTGCCCTATCGCTGGCTCGACGTTGCTGCCAGCCCTGAAGCCGCAAAACTCCTCGAAGACCGCCAGCTCGACCCTGCCAAGCTCCCCGTGTTGCTCTTTGCCGACAACACGGTGCTCGTGGACCCGGATCTGGAAGTGCTCGCCAGCCGCGTCGGCCTCAGCGTTCAAGCCACCCAGGATTTTTACGACCTGATCGTGATCGGCGCCGGTCCGGCGGGCCTGGCCGCTGGGGTCTACGGCGCCAGCGAAGGGCTGCGCACCCTCGTCATCGAGCCTCTGGCGCCCGGCGGACAGGCCGGCTCCAGTTCGCGCATTGAAAACTATCTCGGCTTCCCCTCCGGCATCACCGGCGCCGACCTCGGACGCCGCGCTCATGCCCAGGCCTCGCGCTTCGGCGCGGAGTTCGTCACCCAGCGCGCCACCGGCATGCGCATCGCCGGCCAGTACCGCTTTGTCCAGCTCGCCGACGGCCGCGAAGTCTCCAGCCACTGTGTGCTGCTGGCGCCCGGCGTCCAGTACCGCAAGCTCGATATCCCCGGCGCCGATCGCCTCGCCGGCTGCGGCATCTACTACGGCGCGGCCCTGGTGGAGGCCCGCGCCTGCCAGGGCGAAGGAGTCTACATCGTCGGCGGCGCCAACTCCGCCGGCCAGGCCGCCCTGCACTTTGCCAAATATGCCGCCAAAGTAACCATGCTGGTACGCGGCGAGGGGCTTTCGGCCACCATGTCGAAATATTTGATCGATGAGATTTCTCGCACATCCAATATTGTGATAGAGGCGCGAACCCAGGTGCTGGAGGCCATCGGCGATGAGCGCCTGGAATCGTTGCGATTGCGCGGCCCGGCTGGAGATTTTCAAGTGCCGGCAACCTCGCTGTTTGTCTTCATCGGCGCAGTGCCCGTCACGGCCTGGCTTCCTCCGTGCATTCTGCGCGACGAAAAAGGATTTGTGCTGTCCGGTTCGGACTTGCGCAAGGATGGGAAGTTGCCGGAGATTTGGCACGAAACCCGCGAGCCCCTCCTGCTTGAGACCAGTGTTCTCGGCGTCTTTGTGGCCGGCGATGTGCGCCACGGCTCGGTAAAGCGCGTGGCCTCCGCGGTGGGAGAAGGTTCCATCGCGGTGCAGTTCGTTCACCAGTATTTGGCGGGGTTCTAAAACTGGACCCGCGGGTAGTTTTGTATCAGGGCGCGAGTTCACTCGCGCCGAAAGAGCAAGAGAGAATCACGGGGCTTTAGCCCCTGAGGGGCCGAAGGAAGACTTGAAACGAAGCTGGTTCGTGTGCAACGAGGCCGGCCCCGGAGGGGCCGAACGAGAATAGCCCAGGGTGAAGCGGAGCGGAACCCTGGGTCAGAAGAATGGAAGATGCATCGCAGCCCCGTAGGGGCGGCGCGAACGTTGATACGCAAGATGAGCGAAAGTCCACAACCCATCCAGATCGAATCGATCCACTTGCGCGACGTCGCGGAGGCTCTGCCGCGCACCCGCCTCTTCGCCGAAACTCCCTTCAACGAGATCGGCGGCATCGACCTCGTAGACCGCGTCACCGCCAAGACCGGCGCCGTTCTGGTCGAAACCGGCGAGCCGTGGAAGTTCTACTGGCTCCTCCTCGAAGGCGAAGTCTGCGTCAAGCGCCCCGAGGCGGATGGAACCTGGACCCTGGTGAGCATCGTGCACGGCGGCGAAGGATTCGGGGAAACGCCCCTCCTCACCGGAAGAGCGACGTCATGGTTCCGCGTCTTCGCCGCGCAGGATTCCGTGCTCCTTCGCTTCAGCGAACAGGATTTTTGGTCCCTGCTTGCCTGCTGCCCCGCGGTGCGCAAAATCGTCCTCGACGACAGCGCACAACGCGTGCAGACCTACCAGGTCGAGGCCCTGCATCGCGAAAAGCTCGTCTCCCTGGGCACGCTCGCCGCCGGTCTCATGCACGAGCTCAACAATCCCGGCTCGGCCGCCAAGCGCGCCGCCTCGCAGCTCCGCGAAAACCTGCTGCGCCTGCAGGAGATGAGTCTGCGTGGCAGCGCGAAACCCAAGACCCCGGATCAGATCGAGTGCATGAAGGGCCTTCTCGAACACGCCCTCCACGGCTGCAACCAGCAAGCTATGAGCAGCCTCGATCAGGCCGATGCGGAAGAGGCCATGAGCGAGTGGCTGGCTCAGTCAGGCGTGGAAAACGCCTACACCATCGGCCCCGTGCTAATTTCCATGGGCTTCGATCGCCAGGAGATTGCCTGCGCCCGGGAGCATTTCGATGCCTCTGCGTTCTCCGACGCGCTCAATTGGTTCGGCGCGCTGGTTTCCAGCGTCTCGCTGGTCTGCGCCATTGAGGAAAGCATTGCCCGCATCACCGAGCTGGTGACAGCGGTGAAGAAATTTGCCTACGACGAGCGCACCCCGGGCAAGGAACTCGACGTTCACGACAGCCTGCAGAGCACCCTCACCATCCTCGGCCACAAGCTGCGCCTTAAACAAATCCAAATCGAAAAGCGCTTCGCGGCCTCGCCCAGTACCATCCGCACCCGCGGCTACGCCCTTAGCCAGGTGTGGACCAATCTCATCGACAATGCCGCGGATGCTTCGCCGGAGGGCGCGAAGGTCGAAATCTCCACGTGGTCCGAGCCCGGCCAGCTTGTGGTGTGCATCGGCGATCACGGCTCGGGCATTGCACCTGACGTCCTTCCTCACATTTTTGAACCGTTTTTCACCACCAAGCCCGTGGGATCGGGCACCGGACTCGGCCTCGAGATTGTGCACCGCATCATCACGCAGAAATTCGGCGGAACGATTGCAGTAGAATCCGAGCCCGGCAACACGCGTTTCATCGTGCGCCTGCCGATGAACGCGCCGGAAGCCGAGCCCGCATCGAAGGGCTGAAACCTGACACCTAGCGAACCGTCAGGTTCGCTTTCAGCGGCGTATTTGCCGACGAATCTCCCACCATCACCTGAAATTCGCCCGGCGCCACGGTCCATGCATGAGCCTTTTCCGACCAGTAAGAAAAGGCCCGCGTGTCCAGCTTCACTTCCACCGTCTTCGATTCGCCCGGATTCAGCATCACTTTGCTGAATGCCTTCAACTGCAGGGGCGGCTCGTTGCCTTCTGCAATCGGCGGGAAGCCCAGATAGACCTGCGCCACCTCCGCACCGGCGCGCTTGCCGCTGTTCGTCACCTTGAAACTGACCGTCGCGTTGGCACTGCCCGGCTGCCGGCTCACCTTCAGCCCGTCAAATTTAAACTCCGTATACGAAAGCCCGAAGCCAAACGGAAACAGCGGCGTGATTTTGTGCGCGGTGTAGGCGCGGTAGCCCACCTCGAGGCCCTCGCTGTAATGCGCCACGCCATTCACGCCCGGATACTGCTCGGGATTCGCGGCCAGCGTATCCTCCACGCTGTGCGGGAAGCTGAGCGGCAGCTTGCCGCTCGGATTCACCTTGCCCGTCAGAACATCGGCCACGGCGTGTCCATCTTCCTCGCCCGGATACCACGCCTCCAGCACCGCGGGCACGCTGTCAATCCACGGCATCAGCACCGCCGATCCGCTCTTCACCACGACCACGGTCTTCGCATTCACCGCTGCGATCGCCTTGATTAGTTCGTTCTGCGCCTTGGGTAGCTCCAGGCTCTGATCGCGTCCCTCGGCATCCTGGTCGCCCACCATCACAATCGCCAATTGCGCGTGCTTGGCCGCATCCGCGGCGGCATTGATGTCGCTGCCGTCCATCACGGTCACATGGATCTGCAAGCTCAGCTCCGCGCTCAGCCCGTCATAGGGCGTAATGGTGTAGAGCGGGATCACGTGCGAGCTGCCCCCGCCGCCGGTACTCGGCCGCACCGCGTACGGCCCCACCACCAGAACTGTCTTGAGCGACGTCGCATCCAGCGGCAGCAATCCACCGTCGTTCTTCAGCAGCACCATGCCCTGCGCCGCAATCTGCCGCGAGACTGCCCCGTGTGCGAGCACCGGAATCGGAACCGGCTTCGGCTGCGGCCCAAAGTCGCCGTATTCGATCATCTTCGCGAACCGCCGCACCAGCTTCTCATCGAGCAGCGATACCGGAACCTCGCCCGCATCCACCACCTTGCGCAGCTCTTTATCGAAATAGATCCCCGTCGGCATCTCCAGATCCAGCCCGTTCAACGCACTGGGCACGGTCGAGTGTGCCGCGCCCCAGTCGGAGAGCACGAATCCGTCGAATCCCCACTCACCCTTCAAGACCCCGTTCAGCAGCGGCGCATTCTCGCAATTGAACGCCCCATTCACCTTCGGGTACGCGCACATCAGCGACGCCGAATGCGCCTCCTTGATCGATGCCTCGAAGGCCGGCATATAGATTTCGCGCAGCGTCCGCTCGCCGATCTCCTCGTTGACGCTATGCCGGTCCGTCTCCTGGTTGTTGGCGAGGTAGTGCTTCACGTTCGCCATGATGCTGGTGCTTTGTATGCCCTCAATCGTGGCCACGGCAATGCGCCCATCGAGAAAAGGATCTTCGCCGAAGCTCTCAAACACGCGTCCACCCTGCGGCACGCGCGCGATGTTGATGTCGGGCGACTCGAACAACAGGCTGCCCAGTGAACGCGTCTCTTCGGCCTCGATTTTTCCATACGTCCGCGCCAGTTCCGGATCCCATGTTGCTGCGAGCGCAATGGGCGCGGGCATGGCGGTGGCCGGCGGCTGCGGGCTCGCGCCGCCCGGCCCCACGCCTGCCGGGCCGTTCGTCATCCAGAAATCGGGAATGCCCAGCCGCGGCACGCCCGGCACCATCCTGTACCGCGTGGCATCGTGCACGCCGTGCAATTCGCTGATTTTTTCGTCCAGCGTCATTTTGGCCACGATCTGCCGCGCCCGCGCCACGGCTTGCGCATGGCTCACATGTGCCTGCTGCGCCGGGGCGGCCGCCGAAAACCCGGCCGCAATGATCGCCGCAACTGCTATACCTGTCCATCCATGGAAGGGAAATCGTAGAGAAGAGATTGCAGGAACGAATTTTTTCACGGTGTTCTCGATTCGGAAGCTCAATCCAGCGGAATTCTACCATTCGCGCTTCCTCGCTCTCGGGCCGCTTGAAGAAGAACCTTCCCGTGCCCCATCCTTTCCGCGTTTTTTGCGGAAAGGGTGGGAAATGCGCCCTTCTACTCCCTATTGGCCACTCCCTACTCCCTATCGGCTTGCTCCCTTGCTCCCGCCTTCTTGTTCCCTTGGTCCCTTGTTCCCTTGGTCCCTGTCTTCGTGGTAGGACCACTTGACCCCCGGCAGCGTATGATGATTTCCGCAAGCAATTCAATTTCTCAAGAGGCACTTCCGTGATGCGAATCAGAATTTCTCACAACCGCGCGGCATTCTTTTGCGCGCTGGCCCTGGCCTTCCTGTCCTCGGGCGCGCTCCACGCGGCCAAAACCTGCAACCCCCGCAACTTCGGCGCCAAAGGCGACGGAACCACCAAGGACACCGCTGCCATTCAGGGCGCCATCGACGCCTGCGCGGCCAAGGGCGGCGGCACCGTTCGCCTCACCGCGGGCACCTATCTGAGCGCGCCCATCGTGCTCAAGAGCAACATCACCCTGCAGCTCGACAAAGGCGCCACACTATTGGGCTCGCCCGATCACGACGACTATCCGGCGAAAATCGAGTTCCGCCTGCCCGCGACGCAGGGACTGGTGAGCGCCACCAATGCTGAGAACGTGGCCATCACCGGCGAAGGCACCATCGACGGCCAGGGCGAAAGCTGGTGGAAAATGATGCGTGGCCTGCACGATGCCGGCGTCATGGGCAATCCCCATCCCCGCCCGCGCCTCATTGTTTTCGACCACTGCAAACATGTGCGCGTCGAGGGCGTCACCATTCAGAACTCGCCCTTCTGGCAGCTCGTTCCCTATTACTGCGACGACGTGCTCATCCGCAACGTGCGCATTCTGGCGCCGACCCCCTCGCCAAACACCGACGCCGTCGATCCTTTCTCCTCGTCCAACGTGCGCATCGATCATCTTTATGCCGATACCGGCGACGACGATATCGCCATCAAGTCAGGCGCCATCAATTCCCCGGGCGGCGATGACCCGGCCCGCGACATCACCATCACCGACTGCACCTTCAAGCACGGCCACGGCCTCTCCATCGGCAGCGAAATCGCCGGCGGCGCGCACAACATCGTCGCCGAGCGCATTCATTTTGAAGGCACGGACAACGGCATTCGCGTCAAGGCCAATCGCGACCGCGGCAACGATGTCAGCGATCTGGTCTTCCGCGACATCGATATGAAAGACGTGAAGAATCCGATCGTGATCAGCGAATACTACCCGCGCATTCTGCCTCCCGCGGGAGACGTGGCGCCGCAGCCCGTCACGCACCTCACGCCCCACTTCCACAACATCGTTTTCCAAAACGTCACCGCAACGGGCGGCGAAATGGCCGGAGCCATCGTAGGCCTGCCGGAAGCGCCGGTCAGCGATATCGTGCTGCAGAATGTCACTCTCAGCGGTAAGACCGGCCTCTCCATCGGCTACGCCAATGTGACCGGCCAAAACGTGAAGGTTACGGCCGCGCAAGGCGACGCCATCCTCAAGATGGCCGGCGCCAACGTGACAATTCAGTAAACGCGCGATTCAATAAGAAGGGCTGCTCCCCCAGGAGCAGCCCTCGTTTTCTTGGTCCCTTGGTCCCTCGTTCCCTTGGTCCCTGTTTTATTGATTGACTCCGCTGGCCAGGAATCCGCCGTCCACTGCCAGAATCTGCCCGGTGACGAAGGAGGCGTTATCGGAGGCCAGATAAACCACCGCTCCAACCAGTTCCTCGGTTTCCCCGAATCGGCCCATGGGCGTGCGCATCAACAACTCCTGGCCGCGCGCCGTGCCGTCGAGCAGCGCGGCGTTCAGATCGGTGCGGAAGACGCCCGGCGCGACAGCATTCACCGTGACGCCATTCGCCGACCACTCCACGGCCAGCGAGCGCGTGAGCGAAGCCACGCCCGCCTTGCTGGCGGCGTAGGCTGCCACTTCTTTCAGCGCGACGAAGCTGTTGAGGGACGCGATATTGATAATGCGCCCGTAGCCACGCTCCAGCATCGACCGGCCGAAGACCTGGCAGGCGCGCAAGGTGCCCGTCAAATTGGTGTCCAGGATCTGGTTCCACTCGGACTCGGGCATGTCCAATGTCGGGCGGCGCTTGATCATGCCCGCGCAGTTGACGAGGATGTCCACTTTGCCGAAGCGCGCAAGCACGGCGTCGCGCAACTTTTCCAGCGGCGGGCGATCTGAAACGTCTGACGTGATGCGCAGCGTTTGCCGTCCCCGCGCCTCGATCTCGTTGGCTGTGTCGTCTACCTGCTCCTGGCGGCGCGCCGTGGCAACCACGTCAGCGCCCACATCAGCCAGGCCGAGACTGATGGCCCGGCCAATCCCCGATGTCCCTCCGACGACGACGGCAACCCTGCCGTCCAATTTGAACAGTTCAGCTTTCATAGGTGCTCCTAGGGAAAGTGTAGCGCCGGTCTCCAGACCGGGGTCCCCGGCAAGCCCGCCCCTGGCTTGCTGGGGTGGGAGACCGGCTGTCGTGCGGGCGTCCATGCCCGCACTCGTTCGTGCATCATTACGAAATCACACGGTCAGGGCACTACGAGCTAGCAGCTAGAAGCTAGGAGCTAAAAGCTGTTTCTCAGATTCCGCGGCCCAGAAACACCGGCGCAATGTGCCGATCATACAAGTTCTCCGTCACATTTTTCGCGATCACGGCTTCGTTGGCCTCGAGCAGATTCAGGTAGCGGGGTCCCATCTTCGCGGCCACTTTGAATCCCACGTGCAGCAGTTGCCGCACGCTGGGGTTGTAGGCCGGATCGCTCTCCACGTGCCGCAGTGCCGAAGTGTACTGCTCCGACGTCCACCCGCGCACCGCATCGGCCGAGGGCAACTTGGCCGCATCGATGTCGATCACCGTCGCATAGGGCGCGCACAGTTCCTCGCGATGCGCCAGCGCTTCGGCATACACTTCCTTGGCCAGCGCCAGGCCTTCGCCGCCCGCTTCGGCCAACCCGATCAGCTCCTCCAGCCACGTGGTCCCCGCGGTCTTCAGGTGTACGCCCACGTTGAAGCGCTTCATGGTCGCGTGGATGGCTGGATAAATGGAGAATTTGTCGCTGCCCGAGTGCACGCTCAGCTTCAAATTGCCGGGCAGCCCGTATTGCTTCACCGCGTACGCAATGGCTGCCACGTCCAGCGCCATCTCGCGTTCGAACTGTGCCACGTCGCCCACGTAATCCACGCCCTTGTTGAAGCGCCCGCTGAACTTGGGCGCAATGGTCTGCACCGGAATGCCTTCGTCGGCAATCGCCGCCAGAATGATCAGCAGTTCCACGGGGCTCTGCGCGCGGTCGGTCTCATCCATTGAAACTTCGGGAATAAAGTTGCCCGCGCCCTTCGCGTTCAGCACGATGCGGTAGACTTCGCCGGCCTTCTTCACCGCCGCCAGAAACTTCTGCGCCGTTTGATGCAGCAGCTCCGAGGTAATTTCAAAGGCCTGGTCGGCTCCGGCCAGCTCGATGCTCCCCTCGAGCTCCGGATGCCGCTTCACGAAGCTCTCGATATCCGATGCCAATGCGGGCTGCCCGATAAAGTCGGCCACGTCGAAGGTAAAAAAGTCGCACGGCGCAAGAAAACGCTCCACCGTCGCTGCCGTAATGTGGTCGGCGTCGCAGTAATACGGCAGCTTCCATCCCAGCGCCTTCACCGCCGCATCGGCCGCTGCCCGCACGCTCAGGGGCTCGGAGCCGATGATGTTGTGTTCGCGGTTCGACTTGTTCCAGACCGGAACTACCTCGACGCCCTGCTCGAGAGCCTTCACGCATGCCTGCAATTGCGCCTTGGCCTGGTGCGCAAACCGGTCGCCCACGCCCACTGAATATTTGTTCAGCTTCAAACCTTGATCTCCCATAACCGTCCTGCCTTGCTGTTCGTTGCTGCGCAGAGCACGCCGCAGTTTCTCACTGGTCTCTGACCGTTTGATCCTTGCATCATCCTGGGGTGCCCCGGGTCTCGATTTTGAGACCCGGGAAACTCAGCCTGCGTGTGCTCCAGCCGCGGCCGGAACTGCGCACTCAAACCGGCTGCGAACCGCCCACAATCCCAGTCCCGGATTGGCGACAAAGAAAATCTCTTCACCGTCGACCTGGTTCCAGCCGTGGCGCAACTTTTCCGGATCGTATTTCTTCGTCATCGCCTGCAACTCGCCGTATTCGAAAGCCACGCCCTCGATTTCTTCGCGGCTCAACTCGGCAGGGCACCACACAATCCTGAAGCGCCCTTCCGACGAACCGTGAATCAGGTGTGCCGCCGCGCTCAGGTCCGCGGCCAGATCGGGATGCTCGCTCACCGCTTTCAAAGTCGCCGGCGTCCCGCGATACCCGTACTTCCTGATCAGCGCATCGATGCCCTTGTCCTCGCCGAACTCATGCACGCCCGGAGCCAGAATGATCAGCTCCGCGCCATCCGCCAACGCCATGCGCGTGCGGTACACGGCCTTGTTGCCGATCCACGTGGAGTGGAACTCCTTGGGATCGAGATACACCACCGCTTTCTTGATCGGCTTGTCGAGCATCTCGAAGTTCACCTTCAGGCTCAGCTCCGAGGCCTTCAGGAAGCACTCAAGATCGTCGCCGATGTAGAGGCCGCGCACCGCCAGGCCGCCGTCCTTGCCGCGTCCCACTACGGTTTGCACGTACACAATCGGCAGATGCCGCAAAAACTCCTGGCATGCGCGGTTGAGCACGTTGCGCACCGGGTTCTCGGCGCGGCCCATGATCCGCTCCATCCCGTACACGGCGCCCAGGTAGTGGCTGCGATTGATGCCCTCGCGTCCGCCCGTGCCGATCAGAATATTTTTGGAGTGGTTGGCCATGCCGATCACTTCGTGCGGCACCACCTGGCCGATGGAGAGGATCAAATCAAAGCCGCCCTGCGAGATGAGCTTGTTGACCTGTGCAGGCCACGTGTAGTCGAGCTTGCCTTCCGATTGCTCGCGGATAAACGATGCCGGCAGCTCGCCCAGGGTCTCGATATCGGTGCGCCAATTATGGACTTTAAACAGTTCCTGCGGCACGTTGCCGAACATGTGCGCAATCTGGTCGGGCCGCATGGGTGTGTGCGTGCCGATGGCCGGCAGCACTGCCTTCAGCTTGTCTCCGTAGTGCTCCCACGTATACCGCGTCAGGTCGCCGGCCCGCGAGTGCTCGCGGCTTTGGTCGGGCGGCACAGCCAGCACATTCTTGCGCGCGCCCAGCTTGGCCAGACTCTCCACCAGCAACTCCTTCAGTTGCGCGGCGGAAAGATCGGTTTCCGTGCTTCCCACGGAACAATAGAGACTCATACGGCAAACTCCAGTTTTTCTCTTCGAAGCTGGGTGGGAACTGACCCCTGACCCCTGACCCCTGAAACCTGTCTTACAGCCGGTACGCCTTCTTCACCAGATCGTACGTTAACTGGTGCGCCAACTCGAACGCTTCATCCTCGTTCAGACGATGCTCGGCCACCAGCCTGCCCAGAAACGCGCAATCGACCCTCCGCGCCACATCGTGCCGCGCCGGGATGGAGAGAAACGCCCGCGTGTCGTCGTTGAATCCGACCGTGTTGTAGAAACCTGCGGTTTCCGTGGCTTGCTGGCGGAAACGCATCATGCCCTCAGGACTGTCATGAAACCACCACGGGGGTCCGAGGCGCAAGCACGGATAATGACCGGCCAACGGCGCCAGTTCACGGCTGATCGTCGACTCATCCAGCATGAACAAAATGATGGTCAGGTTCTTGTCGTTGCCAAAGCGGTCCAGCAATGGCCGCAGGGCGTGGACGTAATCGGTCGGCCCGGGAATGTCAGCGCCCATGTCGCGCCCGTAATGCTCGTACACAAACTTGTTGTGGTTGCGCACACTGCCAGGATGAATCTGCATCACCAGGCCGTCTTCCACACTCATGCGCGCCATCTCGGTCAGCATCTGCGCGCGGAACAGTTCCTGCTCGGCCGCGTCCGCCTTGCCCGCGATCACTTTGCCGAACAGCGCCGCCGCGTCTGTTTGGGAAAGATCCGCCGTCTGCGCCGTGGGGTGCCCGTGGTCGGTCGAGGTGCAACCCAGCGTCTTGAATCGCGCCCGCGCCTTCATCAGCGCATTCAGGTAGCCCTTCCACGTCGCAGTATCTTCGCCGTTTTGCTCGCCGAGTTGAGCGACAAGTCCGGCAAAGCCCTTGAACTCCGGATCCACCACGGGATCCGGCCGGAATGCCGGAACGATGCGCGCCTTCCAGCCCGAATCGCGGATCGCCTGGTGCGCCTCCAGCGGATCGAGCGGCGACTCCGTCGTCGACAGCACCTCGATGTTGAACTTTTCGTAAAGCGCCCGCGGCAAAAACTCCGGCGTCTTCAGTTTTTCCGCGATGGTGTCAAAGTAGAGATCGGCCGTCTTCTCGCTCAGCCGCTCCTCGATTCCAAACAATTTCTGAAACGCGTAATCCAGCCAGATCCGCGTCGGTGTGCCGGGAAACAGATAGTAGTGGCTGGCAAAAATGCGCCACACGCGGCGCGGATCCTTCACGACCGGCTGCCCGATCTCCAGGTCGTCCATTGAAACGCCCTGGCTGTACAGCATGCGGAACACGTAGTGGTCCGGCTGCACAAAAAGCGTTGCCGGATCGGGAAACGGCTCGTTCGTGGCAAACCATGCCGCCTGCGTATGCCCGTGGGGGCTCACAATAGGCAGGTTGCGGATGTGCGCATACAGCGAACGGGCTACTTTGAGGGCGCTTGATTCGGAAGGAAACAGACGATCTTCGTGAAGTAACATGGCATTCATTCTACCTTGTGACTGGCGTTCTCCAGCCGCTTGGCGGCCCTTGAGGTCAGACCACAAGTATACACTCCCGGCGCCGCGCCGCCATGGCCGCCACTCCGCGGAACGCCGCAAGTTTATCCAACCAAACCCTCTTTTCAGTGATAATCTCGCTGTGATCTCAATTTTCAGATTTGCAAGAAGGTGTGTACACGTATGCCGCGGGTGAAAGAAGAAGAACACACGACGCATCGCACCATGCAAGTGGTGAACCATATCCGCTCTCTCATCGAAAACGGAACTCTGCAGCCGGGCGACAAAATTCCGCCGGAACGCGAGTTGGCGCGCTCCCTCAAAATCAGCCGCGCCAGCCTGCGCACCGGCATCGGTTACCTCGCCGCCATGGGCGTCATGAAAATCCGCCATGGGGTGGGCACCTTCGTGGCCGACGGCCCGCCGGAGTTTGGCAAGGCCTCTCTGAGCCTGATGAGCGCCCTGCACGGCTTCCAGACCTGGCAGATGTTCGAGGCGCGCATCATTCTCGAGAGCCATCTCGCCGCCCTGGCCGCCGAACGCGGCAAGGAGGAGCACCACGCCGCGCTGGCCGAAGAGGTCGCCGAGATGTTCGCCACCATCGAAAACCCGAGCGACTATCTGATTCACGACCTCACGTTTCACCGCATTATTTCGCAGGCTTCCAGCAATCCCATTCTCGCCGCCATTATTGAAACCATCACCTCGGCCCTCTACGACAGCCGCCGCAAGACCGTGGAACATTCCATCGACCTCCGCGAGTCCGCCGAGATGCACCGCGAGCTCTACCGCGCCATTCGCGCCCGCAAGCCGCTGGAGGCGCACAACCTGATGGAGCAGCACCTGCGCATGGCCCAGATCGCGCAGGGCATGGAGCGCCCCACGGGCCGCAAAGAGTCGCCGGGCGCGCCCAGAAGAAAGCCGGGACGCGCCGTGCACGCCGCTTAGAGCGGTTCCACAATTCATGTGCCCTTTCTGGCTATCGCACAAGGCGGGCTTTACTTCCACCCCACAGACGAAAACCTGTCTGTGGGGACCCTGGATCGGAAAAACCCAGTTCGCAGTTGCTGCTCCGAGGCGCAGCAATAGAGGAACCGCTGTCACCACGCTCTACCCCCGTGTGAAGCAGCGCCGCATCTTCGCGATTGCCGGCATTTCATGGTCAGACCTTTGCGCGAAAGCGTTTTCCGGCCGGAAAATGAATGCACTGGGAGCGCTTACGTGATCGTACTGTGAATACGCGAGATAACGCTTTTCCATCCCGGGCAATTCTTTCTTGACAAGAACCTGCACGCAGCGCGAGACTGGATACGCTTCTGACGTGGTCTGACCTCGATTGCGAAAATCCGATCAAGAGGTCGATCAAAGCGGACGTGAATTGATGCCAGGTTGTCACTCTGCGCCGGACAGAATGGTGCAGGAGGCGATGTGTGCATTCAAGTTGATATATGTGTTTGAAGCAAGCACAACCAAGCATTGTGAAAATAGGAGGCTTTGAATGAAACTGCCTGTGAAAAGACAGAACGGGGGCGTGTATACGCTCCAGGATCGAATTCGTGCAAATCGCGCAGAGGCTGCGAACATTCCGGAACACCGCATATCGATGGGCGCGGCGCTGACCGGCGTCTTCTCGTTTTTGCTTTTGAGCCTTTTGCTGTTTCCGGCGGGGCTGGCGGCGCAGGAATTTCGCGCCACCATCAGCGGCACCGTTGCCGACCCGACCGGAGCCGTGGTGCCCGGCGCAACCGTCCAGGTGCGCGAAACCAGCACCGGAACCATCAACCGCACCGTGAGCGATGCCGCCGGGCAATACGTGGTGCCGTTTCTTCTGCCTGGAAATTACACAATAACGGTGACGGCAAAAGGCTTTGAGTCATTCACGCGCACCGGCATTACGCTGCAGGCCCAGGACCATCCCATCATCGATCTCGCCCTCCAGGTGGGCTCCGCCAGCCTGACCGTCACCGTAAACAGCGCCGCCCCGCTTCTCGATACCGCCAACGCCTCGGTCAACACGGTCATTTCCACCGGATCGGTCGCCGACCTGCCGCTGAACGGCCGCGCCCCGAGCACATTTGCCGAACTCTCGGCGGGCGTCATCACCACCGCGGCGCCTGAGTTGGTGCATCCCTTCGACAACAACGCGGGCAACTCCTGGTCTATCGGAGGCACGCCAAACCAGGTCAGCGAGGTCCTGCTCGACGGCTCGCCGGACGAAACGCTGCTGGGCGCGCTGGCGTTCAGCCCATCGCAGGATTCTGTCCAGGAAGTCTCGGTGCAGCCCTTTGCAACCGATGCGTCGCTGGGGCATACCATAGGCGGCGTCGTCAACCAGATCACCAAGAGCGGCACCAACCGGTTGCATGGCACGATGTACGAGTTCGGGCAGATCTCGGGCATTGATGCCAACACCTTCACTGACAGCCCGTATTGGAACAGCGGCAAGGAGAAGCCCACGCCGGTAGCACACTTTAACCAGTATGGGTTGACGGCCGGCGGCCCGGTTTGGATTCCCAAGGTCTTCAACGGCCAGAACAAGTTGTTCTTCTTCTTTGCCTGGGAAGGACTGAAGGATTCGACGCCCACAAACACATTGCTCACGGTTCCCACCACGACCAGCGTAGGCGGCAGCCCGGGCACTGGCGGCGAGGTCAACGGGGACTTTTACCAGATTTTGGCTGCGGGCTGCCCCAATGGCTTCTCCAGCAACACTGCCTCGACGGGAGCCTACTGCAATATCGACAGCAGTCACACCGCGCCCTATCTCGACCCTTATCAGATCTTCGATCCCCGCACCGGTTCGGGTACGAGCACAATCACGCGAACCCCAATCTTTAACAACCAGATCGGCACTGCGAAGAACGGCCTCAATGCGGTGGGCCAGGCTTACGTCAAGCTGTTTCCGGCGCCGAACGCCACTGGCAATTCGTTTGGCGCAGACAATTACAACAGCCCTGCGCCCAGCCTCGACAATTACAACAACGAATTCGGACGCCTCGACTACAACGTCCGGGATAACGACCACCTGTTCCTCGATGTCCGCCACAACATCCGCGGCCAGATCAAGAACAACTACTTCGGCAACAACACCACCGGAACCACGTTGACTCGCGAAAACTGGGGCACCGAGCTCGACAACGTCTACACGCTCAATCCAACGACCGTGCTCGACGTGCGCCTCAACTGGATGCTGTTCTACGAAGCGCACGGAACGCCCGCGCAGATCTATTCTCCCTCCACCGTGGGCATAACGGCCCCGTCCACGACCAACGAAGTGGAATTGCCCTACGCCAGCTTCACCGGTGCCAGCAGTTGCAGCAACGGCGGCACCTTTGCATGCTTGGGCGACACCGGCTCCTCGCTGGATCCTTCGACCAGTTACCAGATCTTCGCCGACGTGACCAAGGTGATTGGCCGCCATACGCTGAAAGTAGGATTCGACGGCCGGCAATACCGGCTGAGCGTGACCACTTACGGCGATGCCTCCGGCGCGTTCACCTTCAATTCAAGCTACACAAACCCGAGTTCGGCAAGTTCGACTACAGAAATGGGATTGGATTTGGCGGCTCTGATGCTTGGCGTGCCCTCGTCGGGCGAGTATGACGTGAATGCCCGCGCCGATTACCACCAGGACTACGTTGGCAGCTTCATCCAGGATGACTGGCGCGTAAGCAATAAGCTGACTCTCAACCTAGGTGTGCGCTACGACATTAACACTCCGTTCGAGGAGCGCCTGGGCCGCACAGTGAATGGATTCAATCCGACGGCAGCCGTGACATATGCCAAAACAGTTAGCTGGACTCCGACTACCGAGACGGTCAATGGACAGGGCTTTACCGTTTCGAGCATTAATCTGAACGGCGGCCTCACTTTTCCGAACCAGAACAATGGCGCAGTGTTTGCCACCAACAGCGGTTTCTTTAGTCCGCGTGCAGGATTGTCTTACTCCCTGGACAACAAGACGGTGTTGCGCGGAGGGGTGGGCATCTTTGTGCAGCCGGAAACCATGTCGAGCGAAGCGGCCACAGGCGTTACCTCTTCGAACGCGCTCTCCAACCAGGAAGGCTACAGCGCCAGCACCTCTTACGTTACCTCGACCAACAGCGGCCTCACCATAACGGGATCGATGGCGACTCCCTTCCCGACCCTGGCGGCGGCGGTGGGCTCCTCGCAGGGCGCAAGCACGTTTCTGGGATCGCCGGCGGCCATCAATTTCCTGGCGCCTTCCCAGCACGATCCGTATTCGGAACGCTGGAATCTCGGCGTGCAGCGGCAGTTAACCAGTCACCTGATGGCCGAGGTGCTCTATGTAGGCAACCACGCTGTCCATCTCCCGGTAGGAACGCAGAACATCAACGCGATGGAAAAACAGTACCTGTCAACCACGCCGTACTTCAACTACAACCTGAACAAGGCCTACAGCACCAAGATCACCAACCCATTTCTCGCAGCACTTGGCACAACGAACACCACCGGGCTGAATACCTCGAGCACGGAGAGCTTCAGCAATTTCACCGTGCCCTTCCCGCAGTACGGCACCACGGCGATCACCGAGCAGAACGAGACCGAGGGGCAGTCCTACTTTCACAGCGGCATCATCCATGTGGAAGAACGGGCGAGCAAGGGACTCACGTTAACCGCGAACTATAGCTTTTCCAAGATGATCGAGGCCGACAGCTACCTGAACGACGTGGACACCAGCCTGACCCGGCGCATTTCGCCGTTCGATCATACGCATCACTTCACGGTGGGCGGAACGTACGAGCTGCCTTTCGGCCAGGGCAAAATGTTCTCCCTCGGCGGCAAGCGGCTGTGGGATGAGATTGCCGGCGGATACGTGATCAACGGAATCTACCAATTCCAGACGGGCGCGCCGATCTATCTCTCGGCCGACATCCCGCTGGCGCCGACAACTACCTCATTGCGGCAGATCAGCAACCAACCGCGCTTAGCGTCCCTGACGGTACCCGCGCTGAGCACCACTGCCTTCGTGACCACCACGGCCCCCAGTTCCTGCTCCGCGACCTGCGATGGCAGCGTGAACATCGGCGGACAGTACGTCGACCACTACCGGACGCTGCCTCAAACTCTCTCGTGGGTGCGGCAGGACGGCTACAACAACCTGGATGCGTCCATCCTGAAGGACTTCCACTTCACCGAAGGCTCCTACTTCCAGCTACGCTTTGAGACCTTCAACACCCTCAATCATCCGATCTTCGCGGCTCCGACCGTCTCGAGCGGATCTTCGAGCACGTTCGGTACCATCACCGCAGTCACAGCCAACAGCCTGCCGCGCCAGATTCAGATCGGCGGGCGCATCGTTTTCTAGCGTCAATCCACCTTTTCCAACCGGCGGCGCGAGGTCGAATTGCCTCGCGCCGTTCTGCGTTTGGCCTCGCGCAAGTGCTCCCGCAACGCACCGGCCGGCCGCATTTTTGCCGATGTTCCTTTTCGTGCACCCCGCGGCCTTCCTCAAAGAGATACGCGCCCCTAAGGTCTGACCAGACTTCCCCCTCGGGCCGGCAAACCGAAGGTCCGCGACCCGGCGTGGTCGTCCTGAACCCGTCGTGGCGCAAAACCGCCTCAACATGAATCATTTGCAGAGCGTGTCAGGCGGTGTGGCCCGGTGCCAGGCAGGTCGGCGTTGCACGATTTTCCCGAACTGCCCCAGCATTTCCCACGCTTAATTTTCAAAAAGGGCCTAAAGAATTTCGCTATTGACAGTTCTGAACCCGGTATATGAAACTAATCGAGCTTCGAAATGTGGTCAGACCACGTGTGCGAATTTTCAAGCCAGCCCGCCGAAGCTGCATTGCGAAGCAATAAGAAACACCTAATGGAGGCAGCACAATGAGGCAATTCGCCTTAAGCAAACTATTCCAGTCGAGGCAGGCGGCGAGCGGTTCCATGGCTCGCATGCTGAGTTTCGCCGCATGGAGTTGCGTGGCGTTGTTGGTCATCGCCATGATGACGCCCCTCGGCGCGAACGCACAGATGGCCGGCTACGGAGCTATTTCGGGCACGGTCACCGATACCACCGGCGCAGTGATTGGTGGCGCCACCGTCACCGCAACGTCGGTAGACCAGGGCGTCAACACTGTCCGTACTACCACCGGAGCCGGCGACTACACCATCACGCCGCTCACCCCCGGCGAATACACTTTGACAGTTACCGCCAAGGGCTTTGAGAGATTCGTTCAGGAACACATCACCGTTGACGCTCTGATCACGGTCGCAGTCAACGCCAGGCTGACAATCGGAGCCGCGACGCAGACCATCACCGTCACCACGGCGCCGCCTGTCCTGGAAACCACGGATGCCAGCCTGGGCGCGGTCATGGACAACCAGATGTACTCCAGCCTGCCCCTCTTGATGGGCGCAGGCGGCAACGCCGATCAGCGGCGCGCCACGGACTTTGCGGCATTGATGCCCGGCGTGGTTCCCGTCTGGGTTGGCAGCAATAACGCCACCGACGCCTCGTTGTCTGTCAACGGCGGCAATCCTAACGGCGGCACCTCCGAGATCTACATCGACGGCGTCAATCTGCCCGCGCCAGACGGCGTCGGCGACGTCCGCTTTTTGTGGACCGCCGTCGGCATGGACGGCATCGACCAGTTCCAGGTACAGACCTCCGGCTACTCCGCGCAATATGCCGGCCAGGGCGTGCAGAACTACTCCATCAGACAGGGAAGCAACGCTTGGCACGGCGGAATTTACGACTACATCCGCAACACCGTGGCCGACGCCTGGCCGTTTTTCAGCAAGATTCCTACGCAGCTTGCCCCGGGAGCCGCGTGCATCTTCGGGACCCCGGCCTCTTCCTCGTGCGCTCCAGGTGGCCTCAAGCCCGCTGAAATCATGAACGAAGTAGGCGCAAAGTTCGGCGGACCCATCATCAAGAACAAGCTGTTCATGTTCTACAACTACGGCCAATATCGCTTCCAGCACGGCCCGGCGAACAGGCCTCAGACCATTCCCACCACGGCCATGCTCAATGGCGACTTCTCGGCGTTTTCCACCAGCACTGGCTACCAAATCTGGGATCCCGGTTCGCAGACTGCCGGATGCCTCGGCACCTCAGCCAGCCCCTGCAGCCGTACCCAGTTCGTATCTACCGGTGGCATTCAACCGGCTGGAACTCTCAATGTAATTCCTGCCAACCGTCTTTCCGCCGCGGCAAAGTACATCAACACCTTCATGGCGCCCTATGAGGGGGCGACATTGCAGAGCGTTTATTCCAACAACGTCGTGGCCGGCTATTCTTACGGCTTGGCGAACTGGTACGACGGCGGCCGCATCGACTACGTCATGACCCAGAAGAACCAGTTGAGCCTGATCGTCGAGTTCGGTCGCCAGGCCAACACCGGCCCCAACGCGCCTCCGTCGACCACTTCGAACCAGCTGGCGCCGCCGTTCAACACGGTCCAGGCTTACACACCCAAGACCACGATCGACATCGTGAAGGACACCTACACCCTCAACGCGCACATGGTGAACATGGCCTCGCTGGCTTACGCCCGCTACAAGAGCCTTTCGACGACGCCCGACGACGGTCCGCAATTCGCCGCCAGTGCAATGGGCCTCTTAAACACGCCCTCCGGCCAGGCCAGCTTCTTCCCCGGCATCACTTACAGCGGTGGTCTCGACAATCCCCAGACCGAAGCCGGCTACGACGAAAACCAGAAGGTCAGCAACTCCTACAGCGCAGCCGACGACTTCCAATGGCAGTTCGGCAAGCACAACTTCACCTTCGGCGGCCAGGTGGTTTACGACCAGTTCTTCCTCATCAAGAACCTGACCAACTCCGGGCCGCTCGCCGCCACCTTCGCGAATACCTCAACCCAACAATGGTCTTCGGGCACCTCGTTGAACAGTACCAGCGGCAACGCCTTCGCCAGCTTTATGCTTGGCGCCGTAAACTCCAGCTCCGTCTCCGTCGCTCTGCCCGGCTACGGATCGATCTGGATTGACCCCTCCTTCTGGGCACAGGACGACTGGAAGATCACACCCAAGCTGACCGTCAACCTCGGCGTCCGCTGGGATATCTGGCCGGCTCTCGCAGTCACGCACAACATCCAGTCGTGGTTGAATACTGCCCAGACCAACTCCATCACCGGCAACCTCGGAACCTTGGCGTTTGCGGGCGGCGGTTCGGCGGATGGCTACCACACCGGCATGCACAATCCGTCACCGACCTCGTACAAGAACTTCGGTCCGCGTGTCGGCTTTGCCTACGCGTGGAACTCGAAGACGGTCATTCGCTCCAGCTACGGCCTCGCCTTTGCGCGCGGCGACTGGAACAGCGGCAGCCAAAGCGGTTCGGCTTCGACCGTCGGCTTTGCCCCGTCGGCGTCCGCGCCTGCGGGCACCATCAACCAGCCGTCGTACTACTGGGATGCTACGCAGTGCGCCGGTGGAACCGCCGACGGCGTCCCTTGCGGCTGGACGGGGTCCATCGCAGCGCCCGCGCCTCCGGCCGGCGGCCTCACTCTGGCCGAATTCGGCACCAGCGAAACCACGGCACTTACCAACGCCGGGGCGCAGAGTCCCTCGTTCTGGGATCCGCACTACGGCTCGAAGACTCCCGAGTATCTTAACTGGACCTTCGGCCTCGAGCGTCAGTTGACGAGCAACATGTCCATCTCCGTCAGCTACGTGGGCAGCGAGGGCCACTTCCTGTCCGTCTCCAAGGCCATCGGCAAGAGGAACAACGAACTTCCTGAGTCCTTTGCCGCGTTGGCCGGATACACGCTGAGTGGCAGTACGGCGATTCAATGCACGATTTACACGGCGGCCGGTTGTCCCTCACCCTTGCTTGGGGCGGCCTCGGGTACGGCGTCAGGCAACATGACCAACACCAACCTGGCTATCGGTCTCGGCTTCACGCCTGCCAACCCCTACGTCGGCAACACGTACTACTACAAGAACACGGTTGGCGCGTACATGACGAACTACCCGCAGTTCAGCGGCGTCAGCGATACCACCAGCTTCGTAGGCAACGAAAACTGGAACGCGCTGCAGATTTCTCTCCGCCAGCGCCCGTCGCATGGCCTGAACTTCATGGTCAACTACACCTACTCGAAGTCGATCGACGACCTGGGCACCTTCCGTGTGGGCGACAACGATCGTCTCGATCGTTCGCTCTCTACCGCGGACATACCCCAGAACCTGGTCGCTTCGGTGGTCTACCAACTGCCCATCGGCCGCGGCCACATGTGGGGCGACAACCCTGTTTATCGCTGGGTCGCCAGCGACTGGACCGCCTCTAACATCTTCAGCTATCACTCGGGGTTCCCGATCGTTATGACAGGAAGCGGTTGCAGCGGCAGTAGCATCCTCAACCAGTGCATGCCGAACATTGTGCCCGGGCAGGCTGGGCGCCAGGGTACATATGGCAAGAACGTAACCGCGGCTGTCGGATCACCGAACTACATTGGCAATGTCCAGTACTTCAACCCCAGCGCCTTCTACGTGACGGCCAACAACAACAGCACTTCATCCAGCTCAGGAAACTACGGAACCTGCGTGAACAGCACGTCGACGCAGGCGTGCTACACGGGTGGCCCCGGCCTCTACGCTCCAGGCAACGCGCCGCGCGTGGCGCCTCTCGGCATGTTTGGCATGGGCTACTATGACGACGATGTCGCCCTCAAGCGGACCTTCCCCATCTATCGCGAATGGAACGTCGCGATTGAATTGGATATGTCCAACTTGACCAACCACGTGGTCTGGGCGTCTCCGAACTCCTCCGTCAACAGCGGCTCGGGATTTGGAACCATCACCGCCCTTAACACGAGCAACGCGCCCCGCTCCGCGCAGGGCATGCTCCGCATCAACTTCTAAACCTCATTGCTTCACTTTTGAAAGATGCTGCCGGTCTTCCGGCAGCACCTTTTCTCTTTTTGCCGCAACCATTTAGAATCCGTATCGCGATTGGAGTCCTGCTTTCATGATCCTGAACAGAAAATCCGCAGATTCAATTTGGCTGGCAAGTGTGGCCGTTTCCTTCTTCCTCTTCGCATTCGCGATGCCAGGCGCTCATGCGCAGGCAGCGCCGCAAACCCCAGCTGCGGCGCCTGCTCCCGCTCCTCCCGATCCCGCCTTGCCCCACGGCCAGATCCAATATCTCTGGCCCAACGGCGCGCCCGGCGCAGTCGGCTCCGAAGAGCAGGACAAACCGCATCTCGAAATCTTCACGGGCTACGGTCCCGCCCCGCACACCGCCGTCATCGTCTGCCCCGGCGGCGGCTATCGCAATCTGGCATATGAGAAAGAGGGCACCCAGATTGCCGAATGGCTCAACCTTCGCGGCATCACCGCCTTCGTCCTCACCTACCGGCTCAGCCCGCGTTACCACTATCCTGAGCCCATCCTCGATGGCTACCGCTCGGTGCGCTGGGTGCGCAGCCATGCAGCCGAGTATCACGTCGCTCCCGATCGCATCGGCATGTGGGGATTCTCCGCAGGCGGTCACCTCGTCGGCATGGTCGGCACGCATTTCGACGACGGCAATCCCCAGGCCGCCGATCCCATCGAACGTGCGAGTGACCGCCCCGACTTCGTCATCAGCTCCTACGGCGGCCTCTCGCTGCGGACCGGCATCGCCAAGACCGGAGCCATGGAGAATCTCTTTGTCACCCCTCCCTCGCCCGCGTTGCTCAACGATCTCTCGCCCGATCTGAACGTCACGCCGCGCACGCCGCCCTTCTTCCTCTATGCCACCACCCCCGATCAAGGCGTTCCGGTGCTCAGCAGCGTGGTGTTTTACACCGCGCTCGTCAAAGCCGGAGTGCCCGCTGAAATGCACATCTTTCAAACCGGCCCGCACGGCACGGCGCTCGGCCAGTCCAATCCCGAGCTCGCCGAGTGGCCCACGCTCCTTGAAAACTGGCTGCGCATCTTCGGCTGGATTCCGTACCCCGCTGTTCCGGCGGCCGTGCATTAGCCTGGTAAGTCAGAAGCTCGCGCCACCACGAAATTGTCATCCTGAGCGACCGAACGCTGTTCCTTCACGCAGTGAAGGAATAGCAGGAGGGAGTCGAAGGATATGCGGTTGCCTTTTTACGACGCCAGGTAGCCGCATGGCTTAAGAATTTGTCCATCGGCCATTGCCCTGCGTATAGTGGGTTCGGCGCGAAATACAGTCCCGTCCCGTGCCCCATCCTTTTCGCGAGAAACGTGCACGCGTTTCTCGCAGAAAGGGTGGGAAACTCTGCGCCGCATTCGTCCGGAGTTCCCATGAAATCTCTCCGCCGTGTTGCCTGTCTCGCCGTTCTTGCCTTCACCGCTCAAAGCGCCATCGCCGCGCCTCCCGATCCGCTGCCGTGGTCCGAACGCGCCGCCAACGCCGCGCTCGCCCGCTGGCCCGACGGCCGCTTCGCACTTGCCCCCGCACCGTCGACCTGGAACTACGAGCTGGGTACGTTGCTCCAGGGCGTTCGCTCTGTCTGGCTCTCCAATGTCGATCCCCGCTACTTCAACTACATCAAGGCTTCGGTCGACGCCCTCGTCGCTCCCGACGGTTCCATCCCCACGCTCAAGCCCGAGGAGCATCAGCTCGACAACATCCTTCTCGGCCGCCAGCTTCTCTTCCTCTATGGCGTCACGCAAGACAAACGCTACCTCACCGCCGCCACGTTCCTCTGGAACCAGCTTGGCGCACAGCCCCGCAACGCCGAGGGCGGCTATTGGCACAAGCAGCGCTATCCCAACCAGATGTGGCTCGACGGTCTTTACATGGCCGAGCCTTTCCGCGCCGAATACGCCTCCATCTCCCACCACCCCGAGGAATTCGCCGACATCACGAAGCAGTTTGTGCTCATGGAGCAGCATGCGCGCGACGCGGAAACCGGCCTGCTCTACCACGGCTGGGACGCGTCGAAGCAGGAGCGCTGGGCCAACCAGCAAACCGGCGACTCGCAAGAATTCTGGGCGCGCGGCATCGGCTGGTACATGATGGCGCTCGTCGACACGCTCGACTTTTATCCCGAGAACGACCCTGGCCGCGCGCAATTGATCGCCATCCTCCGCCGCGAAGCCGCCGCCGCCCGGCGCTTTCAGGAGCGTAAGACCGGCCTCTGGTACACCATGATGAACCGGCCTGGCGAGAAGGGAAATTACTTTGAATCCTCCTCCGCCTGCATGTTCGTCTACGCGCTCGCCAAGGGCGTGCGTCGCGGCTACCTGCCGGATCTTGAGCCCGACGGTCTTCTCGCCGTCGCCCAACGCGGCTACAAAGGCATCCTCACGCACTTCGTGCAGACTCAGGGCGACGACGTTTCGCTCACCGGTACTGTCAAGGCCTCAGGCCTCGGCGGCCAGCCCTATCGCGACGGCAGTTACGCCTATTACATCGGCGAGAAAGTCGTCACCAACGATCCCAAGGGCGTGGGTGCATTTCTGCTCGCCAGCACGGAAATGGAGTATGAGTCCGGTCTCGCGCGCGGCGACACCGTGGTCGTCGATGGTTGGTTCAACTCCCAGCAGCGCCCCGACGCCTTCGGCCAGCAGGTCAACTTCCACTACAAATGGAACACCTGGGACAATCCGGGCTATTCGCTTTTCGGCCATCTCTTCCGCGAATTCGGCGCGCAGTTGAGCGAGCTCGACGCCGAGCCCACGCTCGCCAACCTCAAGGGCGCCGACGTTTACGTGATTGCCTCACCCGACAACCTCGACAAAAATCCCCATCCGCACTTTGCCAACGCTCAAGACGCTGCGCAACTCGCCGAGTGGGTCCGCACCGGCGGCGTGCTCGTCATCATGGAGAACGACACCTCCTTCGCCGACCTCGACCACTTCAACGTGATCGGCGACAAATTCGGCATCCACTTCAACAGTGTGCTGCGCAAGCACGTCATCGGCGCCAATTGGGAGCAGGGAAGAATTGACATTGACGG
>Ga0181533_1000646_pt1 | contig 46798 bp, 32 predicted proteins | sample PEATcosm2014_Bin_45_FD_119772 | JGI IMG/M metagenome (GOLD analysis project Ga0181533, IMG submission 119772) | Peatland microbial communities from MTU Mesocosm Facility, Houghton, MI, USA - PEATcosm2014_Bin11_60_metaG | ecosystem: Environmental > Terrestrial > Soil > Wetlands > Peat | place... | reverse complement strand
ATAGAGTAGGTCTTCACTACAGCCTGTTTTGCGCCTTTAGAGGATCGCCCTCGTCAGCAAGTCAAGCCGTTACGTCGCAAAAAAAAGTTCAACCGTCGGTCGAATCCGCCAAGTCGGGCTAAGCTCTTGAATACAAATCCTCCCTGGAGCAACGGATCCCGCCATGAGCGTCGGCGCCCGGTTCGTTTTATGCTGCCCGAATGAGGCAGAATGAGTTTCTTCAGTCGAAACATTGGATTTCACAGCCGACTGGCACGCGGCGTTGTAGGAACGATTCTGCTCATCGCGGGCATTATCATGGCCGACTTTGAACTCTGGATTTGCCTCGGGCTGGTCGTGCTGGGTTTGTTCGCCATATTTGAAGCGGTTCGCGGCTGGTGCCTGGCGCGCGCTTGCGGAATCAGAGCCAAACATTGAGTGACGCGGCGCGCGTGAAACGTGATGCGTCCCAGGGTTCACGTTTGACGTTTCACGTTTCACGCCTCATGTTTCACGGCTCCACATAAACCGGCATGCCGATCCACGCGAGTTTGAGCAAAAGCTCCGCGTTCCAATTCGCCAGCCGGAAGCAGCCGTGCGATTCCGTCCGCCCAACCAACTCCGGATTCGGCGTCCCATGAATGCCGTACCCGGGCTTGTCGAGTCCGATCCACACGATTCCGACCGGGTTGTTCGGGCCGGGCGGCAGGATGAGCTTTGTTTTAAATTGTTGTGCTTCCCCGGATTCGGGAAAGACGTCCGGGTCAAATGTATAGTTGGGGTTTGGTGCGATGACGTCCACGTGCAACTCGCCGACCGGACGTTTTTCAACGCGTTGGGCAATGCTGCACGGAAAGTGGCCGATCAGATTGGTTTCAGCGCCGAAGATTTCCAGAGTCTTGTCGGAGAGGCTGATTCTGACAAACGCCGCTTTGGCGGGAGGGTCGGCTTGACCGACAGCGGGGATTTGCAGAACCGTGCCGGGCGGAATGTTCGTCCAATTCACACCCGGATTCAGAGAGCGAACGAGACCGGGATGTGAGTGGCTCTGCTCCGCGACGAGCTCCAGGATCGTTTCATAGTCGAGCGCGGTCTGCTGTGACTTGCCCAACCATGTCTTGCTGAGCGGCTGCAGCCGCGCCAGATCATTGGAAGTCACCGTGTACGAACCGAAAGGTGGAACCGCCAGCGTCAGACGGAGTCTGGTTTCGGAATCCAACTCGCCGGTCGCGGGCAAATTCAGTTTTCGCTGAAACGCGCGGATGGCGGCGCGCGTTTGCGGGCCCATCCGGCCATCGAGCGAACCCGGGGACATTCGCTGCCGTTCCAGCGCAATTTGAGTTTCCAAAGGATTTTGTACCGGACGCGGGTAAGTGTCCGTGGACGTTACCGAAAGTCCAACGCCTGGTATAGCCACCGCCATCCGTGGGCGCAGCGGGCGGGCCTTGGAGCTCGGCTGCGGCTGTGGGAACGGAACAACTTCTCCGGGCCCGGTCTTGTGTGCGGACGGCCACCACAGCCACCCCGCGGCGGCCACAATCAGAATAAACAGCACCCAGCGAAATCGCCTCCGCCGGCTTTTGTGTGAAGCAGACAAACCGTATCTTTCGTGCCACGGCACAGACGGATTTAGCCATAACCCGCAACGTTTGTGAATTTACGATTTACGATTTGCGATTTAGGCGACAGTGAACAGTGAACAGAAACGGCCAACGTGTAGCATTTCAGTAGAAACCACGAAATACACGTATGTGGTCTGTCAACGGAAAGGCAGTGTGCTGTCAGACAGAGATTCGATCACTTTGCCGCGCGCCCAAACGTCGCGAACGGTGGCAGTTCAATTGCCTGCCGTTTCGCGTTTCGCGGTTTTCCTTTTGCAGCGAAACCGCTAAACCGGCACTGGCGCCGTTTGGAGCACCAGATCGCCGATGAGACGGGCGGCGGCGTCCGCCAAAATCAGATCGGTGTTGATCACCAGGTGATAGAGCAGCGGATCGTCAATATCCTTGTTGAAGTGCTTCCTGAAGTATCGTTGCCGGCCAAGGTCTTCGTGCCGGATGACGTTGGCGGCTTCGCTTCGATCGAGCCCCTGGAGATGTTGCCTGCGCTGAATGCGGTGTTCGAGTGAACCGACGAGGCGCACGTGTAACACGTGCGGCACGTCGGCGCAGATCACGTTTGCTCCTCGTCCCAGGATGATGACGTTGCCCAATTCCACGAGCCGCAAAATGGTTTCCGAGATTTGTTGAACCAGCGTCCAGGAGGGCGGACGCAAACCGAAAAGTTCATCGGTGATGTCGTCGATTTCGTGCACGCGATCTTCCGGCATGAAGCGGGCGAGGCGCGCCGGCAGTTGGTGGTCCGCCAGCACTCGTTCCACGAGGTTGCGGTCGAAGATCGTCCAGGGAGACGCCTCGGTCGGCGCCTGGCTTTGGAGATAGTTCGCGAGCTTTTCTGCAACCACATGCGCGCCGCAACCGGACTGCCGCGAGATCGTAACCGCGCGCTTCCGGGGGGCAGGTTCAAAGACCGGCTTCAGTCTGTCGGGTGGTTGCAGTTGACAATTGATGAAGCTTAAGCACTGTTCGACTCCCAAAGTTGCGCTCATGTTCGCCTCCGATCGAGATTGGCAGGCACCGCTGTCGCCCCGGCGAAGCCTGGGCGGTCGATGCCCTGCTCGTTCAACTTGTTCGTGAATTCAAATCCAGAGAAAAGATCCCGCCTGGGCACGGCTTCCCTCCGATTGCGGCTTTCGCGGCCGGGTACAGGCAGCCAACTGCAAAGCGTCCTCCCTTGAAACTCCTCAAGAAATCGAAGCGGTTTCATAACTGCCCGTTTCTAGGTTGCGGAACGACTTCTCAGGTTGGCTTGGTCCTATTCCAACCGATCCAGCCAGAATAACTTACCTCAGTCCAACCCGAATCACCACCCGTTCATGCAGTTTTTTATGTTCTCTAATCTACAAAATAAGATAACTGGACCGCGTCTGCAGGTGCGCGGCGAGTCGACTACTCCACTCGGGCGCGATAGAAACGGTGGGCGCTGTTTGCGGCTGGGTCGGACAAAGCCTTCAAGGCGCCATCGCCTTCCAGCAGCGGCAAAGCTGTCCACGCAGGGTCAGAGAGGGTATCTTTGAATTCCAGGTAATAGTTTTTGCCCACATCAGTCTGGAGGGTCGCGTCAAACACGCCGTTGCTCCAATCCGCACCGACAATCCAGACATCGGAATTGAGCCGGGCAACGTGGTTCCGAGTTCGTCCATTGATATGCCTGAAGAGGCCGGCGATGACGATTTTGCCGGTATTGGTTTGGGCGGCCATTGCCTTGATGACACCGTCGGCCTGAACGAAATAAGCGATGTCCGGCGACGCTGGGTACACCGGCGCTCGCGAAACCGTCAGAGTGGCGCCCGTGCTGGTCAATGAACCCTGCGCGTTCGTCACGGCCAGCGTGTAGACGCCGCTGTTCGTCAGTTCCAGCCTGTCGAACCGCAGAACCGCGTTGGTGGCTCCGGCAATGTTTGTTCCGTTGATTTTCCATTGATAACTCAGCGGCTGCCCGCCCGCGACATCGGCAAACAGACGGAAGGCGCGTCCGGCAATGGCCGTCTGCAAACCACGAACGACGTTTCGGCCGGGTCATCGCCATTCAGCCTGGCGATCCGGTTGCGCGGCAGGCCGTTTATACTGGTGAATTGTCCGGCGACCAGCACCTGTCCATCCGGCGTGAGCGCCAGCGCGTTCACCTGAGAATTTGGACCTGTCCCTGCATCGAAAGTGCTGTCCAGGCTGCCATTGGGATTGAGCCGCGCGACGCGGCAAGCGGCCACGCCGTTGAAATTTGTGAAAGCTCCGGCGATCAGAATTTTTCCGTCCGGCTGCACGGCTATCGCCAGGGGTGCCTTGTTGGGGCCGGTCCCCGGATCAAAAGACGGGTCCACATTGCCATCCGGGTAAAGCCGCACAATCCGATTCCGGGCAACACCGGCGAAATTCGTGAACCCGCCTGCAACCAGGACTTTGGCGTCTTTCTGGAAGGCAAAAAGCCCGCCGAGATTGGTGATGGCCAGCGCTGCGAACTTGGTGTCCTGACCTCCGCTGGAGTGAAGCCGAAACAACCAGTCGAACCGCGACCCGGCACGTGAGAGGTTTTCAGCAACCAGGATTTCGTCATCCTCCGACACACCCACAAGCAGAGAAGTCACCTCCAACCGGCTGCCTCCTCCCAACCACAGGGGTCATGCTCTACCCAGCTTTCCCTAAACCGGCGAAACCGGCGATGGCGACACGTCCGCAGGCAGTGAAGTTTCGTTTTTGTGAAATGCCTGGTTTCTGCCAACATCCACCCATGAAAGTGCGCATCGGAATCCTGACCGGCGGCGGGGATTGCCCGGGGCTCAATGCAGTCATTCGCGCGGTTGTGAAGTCGGCCACGAAACATGACTGGGAAACACTGGGCTTTGTCAACGGCTTCGAGGGATTGCTGGAACCAGTCACTTACCGTCGGCTCGACTACAAGGAAATGGACGCGCTGCTGTTTGTGGGCGGCACGATCCTCGGCACGACCAATAAAGGCCGGTTCGCCGCCAAGACGGGCCACAGCGAGTCGATGATCGTGCCGCGTGAGATTCTCGAGCAGGCCAAAGCCACGTTCCAGAAACTGGGTTTGCGCGCGTTGATCGTGGTCGGCGGTGACGGTTCATTGAGCATCGCGCAACAACTGTTCGAATGCGGTGTGCCACTGATCGGCGTCCCGAAAACCATCGACAACGATCTCGAGGCAACCGCACTCACGTTCGGGTTTGATTCGGCGGTGGCCTGTGCTACGGATGCGCTCGACCGATTGCGGACCACGGCCCAAAGCCACGAACGGGTGATGGTGCTGGAAGTCATGGGGCGGTACGCCGGCTGGATTGCGGCGTATGCCGGCATTTCGGGAGGCGGGGATGTCATTCTGATTCCCGAAATTCCGTTCCGCTACGAAACCATTTGCGCGAAAATTGCCGAACGTGAGCACGAGGGCAAACATTTCACGCTCGTAGTTGCGGCGGAAGGGGCGCGGGAACGGGGAAAGGATTATGTCACCAGCGCGGGCGCGGAAAAGAATCGCGAGGCGCATCTGGGAGGCATCGGCGCGGTCGTGGCGTCGGAAATCCAGAAGCGCACCGGCAAAGAGACGCGCGTTTGTGTGCTGGGCCACTTGCAGCGCGGGGGCGCGCCGACCTCGTTCGATCGCCTCTTATGCACGCGATTCGGGGCCAAAGCGGTGCAACTGATCGCCGAGGAGAAATACGGCTACATGGTGGCGTTCAAACCGCCGGATATCGCCGCAGTGAAGATTTCCGACGCCATTGGCCGGCTCCGCACCGTCCCGCCCGACGGCGAAATCGTCCGGACCGCCCGGGAGCTGGGGATCAGTTTTGGGGATTAGAAACGACTTGCTCACCGTGTCGAAGCTGCTTCCCATAAACCGAAGGGGCGGAGCGCCGAAATTATTCGGCGTGGCCAACGGCTAGCCCGCGACGAGTGTTTCGTGGTGCGCACTCTGAACAGATACTGCTAAACCGATGTTTACCAAAAAAAGGGCCGGTATTGGGCCAGCCCTCTCTGGAATATGTTCGAGCGGATTTATCCGGCAAGCGGATTTTCCACCGTCGCCGCCGGTTGCTCTTCCGCTTCGTGTTCTTCCGGCAACTCGACCAATGGCTTGAGATGCACCTTGCGGTGATATTCGAAGCCGGTGCCGGCCGGAATGATGTGGCCCATGATGACGTTTTCCTTGAAGCCGCGCAGGTAATCCACCTTCGCGCGCGTCGCGGCCTCGGTCAGCACCCGGGTCGTGTCCTGGAATGACGCGGCGCTGAGGAAGCTTTCGGTTTCCAGCGAGGCTTTGGTGATGCCCAGCAGGACCGGTTGCGCTTCCGCCGGCTTGCCACCCATCTTTTCCACGCGCGCATTCTCTTCTTCGAAGTCGAGCTTGTCCACCTGTTCGCCCCAAAGGAAGGTGGTGTCGCCCGGCTCAGTGATGCGCACCTTGCGCAGCATCTGGCGCACGATGATTTCGATGTGCTTGTCGTTGATCGTGACGCCCTGCAGCCGATACACCTCCTGCACTTCATTGACCAAATGTTCCTCGAGATCCTGCGGACCGCAGATATCAAGGATTTCGTGCGGGTCAATCGGGCCTTCGGTCAATTGCTGCCCCTTCTTCACGTAGTCGCCCTTGAAGACGATCACGTGCTTGCCAATCGGGATGAGGTGTTCTTCTTCGACGCCGGTTTGCTGGTCTTTGATCACGATGCAGCGCTTGCCCCGCACGCTCGGCCCAAAGTCGACGATCCCGTCGATCTTTGAAATCTCGGCGGCGTCCTTCGGGCGGCGCGCCTCGAACAGCTCCGCCACCCGCGGCAGACCGCCGGTGATGTCCTTGGTTTTGGCCGTCTTGCGGGGCGTCTTGGCCATGAGCGTGCCGGCGACAATCTTGTCGTCCTCGCTCACGACGATGTGCGCGGCGGACGGAATCGGGTAATTGGCGACCACTTCGCCGCTATCGTCCGAGATGATGATTTGCGGATGCAAATCTTCTTTGTGTTCGATTACGACCATCGCCTCCTGCTGGGTCTGCTCGTCCATCTCCTGCTTCATCGTGACGCCTCCGATAATGTCATGGAACTTCACCCGACCTGCCTTCTCGGATAGAATGGGGACATTGTACGGGTCCCATTGCACGAAGGTTTCACCCTTCTTCACCCGGGCGCCGTCCTGGGCGGAGATGACCGCGCCGATGACGACGTTATGATTTTCCAGTTCACGGCCGTCTTCGGCGAGGATGGAAACCGAACCGTTCTTGTTCAGCACGATGTTGTTGCCGTCCTCCAGTCGCACCAGACGCAAGTCGTTGTAGCGCACGACGCCGTCGTACTTGGCCTTGACTTGCGGCACTTTGAAAATCTGCGCCGCGGTGCCGCCGATGTGGAACGTGCGCATCGTCAACTGCGTGCCGGGCTCGCCGATGGATTGCGCGGCGATAATACCGACCGCTTCGCCGAGTTTCACCAGCGCGCCGGTCGCGAGGTTGCGGCCGTAGCATAAGCCGCAAACGCCGTGTTTGCTTTCGCACGTCAGCACGGAGCGAATCTTGACCTTCTCGACACCGGAAGCGTCAATCAGGCGGGCTTTGTTTTCGTCGATTTCCTCGTTCGCCCGCACCAGGATTTCCTTCAGGTTCTGCGGATTGAGGACATCGTCGCAGGAGTAGCGGCCCACGAGCCGCTCGCTGAGCTTGACGACCTCGTCTTCGCCTTCATAGATGGCCTGCACCCAAATGCCGTTGGTCGTGCCGCAGTCCGGCTCCCGGATGATGACATCCTGGGCCACGTCCACCAGTTTGCGTGTCATGTAACCCGAGTCGGCGGTCTTGAGCGCGGTATCGGCCAGGCCTTTGCGCGCGCCGTGGGTCGAAATGAAGTATTCGAGCACCGTGAGACCCTCGCGGAAATTCGAGAGAATCGGTTTCTCGATGATGTCGCCCGAAGGCTTGGCCATGAGGCCGCGCACACCGGCGAGCTGGCGCACCTGCTGGCGGTTGCCACGCGCCCCGGAATCCACCATGAGGTAAACCGGGTTGTATTCCTTCTTGCCCTGGTTCTTTTCGAGCGTGCGGAACATCACGTTCGAAATCTGGTCCGTGCAATGCGTCCAGATGTCGATGATCTTGTTGTAGCGCTCGCCCGGCGTGATGACGCCTTTGCGGTACTGCTTTTCCACCTCGCGGATTTTCTTCTGTGCATCCTCAATTTCCTGGTCCTTTTCCGCGGGAATGATCATGTCGTCGATGCCGATGGAGACGCCGGCTTTGGTGGCTTCGCGGAAACCGAGCTCCTTGAGCTTGTCGAGCATGGCCACGGTTTTTTCGTGGCCGCAGACTTTGTAACAGCGCCAGATCAGGTCGCCGAGCTCGGTCTTCTTGACGGGTTTATTGGGAAACCCCATCTCCAGCGGCCAGATTTCGCTGAAGATCACCCGGCCCACCGTGGTCTCGATGATCTTCTTGGTGGCGTCGCCAAAAACCGTTTGCCGCCCGTAATCGGGATTAGCCAGCCGAATGCGCTCGTGGGTGGTCACCGCGCCGTCATCGAAGGCGAAAATCACCTCTGATTTCGAACCGAACAGCTTGAGTTGCCCGGGGTCGCTCGGCGCCGCCGTTCGCGGCTCGGCGGTGAGATAATAGCAGCCCAAGGTGATGTCCTGCGTGGGGGTGATGATGGGCTTGCCGCTGGAGGGGCTGAAGATGTTGTTCTGGGCCATCATCAGCAGACGCGACTCCAGTTGCGCTTCCACCGAGAGCGGCACGTGAACCGCCATCTGGTCGCCGTCGAAGTCCGCGTTGTACGCCGTGCAGACCAGGGGATGGATGCGGATGGCTTCGCCCTCGATGAGTTGGGGCTCGAAGGCCTGGATGGACAGGCGGTGCAGCGTGGGGGCGCGATTCAACAGCACCGGGTGGCCTTTGGTCACTTCTTCGAGGATATCCCACACTTCGGTGGTTTGCCGTTCGATCATTTTTTTGGCCGAGCGCACGGTGTGCACGTAGCCCAGTTCCTTCAAGCGACGGATGATGAACGGCTCGAACAGGACGAGCGCCATCTTCTTGGGCAGGCCGCATTGATGGAGCTTCAATTCGGGACCGATGACGATCACCGAGCGGCCCGAGTAATCCACGCGTTTGCCGAGCAGGTTCTGGCGGAAGCGGCCGCTTTTGCCCTTGAGCATGTCGCTCAGGGATTTCAAAGCGCGGTTGCCGGCGCCGGTCACCGCACGGCCGTGACGACCGTTGTCGAACAAAGCATCCACGGCTTCCTGCAACATGCGTTTTTCGTTGCGGATGATCACCTCCGGAGTCTTGAGCTGGAGCAGGTTCTTGAGCCGGTTGTTGCGGTTGATCACGCGCCGGTACAGATCGTTCAGGTCGGACGTGGCGAAACGGCCGCCTTCCAGCGGCACCAGGGGACGGAGGTCGGGCGGGATCACCGGCAGCACCGTAAGGATCATCCACTCGGGCCGGCTCTTGGATTGCTGCAAGCCCTGAAGCAGTTTGATCCGCTTGGCGATCTTTTTGCGGATCTGCTTGCTCTTGGTTTCGGTCATGGCCTGCTGCAACAGATCGATTTGCTTGCCCAGGTCCACCTTCGCAAGCGCATCGCGCACGGCTTCCGCGCCCATTTTCGCCTGGAACGCGTCGGCCCCGTAGGTTTCACGGGCTTCCCGATACTCGTGTTCGCTGAGCAACTGATTTTGCTTCAGCGGAGTCGCGCCCGGATCGATCACCATGTAATCTTCGTAATAGATAACCCGCTCCAGATTGCGCGCGGTCATGTCCAGCACGAGGCCGATGCGGGACGGCATGCATTTGAAGAACCAGATGTGGCAGACGGGCACGGCCAGTTCGATGTGGCCCATCCGCTCGCGGCGCACGCGGGCGAGCGTGACCTCGACGCCGCAGCGATCGCAAACGACGCCGCGATGTTTGATCCGCTTGTATTTGCCGCAGGAACATTCCCAGTCTTTGACCGGGCCGAAGATGCGTTCGCAGAACAAGCCGCCTTTTTCGGGCTTGAAGGTGCGGTAGTTGATGGTTTCGGGATTTTTAACTTCTCCTTTGGACCAGGAACGGATGGCCTCGGGCGACGCGACAGAGATCGCGACGTACTCGACCAGATTCACCTTGTCCAGCCCGAGCAGCTCCCGGGCGCTTTCTTTTGTGCTGATCATAATAAAATATAGGACCTATGGGACGTATGGGACTTATACTGCGGACAACGCCGCGCCGGGTTGTTCGGCCGCCGCCTGCTCGACCGGGTTCGAATAACCGACCTTCACGTCCAGACCGAGCGACTGCATTTCCTTGACCAGCACGTTGAAGGATTCCGGAATGCCCGCCTCCAACGAGTTGTCGCCCTTGACGATGCTTTCGTATATCCGCGTGCGGCCCTGCACATCGTCGGACTTGACCGTGAGCAATTCCTGCAGCGTATAGGCCGCACCGTAGGCTTCCATCGCCCACACCTCCATTTCGCCGAAACGCTGGCCGCCGTACTGCGCCTTGCCGCCCAGCGGCTGCTGGGTGACGAGCGAGTACGGACCGACCGCGCGGGCATGAATCTTGTCGGCCACCAGGTGGCCCAGCTTCATCATGTAAATGTGGCCCACCACCACCTCCTGATCGAACTGCTCGCCCGTGCGCCCGTCGAACACAAAGGTTTTGCCATGATCCGGCAATCCGGCCTGTTTGAGATAGCCCCGAATCTCCTTTTCCTTGATGCCATCGAAGACGGGCGTGGCGAATCTCATCTCCAGGAGCTTGGCCGCCCAGCCGAGGTGGGTTTCCAGCACCTGCCCCACGTTCATGCGTGAGGGCACACCCAAGGGATTCAACACAATGTCCACCGGAGTTCCATCAGCGAGGAACGGCATGTCCTCTTCGGCCACGATCTTGGCGACGACGCCCTTGTTTCCGTGGCGGCCGGCCATTTTATCGCCGACCGAAAGTTTGCGTTTCGACGCGATGTAAACCTTGACCGATTTCACAATCCCGCTATCGACCCCTTCGCCCGCCTCGGCGCGCTCGATCTCCTCGTCGTATTGCATCTGGAGGTCGTCAAACTTCTTCTTGAAGCTGCCGATGATTTCGTTGATCTTGTTCCGAATCGGCGATGGATCGATCTCGATGCGGTCGTACACCGTCGCCAGTTTGCGCAGGAGTGTCTTGGTAATCTTGCGGTTCGCCGGGATGATGATTTCACCGGTTTCGCTGTTCACCACGTCCAGAGGGATTTTCTCGCCGAGCAGGATATTGCTCAATGCTTCCGTCAACTGGTCGCGCAATTCTTCGGTCTTCTTTCGGTACTCCTCCTCCACCTGTTTGGCCTGCTTCTTCTCCTCGGAAAGGCTGACCTTTTCCCGCTCGGTTTCCTTTTTGGAGGAGACTTTGACGTCCATGATGATGCCGTAGGTGCCGGAGGGCACCTTGAGGGACGTGTCCTTCACGTCGGCGGCCTTCTCGCCGAAGATGGCGCGCAACAGGCGCTCTTCGGGCGCCAGTTCGGTTTCGGACTTGGGCGTGATTTTGCCCACAAGGATGTCGCCGGGTTTGACTTCCGCGCCGACGCGAATCACGCCGTCGGGGCCGAGGTTCTTCAGCGCTTCGTCGCCGAGGTTGGGGATATCCCGCGTGATTTCCTCGGGGCCGAGCTTGGTATCGCGGGCGCTGACTTCGAATTCATCGATATGAATCGACGTGAAAATGTCCTCCTTGACGATGCGTTCGCTGATGAGGACGGCGTCTTCGAAGTTGTACCCGTTCCAGGGCATGAAGGCGACGAGCACGTTGCGGCCCAGGGCAAGTTCGCCGTCGCGGGTGCACGGGCCGTCGGCGATCACCTGGCCTTTTTTGACGCTCTCCCCCTTCTTCACCAGGATTTTCTGGTTGATGCAGGTGGCGGCGTTGGACCGCATGAATTTGCGGACCTGGTAAACGTGAATACCCTTTTCCGGATCGTGCCGGATTTTCTTTTTGCCCTCGGGCAACTTGCCGTCCTCGGTGATGATGATCTGGCTGCCGGTCACGGAAGCCACTTTGCCGCTGTCTTCGGCGACAATGACGGCACGGGAGTCGCGGGCGACGCGCTCTTCCAGGCCGGTGGCCACAAACGGCGATTCGGTGACCAGGAGCGGCACGGCCTGGCGTTGCATGTTGGACCCCATCAGGGCGCGGTTGGCGTCGTCGTGTTCCAGGAATGGGATCAGGCTGGCGGCCACCGAAACGAGCTGTTTCGGCGACACGTCCATGAAGTCGACGCGCGAGGGCTCGACGTCGACGAAATCGCCTTTGCCGCGGCAGACGACGCGGTCCTGGGTAAAGCGACCCTTGTCGTCCACCGGCGAATTGGCCTGTGCGATGAAATACGACTCCTCGCGGTCGGCGGTCAGATATTCGATTTTCTCGGTCGCCCGGCCATTTTCGACTTTGCGATAAGGCGTTTCCAGGAAGCCGAAATCATTGATGCGGGCAAAGGTCGCCAGCGACGCGATCAGGCCGATGTTCGGACCCTCCGGGGTTTCCACCGGGCAAATGCGGCCGTAGTGCGACGGATGCACGTCGCGCACCTCGAATCCCGCGCGGTCGCGCGACAAGCCGCCCGGCCCGAGTGCGGAGAGGCGGCGTTTGTGCGTCAATTCGGCCAGCGGGTTGATCTGGTCCATGAATTGGGAAAGCTGGCTCCGGCCGAAGAAGTCGCGGATCACGGCCGAGAGCGCCTTGGGATTGATCAATTTCTGCGGCGACATCGCCTCGACCCCCTGATCGAACAGCGTCATGCGTTCCTTGACCAGGCGCTCGGTGCGAGCCAGGCCGACGCGGCACTGGTTGGCCAGCAACTCGCCCACCGTGCGCACCCGGCGGCTGCCGAGGTGGTCGATGTCGTCCAGCGACCCTTCGCCCTTCTTCAACCGGAGCAGGTATTTGGTCGCGGCCACGAGGTCGTTCTTGGTCAAAATGCGCGAGTCGCCCCCTTTGATGCCGAGTTTCTGGTTGATTTTGTAGCGGCCCACGCGGCCCAGGTCGTAGCGTTTCGGATCGAAAAACAACCGTTTGATCAGAGCGCGGGCGTTCGCGGCGGTCGGCGGATCGCCCGGGCGCAGACGGCGATAGATGTCTTTGAGCGCTTCCTCCTCGTTCTTGGCGGGATCCTTCTTCATGCACTTGATGATGATCCCTTCGTCGGCGGTCGTGTCCACGACTTTGATCCGGGTCACCCCGAGCTCGGCGATTTGCTTGACGACGGCTTTGGACAGCGGTTCGAAAGCGCGGGCCACCACGAGACCCTTGTCCTGATCCACCGCGTCTTCGATGAGCACTTTGTTCGGCAGATCATCGCGCTTTTCAGCCTCCTTAACGGTCATCTCTTCGATGTCGTAGAAGAGCCTCAGGATGTCTTCATCGGTGCCGCGGTTTTTGTCCGCATCCTTGCCCTTGCCTTCGCCGTCCAGGAAACTTAACGCGCGGAAGAAAGTCGTCGTCAGGAATTTCCGGCGGCGTTTCTTGCGATCAAGATAAACGTAAAGCAGGTCGCTCGTGTCGAATTGCGCCTCGTACCACGAGCCGCGGTCGGGAATGATGCGGAAGGAATGGAGCGTTTTGCCGTTGGGATGCTGCGTCGCCTCGAAGGCCAGTCCGGGGGAGCGGTGCAATTGACTCACGATCACGCGCTCGGCGCCGTTGATCACAAAGGTGCCCTGCGGAGTCATGAGCGGAAGTTCACCCATGAAAACCTTTTCCTCCTTCGTGCTCTTTTCCTCCTTGAGCAAAAAAGTGACGTAAAGCGGAGCGCCAAAAGTCAGGCCCTCGCGCAGGCACTCCAGCCAATCCATCTTCGGCTCGCCGATTTCGTAGGAATGAAAATCGAGCACGCATTTCCCGTCGTAGCTCTCTATGGGAAAGACCTCGGTGAACACAGCCTGCAGCCCGAGATTCTTTCGCTTGGACGGAGACACGTCGGCCTGCAGAAATTCCCGGTAGGAATTCGTCTGCAACTCAATCAGGTTCGGCGGAGCGATGATCTCCCGGATTCTGCCGAAGTTAACTCGTTCTGTAGCTCGCGCTGGCATTTTTACCTTTTCAAAGTGACCGGTGACGGCGCCGATCCGATTTTTTTCCGAAACGACACAAGGCAAGCACGCTGGGTACACAGCGAACTTGCCGGTTCTCGGGCCACCCGACGCGGCCCCACTCTTATTTTATCTGCTAATCTAAAAAATTCCAATTCTTCAGAGTCGACGGGCGAAGCGAGGCGGCGGTCCCGCCACGGCGGGAGACCGCCGCCCCGAAGGATTCGCCATTTACTTTACCTCGACCTTGCCGCCGGCATCTTCAAGTTTCTTTTTGGCCGCATCCGATTCGGCCTTGTTGACCCCTTCCAACACCGGTTTCGGGGCGCCCTCGACCAGGGCTTTGGCTTCCGCCAGGCCGAGGCCGGATCTCACTTCGCGGACCGCCTTGATAACGGCGATTTTCTTGTCCGCGGACACCGACGCGAGGATCACGTCGAAGGTATCCTTGGCGGCGGCGGGAGCCGCAGCCGCGCCTCCCGCAGCGGCGCCGGCAGCCGCGACCGCGACGGGCGCGGCGGCGCTGACGCCCCACTTGGATTCCAGTTCTTTGACCAGATCGGCGACTTCCATCACCGTGGCGCTGCTCAGTTCATCTACGATTCTTGCTTTATCCAGAGCCATATGACCTTTCATTTCGTCTCGTCGTCATCTCCGAAAAGATTCGGAAAGGGTTTAAGTTCGCGGCCTGCAAACCGACGATTTACGTTGTTGTTGGTTTGTTTCCCGTTCCACTGGCTGGATGAAACGGCAATCTTTCAAATCCGGCGTCGGATTGTGAACTTTGAGTTTTCAGTTTCGGGTTTCGGCTGCGTATTGCCGGTTGCGCCTTTGACGATTCAACCCTTTTCCACCTTCGCCTGAAGCACCCGCGTCATCTGGGTGGCCGGTGTATTCAGAAGTCTGACCAGCTTTGTGGCCGGAGCGTTCAAGACCGCAAGCAGGGTGGCCCGCAGTACTTCCATCGACGGCAAATCCGCCAAGGCCAGGATTTCGGCATCGGCCAACCGCTGATTTTTAAGGTAACCAAACTTGATTTTCAGGCGGTTGAACTCGGTGCCGAACCTCTTCACCACTTTGGCGGCGGTCGAAATGTCGCGCTGTCCTGTCACCACGGCGAGTTGGCCGGTAAGGGTGCCGTTCATATCGGCGACACCGGCTTCTTTGGCGGCAATACGGAAAATGGAATTTTTGACCACGTGCACTTCTGCGCCGGCCTTGTTCAGCCACATGCGGAGTTTGGTCAGGTGTCCCACACTCAGCCCCCTGTAATCCACAACTATGAAGAACGGCGAGGCGTTGAGCCGGGCGAGGTATTCTTTCGTCAGTGTTTGCTTTTCGGCGCGCATGGTATGTGAAATGGAGAATTAAAGGTAAAAAATCAAAAATGCAGGCCAAGACAGCGGCCTCTCATTTTCAATGTTGCATTGTTCGTTTTGCATTTGTCAGTGCGCTGCGAATTCCTTCACATCCACGGCCACGGGCGGGCTCATGGTGGCGGAGATCGTGCAGGATTGGAGGTAGGTGCCCTTGACGCTGTGCGGACGGGCCTTGGCCACAGCATCAATGACCGCGCGGGCATTTTCCTCGATTTGCTGCGCGCTGAAAGCCGTCTTGCCCACGGGCACATGCACGTTGCCGGCTTTGTCAATCTTGAACTCGACGCGGCCGGCTTTGACTTCCTTCACCGCTTTGGCGGTGTCATCGGTCACCGTGCCCGTTTTGGGATTCGGCATCAACCCGCGCGGGCCAAGCACCTTGCCCAGCTTCCGGACTTCGGCCATGGCTTCCGGTGTGGCGATCGCAACATCAAAATCGGACCACCCTTCCTGGCATTTCTTGATCATGTCCTCGAACCCGACGTACTCGGCTCCGGCCGTTTTCGCAGCCTCAGCCGCCGGGCCGCTTTTGGCGAAAACCAGGACGCGAACGACCTTGCCGCTGCCGTGCGGCAGCGGGACGGTGCCGCGGACCATCTGATCGGACTGCTTCGGATCGACGCCGAGCCGGAACGCCAGGTCCACGGTTTCGTTGAACTTGGCCTTCGGGAATTTCGTTAACACTTCGACGGCGGATTTGAGCGGATACTGTTTTCTACGGTCCACCAGTTCCAGCGCTTTTCTGTATCGTTTGCTTGGCATTTGGTTTGGTTGCGGTGCAAGCGAGCCTCGTTCTGACCAGACTCTCCCGCGGTTCAGGTTGAACAACCAGGGGTCAAAGCAATAAAGACAGACGGGAAACAGAATTCGTTCACGTTCATATCTTTGACTTTGTTGCCTGGTTTCTTCGTTGTTAATCTTCTCAGCCCTCGACTTCGATGCCCATGCTGCGGGCCGTGCCTGCGATGACTCGAAACGCCGCTTCTTCCGAAGTCGCATTGAGATCCTTCATTTTCATTTTCACGATATCCAGCACCTGCTTGCGCGTGACCTTGCCCACTTTCTCCTTGTTGGGTTCTTTCGAGCCGGCGGTGATGCCGGCAGCTTTCTTGAGCAGCACGGAGGCGGGTGGCGACTTGGTAATGAACGTAAACGATTTGTCCTGATAAACCGTGATCACTACCGGGATGATCAGGCCGGCGTCATTCTTGGTCGTGGCGTTGAATTCCTTGCAGAAAGCCATGATGTTGACGCCGTGCTGGCCCAGCGCCGGGCCCACAGGCGGGGCCGGGTTGGCCTGCCCGGCCGGGATTTGCAGTTTGATGATGCCGGTAACTTTCTTTGACATTTTGTTCGACTCGTTAAATCGTTGAACCGTTAACTCGTTGAATCGGCTTTGCCGCGCGCGCTAAACCGCTTCAACGCTTCTATGCTTTTTCCACCTGCCAGTATTCCAGCTCGACGGGCGTGTTGCGCCCGAAAATATTCACCGTGACCTTCAATTTGCCCCGTTCGGGCTCGATTTCCTCAATAATACCACTGAAATTGAGGAACGGGCCATTGTTGATTTTCACCGTCTCGCCGACTTCAAAGCTGACCTTCGGCCGTTCCGTCTCTTCGGAAGCCGAAATCTGTGCCTTGATGGACTCGACTTCTTCCGCCGGTGTCGGCGTGGGCGGTTCGCCGCCCACGAACCCGATGACACCCTGGGTTTCCTTGATGAAATACCAGGGCTTTTCGATGATTCGGTTGTTCTCATCCAGCAGGACCATGTCCACAAAAACGTAGCCAGGCCAGAGTTTGCGCGTCGAAACCGTCTTTTTCTGGTTTCGCACTTCCACGACTTTTTCCATGGGCACGAGCACTTCTTTGACGTATTCGCCCATTTCTTCGCTCTTGATGCGTTTTTCTATGCTTTCCTTGACCTTTTGCTCCTGGCCGGAAAGCGTATGGATGACAAACCACTGGCTGCGCATAGTGCTTTACAGCTTCAAAATCCAGTTGTTGACATAAACAAATACAATATCCGCCAGAACAATAAACCCGCCCAGCAACAAGAGGGACACCGTAACGACCACGGTTGAGCCTTTCAACTCGTCCCACGTGGGCCAGGTGCACTTGTGCAATTCTTCGCGGGTCTGTTGCACGTAATTGGAAAGCCGCAGCACATAGCCCTTCCACCATAGAAAGGCGAAGATGAGCCCGATCACTGCCGCCCAAATCAAAATTTCGGTCAAATTGCTCACAAAATTCTCAGCTGCAACGCGCTCTGACAGCTCACTCTTTGCCGGCCTGCACGGCCGATCCTGTATTCTGGCGGAGAGGGAGGGATTCGAACCCCCGTCGGCAGTTACGCCGAAGCGGTTTTCAAGACCGCCGCAATAGACCACTCTGCCACCTCTCCGGCTGGTTTGGCAGGGCGTGAGGGACTCGAACCCCCAACCGACGGTTTTGGAGACCGCTACTCTACCAATTGAGCTAACGCCCTACCCGCCGTCGAGCCACCGCATTCTTCCCGACTGACAAAAAAAGGCGGGCACTGGCTTGTCTCCGCCCTCCCAATCGTTCGCCGTGGATCAGGTGATAATTTCCGTGACCCGCCCGGCGCCGATGGTGCGGCCGCCCTCGCGAATGGCGAAGCGCTGGCCCCTCTCCATAGCCACCGGCGCGATCACCTTCACCTCGACCGACACATTGTCGCCCGGCATCACCATCTCCACACCCTGCGGCAACGTCACCGTGCCGGTCACGTCGGTGGTGCGGAAATAAAACTGCGGACGATAATTCGTGAAGAACGGCGTATGCCGCCCGCCTTCTTCCTTGGACAGCACGTAAACCTCCGCCTTGAAATGCGTGTGCGGAGTGATCGTGCCGGGCTTGGCCAGCACCATCCCACGCTCGACCTCCTCTTTCTTTGTGCCTCGCAGCAGCACACCAACGTTGTCGCCCGCGTTGGCTGAATCCAGCAGCTTGCGGAACATCTCAATGTCCGTCGCCACCGTTTTGCGCGTCTCCTTCAAACCAACGATTTCGACTTCGTCCATTCGCTTGAGCAGGCCGCGCTCGACACGACCGGTCACGACCGTGCCCCGGCCTTCAATGTTGAAAACGTCTTCAATGCACATCAGGAACGGCTTGTCGATCTCGCGGGTGGGCAGCGGGACGAAGGAGTCCACCGCGTCGAGCAACTCCTGAATCGACTTCGCGGCTTCGGGATCTCCCGCCAAAGCATTCTTGGCGCTCCCGCGGATGATGGGCGTCTTCTCGCCCGGGAACTGATACTTCGTGAGCAGGTCGCGCACTTCCATTTCAACCAGGTCCAGCAATTCTTTGTCGTCGACGAGGTCAACCTTGTTCAGATAAACCACGATCGCCGGCACGCCGACCTGCCGGGCGAGCAGGATGTGTTCGCGCGTTTGCGGCATGGGCCCCTCCGAAGCGTCCACCACGAGGATGGCTCCGTCCATCTGGGCCGCGCCCGTAATCATGTTCTTGATGTAATCCGCGTGGCCCGGGCAATCCACGTGCGCATAATGACGCTTGTCGCTCTGGTATTCGGTGTGCGACACGGCGATGGTCAAGGTCTTGGTTTCGTCGCGGACAGTCCCGCCCTTGGTAATCTGCGCATAAGAAACCAGTTGTGCCAAGCCCTTGGCCGCCTGGACTTTCACAATCGCCGCTGTCAAAGTGGACTTGCCATGGTCGATGTGCCCGATCGTGCCGACGTTGACGTGCGGTTTCGTTCGTTGAAATTGCTCTTTTGCCATTGCTGTCTCCTGAGGTTGTGTGTCTGGTTTTTACAATTTCGTTACTGGTTCTTCTCTATTTGGAGCCCATGACCAGGATTGAACTGGTGACCTCGTCCTTACCAAGGACGCGCTCTGCCGACTGAGCTACATGGGCGCCGGCCAAATCCGAATTCAATCTGATTCTAAAAAGCGACAAAAAACCATTACCCCCGCCCTTCACTTTGCGGAAAGCTAAGGGGCTAACGATTTTAGGTCTGTTTGCGGCCCAACGACTGCGTGGAAATTACGGAACAAACAGCAGGCTGTCAACGGCTTTATTTCCTAATTTTTGATTGGGTTTCCGGCCAAAAACCTGACCCGCGTGTCGCCGGACCGCATTCCGGCCGCTTCAAGCGCCTAAAGAAGCTTCCACTGCCTGGAGCAGGCTTTCTGGGTTATAAGGCTTGGGAACGAATGCCGAGCCCTCCATCTGCGCCGGTGGCTGCCGTCCGCAACTGGAATCACTCGCTGCCGTGTGAATCACTTTGAGGCCGGGTCTGGTTTGTCGAAACTGATCGGCCAATTCGCGCCCGGAAATCCCGCCGGCCAACTCCAAATCGGTGAGCAACAGATCGACCGTCGGCCCCTGTCCCACCCAGAGCACCAACGCGGTCGCGCTGCTGTCGGCCTCGATGACACGATAGCCGTGCCGGTGCAAAACAAAATGCGCCAATGCCCGCGCCCGATCGTCGGGCTCGACCAGCAGGATGGTTCTTTTGCCAAAAGCCGTGGCAGATTGCGGTTCTGCGTTCGGAACCGAAAAGGCGCCCGGCAGGCACGGAAGAAAAACTCTGAATTCAGACCCGGCCCCGGCTTCGCTGGCGACTTCGATCCATCCGGAGTGCTGGTTGACAATTCCATAAACGCTCGCCAGGCCGAGCCCCACGCCTTTTCCGGGCTCCCTCGTCGTAAAGAAAGGCTCAAACAGACGGGACTGCACTTGGGGAGTCATGCCGCAACCGGTGTCACGCACCTCCAGGCGGACAAAATCTCCGGCCCGGATCTGCGGATCGTTTCGCGTTGGGTCCTCGTCCAGGTGAACTTTTACTGTGCCGATGGTGAGCGTGCCGCCACCCGGCATGGCGTCGCGGGCGTTGAGAACCAGGTTGACGATCACGTGCTCGACGAGGTGCCGATCGGCTAGAACCGGAAACAGGTGTGAACCGCAAGTGTGCTGGAGCACGATCCGCTCGCCGGCCAGACGCCGGAGCATCGGGTTCATGTGCCGGATCAGTCCGTTCAGGTCGAGCGGCTCCTGGCGCATCAGTTGTCGGCCACCGGCCGCGAGCAGTTGGCGCGTGAGGCCGGCAGCCCGCGTCACCGCGGCGTGAATATGATCGAGTTGCCCGGCGGACTGAAGATCCAGCGGCCTCTCGCGCAAGGCCGCGGCTTCGCTTTCGACAAGGATGAAGAGGCTGTTGAAATGGTGCGCAATTCCGCCTGCGACCTGGCTGATCACTTCCATCCTGTGGACTTTGCGCATCTTCAACTCGCGCCGCCGGCGTTGGGTCACGTCGCTGGCCAGGATCAGCCTTGCGGGCACGCCGGCGAAGCTCAAATCCACCGCGGTGATTTCCACATCGAGAAGGGTTCCGTCCTTCCGGCAATGCTGCCAGACTCCTCGCGTTTCCACTCCCGAACAGGGTCTGGCCGCGTCCTGCAGAAACTGAGAAACCGCGGACGGCAGCAGCAGGTCCCGCCCCGTCAGAGCCATAAATTCCTCCGAGGTAAAGCCGTATTGGCGGAGGGCCGCCTTGTTGATCGCCAGAAAACGGCAGGAACGAAGATCCAGGATCCACATCGGCTGAGGGTGCTCCACAAACAGGAATCGGTACTGCGCTTCGGATTCCTCGAGCGTTTTGATGATCTCCTCTCGACGGGCAAGCTCGTACGCCAGTTCCTCGCGGGTTGCCATCAGCTCCGCCGTTTCTTCTCTCAACCGGGACTCCCATTTTCTCCGCAGACTTTGTTCGGTCCAGTCGGCCCGCTCGCGCTCCGAAAGCAACGATTCCATGTGACCCATCCCGACGAGCAGCAGCACCGACCCGACAACATAAAAGAGGTCCAGCGTGAGTCCGGAGGCGGGCCCGGCAGCCGCGGGTTTCAAGAGCACCAGCGAATGCATGAGGGCCAGGGACGCGAAAGCCGTGACGATGAACCAGCCGACACGCAACGCTCCAAAACGCCGGACGAGGCGCAAAGCATAGGAAGGAACGCCCAATTGCAGGGCGCCTGCAATCCAGCTAAAAACTCCAAGTCCAGTCATAAACGGGAACCGAGTGACAACTCCACCAATGCAATCTCACCGCCGTCTCCGAGTCAAACGCGTGGCGGGGCTTTTGGAGGGATGTTCCTTTGTTCTCTCCCGACGTAATCCAGACTGCGTGCTCTCACCACCCATCGCCATGCGCTCGCATTAATCACGAGCATTTGCCAGGCCACGCGAGCTGGCGCGCCGTGACCGAAACTTTACGTTAACAGGCTGGGCAAAAGCGACGAATAAGAACGGACGACGCAATCCTCTCCATCCCTCTTTTAACGATGTAACTGCGGGGTGCAGGTTGAGCGGGCCGAACTCTGACAAACCGCATCGCCGGAGGACCGCCGGCATCACGACCCCAGCGCCATCGACAGCCGGGACTCGGGAAAATCGAGCGCTCGAAAAAGAGTCAGCGCTGCTGTGGCTTGAGACAAGCCGAGCGGTCCCGGCTCGCGGCAACCTGAAGCCCGGGCGCAGGTCCGAATACGGCACGTTCACGGTCTCCGCCGAGCCGCTGCGGACGGGGACCGTCCGCGCTCGGTGGCAGTGCACGGACGCGCCCCGTCACCCCCGGGCGCCGCTGCCCACTGCCCATACTTGCCTGCAACTGCCGGTCAGCATAGGATTATCAGCCATGAAGTCCTCGCTTCCTCTCTTTTTCGGCGTTCTGGCATTCCTGTTTCAAGTCCGCGCGGCGGACAATTTTCCCACCCTGCCGCTCGGCACCGCCGCGCCCGACTTTAACCTGCCGGGAGTTGATGGACGCAACTGGACATTGAAGGATTTTCAGGATGCCAAAATCCTCGTCGTTCTCTTCACCTGCAACCATTGCCCGACGGCGCAGTACTACGAAGCACGCATCAAACAGATCGTCGCTGACTACCGGAACAAGGGGGTCGAGCTGGTTGCGATCATGCCCAACGACCCGAAGTCCGTCCGGCTGGATGAACTGGGCTGGACCGATCTGGGGGATTCGTTTGCCGAAATGAAAATCCGCGCCCAGGATCGTCATTACAGCTTTCCCTACCTTTACGACGGCGACACCGAGACCGTTTCCCGCGCTTACGGTCCGGCGGCCACGCCGCATGTGTTTGTGTTCGATGCCGCCCGCAAGCTGCGTTACGTCGGAGCCATTGATGACTCCGAACGCATCCAGCACGTGACCAAGCCGTATTTGCGCGATGCGCTGGACGCGTTGCTCGCCGGCAAGGAGCCACCCGTCGCCCAAACCAAAGTCGTCGGGTGTTCCATCAAGTGGGCGGGCAAGCAAGAGCAGGTCAAGGCTTACCTGGAAAAACTGGCGGCGGAACCGGTGTCAGCCGCGAAGGCGGACGCCGAAGCACTGCGAATTTTGCGCCGGAATGATTCCGGCAAGTTCCGGCTGGTGAATTTCTGGGCGACCTGGTGCGCGCCGTGTGTGGCCGAGTTCAACGAGTTCGTCACCATCAACCGGATGTACCGGCACCGGGACTTCGAACTGGTGACCGTGTCGCTGAATCGTCCCGACGAAGGGAACCGGGTGCTGGAGTTTCTCAGGAAACAACAGGCGTCAAATCGCAACCTCCTCTTCGCTTCCGCCGACCGGGAGAATCTGATCAACGCCTTCAATCCCGAATGGCGGGGGGAAGTGCCGTATACCGTGCTCATTGATCCCGAAGGCAGGATCATTTACAGCGAAACCGGCAGCATCGATCCGCTGGCGGTCAAACGGGCGATCCAAAAGGCGCTGAATGAACGCAAGCCGTGGTAGTTGCCAATGAGGGATTCGTGGCCCCGTCGCAAAGCGCGGCGAGCAACAGGACAGTGCGTCCCGTCTGTCTCTGCTCAACCATCTGCGTAACCTCCCGGTGATTACCTTGGATTCAGCCGCGACAAATTCCATCGCAGCTGCGATGGAATTTGTCGCGGCGCTTTCGGTCAGCGTTCGAGGATTTGGGGAGTCTGTTTGCTGGAAGCGGGAGACAGGCAAGAGGCTTGTCCTTCCGAGCAGAGACGGCCAGGGTGCACGCGGACAAGACGGCGTTGTCCTTCGTCACGTCTCCTCCACCCGTTGGATCCGCGCACCGAGCTTGCACAGCTTGACGTCCATCTGTTCGTAGCCGCGGTCCAGATGATAGACGCGGTTGACCAGCGTGGTGCCGCGAGCCGCCAGCCCCGCAATGACCAGGGCGGCGGAGGCGCGCAAATCGCTCGCCATGACGGGCGCGCCGCTCAATGGTTTGCCGCCTTTGACAATCGCGCTGGGCCCTTCGATTTCAATATCCGCGCCCAGCCGCGCCAGTTCGCTCACGTGCATGAAACGGGATTCAAAAACCCTCTCGGTGATGATGCTGATGCCGGGAGTCAACGTCATCAGCGCCAGCATCTGCGCCTGCACGTCGGTGGGAAAACCGGCGTAGGGCAGCGTGGTGACATCCACCGGCTTCAAATGGCCGTGGTGGCGGACAGTGATGGTGGAACCTTTGCGCTCGATCTTGACGCCGGAGTCATTGAGCTTGTCGAATACCGCGTGAAGGTGGTCACACCGCGCACCGAGCAACGTGACTTCGCCTGCCGTCGCCGCGGCGGCAATAGCATATGTCGCGGCTTCGATGCGGTCGGGGATAGCTTCGTGCTCCGCGCCATGCAACTCCTTCACGCCGGTAATAGTGATCGTCGGACTGCCCGCGCCAGTGATTTTTGCCCCCATGGCGTTCAGGAAATTCGCCAAGTCCACGATCTCCGGCTCGCACGCCGCGCTTTCAATCCTGGTCACGCCTTCGGCAAGCGTGGCCGCCATCATCACGTTGGCGCTGCCCAGCACCGTGGATCCGGCGCGTCCGCCCAGAAACATGTCGGCGCCGGTCAATTGCCGGGCGCTGACCTTAACGTAGCCGCCTTGGATCGTTACCCTGGCACCCAGCGCTTCAAACCCCTTCAAATGAAGGTTGATCGGCCGCGCGCCAATCACACACCCGCCGGGCAGTGAAACCAATGCATTTTTCAGCCGGCCCAGCAGCGGCCCCATAATGCAGATGGACGCGCGCATCTTGCGGACCAGATCGTAATCGCCCGAGCCTTTGATCTTTCTGGCCTGAACGCGAACCGAATCGCCCTCGAAGCGGACCTGGGCGCCGAGCCAGGTAAGGATCTGGCCCATGAATTTCACGTCACTCAGGTCCGGCACACGCCGGATGACGCAAGGTTCGCTGGTGAGCAACGTGGCAGCAAGGATGGGCAACACCGCATTCTTGGCGCCGCTGATGGCGACTTCGCCGCAAAGCGGCACTCCGCCTTTGATCAACAAACTGTCCATGAAAGAAGAAAATCAACCACGGATCGCACCGGCAACACCGATGGAAAAGTGGAGATGCGAATTACGCGAACTCTCGCTAATGATGCCAGGAAGGAGTGAGTTCGAGTCAATTGGCGAAATTCGCGTCTTGTTGTTTTGATCTGTGTTCATCCGTCGCAAGAAATCCTGGTGCGAGCTGCACAATCAGAAATCTTGGCCGTCGAGTATAGTCCTCCTTGACGGCCTGGACAATCCAGTTTTGCTTTTCAAAGATCGTGGTGACGGCCGGGGCCTGTCCGTCTCCTAATTCAAGCATAATCCGGCCCTGGGGTTTCAGAAAAGGCTGTGCTTCGGCGGCCAGCCGGCGGAAAAAATCCAATCCGTCCAGGCCGCCATCAAGCGCGGCTCGCGGATCATAGTCGCACACTTCCGGCTGGAGGGATTCAATCTCGGCGCTCGGCACGTAGGGGGGGTTGCTGACGATGAGATCGAAACGGAAAGCATGGGGCAACGCCGCAAAACCGTCACCCTGGAAGAACTTAATTCTATCATCAACACGATGGCTCGCCGCGTTCGACTTCGCCACTTCCAACGCTTCGGCGGATATGTCGATGGCGAAGACCCGGGCGCCCGGGCATCTGACGGCCAGCGTAATCGCGATGCAACCACTGCCCGTGCCGAAGTCAAGAGCGGTTGCGGGTTGCCCGCCTTCAAATCCGCCTGCATTGCATTTCGACGTCGCAAGCTGCCCCGGCGCAGCGGGAGGGTTGAGGGTGGAGAGTTGATTCAGGAAGTTCGAGCCCGATTCGGCCAGCAGCTCGGTTTCCGGCCGCGGAACCAAGACCTGCCGGTTTACGGCGATTTCCAGTCCGCAGAACGAGGTCGAGCCGACGATATGCTGGGCCGGCTCCCGCCGGCCGCGCCTCTGAATCAAGGTGCGGAGCTTGTCGGTTTCGGCCGCCGTGAGGATGCGTTCGAAATTCAAATACAGTTGCATGCGCGGCACATTCAGAACGTGAGCGAGCAGCAGTTCAGCCTGCAACCGGGGTGACTCGACACCCTTTCTCGCCAGAAACGCCGCGCTTTTTTGAATGCCCTCAAGAACCGTCACAGGGGCCAATGTAAATCCAGCAGCGCGGCTTCAAAGCTTAAACTCGACGCTTTCGGTCAGACGAGAATTGACAAAGGCCGGCACGCTCTCCTACCCTCACCTCCGATGAATCGCCCGTCCGGGCAACATCAGCCAGGCCTGAGATATTCAAAGACTATTCGATAGCAACGGAGGTCTAAATGCCGAACAAAGTCTTGCGCCTGCCCAGTCAGCCAGCGGCTGTCCGGGACAAAAGGCCCCTTGCCGAGAGCATCGGAAGCAAGCTAATCCTCTGCGTTGCGTTGGGCCTTGGCACTGGAGGCAGTTCAGCGGAGGGCGGCCTTGCTCCGGGTTGGATTGATCAGGACATTGGTTCGCCCATCCTGGCAGGGTCGGCCTCCTTCACCCATGGCGTCTGGACGGTCACCGGCGGCGGAGCCGGCATCGGGAATGCCGCCGATCAGTTGAATCTCGCTTACACAATTCTCGACGGGGATGGCGCCGTCATGGCCAGGGTCACGAGTCAGGCCGGCACGGATTCGGGGGCCCAGGCCGGCGTGATGATTCGCAGCGACACCACGGCCGGTTCGCCTGAAGCATCGGTTCTCATCACGCCCGCCAACAGCCTCACGTTCCTTTGCCGGGTCGCGACGAACGGAGCGACAGCGCAGAGTTCGGTAACCGGCATCCCCACGCCGGCGTGGGTCAGGCTCAGCCGCTCCAACGATACCTTCACCGCCACTTACAGCGCAGACGGCGTCAGTTGGTCGGGTATCGGCGTTTCCCAGGCCATTTCCATGGGGAGCCAGGCGCTGGCGGGACTGGCCGTGAGCGCGAACGACAAGTCCTTGGCGAACCTCGCCCTGCTCACCTGTGTCCTGGTCACACCCGGACCACAGGGCGGTGTGCCGACAGTTTTGGACAACGTGTTGACCTGGCAGACAACCTGGCCGCTGCCGCAAATCAACACTGCCAGCAACGCGCCGACGCCGCGCATGGGCTGGAATTCATGGCTTGTTGTCGGTGACGATATCGGCCCCTCCGAATCGTTGATCGAGAGCACGGCGGATGCACTGGTCGATTCCGGTTTGGCTGCGGCCGGGTACAAGTACGTGGTGATCGACTGCACCTGGATCGCTTCAGGACGAGGAAGCCGCGACACCAACGGCAATCTGATCGTGGATCCCACCCGGTGGCCGCATGGGATGAAGGCGGTGTCTGATTACGTTCATTCCAAAGGGCTGTTGATGGGAGGATATTCCGACATCGGCGCCTTGGGCTGGGGAAATCCGCAGCAGATCGGCAGTTTTGCTTATTACCAACAAGACGCCGATCAATTCGCGGCCTGGGAATGGGACTTCATCAAGGTGGACGACCATGGGCCGGGTGATTTCTACGCGCTGGCTTACACCCTGGCCAACAACTCATCCCAACGGCCAATTACCCTCAGCCTGTCAACGGCGGACACAGATGCGATCCAATTCGCCCCCCGCATCGCAAACTCGTTCCGCGTCGCCTTCGATATCAGCCTCACCTTCGGCCAGGTGACGTGGTACGGGATACTCAACCAGTTTGACACGGCGCGAGACGACTGGTATGCCCAGGCACCGGGACATTGGAACGATCCGGACATGCTCGGCACCGGCTTGTATGGCATCACGGACATCGAAGGGCGCTCCCATTTCAATTTGCTGGCGATCCTGGGCGCTCCTTTGATGATTGGCACCGACATGCGGACGAACGCCGATGCGTATGCGCCGCCCCTGAGCGACGCGACACTGGAGACGCTGACGAACCGCGAAGTGATCGCCGTGGATCAGGACCCGCTGGGAGCCGTCGGCGTCGAGGTTGCCCCGGATGTCTATGCCAAAGCGCTTGGCAGTTTCACTTCCGGCCAGTACGCCGTGCTGCTGCTGAATCGTTCCAGCCAGGAGACTTCCATGACCGTGAATTGGAAAGACCTGGGATTGGTTCCTGACAGGCCCGCCCTGGTGCGCGACCTGTGGGCGCATCAGGATTTGGGTGATTTTATCGGGAGCTACACTTCGGCGGGCATTCCCCCGCATGGCACTGTGATGGTGAAAATCAAAGGGACTTTTGATTGGAGCCAGCCACGAGTCTATGAGGCGGAATGGGGCTATAACACCCTGAGCGGCACTGCTTATTGCGTGCCTCATAACGCCAATTTCTCGGCCACCGCTTATGTCACTGGCGTGGGGCGGAGTCCGGCAAATACACTGCAATTCAACAGCGTCACTGCCCCGTCGGACGGCTTCTACGCAACCGACATCTACTATGCCAGCAGCGAAGACCGGACGGCTCAAATGAGGGTCAACGGCGGTCCGGCGACAACGCTGACGTTTCCCCAGACCGGCAGCGACACTCAAGTGGGATTCATCTCCATCTACGTGCCGCTGAATGCCGGAGAAAACAAGCTGCATTTCAGCAATCCCAACGATCCGGCGCCGAACTTCGACAAACTCGTCATCTCTCTCGGCGCTCCTTCCGATTTGGCGGCGGTGGGTGGCGACAGCCAGGTGATCCTGACCTGGAGGGGGCCGAGCGGGGCCAGCTTCAACGTCTATCGCGGCACTGCCAGCGGCGGCGAAGGAAACACGCCCATCGTCAGCAGGCTCAACGATGCAACCTACACCGACACCAACGTCGCCAATGGGCAAACCTATTATTATACCGTCACCGCTCTGGACCCGTTTCTTGGTCATGAAAGCCCCCCGTCGGCGGAAGCCAGCGCCAAACCGTACATGGCCACGAGCAGCACCGCGTATGTGAACGACGTGAGTTCCGAGAGCCCGGTTGCTTATTGGCGATTTAGTGAAATCAGCGGCCCCGTCGCCCACGATTCCGCCGGCGCGTTTGACGGGACCTACGGAGGCGCCGTCACGCTCGGCGTCGCCGGACCGCGTCCGACCGATTTCCTTGGGTTCGAACTCACGAACCGGGCGGCCCAATTCGTCAACGACCCCAACAACTTGAACGAGTCCTGGGTGACCATTCCTCCACTGAACCTGAACACCAACACGGTGACTATCACCTGCTGGATTTATCCGACTGGCGATCAGGCGGATTACGCGGGTTTGTTCTTCTGTCGGAACAACAGGACGACTGCCGGACTGAACTACGGCGGCGGTTACAGCGGGAACGCTGGCGTTTTGTGTTACACCTGGAACAATGACAGCAGAACCTGGGGATGGAATTCAGGCCTGACGCCGCCGCCCAATCAATGGTCCTTGGTGGCTTTGGCGATCGAACCGGCACAAGCCACTCTATATTTGATCAACACCAATGGCGAGCAGACGGCAACCAACGGAGTAACGCACCCGGACCAGGCCTTCGCCGGATCCGGCACCATCGGAACGGACACCTACAACCCCTACGGCCGTGTCTTCAACGGCATCCTTGATGAAATGGCCGTGTTCAATCGAACTTTGAGCCCGACCGAGATCGCACAACTCTACTTGAACGGATTCGAACTGCCGCAGGTCCGGCTGACCATTCAGTGGTCAGGCGCCGCCGTGATCGTGAGCTGGCCGCAGGGCACGCTGTTCGAAGCGGACGATGCGGCGGGCCCGTGGTCGCGGGTGCCGAACGCTCTTTCGCCCTGTCAGGTGACTCCGACGGGGACGAAAAAGTTCTACCGGGTCTGGTTGCGACCTTAAGCGCCAGGATCCGGAAGGTTGAAAGAAATGGCTTTCAACATCCGTATTCTTCTGTGAGACGATAAGGGTGAATGAACGAAGCCGCTGAATTTATTCCCACTCGACAATCCCTGCTGAGCCGCTTGAAGGACTGGAACGACAAGGAGAGCTGGGAGGCCTTCTTTGATACGTATTGGAAGCTGATCTACAACGCTGCCATCAAAGCCGGTCTGACAGATGCGGAGGCCCAGGACGTCGTGCAGGAAACCGTGCTTTCGGTTTCCAAGAGCATGCCCGGGTTCCGGTACGACTCCGAGAAAGGTTCGTTCAAGAACTGGCTGATGCGGCTGACGAGCTGGCGCATTGCCGATCAGTTCCGGAAGCGGGAACGCGGCGTGGAACGAGGGCATGGGGCGGCGGAACTCTCGACCGACACGCCAACGATCGAACGGGTTGCCGATCCGGTGGGGTCGAACCTGGAGGCGCTGTGGGAAAAGGAATGGGAAGCAAACCTGATGGAAGCGGCCCTCGACAGGATCAAGAGGAAGGTTGACCCCAAACAGTATCAGATCTTCGACCTGTATGTATTGAAGCAATGGCCGGTTTCGAAGGTGGCCCGGACATTGAAAATCAACCGTGGCAGGATTTACTTGATCAAACACCGGATCAAGCATCTGATCAAGCGGGAAGTCCTCCGTTTACGGACAAAGCCGATTTAGCCGGCGAGCTGGCAACCGCACCGACAGAGTCTTATGGTTTCGACAGCGAAGCGCCCCCGGGCTCTGAACAAAAACCGCGCACTCCCGGTTCTGTCGCAGATTTCCGGCGGCGGACCCACTTCGCGCCGCCAAATCCTCGAACTCAAAAGGACCATTCTAAGCAAACTCTTGATCCATCTTCCACCGGGGCCGGCGCGAGAAATGGGTTGCAGCCCGCCTGCCGGAAGTTTTTAATGCCCTCCGACAACTGAATGGAACAGCACCGGGACGCCAGCAGGGATCAGCAAACCGCGCGGGGAAATGGAGGTGCCCGCGGGGCGCCCGGTGAATGGCTTCAGCACGTTTGCATCCCGGATCATCAATTGCTGCGGTGCATTGGCCGCGGCAGTTACGGTGAAGTCTGGCTGGCCCGCAACCGCATCGGCGGCTATCGAGCAGTCAAGATCGTTCATCGCGAGGCATTCGACCACGACCGCCCTTTTGAACGGGAACTGTCCGGTCTTCACAGGTTCAAACCGATCTCCCGCTCTCAGGAAGGTCTGATCGGGGTGCTGGACATTGGGATCAACGAGCAACAGGGCTATTTTTATTGTGTGATGGAGTTGGGTGACGACCAGACGTCAGGTCAGAGCCTTGATCCGGAGAACTACTCCCCCAAAACGCTGGCCAAAGAAATCGCGCTGCATGGCAAACTCCCGTTTCAGCCCTGCCTGCAGCTCGGGCTCGCTTTGAGCCTGGCGCTCGTGCAACTCCACAAACACGGTCTCGTTCATCGGGACGTGAAGCCGTCGAACATCATCTTCGTGAAGGGCGTGCCCAAGCTCGCCGACATTGGTCTGGTGGCCGATGCGGATGCGGCCCGCTCCTACGTTGGCACCGAAGGCTTCATCCCGCCCGAGGGCCCCGGCACTCCGCAAGCGGATATTTACAGCCTGGGAAAAGTTCTCTACGAAGCCAGTACGGGCAAGGACCGTCAGGAATTCCCCGAATTACCCACGCGCCTGGACCGATTCTCAGACTACGAACTGTTTTTGGAACTCAACGAGGTCATCGTGCGAGCGTGTCGAAACGACCCTCACGAACGCTACCCGTCTGCCTGGGACCTGTATACGGACCTCCTGATGCTTGCGAATGGTGAATCGATCAAACGTCTGAATTCGCGGGATAAGCGCATGGCCAACCTGAAACGGGTTGGAGCGGTCTCGATCCTGGTTCTCCTCGGCGCGCTTATCGCCGCGCAGCAGGTTCACCATGAGTGCAGAGCCGCCATGGAATCCCGTCAACGCCAGGTTGACGCCAATGTCGCCTACGGAAACCGCGCCATGGAATCCGGAGATCTCCTGGGATCACTTCCCTATTATGCCGAGGCGTTGCATCTGGATCGCGGCGACCTGAACCTGGAGCGGCAATATCGGCTACAGATTGGCTCGGCGTTGAGCCAGTGCGCCAAGCTGGAGCAATTGTGGTTTTCACCCAAAGAAATTGCCCAGGCCTGTTTCAGCCCCGACGGCCAACGAGTCCTGATCACTGAACGCGGTGGAAGAACCCGCAGCTTCGAGGTCGCCACCGGCAAACCTCTGGAGTGGAGCATCGACCAGGGCCAACTGTATGGCGCCGAATACAGCCCCGATGGGAACCGGGTGGTCACGGCCAGCGGCGACCGGACCGCGGGCGTTTGGAATGCTGGCGACGGTTCACGCGTGTTCAAACTGGAACACCCGGATCAGGTCTTCAGCGCCCGATTCAGTCCGGACGGCTTGCGTCTCGTGACAGCCTGCAATGATAACAAAGCCAGGATTTGGGAGGCGCGGACAGGCAGGTTAAACCTGGTCCTGGCCGGGCATACCGAGGCGGTGTTGTTTGCCAGTTTCAGTCATAACGGCCGCCTGATCGTTACCGCCGGCCGCGACCGAACCGCCCGCCTCTGGGACGCCACAGACGGTCGCCCTCTCGGACCGGCGCTCCCGCATGCGAACTGGGTTACCTGCGCCGCCTTCAGTCCTGACGATCAGGAAGTTGTCACCGGATGCTACGACTACAAGGCGCGCGTCTGGGCAGTACCCACCGGCCGAAAACTGTTGCCCGAACTGGATCATCACGATGGAATCCTTGCTGCCGAATTCAGCCCCGATGGCAGATGGATACTCACCGCGTCGGTGGCCGGCACCGCCCGCCTTTGGCGCGCGGATAACCTGCTGCCGCTGAGCTGCAGTCCTGTCCCGAGCCAAAGGGTGACGCACGCCTGTTTCGGTCCGGAGGGCCGTCGCATCATAAGCATCTGTTCGGACGGCACGGCCAGGATTTGGAACCTGGCCGGCACCAGTGTGTCGCCGGCGCCGACGCGGGGCTTGCTGTGCGAGGACGGCAGCCGATTTTTGGCCCTGACCAGCAATGGCATCACGGTCTTCGATGCTGTCTCGGGCAAACCCCTGTGCCCGATAATAACCGCGAAAGGGCCCGTTCTAAAGACCGGGTTCAACCGGAACGGGCGTTTCGTGCTGGGCGCCTGCGAAACCGCAATGGGATTGACCAAAACGAATTGTCTGCTTCAGGTCTGGAACACCATGACCGGCAAAGCCACGGGTCCTGGAATATTGCTCTCGAATTCTTTCGCCGGCGCTTCGCTGAATGATGATGGAGAACGCCTCGTGACGTTTGCCGGCAGACTCGCGCAATGTTGGGACGTTCCCAAAGGGGCTGCCCTCGGCCCACCAATCATCCACGCTGACACGGTAATCATGGCCTGCTTCAGCCCGGACGGCACCCGAGTGCTGATTGCCGGCGGAAACCAGGTCCAGATGCTGAAGGCAGATTCGGGTGAGGCGGTTTTCCCGGCGCTGCAACACCCGGTGCCGGTGGTTCACGCCGAGTTCAGCCGCGACGGCTCCCGCCTGGTGACCTGTTGTGCCAACGACGATCTTGCCAAGTGTTCTGCCCAGGTGTGGAACACGGCGACCGGCCAGCCCGTGGGTGTGCCGTTGAGACACAATGATGGCGTCCTGTTCGCTTCTTTCAGTCCCGATGGCAGGCGGGTGGTCACCGCCAGCGAAGATTTTACCGCCATTGTCTGGGACACTGCCACCGGCCAGCAACTGACCCCGCCACCCCTGCACGAACATCAGGTCCGGAGCGCGCGATTCAGCCCGGATGGCAAATGGATCGTGACCGCCAGCGCCGACAAAACGGCGCGCGTCTGGAGCGCCGGCACCGGTGATCCGTTGACGCCGCCGCTGCGGCACATCACGCGATTATCCGACGCCAGATTCCTGGCAGATGGGCGGCGAATCTTCACTTCGGATCCGCAAGGCCATTGTTGGATATGGCCATTGCCCATCGACGAAAGACCGGTCGAAGATCTCCAAATGTTCGGCCAACTGCTGTCCAGCCGCAACGTGGCTCTGCCAGGGCAACTGCCCCCACCACACCCGGAAATGTTACCGGCGCTTTGGCAGCAACTGCGAAACAAATACCCCTCCAGCTTCACGGTTTCAGCGCAGGAAATTGAGGCCTGGCATGAGTTTCAGGCGTGGGAATCCGAGGCCGAACTACAATGGTTTGCGGCCGCGTTTCATTTGGAACGTCTCCTGGCGCTGCGACCGGGCGATGCCGCAATCATGGAGCGCCTCAATGCCGCAAAAGCAAACCTCCTCAAGCGGGAAGGAACCGAGGTCGCCGGCGTCAGCAACAATGAGTGATCAACAGGTTTCGCAACCGCACAGAAACGGATCGCCTCGAGGCATGCGACAGATAGACTCAATCCATGATGCATGGATGCCTGCGCAACCTGACTATTCCCCGTGCAGCACCCTGGTTCCAGGTCCTGGTTTCAGGCGTCTCGACCCTGCTATGCTTCACCGTGGCGGTTGCGTTCTGGTTCCAGCCCGACTCCTGGGCGGCGTTGCTCGTGTTGCCTCGCTGGCTGTGGCTGGCGCCGGCTCTCGCGTTCGCGCTGCTCGGCGGGTGGACCGGCCGCCGGAAAGTGCTGACGATTGCGGTCGCGGCCCTTTGGCTCCTGTATGCCGCTCTCTTCGTCGAAGAAGCTTCTGACCTCACTCGCTGGCAGCGGTGGCCGTCGTCGGAATGGCAGAATGCGCATGAGCAGGGCGCGGCAATTCGGGTTGTGTCACTCAACTGCTCCGGGGATGAGAAAGCCTTCGCCGAAGTCGCCGCCTATCGTCCGGATGTTGTGTTGTTACAGGAATCTCCCGGCCGTTTGGACGTGCTGCGGATGGCGGATGAAGTTGCAGGCCCGGGGGCAGACGCCGTCTGCGGCGGCGATGTCTCGATCATCGTCCGAGGAAAACTCACCCCCGTGCCGGCACCGAAACTTGGGAACGTGGCCTTCACCCATGTGCGCGCCCAACTCGCTTCCGGCTTGAGGGCCGATGTCATCTGTGTTCGCCTGCATCCCTACGACATTCGCGTCGACCTCTGGTCGCCGAGCTGTTGGCGCGCGCAATCTGCCAACCGTCAACTGCAGAGATGGCAGATCGAGCAACTCCTTGAGCGCATCCAGTCGATCCCCGACACCGTGCCCCTGATCGTTGGAGGCGATTTCAACCTCCCCGCGAATGACCGGATGCTGCAAGCCTTCGCACCTCGACTGCGCGATACTTTCCGCGAACGTGGCCGTGGCCTGGGAAACACGCTGGACAACGACATTCCCTTCCTGCGCATCGACCAAATCTGGCGCAGCGACCAGTTCCGCGCCGCAACAGTCGTTACCCGCCGCACCGTTTACACCGACCACCGGATGGTTGTCTGCGACTTGCTCTGCCTCTCACAATGATTTTTTTCTGGAAAGCCCTCAATCCCAACACTGGCAGCGCATTAGGGCCATGAACACGGTAGGGACGCGGCTCAGCGTGGGGCCCTGCCAGGTTGGTGGGTAGGAGCTGGAAGGAGTCAAAGTTGAACGCACAATACGCAACATCCCGACTGCTTGCGCAGGGTCAGGGGCCACGGCCGGGAGCCACATGTAGGCCGCCTGCCCTCGGGCGGCGGGACTTCTGTCGCCGGGTATGGGAATCTCTTTCTCGAATGCGCACGGCCTTCACGCATTCTGAACGAGGATTGGACCAGTGTAGTGTCCACTAAGTCCCTTTAATTATTTCGGCGTCAGGACGAAGCCTTTCGCGTTCCACGCGGACACCTCGACTTTTAGGTCCGAAACCTTGGCGACCAGTGCAGGGCTGAGCGGATCCAAGCCGCGCATGTCCAGCCGCACGATGCCTGTAACCGTCCTGCTCTCGTCCGGCGCGAGCCAGAAGTAGTTGTCGCTCCACACGGCGGAACAGGAGTCAGGAAGCAGCGCAATCCGCACCGGATAAGCCGGTGCCGTCCCCGCGTTCTTCACGACCAGGGTCAAACGGGCCTCCGTTGCCAACGCTTCGCGAGACGTCACTTCCGCCGAGAGGGTCGTGGGGACGCCTTCCAACTGCGGCTTCAGCCAGGGCCCCTGCGTGGCCAGCGGTTCCTTCACGGCCCCGGCCTGCCAGCGCTTCCGCGCTTCGGCGTCGGCCAGCGACTGGACGACCCTCAGCCAGTAGGCTCGGCGTGAAAGTTGGTGTCCTGCCGCGTCCTTCAAGGTCAGCTCCAAGAAGAAGTAGCCCTCCGGCGTATCCGCGGGAATCGGCCATTGCAGTTGGCGCGCCTCGCTGTGGCGACCACCCGCGGGCACGGTCAGCCTCCATGATTCCGTGACGACGGGCTGCATGCGGCGGTCGAGGATGCGGGCCGTGACCCGCGCCCCCTTGAGCGGCTCCGGGGCGTCGTTCAGGGCGAAGACCGAGGGCTTGAATGTATCACCGGGTCCCCAGGTGAAGAAGCCGGCGTCCGCCATGACGTGGACCGGTTCATCCGCGCGCTTGGTGGAATAGTACGCGATCAGCGGCTGGCCGAACCAGTCAATGATATTCCACGAAGAAATGGGACCGTGACTGTTGTAGGTCCAGACAATTTGACCGCCCTTGTAGGGGAACTGTGCGCGCCATTGTTCGAAGACGCATTCATACACGTCCGCCATAGCCATCTGGCTGTATTCGACGAAGTCCGGCATGTCCGCCCGGGCCAGGTTCCCATAGATAGAGGCCTTGCAATACAGCAGCGGCAGCGCCCGCTCCACTTCCGGAAAGCTGCTGTGCATGATAGGGTGGGCCTGTGCGAACTTCGCACAATCGTTGCCGACGGGCCCGCCTGCCAGCTCCTCGCGCGGGAACACGCGTTTCATCATGGACATATTGCCGTAGCCCATGAGGGACCATTCCGAGACAAAGTTCACCGACTCGTCGAAGTAGCGGGCATACCAGTTGGGATCGCCGATCCACAAGTCTCCGAAATCGCCCTCCGGCGTGTAGTAGGCGTGATAGTCGCCGCCGCCCGGCGAGGACATGCGGAAGGGCCGGTTGTCGTAGGCGGCAATGATCTCGCGAGCGATTCCCAGGTAGGGCGCCAAGGCCTCGACGTAGGGGGCGTACTCGTTGCCGCCCACATAGAGCGCCAGCGACGGATGCTGTCGGAGGCGCAGCACGGACTGCTTCAACTGCTCGCGCCAGGTTCGCAGCGGGACCTTGCTTCCTCGATCAAAGCTGAACTGCAATTCCTGCCACACCAGGATGCCGTTCTCATCGCAGAGATCGTAGAACCGCCCGGTCTCGAAGATGTTGTTGCCCCCGTTCAGGCGGAAGAGGTTCAACCCCGCGAAGCGGGCGGCGCGCACCAGCCAGTCCTCGCGCTGGGGCGAGAGCACCAACAGATCATCCGAGGTCATCCAGCTCGCCCCTTTGATGAACAACGACCGGCCGTTCACCGCGAAGAGGAAGCGGTACGACTCATCGGCGTTGTGCAAGGCGTCGTCTTCCACAGGGTGATCGCCGCACCAGAGGTCCGGCCGGTTCCACAGCTTTCCGCTGGCCGGATCGCCAATCTTCGGCGTGGCCGACATGAAGTCCGGCTTGCCGGGATTGGCCCGCGGCTTGTCCGCCAGATAGGGGTTGCGCAGAAGCTCCACGGTCCGGATCCCGAATCGCGAAACGATGCGGTCCAATTCCTGGTCTCCGACGGCCAGCGCCAGTTCCAAGCGGTAGAGCGGTTGAGCGCCCAGGCCGACGGGCCACCAGAGCTTCGGGTCGCCGATTTCGATGGACCGCTCCCAGTAGGACGTGCCCGCAGGCACGGATTGCCTGGCATCCTCCTTCCAAATGATTCGACCGGTCGTGAGGTCCACGATTTGGGCCCGGATCGTGCCCTCCAACCGGGCGGCGCCGGTATGGATGATCGTGGCCTGGGCCCACAAGCGGGCCGTCTTCTCTCCGATCGCGTCGGTGCGCACGCAGGGCGCTTCCATATAGGCCGCTCCGGAACTGACCAGCCTAATGGGCTGATAGAGACCGATTGTGCGGAACTTGTTGCCCCACAAAAACGGCACGCCTTCCATCGCCTTGGACTTCATGGACCGGCTTGGATCCTTTTCGGCAATCAGGCGGACAACGAGCTCATGCTCTCGGCCCGGCCCCAACAGGGCTGTGACATCCAAGGTCGGTCCGCCGAACATGCCCTCGTGAACGCCGAGGAATCGGCCGTCCAACCAGACGGCACCGGCATAGTTCAGCCCGTCGAAACGCAGCCGGATGTGACGGCCTTGCCAGGCATCGGGGATGCGGAAGCGACGTCGCAGGTACCAGTTTCGCTCGGCGATCCACTGGAGCTTTTTGTAGTTATCGCCATACCAAGGGTTGTCCGTCTTTCCGGCCAGGAACAGGGCGTGCTGGATGGCGTCCGGCATTGCGACGCGGGTCCAACTCAGCTTGTCCAAGTCTCCCAGGGCGGACCCGGATTCCGCCGGGGTCTCAGCCAGATCCCACTGGCCGCCGAGCGTAATCTGCCGGCTGGACGCCTCATCGTCGGTTTCGGCGCGCGCACTGACGGGCAGCACGTCGTAGGTGCGTGCCTCCCACAGCGGTTCCCCGGCGCCGGCGGTGATCGCGCCGGTGGCAGCCAGCCACAGCGAAATGGAGGCAAGGGCAACGATGACGCATTTCATTTCCATTGATATTACCATTTGGTTTCTTGCCCACGATCCAAGTGGACATTTTTTCGTGATCTTCTCTCCGCGCCAATGAAGCGCAAGCTCTTCTTCATCCCACCCCCGCTTTATTCTGAAATTCTGATGAGCCGAGGCCGTTTTTGGCTTCCAACGCGATTTCCCATCAGAACGTGAAGACATTTCTGCCGTGGTTCCCGTTATTCTCATGCGATTCCTTTCACCGCTTCCCTTAGTCGAATCACAGCCATGGGGACCTGGCCACGAGGAAAAGAAAAGTGAGCGGGCGAAGGCTTCCGAAGAATTCATCTCGCAGAAGAGTGACAAGCTTGGGCTCGCGATGGTGAGGTATGTCTATGGCGAGGGAGAGGAGTTGGGCGCGCGCCGCGGCAGAAGGCGGAGGTCGTCTGACTGGGAGATTTGACCATTACCGGGTGGCTGGAGTAGACGACTGCAGGCTGATAGTCTCGCGCCATGGACCGGCAGACAATTGCTTACTATGATCGGTGCGCGGCTGAAGCAGCAGCGAAATTTCGGGGGATCAGCAGGGCGGAATGGCGCGAGGTGTTCAGGGAGGCCTTTCCTGCCCGCGGGCGGGTCGTGGATGTCGGGACAGGTTCAGGGCGGGATTTGGCCCAACTGCTGGCAATGGGTTTTGATGCGTACGGGTTTGAGCCGTCGGTGGGGATGCGCGGGGAGGCGGAAAGAGCGTTCCCTGAGCTTGTCGGCCGCTTGAAGCCATTTCCATTGCCGATCCCGAAGGATTCGCAGACGGGGGCGCCTTATGATGGGGTACTTTGCTCTGCAGTGCTGATGCACGTGCCGGAATCTGAGCTGCCTGAAGCGGCATTGAGCATCGGGCGACTGTTGAAGCCGAGCGGCAGGCTCCTGACCTATGTTTTGCCGTCCAAGCACGGAGTGGGTGCCGATGAGCGCGACGAAAATCGGCGGCTTTTCGCGAAGCTTGCACCGGAATTCATCACGGCGTTATTCGAGCGCGTTGGTTTCCGGTTACTACGGAGCTGGGAGGAGACTGATAGGCTGGGCCGGCCTGGGATTACGTGGAATGGATTTTTATTTGAGTTGGAAACCAAGCCTTCAGTTCAGTAACTGGCGTTCAGGTGTTGTTCGCGCCAGCGGAGGTTTTCGATGGCGGGGTAGAATTTTTCTTCGCTGGGCGGAATGACGGGTTGATGCGCGAGGGCGACGAGGTCTTTTTGGCCTTCGATCCGGGAATCCAGGCTCTGGCCGATGCGCCAAATGCCGGCGCGGTGTTTGGTATCCGGACAGGGGGCAATCAGGAGTCGATCCATCGCCCAATGATGGTTTGGGCACAAGGCCAGCCCATTGTCCGGTTTATCATTTCGACTTACTCGGAAGGGGATGATGTGGGCGGCTTGGACCAGGAAGTGTTCATCGTTGATTTTAATGCGGATGCCGCAAGCGGCGCAGCGGTAATCGTAGATTTCAAGGACGGTGTGGCGAAAGGCGCCGTCCCTGCCTGGTGGTTCGTCGTGCAAAGCGTCTTCCTTCGATGGTGCGGTGTTGTCGCCGGCGATGGCAGCCAGTCGGTCCCGCTGCTCGGGAAGATACCGGGAGATCAGGGCCTCGCGCAATTGATGGCGGGAGTGGGCGTCAGCCAAGAGAGTGTTCCAGAGACCGTCGTCGAAGCGGCCGTGGGTTGCCTTGAGGATCTTGATGCTGGGTGCGCGGGAGGCATTCCCTGGTTCGTAGATGGGGCGGTTACCGGGGCCGGGGGCGAACTGCCAAAAGCCGTCGCCACATAGGTGGTAGTATGGGTTCTCGATGCTGGGCTGGTCGTCGCCCTGGCGCACGACGTCGAAGTAGCGGTTGAATGTGGTGACCAGGTCCGGGCTGAGGCGGATCTCATTTTTCTTAAGGAGGCCGCGATCGAGCAGGTCGAGGATTGCGAGCAAAAGCACGGGCTTGTGCGGTCGTTCGTGCGAGCCGCGTTTGTCGCGCCGGAGGCTGTAAAGCCGCTCCAGCCAGTTTTGCCATATTTTTTCCGCAGGCATGGAAAGCGTCGAACCAGACCAACTTTGTGGGGGCGATTTATAGGTCGGCGTGGCGTGCGAGGCGAGAGAAAACGGAGGCGTAGCTTGCGGTTAGCATCGGACGAGTTATGGAAGTTCGGCGACACTTTTTCGGCCGGTCGTGCCCCGAAATCGGTCTCCTTTTGCCGGGCAAGTCGGTTGACCGGCGTTGAATTTCCGGTTAGCACATTGGCCAAGCAATGCAAATGACGACAACGAGTTCATTTGACGTGTTCACTGCGGGCAACGCCTTGATGGAAGCGACGATTCGGGTCAACGAGGCGACTGTGAAATCCATCGCGGTGCCAAGAGGTGGCATGTTGCTGGTGTTGTCGAACGCGTAGTAAACGCTCTTGCGGCGAAGGAACAGCCGATAACGTGCTTTCATTTTCAGCGTCATCGAGCCTACCTGGGGCGCTGTCCCAACGGTTAGAGCATTTTGGATTCATCGTCCGAAGTTTTGCATGCATCTTGAAGAGCGCATCAAAACTGTTAGCCAAACCGTTAGCCATGGGGCTTGCCATCCTCCTAAACCGCTGCCGCACTCGCGGTTAGGAATGGAGCCAATGGCCGGGATTGGCTGGTCAATGCCCGGTTAACGAAGTAAAAATACCCAATGTTTACAGCCATTTCAACAACATTTTGCACTTTTCAACTATTCTGTTTTTAACCCCCTGACTGAAGGTTTCATTGTAACTTTCACTGAAGATTTTCGCCCGACAATAACGGCTATGTGCCGACGAGAAGCCGGCCCACGGTAACTACCTGCTCGCGCACGCGCCCACGGTCAGCCGCGTCACCGGGATAAAATTCCGCAGCCCTGGCCGGCCCATCCTGGCTCGTCTCGAAAAAATCTGAACGCAGTACAGCCAGCGCGGTGGCGTAAGCCGGATTTCCAGCGTCCTTCTCGGCGCGAAACGACGCCACTGCCGCTTCCGGCCCATCAATGAAACCTGTAACCGCGAGCAACACATCATAGGCATCCTTCGGGCTGCGCCTTCCGGTTGGCCCGCCGAACGCATTCAGCTTAAGAACCAGCAGTGGTCCGATGCCCGCCACGGCAACTTTGCAGGTTTGTTCCGAACCATATAGATCACGGCCACGCACTGTCACCATGCGGCGGCTGGCCAACGCGCGGTTCACGCCGGGGATGACGCTCGCAATGACGTCATCCACAACACGCGCTCCGGTCGTGGACGGCGGGTCCTCGGTGAGGAAATCAAGATAGAGGGCGATGCCTCCGAATTTCCGCACCAGACGATTTCCTTCGGAAACAAAACCCAGTCCGCCAAGATCGGTTTTGATCGTGCCGTACTGTCCGCCTGACGCTCCGAGCGTGATGCCGAAATCCACGTCCAACGTCACCGCGCCCGGCAGCCCGGGCACATCGCGCCGCGTCAGGTAATGCACCGCCAATCCGCCAACCAGAACAAGATCGTCCTGGTATCGTTCCAGAGAACGCCACGCCGTCAGCAAAGCCGCCTCGGCCGCCTCCAGACTGCGCGGCGGGTAATCATCGAACTTTCCGAACTTGGTCATTTCCAGCCTCCCGCAAAATCAGGCCATTTCCGCAATTCCGCTGCCTGGTCCTCGCCGCGCAAACCGGCATTTTGAAGGTCCAGGTAAATCTGCACATCCGAAACCAGATTGAGCCCGCCTACGGATTGTGAAGGGCGCAGAACTCCCTCGTCTTTAGGCAATACCAACCGCAGCACGCCGCTGCCTGACACGCGCCTGGCCAACAGTTTTTCTGCAAGCACCGATTCTTCGGGAAATGAGGTCACATAGGCTGTAACCACTACGGGAGTGGTGTAGGGATGCCGCAGCCAGCCGGCAATCCATTGAGTGAATGCATGCGGCAGTTTCCCAAGCACATCCCGGAGCTTCTCCGCCAACTGAGTTGGATCACCCGACAATAGCGAGTACTCTCGTGTGGTGGTTCGCTTCGCCCATTCGTCGGCTTTTGCCCAGGCATCCAGCATTGTTTCGGGCTTCGTCACGCGCAGACCGCCGGGTTCCTCCACCGCCCATTCACGCGCAAGCAACTGCGTCCGCACCGCGCTTACCCAGCCGAGGCTCACTTGCGCCTCGCGGGCAAGCTCGACAACTTTCCAGGGACGCAGTGGTCCCCGGAGCAGAAACCGCAGCACTCGCGTGGCCTTCGGAGCGAATAGCGACCGCGCTTCGCGGCGTTCCCGGAAGGGATTTTCCGCCGAGCGTTTTTCAATGAAAACCTGGTCGAAGGCCAACCGGGCGTTCCCCGCCAGATCGGCGTATCCAATCCCCGCGTCCTCGCAGAGATGCGCCGACTCTTCAGAAATGAATGGAGCCACCAGTACGCCGTAAGCCGGTTTATTGCCCGGCAATTGTTCCAGGAAGTGTCTCAACTGTAAGACTGCGGCGCGCACCTCGCGCGGTTGCCCAAGCCGTCGACATTCCACGACCAACGTCCAACGCCGATCTTTGGCACGCACATCCGCGATCCAGTCCGGCCTTTCCGTCTTGCCTTGGTGACCGTTGGAAAGCAAGGCTTCCGCCTTCAAAGACTGCAGTTCAAGGAGTGGCACGCGCTCCAGTAGACTACGCAGCAGTCGCTCGAATTCAGGTCCAAGTTCGCGCTCTTTCAGTTTGTTAACGTTTTTCACCACGCGGTGAAAATAGCTGATTCACTGAAATCCGCAAGCACTATTTCATTACTATAGCCACTTTCAGCATACGGTGAAATATTGCATTTTAGTGAAATCAACAGTGTTCCGGTTACTGTAAGCCCTTGGAGCATAGGGTGTCACTGCGTTGAAAAACCGACCGAATCTCCTTCAACTAGGCGTGTTGGTTTTCGATGTTCACGTCACTGTGAACATGACCTATTTCGTGAACATGCTGTGGCACGCTATCTACACTCCGGCGGCGGGACGGTCGAGCGGGTGTTGGTTGGCGTTCGCCCAGAATTTTTCTTCTGATCCACGCATCATCAGGAGATGTGCAATGACCTCGTCCGTCGGGCACATGACGCCGGCCCAAGTATCTCCATAATAGCCTATCGGGTGCAGGCAAGCCGAGTACCGCAAGGCGGTTGTATTGGCCGCGCAGAAACGCACCGTGGAAGCGTTCGCGCAGTTGGAACACATGGGTGCGGTTGCCGAATTTTCAGGTGATAAACTTCACGATTCGGCGGCGAAATCATATTTGAAGGCGTTGGCGGAATACAAATCCGCGCTGCTGGTCGCGCCAACCTGGGCGGAAATCGAAGCAGTGACGGAGAAAGTCCGTGCCGCTTTGAAAACGTCCGGTCGGCTGGCCGGCGACGAAAAGGAGCTTCACGTTTTCGATTCGTTGTCGTGGACGGAAGCACAGAAGCGCGATGCAAGGCAATACCGTCCCGGCTTGACGATACGGTTTCATCGGAGCGCGCGCGACTTCGGCAAGGATGAATCGGTCGAGGTGGTCGCGGTCGAAAGCGACTCGTTGAAAGTTCAACACGACGATGGTTCCGAAGGCGTTTTCAAATTGGGAGCGGGCACTACGTGTTTTGATGTCGGGGAGAAACGAAAATTGAAAGTCGCTGCTGGTGACAAGCTGCTACTGCAAGCCAACTGGCGGAAGAAATTTGTGAACGGTGAGTTGGTTGAGATCAAGGCCATTCAAGGTGATTCAATTGTTCTGGCCGATGGCCGGGTGATTCCTGGCGGTTATCGCACATTCACTCACGGCTACGCCGTCACCTCCCACGCCGCCCAGGGAAAGACGGTGGACGAAGTGCTGGTGGTCGCTTCCTCGCGTTCGTTGCCGGCAATCAACCAGCAACAGTTTTATGTCAGCATCTCGCGGGGGCGCGATGCCTGCCGCGTGTTCACCGATGACAAGGATTTGCTCCGCTCGCATGTCGCCTCTTCCGGCACCCGTGTCGCTGCCGTGGAGGCAGTCCCGCCGGCATCCATTCGCCGACGCGGATTCCTACAACGTGCCCTGGGATGGGCTGCGCATGTCAGCAAATGGAGATTTATAAATAATGAGCCGTCTCCTGATCGGCAACAGGTGACGCATTGGCGTCAAGAACATCCGCCCCTTGAGACGCTTACCCGCAAAGCTTATGCAAAGACCAACTCTCGAATCTCCGTCTGAAAAACGATCCGAGACCAATCCCTGCCTTGGATTGGCCGAGAAACACATCATCGCCCTGCGCGTCACGGCCGATGATTTGTGTGATTACTTCTTTGGCTACGTGCATTTCCTCGACGGCGAACATTCTGCCAACCCGGACATTGAGATAAATAAACAAGCGCCGCCTGAACGGCTGACCCTCCGTTTCACGACGGGCGAGGTTGTCGTGTTAGGCAGATCCTTGAGCCGCGTCGCCAAATCGTTCCAAGAGGGCAATCTGGCGTTCATTCAAGCAGCCGACCGTTGTTATGCCGAACTGCAGCACGCCGGCACGCTCATTATTTCCATTACCGTAACTCGAAAGGAAGACGTATGAATCCACCCGTCAATGAACGTTTCGTATCCACCCTGGTGGCAAACGGAACGAGAAAGCCCGAACTGATTGCCGCACAGGCAAGAGAATTGCTGAATCTGCGCCGCCTGCCGGCCATGCTGAATATCAGCCAGACCGCAGTCCTGCTCAATGTTGGTGAACATGACATTCCAGTCCTGGTCCGCAAAGGCCTGCTCAAACCGCTGGGACACCCAAAGCCGAACGCGGTAAAATATTTTGCTGCGGTCGCCGTTCTGGAAATGGCAGCCGACATTCAATTTCTCAGCCGTGTCCGCGATGTCATCTATCAGTACTGGCAGGGCAAGAACACGGCCAAGCCCGATGAGTGCGATTCACGCAATGGACGTTAGAGGCTTCCACTTGGCTGCGCGTGTTGCGCCTCCATGACGGTTTGTTGTTCCGCACGTTTGGGTTCCTCCCGGGGAACGCTTATCAGTGGCACAATCTTTTGCCGGTATTCCTGTTCGTACTGTTCCAAGGGAGGCAGGGCCACCTGTGCTTTCTTCGCATACGCCCGGTGCACGGCTTTGCTGTTATGTCCCAACGCCAGTTGAGCAAACCGTTCGGGATAGCCACACGTTTTGGCCCGCTCGGCCCATGCGTATCGGTAGCTGTGCAAAGAAACGCCGGAAACACCCACCAGCCGGCGGCGGCGAATGAAGGCTTTGGCCCGGTCGGATTCCGGCCACTGCGAAATTTGCGGGAAGAGGCAACCCGTGGATGGCCGTGACTGAAGGATGGCCGGCACTGAGTCACCGAAATGAATGATGGCCCGGCTGCCGGTCTTCATTCGCGCATACGAAATGGTCCTCATGCTCCAGTCAATGTCCTCGGCGCATAACGTGGCCATGTCGGTCTGCGAACCGCCCAAATGCCAGAGCAGTTCGTAAAAATCCCGCATTTCGAGGTTACTCTCTCCGGCCACGATTTTCTGATGCTCCTCGAAAGTGATGGCCCGCTTTTCCTTGAACCGAATCACCGGCCAGCATTTCTTTGGCAACACCGGCCAAGGCAGCCAGCTCATGTCCAACGCAAAGTTCTGGATGCGGCGCAAAGAGATGTTGGTGGAAACGCAGCCTTCCTCCAGCGCCTTGAGGAAATGCTCGGCCTGAGTTTCGAGGACCACCCGGTTGCGGAGCGAGTCGAACGCTTTGTCGTTGATTGCGCTGATCCAACGGCGGTGGGTGTTGCCCTTTTTGATTTTCAGCATCTCATCCATGACATACTGCCAGGTTCGCGTTGCGGCGGCCGGATCACCGGCGCGCCAGTAAACGCGGGCCAGATGCAGGCTGAAGGCGGGCGCCCGGTCGGTTTCGTTCCTGGCCGCGATCAGGCGATACGCTTCGTCCCTGTCGCGGGTGTGAAGCGATTCATGTTTTTTGGTGACGAGGTCCTCGCAGTAATACGTGCCCCATTTCCGGCGGAACACACGGTAACGATTCTTCATTTGTTGATGCATGTTATGAGCATGAACCAACCCCGCCGGCCACGTGAGGAAGCAGTGGGCGAGTTAATTCGATTTAACTCGAATGGTGACCGATTTTGGCGGTCACTGTAGAATCCACTGTAACTGGGCTCCTTTGATTTTGTAACTCTCTAACGCCCAAGCATTAGAAAGTGGAGCCAATGGCCGGGATTGAACCGGCGACCGACGGTTTACGAAACCGTTGCTCTACCGCTGAGCTACATTGGCTTAACTATTTAAAACAAACCACTTAAATGACTGTTTTCTCTGAGTGTTTTGCTGCTTGCATACTCAATTTGTATATGGTATGTTTTTTCTGTCATGAAAACAACATTACCATCACCGACCAAGAGCAAGGCGGATGCGGAATGGGTCAAAACACCGTATCCCAACCTCATCCGCTACAAACCCAGCGGCAATTATTTTGGGCGTGTCCGGGTCAATGGCAAGTTAATTCGCCGCTCTCTGGAGACGCACGTCTTGACCGTTGCCAAGCTCAAGCTCTCCGACTTTCTCCAAGATCACCGTCGGCTGGCCGTCAACAAAGGCCAATCCGTCAATGGGGAGGCCATCATTGAAATGTTCAAAAAGGAAATTGAGGATGACCACAACAACAAGCCACGCACCAAGCTTTACAAGCAGGAGGTGCTGACGGCGTTGAAAAAATCGTGGCCGGAGTTGTATTCGACCGACATCGCCAAACTCAACCAGAAAGATTGCAATGAATGGGCGGCACGTTATGGCAAGGAGTATAGCCCGACGCGCTATAATGGGGCGTTGGGCATCGTGCGCCGCATTTTCGAGATTGCGGTTGAACATGGCTACCGCGTGGACAATCCGGCCAAGTTTGTGGATCGCCGCCGGGTGAAGCCAAAAGAATTGCACTTGCCATCGCAGGCGCAATTTCAGGAAATGGCGACGCACATTGAAACTT
>Ga0181533_1000644_pt1 | contig 46848 bp, 44 predicted proteins | sample PEATcosm2014_Bin_45_FD_119772 | JGI IMG/M metagenome (GOLD analysis project Ga0181533, IMG submission 119772) | Peatland microbial communities from MTU Mesocosm Facility, Houghton, MI, USA - PEATcosm2014_Bin11_60_metaG | ecosystem: Environmental > Terrestrial > Soil > Wetlands > Peat | place... | reverse complement strand
TACACATTCAGCACGCACTCGTAAAACGCCCTTACTGGACCAAAAGCAGCCTGAAACAGACGTCACGAATTCAAAGACGCTCGAGGTCGCCGGGCGGAAATGGATGGTAATCTATTCGGCCACGCCGGACTTTATCGCGGCAAGGAGCAGTTGGCGCCCGTGGGGCCTCCTCCTGGCTGGGTTAGTGTTTACAGGACTTGTTGCGGGTTTTCTGGTTATTGTTCGTCATGCCGAACATGCAGAAAAGTCGGCAAAGGATTTATCGGACCTCAACGCAAATCTCGCACGTGAAATTATGGAGCGCAAGAGGGCGGAGGCGGTCAGGAAAGAATCACAAGAAAGGCTTCTAACGATTTTAAACAGCATGGATGCCTGTGTATATATTTCCGACATAAAAACCTACGAACTGCTGTTTGTAAATAACTATGTCAAGGATCTTTTCGGCGATATTGTCGGGCAACCATGCTGGAAGACCTTGCAGGCCGGGCAGTCAGGGCCCTGCGCTTTCTGCACAAACGACAAGCTGCTTGACGCTGCCGGCAATCCGGAAGGGATATGTCACTGGGAATTTCAGAACACTGTAAATGGGAGATGGTATGACATACATGACAGGGCGATACCCTGGACAGATGGACGTATAGTGCGTATGGAGATTGCGACCGACATCACCGAGCGGAAGCGGGTGGAGGAGAAACTTCAGGAATCCTACGAGGATATGGAGAGTTTTAGCTATTCGGTATCTCATGACCTACGCGCCCCCTTGCGGACAATAGGCGGCCTGTCCGAAATTTTGCTAAAGAATTACTATGACAAACTCGACGACAAAGGCAAGAGTTTCTTAAATCTGGTCCTTGAAAATATAAAGAGGATGGACCAGCTTATCCTGGCCCTGCTCAATTTATCCAGAGTAGGCAGGCAGCAATTGAAGATAGTTGAGATAGATATGGAGAAAGAGGCAGCGCTCATTGCCGGTGACCTTAGAGCAATGGCCCCGGAGCGCAACATCACTTTGGATGTCGGGAAGCTTCCGCCTGCGCATGGTGACCTCGCGTTGATACGTCAGGTGTTCACAAACCTACTGTCCAATGCAGTTAAATTCACGAAGGAACGGGATGTTGCCTGCATCGAGGTAGGGGGCCGGTGCGAGGGCAGTGAAAATATTTATTACGTAAAGGACGACGGCCCGGGCTTTGATCCGGAATTGACAGACAAACTTTTTAAAGTTTTCCAGCGCCTGCACAGCGCACAAGAATTCGAAGGCATCGGCATTGGATTGTCCATTGTCCACCGCATTATTAGCCGTCACGATGGAAGGGTATGGGCCGAAGGAAGGCCTGATAAAGGGGCCACGTTTTATTTTTCTTTGCCAAAGGGAAAAGCGTGACATTTTTTTAATGATGTGGCGGTGTTTCCTCAATATTACGGCACAAGGGCGGAGCAACCCGTAGCGGCAATGAAGGTTCTGTAATTGGAAAGTTTTGTTTCATCATCAACCAGAGCTGGGAGGAACTGTCGGACAAAAACAACGCCGTTTTATAACTGTCGGATATGGTATCATTTTAAGCAGCCTTGATCATGGGCATAAAAACAATATTTAAATGCTTCTTGTGTATTACCGCCGGAATTGTGATTGGAGGATATCTTTTTTCCAGGTCGCAACCCCGATCGTTATTGGCCTTAAACCGGTGCGAAGACTGCATGAGCCGCAAAGACCTATACGGACTGCTTGCTTCGACTGCAATACAGAGAATCCCGGGTGTTATACCTTTCATCATTTTCGAAACGGACAAGACAATCGCAGTCAAGCTCCCGTCGCAAAAAACACATTTCCATTATGTCATTTTCCCAAAGAAAGATATCAAGAATGTCGGAAAGCTTGACGTGGAGGACGCCTCTTATCTGACCGACGCATTCCTTGTTGCAAGGCATATTATCGAGAAAGAAAAGTTGAGCCGTTATGTCATGTTCACAAACGGCCCCGATGACCAGGAGGTCACCTATTTGCATTTTCATCTGGTTGATGACATGCGCCAAACCGAGTAAGGCTATCAAAGCGGCAAAACTCCCCATTGTTTGACAACGCTTACGACTTCAAAAAAGCTATTTATCGAATCCCTCTATGCCATTAAACGTCAAATTCACGACATGCTCCTCACTCCCCTCAATATTTCCTCTCCCAATTTGTAGACATCACCGGCCCCGAGTGTGAGAAGCACATCGCCCGGCTCCGTCTCACGAACAATCGACTCAACCATTTCTTTTCGGTCAGCTTCGTAACGTATAGTGCCTGTGGCGGTTTTTTTAATATTTCTTAATAGAACTTCAGAGGTGACTCCTTGTATTGGCTGTTCTCCTGCGGGATAGATATCCATAAGATAAAGCCTGTCCACATCCGTGAAACTCGCAGCAAACTCGTCCATCAGGTCCCTTGTCCTCGTAAACCTGTGGGGCTGAAATAAAACGATCAGTCTGTTATTCGCAAAGCATTCACGGGCGGCTTTCAGCGTAGCAGCTATTTCCGATGGATGGTGCCCGTAATCATCATAAACTCTTACACCCTTCGCCTCTCCCTTAAACTCAAACCTGCGGTTTATCCCGCCAAATTTCTTGAGAGCTTTTGAAATTTTGTCAACAGGAATTTGCAATTCTACGGCGGTAGCTATTGCGGCAAGGCTGTTCAAAACATTGTGCAGGCCTGGGATAGGTATGGTGAAGCTCCCCAGAGAGAGCCCGCGCATTACGGGCTCAAAGCTCATCCTTGTCCCTTCGTTCCTGATATTACGGGCAAATATGTCCGCAGTGTCGCTGAGGCCGTATGTCAGCGCCTTCCGTTCGATATATGGGATAATCTCTCTCGTATAGCTGTTCTCAGAACAAACAACGGCAATTCCGTAGAATGGTATCTTGTTGATGAAAGCTAAAAAAGCCGACTTCAAAGTTTCAATATCCTTGAAGAAGTCCATATGTTCCCTGTCAATGTTGGTAATGACCGCTATTGTCGGGTTAAGTTTTAGAAACGATCCATCACTTTCGTCGGCTTCGGCAACTATGTAATCGCCTTGTCCAAGCTTCGCATTGCTGCCGATAGCATTAAGTTTCCCGCCTATAACCACTGTCGGATCGAGCCCTCCCTCGCCGAGCGTTGTAGCAATAAGTGATGTCGTGGTTGTCTTGCCGTGAGCCCCTGCCACCAGTATGCCGTATTTAAGCCTGCCCAGTTCAGCAAGCATTTCAGCACGGGGAATGACAGGAATATATCTCTGTTTTGCCTCAACCACCTCAGGATTGACCGGCGAGACAGCCGAAGATATTACCACTACATGAGCATGGTCTACGTTTTCACGGGCATGTCCTATGTAAACCTTTATCCCAAGGTTTTTCAATCTGTTCGTTGTCTCAGTTTCCCTGAGATCAGAACCTGTCACCTCGTAGCCAAGATTGTGCAGCACCTCGGCAATTCCGCTCATACCAACGCCGCCGATGCCGACAAAATGAACTGCCCTGTATTTATTAAACATATGATTCCCCCAAGAAACAGGCCGAAGGCTAAGGACTAAGGGCTAAGGGCAAAAGGTTAAACGAGAAACAAAAAAAATAAAAAGAAACTTTGTGTTTAATTCTTCTATCTATGTTTTTGTCTCTAACCCTTTAGCCTTTTGCCCTTAGCCTATTGCCTATTTTTTTATTTTTTACCAAGCTCAGTGCGATATCAACGACTTTTTCCGCAGCATCAATCCTGCCGAACACCGCAGATGCATTCTGCATATCACGACGCGCGTGTTCGTCGCCATAAAGTTCCCTGATACAATCCGCCAGCACCTCGCCAGTTAACGACTTGTCCAGCACTATCCTGGCAGCACCCATGTCCTCAAGTTTTCTTGCATTGTACTCCTGATGGTTGGATGCAGCATACGGATAAGGAATTAACAGCGCCGGTTTTCCTATGGCCGTTATTTCAGCCAACGTCGTCGCCCCGGCCCTGCAGACTACCATGTCGGCGACAGTGTATGCTTCTGCCATCTGGTAGATGAATGGAGCCACGATGCCCTTAAATCCAAGCCTTCTGTATGCCTCCGTTACCTTCTCACAATCCTTGTCCCCGGTTTGATGAAGGAACTGAATATTTTGCCTTAAATCCAGCAAGTAATTCAACGCCTCTATGGCGGAATTGTTTATGCTGCTTGCGCCGAGGCTCCCGCCAGAAATAAAAACCGTAAACAGCTTTTTATCAAGCGGGAATAATTCATCCGCTTTTAGCTCGTCTTTATGCAGTATATGTTTCCTTACAGGATTTCCGGTCAAAAATGTCTTTTCAGCAGGAAAATAACCGATACTTTCCTGATAAGTCACAGCAACGGCGTCGACGAATCTCCCGAGAAATTTATTTGCAAAACCAGGCACCGAATTCTGTTCCAGTATCATGGTCGGGATGCCTTTGATGTGGGCCGACAGAAGCATACCGACCGACGCGTAACCGCCGACACCGATAACAAGAGACGGTCTTACAAGCCTGAGGATACGGTAGGAATCAAGAATCGACAAGAGGAAAACTGCAAGCGCTTTTACTTTCCTGAAAAAAGATTTTCCGACGAGACCCTCAGCCCTGACAAATCTTATCGCATAGCCTTCCCGTGGAATTACACGCGCCTCTATTCCATGAACGGTCCCGACAAAGAGTATATCTGCGGCAACACCTCTCCCCCTCAATTCTTCCGCTGCCGCAATCCCGGGGAAGAGATGCCCTCCGGTACCGCCACCGGCAATGACAACTTTCATCGTCGTGGTCCGCCACGCAACCCAATTAACCGCCGTGTCCCGGAGGTCCGCCGATTCTCCCTGGTGTACCAGTATCCTCTCTGCCACTGATATCTGCCTGACTGCGGAAGCGAATGGCTCCCAGTCCGGCTTCTACTCCGCGAGGGTCCCGTTTCGGTATTAGGACTGAAGGACTGCCTGCGGGCGGAAAGCTCGTCACGCTCCGCTTCAGCCCCCTGGCGATAGTTCCTCGAAACGTTCAGCAGCAAGCCTACGGCCGTCATACTTGTAATGAGCGATGACCCCCCGTAGCTTATAAACGGCAGCGGCAACCCCTTTGTCGGAAGCATGCCGGTGACAACTGCAAAATTAAAGATAGCCTGTATTGCTATCATGATGGACAAACCATAGGCAAGGTAGTAGTGGAAGGGGTCCGCTGCTTTCCGTGCAATTGAAATGCCCTTCAGAAAGAATGTGAAAAAGAGAAGCGCCACCAGAGCGGCCCCTATAAAGCCTAATTCTTCTCCGATCATTGAGAAAATAAAATCTGTATGCACTTCGGGAAGAAAAAAAAGCTTTTGTTTGCCTTCGCCCAGTCCGACACCGGTAAGTCCGCCGCTTCCCAGTGCAATAAATGACTGTACAAGCTGGAATCCGCTGCCCAGCGGGTCCTTCCATGGGTCAAGGAAAGTAGCAACCCTCTTCCAGCGATAAGGTTCCGATATGAGTTTAATGACTACAGGGATGACCAATATCCCGAGAGAAAAGATATAACGCAATCTTATACCAGAAAGAAACAGCATGGAAATGGTAAGCAGGCCAAGGCTCATGGCAGCCCCGAAATCAGGCTGTTTCAGGAAAACAACCTGGAATGCTCCCATAATAAGTATGGGGACAAGGAACGAAGTGAATTTTTCAGTGCGGTACCGGGTCATGCTCATGTAAAACGACAAAAAAAGCACCATGCACAATTTTACCAGTTCAGAGGGTTGAAAGGTGGAAGGCCAAATCCTTATCCACCTCCTGGCCCCTCCGGCGGTGATGCCGAATTTAGTAAAAACCATAAGCAGACAAACAAGGGAGATAACAAGCAAGGGAATCGACATTTTCCGGATCAAACCGAGCGGTATTTTAAAGGCCATGAACATGGCAATCAACCCCAGCCCCATTGTTAAAAGCTGTTTTCTAATAAAACCGAACTGGCTGAGCATTACCCCTTTTTTATGGTACTTCTCAAGCAGATCAGGAGAAATTACAGAGGTGGAACTGTATACAGCCGTCAAACCTACCAGTATCAGCAGGAGTACGATAAACAGGAGCAACCGGTCATATGACTGCTTCATAAGTTTCCCACGAGTTCCTTGAACTGTCTTCCCCTGTGTTCAAAATCTCTGAACATATCAAAGCTTGCACAGGCCGGGGAAAGCAGCACAACATCTCCGGGGGATGCAAGTTCCTTCGCCTTCGCAACAGCTTCCCCGAGACTATCTTCCATAAATATCTCTGTACTGTCGCCCACAGCCTTTTTGATTTTGTCCTTTGCCTCGCCGATAAGCACAAGCGCTCTTACTTTGTCTTCGATAAAAGGCCTCAGTCCGGTAAAATCTCCGTCCTTGTCCCTTCCTCCGGCGATAAGGACAATAGGCCCGTTAAAGCTTTCGAGTGATTTGACGACAGCCCCGACATTAGTTCCTTTCGAATCGTTGATGAACGTGATACCGTCTATTTCACGCACAAATTCAAGCCTGTGTTCGAGCCCCGGGAATTCCGCCAGAGCATCGGCAACTGCGCCTGGCCCGCATCCGGACAAGAGCGCCATTACCGATGCCGCCATTGCATTTTCGATATTATGCACGCCTTTTATCTTAAAATCGGATGGATCGAGAGTGAAGGAAGATAATCCGGGCAAGCTGAAATAAATAACTCCATTTTTGTAATAGGCGCCAGTAATTTCTTTCTTTCTGCTGAAGTAGAAAATCTGAGGCGCCCTGTGATTTCTTTCTTCCTCAGGTGACGGACTCCCGGTCCTTTTCACTATCTCTACTGTCATAGGGTCATCCGCGTTTAGTACGAGAAAGTCTTGCTGGTCCTGATTCAAAAAAACCCTGCACTTTGAGTCGATGTAATCCGACATGGAGCCATAGCGGTCCAGGTGGTCCGGAGTTATATTGAGTATTACAGCCCCGTGAGGTCTGAAGGCGTGCACCGTATCCAGTTGAAAACTGGACACTTCCGCCACAATAAAATCAGGGAATTGCATTGAACGACCATCAAGGTCTAAAAGAGCAAGGGTCAGGGCGTTTCCGATGTTGCCGCCCAGAAGCGTCGAAAAACCTCCCTTCTTCAGCATAGAATCCAACAGAGAGACGGTAGTTGATTTTCCATTTGTGCCGGTCACGGCAAGGAACGCTGTTTTACGACCGACGGCTGACTGATAGGCAAGCTCCAGTTCGCCGATTATCGTGATACCTCTTTCCGAAGCCGTCTTCAATGACGCAGTGGAAAGCGGCACTCCGGGGCTGACTACTATAAGGTCTGCCGCCTCGAATAATTCCACCGGATGGCCGCCCAGGGAACACCCTATGCCGGGCTGCAGTTCCTCAATATATGGTCCCAGTTCCTCAGATTTTTTTTTATCGGTGACAGTGACCGATGCGCCAAGCTGATGAAGCAGGTTCGCTGCGCCAACACCGCTCCTCGCAAGACCGACAACAATGACCTTCTTGCCCTTCACATCCATTGCCGTTCTTCCAATACTGGTAAGGGGAGAGCCTATGACAGATTCCTTACCGATAATCTCTTACCCTTTTTTGCGATTTTTACCTGGCCGCCTCTTCTCCTCTTATGGCCTTTCCCGGCTGTTCTTGTCCTGTTGCTCTGCGCAGACAACTGCTCGCCTCTCATGGTCCTGTGCCGCGCGATTTTGTGTCTCCTATTGGACCCGCCGCCCTTATATGCAGCGAGTACTACAGGACTCTCTTCGGCACTGCTGAAATAAATAACCGGTTCGGCTTTCTGCGTAATTACATTATAGCCGCGGTCGAGGAGTGTTTGTGAATCATGCCACAGGTCATCCCTCACCGATTCTCCCAAAACTGCACTAATCAGCATATTGCCGCCCTTTTGTGCGGCGCAGACAAAGCAATGACGTGCCGCACGGGTATAGCCGGTCTTGCCTCCGAGAAGGTCATCGTCTACCCAAAGGAGTTGGTCGGTGCTTTTTACAAAGATGCGCCTTCCCTCGGTGGAATAAATGTCCTTTGTCCTCGTGTTGATTATTTCCTTTATCAAGGGATATTGAAGCGACGCCTTCATCACTTTCGCAAGATCAAAAGCAGTTATGTGCTGGCCTGGGCCAGGTAATCCGGATGCATTAATAAACTGAGTATTCTCGGCCCCCAGGCGGGAAACCTTCTCATTCATTAAAGCGGTAAAACGTCCTTCAGATCCCGATGTCGCTTCCGCCAGGACCACAGCGGCGCTATTGACAGACCTCATCAGGGCGAGGTACAGGATGTCCCTCACCTTAAACCGCTCACCGGCCCTTAGATGCGGAGTAACGGAAGGGGTATCGGCCGCATTCTGGCTTACAGTAATGACAGTGTCGGGGCTGATATTGTCTATGGCGACCATAGCAGTAACAAGTTTGGTTGTACTGGCTGGAGGAAGTTTCCAGTTAGGATTTTTTGCATACAAAATCTTTTCGGTAGCACCGTCAATCACCACTGCCGCGCGCGCGCCGACTTGTGCGCCGACTTCCTCGGCATATGCATTATGTCGAGCAGGCCCACCGGCAAACAGCAGGTAAAAAAGGACAATAAACAATTCAACTGTCAACAACTTTTTCATATCCATCACCTCAATTTTAATGTTGCAAGGCTAAATAAAGCAAGGATTATCCCAATAACCCAGAATCTAACGATGACCTTTGGTTCCTGCCATCCCTTTAGTTCGAAATGATGATGCAGGGGGGCCATCTTAAAAATCCTCTTGCCGGTAAGCTTGAACGACAGTACCTGCATGACAACCGAGATCGTTTCTATAACAAAAATGCCGCCGACTACGGTCAGCACGATTTCATTTTTAGTGACCACTGCAACAGTCCCCAAAGCTCCGCCCAGCCCGAGAGATCCCACATCTCCCATAAAAACTTCGGCCGGGTATGAATTGAACCACAGGAAGCCGAGGGCGGCCCCTGCCATGGCGCCGCAAAATACCGTCAGTTCCCCGATCCCCGGCAGATACAACACCTGCAGGTACCTGGCAAAGAGCGCATTGCCCGAAACATACACGAGCGCGACGTTGGCAAACGCGGCAATGGCAACAAGCCCGATGGCAAGACCATCTATGCCATCGGTAAGATTCACCGCATTGGAAGATCCCACAATGACAAATACTGAAAAAGGTATATAAAAGAAACCAAGATCAAAAAGCCACTTTTTGAAAAAAGGGATACTGAGCACCGTGTTGTAAGGGTCGTGGGGGTTCATATAGAGGAAAATGCCTATGACAAGGGCGAGCAGTACCTGAGCCCCGAATTTATACCAGGCGCGCAATCCCTTCGGATTTTTTTTCACTGCCTTGAGATAATCATCGATAAAACCTATAGCCCCAAAGCCGAGCAGGGCTATCGATAATACCCACGTATAGACATTTCTGAAATTGCCCCACAGGATAACGGACGTCGTAATGGACAGTACAATGATAATACCTCCCATAGTCGGAGTACCCGCCTTGGCAAGATGGGTTTTCGGCCCATCGGACCGTATCTGCTGTGTAATGCTGATTTGTTTAAGCCAGCGGATTATTTTCGGCGCTATCATGAGCGTTATGATGAATGAGGTCAGCGATGCCAGCGAGGTCCTGAAAGTAATATAGCGGAATACATTCAGCGGACTAAAATAATTATGGAGACTGTAGAACAGTTCGTAAAGCATTCATTCTCTCCCTTTTTATTTTTGCAGCCCGGCTGTTTCTGAGGTTTTGTCCGGCGCGTCAAACACCAGCACATCTTCCATCCTCATTCCCCGTGATCCTTTTATTAAAACAACATCCCCTTCTCTAACGAGCTTTTCAAGCTCCCTGCCGGCATCCTTCGCATTTCCTGCGGCTATGCCCTTTTTTTGAAAGGCCTCTACCGTCAATGACATCATCGGGCCGACTCCTATAAGGATGTCTACAGGCAGCCCGGAAAGCCACCGGCCCAGCTTTCTATGTGCATCCGTGCTGTAAGTCCCGAGTTCCAGCATATCACCGAGCACGGCAATGGCCCTCTTGCATTCATGTCCTGCCTTTACGCGCCTCACAAGCTCTTTGACGGATTCTTCCATAGATGAGGGATTGGCATTATAAGCGTCATTGATATATGTCACGTCTCCGCGCGCAAAAACTTCTGATCTCATAGGCAAGCCGTTAAAAGATTCCAGACCCTTTTTGATGTCCTGGAGTGTAAACCCCATTGCATATGCCGTAGCAGCCGCCGCCAGAGAATTATATATATTAAAGCGTCCGGGAAGCCTGGACTCGATAACAATACGGCCGGCTCCGGTGCACAGGACAAATCTCGTTGCCGTGTCGGCAAACTCGATCCCCTCCGCTCTTATGTCGGCGGCCCCGGCCTCGATGCCGAAGGTGATGCTACGGCCCTTAAATCTATCTTCAATGCCTTCCATCAGAAATGTGTCATCGGCATTTATAATCAATTTTCTAACATAGGACAATAATTCGAGTTCAGAATCACGCACAGCAGTCAATGAACCGAACCCTTCAAGATGCTCTTGCCCGATGTTGGTAATCACACCTGTCTCCGGCAGCCCTATAGCGCAAAGCTCTTTTATATCGCCGGGTTTATTGGTCCCCATTTCGAGCACCATGACACCTGTATTCTCCTGAGTTTTCGTTATCGAGAGCGGCATACCTATATGATTGTTGAGATTGCCTGCCGTTTTAAGCACATTTAGATTTACTCCCAGAACTGATGCTATGAGTTCCTTGGTAGTTGTCTTGCCGTTGCTGCCGACAACTCCGATGACGCTGCCGCCGAATTGTTTTCGGACAGATTGCGCTATAGCGTGCAAAGCAACGAGTGTATCCTCAACAAGTATTATGCTTTTACCGGCAGCATGCCGGACAGAACTTCCGCGGCTGATTATAGCTCCTGCTCCCGTCCTGAGCGCATCCTGAACAAAATCATGTCCATCAAAGCGGTCGCCTTTTAAGGCAAGAAACAATTCGCCTTGCCTGATGGTCCTTGAGTCGATAGAAAGGCCTGAGAAAAAAATGTCTCCCGAAAACTGCGTCGCTGTCCGGGGTCCTGCAGTTTCATCCGTGATAATTGACCCTCCGGTCGCATCGAGTATCTGCCTGGCGCTCAGCATCGTTCAACCTCTCCGCTCCGTTCTTTTTTGTGGAAGCAGCCGTTCATGTTTTTTGCTTGTCAGCAGGAACACTCTCTATTGTTTTGCTCGTGAGCATAAAGCCCTGCAAGCGTACTTCCCCCTCCGAAAGCGGGCCTGTTGATTGTCCTCCGTATGGCATTTTCAAGGGCGGTCCTGTCGCTGAAACTATGGCGGATGCCCTGTATCTCCTGATACTCTTCATGGCCTTTGCCGGCTACGAGCACAATGTCTCCCGGGGAAGCCAGTTCTACCGCCATACTGATAGCAACGTGCCGGTCAGGTATCACAATATAACTATCGCCCTTTATCCCTTTTTCAATATCTTTTATGATTGTCTTGGGGTCTTCGTTCCTGGGATTGTCCGAGGTGATAATGACAAAATCGCTCAACCTGGAGGCGATTTCTCCCATTTTCGACCGTTTCCCCTTGTCCCTGTTGCCCCCGCACCCAAGGACAGTAATGATCTTACCTTTTTCTTTTTCTTGCTCTTGCCTATCGGGCATAGCGAACTGCCGCCTTTTTTCTTTCATGATTTTTTCAGTTTTCCCGACGAAGCGGTATGCCTCCAGTAATTGACGGGCTGTCATCAAGAGTCGCTCGAGCGCATCTTCGGTATGCGCGTAATCCACTACAGCAAGAAAGTCCTGTCCCATATCAACTTTCTCAAACCTTCCTTTAACCAATCCGGCCATGGCAATTCCCTCCTTTATGACTTTAATGGGCACATTAAGAGCCAACGCCGCGCAGAGTGCGGCAAGCATGTTGTATACATTTATTTGACCGACCATTTGAGACAGGATCTCCGTCTCGGCTTCCCCCAGGCGCGTTTTGAAGGAAGTTCCCTCAAACGACGTCTTTATATCAAAGGCCGTGACATCAGCCTCTTTATTATCAAGCGCATAAGTTATTACCTTGACTGACGGCCTCCGGCTCCTTAATATCCGCGCAAGCTGCATCCCGTGGGCATCATCGATATTAATGACCGCGATACCATCCCCGGTCAGGAGTCCGGTGAAGAGACGCTCTTTTTCCTTGAAATATTCTTCCATCGTATGGTGGAAATCAAGATGGTCCCTGGTGAGATTCGTGAACACGGCAACCTTGAAGCGGGTATAATCCGCCCTTTTCAGTGCAAGGGCATGCGATGAGACCTCCGAAATGACAAAGCCGCACCCGGCCGCCCTCATCTCTCTTAGTAGCCCCTGGAAATCAGGAGCTTCGGGTGTGGTGTGAAGCGCCTCATGGACTGCGTCTTTGATCAAATAATTAATAGTGCCGATAAGCCCTACCCCCTCCCCCCACTTTTCCAGTATAGACTTGATAATATATGATGTCGTTGTTTTGCCGTTTGTGCCTGTGATTCCTATCACAGTCATTTCCCCGGAGGGTCGCCCGTAAAAGCGATGCGCGACATGGGCAAGGGCGTCCCTGATATCAGCAACGCGTATCCAGGAGACTTCAGGATATTTTTTCTCCATTAGCGCGTACTGGTCGGCAGGCAGCTGGCCTTTATGCTCGTACATCACGGCAACTGCTCCTTTTTTAATCGCGTCCTCTATGAAGTTCCAGCCGTCTAGTTTTTCACCCCGTATCGCGACAAATAGTTCTCCTCCCTTTACCATTCTGGAATCATATGCAACGCCGGAGATGTCCCTCATGACGTCCCCAATTACCTGAAAATCATGATCGATTACATCACTTAATTTTGTCCTTCTCATTTTAAATTCCGTGATACAAGCAGCAGCCGCTTCGCCGCGGAGTCATCTCTCGGCACGCTTAAATACGAAAGCGATTCATTCGCAATCTGCTTAAAGACAGGTCCTGCCACCAAGCCTCCGTAGTTGCCGCCTTTCGGTTCATGGATTACTACTATCATTGCGATCCTCGGGTCGTCCGCCGGCACGAACCCGACAAAAGAGCTCACGTACTTGTCTTTCGAATATCTTTTAGTTTTAGGATCGAAAAGTTGTGCCGTTCCGGTTTTACCGGCAACTTCGTTGCCGTCAATTGCAGCGCCTCTTGCAGTCCCTCCTTCCTCTGTAACGGTCTTTAAAATATTTTTAAAAGTCCTGACCGTACTCTCCGAAATGATTCTTTGCGATTCGTTGGCAGCCTTATAAATAACAGCCCCGGCAGGAGAACTGATTGCCGCGACAACGTGAGGCCTTACAAGAAATCCTCCATTGGCGACTACTGAATATGCCCTCAACACCTGTAAGGGTGTCACTGCGACCTCCTGACCGATTGAGATCGCCCCTATAGAAGTCCCGGACCATCGATCGGGCGGTCGTATCCACCCTGATACTTCCCCGCCAAGATCAAACTCTGTTTTTTTGCCGAAACCGTATTTCCTGATATAGCTGTATATCTTTTCCTTGCCCAGCTTCAATCCGGTCTTTATCGTCCCGACATTCGACGATTTCTGAATGACCTCTTTAAACGTAAGGACGCCCTGCCTGTGTGCATCCTTTATTTTTTTCCCCCCTACTTCTACATACCCTGCGCTGCAGTCTATACGTGTATCAGGGTTTACAATCCCCTCTTCAAGGGCTGCGGTGCCGACGACTATCTTAAAAGTAGACCCGGGCTCATAGCAGTCCGTAACGGCCCTGTTCCTCCTTTTTGCCGGTGTAACCTCTGAAGGATTATTCAGGTCATAGGTAGGCCTGCTCGCCATTGCAAGCACTTCACCTGTATGCGGGTCCATCATGATCACTGTTGCCGAAGCCGCTTTCCACTGCTCTACAGCCTCATCCAGATCTTTCTCAACTATATATTGCAAACCCTCATCTATGGTCAGAATGATGTTGTTGCCCTTAATTTCTTTGCTCATGCCTTCGGAAAGCGCGTTCCCCTTGGCATCCCTCTGTACCGATACCCGTTCACTGACTGCTGATAGGTATTTGTCATATGACTTCTCGATACCTTCCAATCCGTTGTTGTCGACTCCCACAAACCCGATAATATGCGAGGCAAGGCTTCCTTTTGGATAAAACCTCTTGATCTCGGGCACGAAACCGATGCCTCCCAATTTCATGTCCCTTATGCGCCGCGTCTCCTCGATGCTGACTTTTCTTTCGATCCAGTTAAACCTGTTTTTTGCAGACAGGCGGGCGAGGATAAATTCGGGTTTATTATTGGTTGTCCGTGACAAGGCAACGGCAACCCGGTCAGGCGCTCTTATGCCGGCAGGGTCGCAATAAACTGATTCGGTATCAAGATTGATTGCAAGCTCTCTTCCCTTCCTGTCTAAAATAATACCCCGTCTAACAAGGACACTCTCTTTCTTGATCTGCTGGTCCCTTGCCTTGTCGAGAAACCATTGATGATTCAGAAGCATGATATCGGCAAGCCGGAAAATAACAGCAATGAAGCTGAATGTTATCAGGGTGTTTACTATAATGGCCCTTTTCTTCATAGTCCCACGCTGCCGCTCCTCCCCTACTGCGCCTTCTCACCGACTGTCAGCGATGCCTTGTAAATATCACTCTTCCCCGAGGCCCTCACATAAACCACCCTGACCCTGTCGGGAAATTCAAAACCTGTCCCGTTGGATGCAACGCCCTGCAGCCTCCCGATATAGAGGAGATTCGCTTGTTCAGCAGCAAGCGCCTTCTTCTCGCTCATTAAGTCAGACTTCTTTTTTTCGAGATTGCTCAGCGAATACTCGAGCGAAACTACGCTCGACCGAAGCCATATTATCCCGAAAATCATGAAAAGCAGCAGCAGTAACGATGCCGGTTTCAGCAAGGTTATAAACCAGTTTTTTTTCCTGCGTCTCATACTCTCTCGGCCCCTCTTAGCTTCGCGCTCCTCGATGAAGGGTTTTTGCGCACTTCATCATATGAGGGCACGACAGGCTTTTTGGTCAATATCCTCAACAGGCCGGCACGACCGTTGTCCCTGATAAAGTTTTTTACAATCCTGTCCTCCAGGGAGTGATATGAAATTACCGCCATCCTCCCCCCTGGTTTAAGAACGGAGAGTGCAGCCGAAAGCCCCTGCTTAAGTTCATCCAGTTCTTTGTTGACCTCTATCCTCAATGCCTGGAATGTCCGCGTAGCGGGATGCATCTTTCCTCTTTTGCCATAAATCCCGGCTATGAAATCCGCCAGTTCAATGCATGTGTCAAAGGATGTTTTCTTCCGTTGGGCAACAATGGCCTTCGCTATTTTTCTGCCGAAGGGTTCCTCGCCGTATTCGCGCAGTATCCTTTGCAGATCTTTTTCCTGATACCTGTTGACCACTTCCCATGCGGTAAGGCGCTGCGAGGCATCCATACGCATATCGAGTCTTTCCGGGGATGAAAAACTGAAGCCGCGGGAGTACTCCTTCAACTGAAGCATAGAGACACCGAGATCGAAGAGGAACCCGTCGGCCTCTCTTATATTCAGGTCAGCGAGAATCCCCTTTATTTCAGAAAAGTTTCCCTTACAAAGGTGAGCGCCACTATTGCCGAGCAATTCGCGGGAGTGCTGCAACGCGCTGTCGTCCCGGTCTACTCCGACAAAGACCCCGCCGGCGCCGATTTTCGAAACGATTTCGCTCGCATGACCGCCAAGGCCTACAGTAGCGTCTACGTAAATACCATTTTCCCGGACATTAAGTATCTCCATAGTCTCCCTCAGTAAAACCGGAATGTGGACCATTCCGTTCAGGCTCTAGAGGCCGTAGCCGGCAAGCGCCGTCTCATAGGCCTTTGCGTCAACCTTCTTCGGATCGGTTACCGCGTCCCATTCGGCTTTGTCCCATATCTCCAGCTTGTCCAGCTGTCCCACAATCACAACCTCGCTATGTATGCCTGCATCCTCTCTGTGCGAAACAGGTATAAGCACTCTACCCTGTTTGTCGATCTCACACTCAAGGACAGAAGCAATGACCCTTCTCAAATAATATTTCACCGCCTCATCGCTCCTGGGCAATGGCCGTATTTTTTCTTCCAGCCTATTCCATTCTTCCAGAGGATAGATCCAGAGACACTTGTCAAAAGCAGCATTGGTAATATATAGTTTTGAATTATTGTACTTTTTAAAAATAATGTCTCGTAGAGGAGCTGGGATGATAATTCTCCCTTTTGGGTCTAATGCATAATAATATTTTCCCAAAAATGACATCTTACAATTTCCCTCCACTTTCTACCACAATTCACCACCAATAATATGAATTATTCGTGATGATTGTCAAGAGGGAAATTAGTTCTTTTTAAAAAATTCTATATTATGTGGGTTTTTTGTATGGCACATACAATATATAGCGCATGGGGATTGTCTAATAAGTGATATTTTCAGAGAAATTGAAGGCGCTTGAAAAAAATGTTCTGTTGCGGGAGGTTAAAGACAGAGAAGCCTCAATGCTGCCTAACATAACCTTAGATGGCGCCGAGCATATCAATTTCGCCTCTAATGATTATCTTGGCCTCGCATGCGCAGCTTCGCTCAGGGATGCCGCTGCGAATGCCATAGCCGAATACGGCTTTGGCGCAGGCGCGTCACGGCTCCTGGCAGGCGGAACAAAATTACATAGCGCGCTTGAAAAGGCGGTTGCAGCCTTCAAGGAAACAGAAACGGCATTAGTTTTCAATTCCGGATACGTTGCAAATATCAGCGTGGTGCCGGCTATCGCCGGGGAAGGCGATGTCATTTTCAGCGATGAGCTTAATCACGCAAGTCTTGTCGACGCCTGCAGGCTGAGCAGGGCGCAAAAGGCAATCTTCAGACACCGTGATACCGCCCATTTGAGCATGCTTATGCAAACAGCAAAAGGCGACAATAAAATAGTCGTTACCGACAGCGTATTCAGCATGGACGGCGATATCGCTCCCTTACGGGAGATAACAGCTCTCTGCAAAGAGCACGGTGCGCTTTTGTATCTGGATGACGCCCACGCTACAGGGGTCCTGGGGAATGGCCGGGGCGCATTGGCCCATTTTAACATACGACCTGAGCCGTGGATAATACAGATGGGGACGTTTTCCAAGGCGATGGGTTCTTACGGCGCATTCATTGCCGCTGAAAAAAACATAACCGACTGGCTCGTGAACACCGCAAGGGGATTGATCTATGCCACAGCCCTGCCCGCGTGCGCTGCTGCAGCTTCACTAAAGGCACTGCAGATTGTGCAGTCAGAGCCGACATTGATAACAAGGCTGTGGCAGAACCGCGCGCGGCTATTCAAAGGTCTTCACGCATTAGGATTGAACACTTTGTGCAGTGAAACGCCTATAATCCCAATAATAGTAGGCGATGTGAAAAAGACCATGGATATTTCCAGTGCATTGAAGAAACGCAGCGTTTATTGCCCCGCAATAAGACCTCCGACAGTGAATCAGCCGCGCATAAGGGTCACAGTGACGGCTGCTCACAGTGAAGAAGACATATCTGCACTTCTCGGTGCGCTGGAGAAGGTAATTTAAGTTTTTTTTGCAATTACGCAAAAGAAACCGCTTGTTTTGCAATTATGCAAAGGTCAAACCAATTCCATTCCTTTAAAATCAATGCTTTTATTAGTGGCATGAGACTTGCTTTATAGATACATAATCAAAAAAGGGTAGCGAAGATTGGCAAAAAAATACTTGTCGAGTTGACGGACGAGACGCACCTGGCATTGAAACAAAAAGCATTTGACGACGCAGAAAGACTTAGTCGTAGCATGGATACGAGCCGGCGTTGCCGACCATCAAGAAAAGATGAAGCACAAAAAAGGGGAAATAACCAGCATGAAAATCGAGATTAATGACAGATTGATAGCGAAGATAATGCAACAGGCGACAGTAAAAACTGACAGGCAGCTTACTCTGCACATTAACCAAATACTCAAAGATCATATGTCGGGAGCGCTCATACCTAATGACTTTGCTGCTTACTTTTTTGAAGATTGAGTAGTAAGGGAGAGGGTCATATATCAAGTGTTCAATGTTAACGTCTGGCTTGCCGCTCCTTTGGCAGTGGCAACGGCTATAGCCGTAATGCATGCGACAAAAACACTGCATCCCCCTGGTGGAGCAACAGCCCTCATAGCAGTTATAGGGGGTGACAGCGTCCACAAGCTCGGATATTTATATGCAATTATCCCCGTGGGTGGAGGCGCAGTGATAATGCTCCCGGTCGCTCTCTTGATAAATAATATACCTAAAACCAGAAGGTATCCTGAATTCTGGCTCTGATTGGACTTGGTCCCAATCCCTGTTACGGCAGTCGGCGAGATCGAAGGAAACCGGATGCTTTAATTACATAGTGTATCCGCTTTCTCCGTGCTGACTCAGATCCAGACCGATCGTTTCCGATTCATCGTCGAGTCTTAACCCCATGAGTTTATCCATGACTTTCAGGATTATGACGGTAACAACAAACGAGTAGACTATAGTTACACCTACGCAGATAACTTGGGTGAGAAAGACACCTGGGCCGGCCCCGGACCCGCTAAAGAACAGGCCGTCAGCTCCAGCCGGATTTAAAAGTTTTTGGGCAAAGAGTCCGGTGGCGAGTGTGCCCAAAATACCGCCGATTCCATGTACGCCGAAAGCATCCAGAGAGTCATCGTAACCTAGGCGCGTTTTCAAATTCAGCGCCAGGTAGCAAATTGACCCGGCACATAAACCGATGATCAGGGCGGACATTGGTCCCACAAATCCCGAGGCTGGTGTAATTGTAGCAAGTCCTGCGATGGATCCGGTTGCAGCACCGAACATTGTAGGCTTGCCTCTGTGGACCCATTCTATAACCACCCATATGAGCGTAGCCCCTACCGCTGATATATGTGTAACTGCGAAGGTCATGGCGCTCAGTGCCCCGGAGGAGAGGGCGCTCCCCGCATTAAACCCGAACCACCCGAACCATAGTATCCCGGCGCCGAGGACGGTTAAGGGGAGGTTGTGAGGCGTAAAGTCATGCGCGTGGCCCTTTCTTTTGCCAATGATGAGTGCAGCCGCGAGGGCTGATATGCCTGATGTAATATGCACGACCATACCTCCGGCAAAATCAAGCGCACCCATATTTTTGAGCCAGCCACCATTACCCCATATCCAGTGGACTACAGGATCATATACAATCGTTGACCAAAGGATGATGAATACAAAAAAAACGGAAAATTTCATCCGCTCGGCAAAAGCGCCGCTAATAAGGGCTGGGGTAATGACTGCAAACATAGCCTGGTATATCATGAACGCGATATGCGGCACTGTGGGAGCATAGGCAAGATTAGGCTCAACACCTACCCCCCTTAGTCCTATCCAGTCGAGATTGCCGATTATTCCATGGACATCAGGCCCGAACGCGAGACTGTAACCGTACAGTATCCATTGTACGCTTATGATTGCAATTGCAATAAAGCTTTGCATGAGTGTGCCGAGAACATTTTTCTTTCTCACCATGCCGCCATAAAAGAGCGCCAGGCCTGGTGTCATCAGCATTACCAGTGCTGCGGACAAAAGCAGAAAAGCTGTGTCGCCGCTATCTATTTTACCTGAGGCCTGCGCGTAAGCATTCAGCGGCAATAGTAAACCTATAGATGAAAAGAGAATCATTCGTTTGAGCTGCATGGTTTGTCTCCTTAAAAAGATAAAATAACTAACGCCGGAACCCCGTCATTTCTTAACTATATTTATATAGCGATAATATTAACATAGCATCCCTGGAAAAGCTACAAAAATGTAGGAACGCATGGGGACACACGAAAATCTTAAGCCTCGAGCCGTGCCTGGAGATCGTGTTCTCCCCTCGATGCGCTTTTTGACTTATGTCAAAGTCAGACAAATTGTTTTCTGATAGAATGTAATTATGAAAGAGATGCCCAGGAAGCAGGGAAATAAGGAAATATGATTGATCGTTCAGTTATCAGAAAGCTGCGCTCACTGGTACAGTGGTCTGTTTTTGCCATGGTACTCTATGCGGGTGTCACATTTTACTTTTTTGTTCAGGCACTAGAGAACGGTATCATTCCAAGCATGGCCCGGGCTCCTTCAGTCGAGGGCTTTCTCCCAATAGGGGCACTGATGTCCTTTAGATTGTTCATATCGGAAGGCATTTTTGACCCGGTGCATCCTGCGGCACTGGTTATTTTCACCGCTACAATTGTCATGTCGCTGCTTCTTAAAAAATCATTTTGCGGCTGGATATGTCCGGTCGGCACATTTTCTGAGCTTGTGGCTAAAACCGGCAGGAAACTGTTCAAAAGGCATCTCATCCTGCCGGGCTATGCCGACTATGCTCTGAGGTCAATCAAGTATGTGCTGATGACCTTTTTCCTTTATATCATTCTTATCCAGATGTCCACTCCCCGGATTTCAGGGTTTTTCAAAACCCCATACTGGAAAGTCGCAGACATCAAACTCCTGATATTTTTCATCGCCATGTCGTTGACCACCAAGATAACTCTCGCCATACTATTTGCGCTTTCATTGTTCTACAGGAATTTTTGGTGCAGGTATCTTTGCCCTTATGGCGGACTTCTCGGGCTGTTAAGCATGTTAAGCCCTACAAGGATAAGGAGAACCGAAGCCCACTGCATTCAATGCGGTCAGTGTACGGCGCACTGTCCCTCGATGCTTCCTGTCTCAAATAGCCGGGCCATAAATTCTCCTGAATGTACCGGATGCATCACCTGCGTCAGTTATTGCATGTCAAAAGGCGCTCTCGATATGGCGCTGCCTGGCAAAACTATTATGAAACCGGAGCTTTTTATTGTTCTTATCGCCGTGGTCTTTTTCGGCGTTATACTGCTGGCACGCTTGACCGGCCACTGGCGCTCATCGGTTTCATTGGAAGAACTGCGCACCCTTATCAGTTTTGTGGGCTCTACGGAGCACCCGTAGAGCTTGCCGATGGGGGTGAGGTCTGACATGAATGCCATGGTCGAACTGGCGGCCACGCTCAAATTCCCTGAGTCTGAACGGGATACTTATTTGGTCAATTCCGCGTCATTCCACCAACCTCCACCCAGGGCAACAAAGAGTGCAACACTGTCCTGAAACCGCTGGGCCGAGGCCTGGAGATAGCCTATCTTAGCCTGATGGTATTGATCGTCTGCGGCAATCATTTGTAAATAGTTAGCCGTGCCGGCCTGGTAATTTGCCTGCACCAGCCGCAGCGCTTCTTCCGACGTGCTAAGTGCATGCGACTGGGCCTGCAGTGTCTCGGCATCATGTTCCAGCGCCCTTAGGGTATCTGCAACCTGGGCAAAGGCGCTAAGGACAGTCTGACGATAATTGGCCAGGGACTGATTGTAGCCTTCAATGGCCGCTTGCCGGTTGTACCACAAAGTTCCGCCATGGAAAAGAGGCGCAGCAATGCCTGAGCCGAGACTCCATATGCTGCTGGTATTTTTGAAGAGGTCATCAAATGAGGTGTTGCTCAGTCCGTAAGCCCCGCTCAAGGTAAAACTAGGGAACAACGCGGCCGTGGCTACTCCGATTTGAGCGCTGGCGCCATGCAGTTGCGCCTCAGCCTCGAGAATATCCGGACGCTGACGCACCAACTCCGAGGTCAGGGTTATCGGCAGTTTGATCGGAAGAGTCAGGTCTGCCCAGTCGACTTGAGGCGGCGCATATTCCGACGGTATATGACCTGCCAGCGTGGCAAGCAAATCCTCGGTCTGGCTCAGTTTCTGCCGCAGCGGCGGGAGCGTAGCCTCATCAGCAGCGAGCTGACTGCGGAGGCTGAGCACACTTGAGTACGGGACAGTGCCTGCTTCCCACTGCGCTTCGGAGATTCCGACTTGTTCCCTATCTAAACCGATGATTTGTTCAGCAGCCTTAATCTGTTCTCTATAGGCCGCCTGAGCAATAATGGTGTTAACGATGTTGCCGGACAAAGTGAGGTAAGTACCCTTCACCTCATAACGTTGAAAATCCACCTGGGCCTGCAGACTCTCCACTGCGCGGCGTTCTCGGCCAAAAACATCGAGGGCGTAACTGACAGTCGCCTGAAGTGTAAAAAGGTTGAAGATGTTAGTGACAGAACTGCCGCCGAAACGGGCCAGTGAGGACTTCTGACGCGTGGCATCAAAACCCGCATCAAGCTGTGGAAAAAAGACTCCGTAGCCGGCCCGGAGGTTGTCCTGACTCTGGCGCAAACTGGCCTGAGCCGCCTGCAGTGTAGGGTTGCCTGCGATGGCGTCCTTTATAACAACGTCCAGCTTGGAGGAGTTAAACAGGCGCCACCAGTCTGCGGCGATACTCGCGCCCTGTTCAAAAAACTGGGCCTGACCGTCAGCAGGTATTGTCTTGGCAGGATCTGCACCATGGGTGTAGCTTTTGACCTGAGGCGGTCCGGGACGGACAAAGTCAGGCCCAACGGTGCAACCCGCGAGAAACAGGTTAAGGCTAAGGTTGAGAGTCAGAAGATACAATAAAAACATTGTTTTTTTATCTTTCATCTTTTTCCCTTAACCTTAACCTCAACCTGTTTCTTTATTTCTCTCCAATGTAGACATCCACCAATTGCCCGGGATAAATGCTAACGTTCTTTGGCCTCTCGAACCTAAATATCACAGGCAATACCCTCACATCCACCCTTTCGGTCCTCTCATTCGACAATTCAATCTTGGGCGATACATAAGGCTGCATCCTCACATATTGCAGGGGAATGCTGATATTGGCGCCCCGTATAAACATTTGCGCGTGCATCCGTGATACCGGCGGAAGCCTGTGCACGAGTATTTCATCGATATAACACCTCACGCCGATAAAGTCCTGCGGCCATCCCATGACAATTGCCGGATCAGCGCCCTGCGTATATGTATCGTATGTGCCCTGAGGAGAAATATAGCTGCCTGCAGCGGCATTTATGGAAAGGACCACTCCGTCTGCCGGAGCTTTTATGACGTACTTGTCCAATAGAGCCGCCGAAGCCGTGGAGGCTTTTATCAGCGCCTTGTACTGGTTTTCCTGGTTCCTTATATCATAAATCCACGCCCCGGCTTTGGTAAGTTCGTACTGCTTCCGGGCGACTTCGAGATTCGCTCTCGCGGTTTTGACGGCATTTTCCGCATTATCCAAATCGTTCTTGCTCACCGATTTGGGATTCAGCTCATAAGATTTCCTGAGCTTGTCCAATTGGTCTTCAGATGTCTTGAGGCTTGCGGCGGCAAAAGCGACCTGGGCCACAGCAATTTCGAGGTTTTCTTTTCTCGGCTCGGCCTTCAGCTCTTCGAGCAGGGCGAGCGCTGCTTCGGCCTGCGATTTCTGCTGCTCGGCAGTTGCCCTCTGTACGGAATCATCCATAACAAGCAGCGGATCTCCCTTATGCACTTTTTGTCCTTCAGCTACCGGGATTTTTACCACAACTCCAGCCACCTCGGGATATATATTTATATTCTCGCCATTGCTTTGGTAGCTTTCGGTGATGCCATTGGCATAGATGCCTTTTGCAAAGGGATTTGAGGCCGGATTAAACGCCGCGGGCAACGGCTTTCGTTCGGTGCCGTATATATACGCGCTTAACAAGCCGATCAGAATGCCTATAATCGAGAGAGAGAATAATATCTTATTCCTCACGTAAGCCTCCTTTTAGTATTCCTGTTGTCTTGCCGTCACATTGCCCTTATCGTCAAAGACATTCTGCTTCACGCAACCCTCCTGTTACGATACCTGTTATCTTGCCGTCAGCCATCTTTATTATCCTGTCTGCGTATTCAAATATCCTGCTGTCATGTGTAACAATGACAATGCATCGGCTCTCATTCAGTATGTTTTTCTTTACAAAATCCACAATTCTTCTTCCGGTTTCCCCATCCAGCGAAGCGGTAGGCTCGTCAAATATCATAAGGTCAGGGCTGCTGGCTATTGCTCTTGCGATTGCCACCCTCTGCTGCTCCCCCCCGCTTAATTTGACCGGAGGGAGCTGGGCCCGGTCCTTGAGCCCCACAATTTCCAAATACTTCGCGGCCATGTTCAGGGATGCATTCCAGTCAACCCTTTTCAAAATCAGGGGAATTGCCGCATTTTCTAGCGTGGTCAATTTTGGGAAGAGGTGGTAATCCTGGAACACGAATCCAACCTTGTTCAGTCTGAAATCCGCGATCTGGTCAGCGCTTAAGTTCCAGATATCTTTACCTTCCACCGTTACAGTGCCTGAATTCGGCCGGAGAATTCCGGATATAATGCTAAGCAATGTTGTCTTGCCGCTTCCTGACGGGCCTTCTATATACAGCATTTCACCAAAGTACGCCTCGAAGCTGACGTCCCTTACGGCGTAAGTTTTGGCTTCGCCCTCTCCAAACCACTTGACAAGCTTGTCCGCCTTCACTGCAAGATTGGCCATCTTAACCCCTGAATATGTCGAACGGCTCTATTCTCAGCACTTTTCTTACTCCTATGTAACTCGATATCGCGGCTATTATCAATACCATCACAAAAGCAAATCCGAGATTCGTATAGGTTATCATGGCTGCGTAGCTCGGCAGCCTGAGTTTGGCGAAGGCTATCATCAGGGAGGCCAGTCCGACACCCATGCCGTATCCGGTGAGAGCGGTGAAGGTAGCCTGGAACAGTATCATATATACCAGTTCGGACCCTTTGGCCCCTATGGCTTTCAATGCACCGAACTTTTCTAGGTTCTCCAGTATAAAGGTATAAAAGGTCTGCCCGGAGATTGACAACCCGACAATAAAACTTATTACGGTCATTATCATCACGTTTATGCCGAGCCCTGTCTGGTATTTGTAATATTGGGAAACTTTATGGATAAATTCATCCTTTGTCAGCGCTTGATAGCCGAGAGCTTGTATCTGCTGTTTGATGTGGGGTATATCTGCAACGCTCTTCGGTTCTATAAGGACATAAGATATGGTAAACCTCATTGACGGAATATACTGAATAGCCCTGTAGAATGTGGTATACAGTGTCGGAGTTCCGAATAAGGAGCCGACATTGACCCGTGCTATGCCGACAATAACTCCCCTGTTGTCGTTTATCTCGAATTCGGCGCCGAGCCCGGGGCTTCCGAGTTTGGGATATTCCGAATCCTTGACGACAATAAATGAATTTTCGGCATAGATGTCTTCGATGTGTCCCTGAAGGAGATCCGGCCTGCCAAGGAGACTTGCATCATCCAGACCGACGACGGTTACAGCCTGGTAAACGCCGTTCCTGAGTTTCGCAAGACCGGCGCCCGAATAAAAAGGCACTGCATATTTGACACCGTTGATACTCCGTGCCGCGTCTAATACATAGCCCGGCATCGGGATGCTGTTGGCAGGCGTATTCACCGCAGGGTCCATTACCCATATCTTGGCCCCTATATTTATGATCGTGGAAGATGCCCTGTGCAAAATACCCGCAAACATCGATGTCATCATGACCATCAAAAAGACGGCAAAAGTTATACCGACAAGAAGTGCTGCAAATTTACCCTTGTCGTTCACCAGGAGCTTAAATGCTATCTTCAGGATTCCTTTCACCGCTCACTCTTCCTCATGTCTCACAGCCCCTTAATAAACATATACCACACATTTGAAGCTCCCGCAATGCGCTTTTCACTGTTTTTACTGTCCTGCCCGCTATTTTTCACGATCTCACTTCGTTTCTTGATAACGGGATTTGATCCGGATTCGGTCGACCGCTGCCTGTTGTTGCAACGGTATGACCTTTCTGCTAGAATTATTACAATACTTGGCAAAAGAGGACAGACTGCAAATGAGTGTTACTTCTTTGATTAAAGCACTTGAGGGATCGGGGAAGCATGCCTGGCCTGTCCGGATAATACGGCCGTTAAAAAAAATCGAGGATGGACCTCCTCTTCAGATGCAATTTTCCATTAAATTCGGCCTCCCCGGCTCCACCTGAGGTTTTCTGATGGGTTACATTTTACCCCTTGATAATAAAGCTCCTCATGGCGATAGACTGAAAGTCGAATTTGACTTCCCGGCTGACGCCCGATGCTGAATATTAAGAAAATTATTCTTCCGGTTGATTTCCCTAATCCCTCATTGCGTGTGGTCCATCAGGCTACGACATTGGCCAACCATTTCCATTCTGAGATAGTGATGCTGCACGTCGTGACAGCGCTGAGCCATACAGCCGGTGTGCCTGAGGACAGCCCCGAGATCGCTGGTTGGGACATGCTCGAGGAAATCACCAGAGAGGCCGAGAAAAACCTGGACCGATCTCTCGGACCAGAGCTTGAGGCCCTTCCCGTTAAGCGCGTGCTGGCCAAGGGCGGGGCGGCCCGGGCAATTGTGCAGACGGCCCAGGAGGAAAAAGCAGACCTGATCATGATGCCCTCCTATGGCCAAACGTTCAGCCAGTTTCTTCTGGGCTCTGTGACAGCGAAAGTATTACACTGGACCGAGTGCCCGGTATGGACCGATGCCCACGTGGAGGAATTGCCGGTGCAGGAACTGGCAATCCGGAATGTCCTGTGCGCGGTCGATTTCACCACATATAATCACAAGGCTGTGTCTTGGGCCGTACAATTGGCCTCCCAATTTGGCGCCCATCTCACGCTGGCTCACGTCACTCCCGGAGTGGAGATGTGGGGGCCGGGTGGCAGCTATATCGACCCAGAGTTGAAAGAGGCGCTTGTCGGCAACGCTGCTCAGCATATCGCAGAGTTCCAGAAAGTCTTAGGGATCACGGCAGACGTATTCATAGGTAGTGGTGACGTGTCCAAGGTGCTGAGCGAGGCTGCGAAACAGACGAAGGCGGACTTGCTGGTTTCCGGGTGCCGCCCTTATGGCGGTCACCTGCGGACCCACGGCTACTCAATCATTTGCGCGGTGCCGATTCCAGTTCTGAGCGTGTGACTGCCCTGACCCGGCCGGCTGAAATTATCGACATCTTATGCCGTTGTGAGTTTTTCAGCGATTTTCTGTCCATGCCAGGCTATCCCTTTGATTGCATCCAGCATATGAAGATAGAGCGGTGAAGCCATAGGCATACACAGGCCCTCAATAAGCCTGTCTTCATGCATGGTCGCAAAATCATTGGCGCTCCTGCTTATCTCCGCAGTTGACTCTTTCACGTATTCCCTTAAGACTACATTTCTTGACAGAATAATATCGCTTGTGTTTCTCAGCACGTTCTGAAGCCTCTCCAGAAGGAAGGTAGTCTCCGAGATAGCCTTATCACTAAAAAGGATGCCCTCCCTGATCTTTATCCTTATACAACCGGCGATATCCTCGATAAAATCCCCCATCCTTTCTATGTAGCCTGGAACAGAGACGTAACCTCTTGAATCCGGATCAACTTTAGCATCCTCGAGAAACTCGCCTGTAAGCGCCTTTTCGGCCTGGAGTATCGCGTTTATCTTTGCCTCGCATTCATCAAGAGATTTTGATGAGTTAAAGATAAAAGCATTCTGCAAAAGACTAATACATTCCATTGCTTTTTGATTCATATCGTACAGCTTACTGATTAGTTCTTTCTCCGACGCCACTTTCATAGTTGTCCCTCCTCCCTTTTTACTTAAATCATATCAAGCTTTCTGTCTGACTGCAACCGGGAATCTTCCGACTACCCGAGGAGTCAGGCGAGGCATTGCAAACGCTACCAGCATCAAAAAAGGCCGGAGGCCGAACTTTTGGATAATTTTTAGATTGCTGATACAATTGGATTATGGGGAATGATATCCTTCATGAGATCATAGCAGTTGAAACGGAGATCCAGGGGAAAATCGAGATTGAAAAAGAAAAAACTGATGAGTTGGTGGAGAAGGTCAAGAGGGATGCAGAAGATGAGATTGTCCGGGAGGAGGACAGGTTAAAAGAATCGGGCGCTCAGGCATTGAAGGAAGCGCTGGCAGATGCTGAAATGAAAGCCTCTGATATTCTTGAGAAAGCTATTGCAAAGGCCGAAATGCTCAAGAGGTTCGACAGCGAATCCTTGGGGGAGATTATCCTGGAGCGTATCATACTGATCTTGCCCGGTGGGACACTTTGATCGCCAGGATATCAAGCGTTGAGATTGTCGGTCCTAAGGGCATGCTTCGGGATGTGCTCACCTGCCTGCAGGACCTGGGGGTGTTCCAGATTGAACCCGAACTGGTCAGGGTTGTCGAAAAAGGAGACGAGGCGTATATTCGGCCTTTCCTGCAGGACAAGAAGATGCTTTCTGAACGTATCTTTCTTGACGACCTGCGGCTGAAAATCAATACGCTCTTTTCATGTCTTCCGGAAATATCGGTCAGAACAAGCTATATTGATCCGCTACCGGTCCTTGATAATATAGCCAAAACAATTGACCGGCATATTTCACGATGCAGGTTAGTTAACGAGAAGAAGGAGGTCCTGGAGAAAGAGAGGACCGAACTCAACCGGTATCGCATTTTCCTGGACGCCCTCTTCTCCATTCTTGGGGATATCGGTGATACTCCCGACCTTGACTTTATCGGGCTCACTATCAAAGAACCGGATATGGTGGGACTCATACGGCAACTGCTCTCTCAGATAACGGACAGGAAGTTTGAGTTCCTGACAGCGACTGCAGAAGATGGAACACTTGCGGGATTGATAATCATCCCCAAAAGCATATCGGGGAAGGTAAAGCAATACCTCAGTGAGAAGCAGCTTCCCGAACTTGCCTTGCCGCCGGCCTTACGGGACCTCAGCTTCCCTGAAAAAAATACACATGTGAAAAAGAGGATAACTGTCATTGCCGGGGAAATCGAAGATATAGCCGTAGAAATGGAACGCTTTGCTCACCGCTGGGTCCCAATCTACCTGAACGTAAGAGAATGCGTCGCAGAACGGCTTTCTCTTCTAAGGATAACCGCTTCGGTTTTTGAGACGACGATGTGTTTCTTTATCAGCGGATGGATGCCTTCCGATGATGTCGAACAAGTCAGGAAGAAGATCAGGGACACCTTTCAGGGAAAAGCGACCATCGAAGAGAAGGAGGTATTTGAAGAATATCTCGACAGGGTCCCGGTCGTCCTGAAAAACCCACCCTACTTCAGGCCTTTTGAACTTCTTGTAAAATACCTCCCATTGCCGAGATACACTTCCCTTGACCCGACACCTTTCATCGGCATCTTCTTTCCGATTTTCTTCGGAATGATCCTCGGTGACGCAGGATATGGGATTGTCCTCGTAAGTCTCTCAGCTGTCATGATAAAGCTGGTCAGGGGAAAAAAAGAGTTGGTCGATGCTTTCAAGATACTGCTCATATCTTCCGTCTATGCGGTTTTCTTTGGCATACTCTACGGGGAATTTTTTGGTGATCTCGGCCATATGCTTTTCGGTCTCAAGCCGGTATGGGTAGAGAGACGCGGTGCGGTTGTGCCTATGATATTGTTTTCGCTTTCTATTGGCGCGGCCCATATGGTCCTGGGCCTCGCATTGGGATTCATTGCAGCCATAAGAAAAGGGAGCAAGAAAGAGGCCCTTTATAAATTTTTGACCACGCTCATCTTCATCTTCATTATTATTCTTATTGCATCATTATTTGAACTGGTCCCACGCTTGTTCACAAGGCCGGTTGTCAGCGGAATACTTATTCTAACACCGTTTCTCATCTTAACGGGCGGCCTGCTGGCGCCCCTGGAACTGTTGAAGAGTATAGGGAATATGATCTCATACGTCAGAATCATGGCAATCGGTCTCACATCTGTTATGCTCGCCTTTGCGGCAAACCGCCTCGCGGGGATGACCGGAGATATTATGACCGGCATTTTTGTCGCGGGCTTACTCCATCTTCTGAACCTCATTCTCGGGGTTTTTTCTCCGGCCATCCACTCCCTAAGGCTGCATTATGTGGAATTTTTCGGCAAGTTTCTGGAATATGGCGGCAAGAAATTCGAACCCTTAAGGAAATGAGACAAAGGTCAATATTTAAGAGAAAATAAAAAGAGGAGGTTGTTATGGAAAAGGTACTGATAGCGTTTGCTGCAGCACTTGCAATAGGACTTACTGCCCTTGCAACTGGCTGGGCACAGTCCAGGATAGGGGCCTCCGGTGCAGGGACCCTCGCCGAGAAACCTGAATTGGTCGGCGCGATTGTTGTCCTTATCGCTATTCCGGAAACTATGGTAATACTCGGATTTGTCATAGCAACAATGATTCTGCTTATGCTCAAATAGTATGGGCAACGGGGAATTCATTGAAGCCCTCCGGAGAGAGGGAGAAGAAAAGATCCGGACGATCTGTCAGGAAGCAGAGGCCGAAGCTGAGAGGATCAGAGGAGAAGCTGCCGGCAGGATCAGCAGTATAAGGGAGGACCTCGGCAAAACGCATTTTATCGCGCTTAAAAAACAGGCAGGAGCTATCGTCTCGGAGGCTGACAGGGAGGCCCGGATGGTCCTTCTTTCTGCCGAAAAAGAGTTGTCAGTCCGTCTCTATTCAGTTGCAGTCAAGGCCCTCGCCCGTTTAAGAGAGAAAAGATACCCGGAAGTTTTTGATGCGCTTGCACATGAAATTCCTCCTTATAACTGGCAGGTTATCAAGGTCAATCCTCATGATGAAGAGAGAGCAGCGGAATACTTTCCCGGCGCCGAGATTATACCGGACGAGGGCATAGCGGGTGGTTTGGATGTTATGGACAAGGAAGGGAATATCCGCGTTGTCAACACCTTTGAAAAAAGACTGGAGAATGCCTGGTTAGAGATCCTGCCGGAGTTGATAAAGGATGTTTATGGAAAAATCGCGGAATGTGGAGTTCCTGAGAAAAATTGATGATCGTGGGTATCCGGCTGACTATCTCCTTTCAAGGATCAGGGGAAGGCGGGCACAGTTGATTGCAGACTGGAGACCTCTGGTCTTGAGTGATTCACCTGCCGACCGTCTTGCCTTTACCCGATACGGGAGTATTGTAACTGATGATTATCCGGAAGGCATCAGGCTATATCTTTTGAAAGAGCTTGTCTGGGTTTATTGCCGTATGAATAGAACGCTCAGGGAAATATTCCGGCCCTTCTTTCTTTATATCGAACTCAATACCATATTTGTTTGCCTGAGAAATGCCAGGGGTAACAAAACCGGGAAGGTCGAGAGCCTCCTCTCCGTGAGCCTCCTTTCGAAAAAGATCAAAGAAGTTCTCAGTGGCAGCGAACCTCTCCTTTCCGCGGTCAGAGTTATCGAGGATTGCTTCACACACCTCTCGAACAGATTCAGCGGCCTCAGCAATGTCCTCGAAAAAAATGGATTGCAGGGAGTAGAGCTGACATTATCAACCAGGTATCTTGAGCATACGGTACATTCAAAGCTCCATCCTGCCTTGAAGGATTTCTTTGTCTCGATCATTGACTCAAGAAATATCCTTTCCCTTTACAAATACGTACAGCTCAACGGAAAAATGGCCCCCCCTTTTATCACCGGCGGAGGGATAAGTGAAATAATGTTCACTAAAATAGCGGACAAAAAGGACCTTCTCGAGATCGGTCCCATGGTCCGCAAATTGACAAAAATAGAGCCTGAAACAGCCAATATAGAGATATCTCTTCGCAAAATGGTGACACGGTTTTTGAGGAAAGCCGGCAGGGACCCCTTGGGTGTCGGGCTGATACTTGATTATCTCTGGCGAACTTTAGTTGAAGCGACTAATCTGAGCATCCTCTTTTACTGCACTGAGAGTGACAGGGAAACCATCACAACGGAGATGACACAGTGAAAAAGGTGGTGTTTATCACCACCCCTGATGCAAAGCATGGATTTGGTCTTGCCGGCGTAAAACAGCTTATCGTCCGTGGTGAAGGCGCTGAAGCTCTTTTGAAAGAGATAATAACCCAGCCCGAGATCGGCCTTGTTGTCCTTGATGAGCGACTGATAAAAAGTATCGGAGAAGAGAAGCTGCAGGAGATTGAACAGCGATGGCAGGGAATTCTCCTGACCTTGCCTGCGCCTGAGACTCCAGGCGTTACGAGGGAAGATTATACGGCGCAACTGATGCAGAGAGTTATCGGATATCACCTGAGGTTATAGAAATGACAGGAAAGATAATTGGAATATCCGGACCGACAGTACAGGTTGATCTTAAGGGGTTGAAACTCTATGAAAGGGTCTATGTCGGGCATGCCATGCTTACGGGCGAGGTCGTCAGGCTTGTAGAAAACAGGGCCATTATACAGGTATATGAAGATACACACGGTCTCGGTGTCGGTGAACCGGTCAAAGGAGCAGGGATGCCCCTTACGGTAAGGCTGGGGGCAGGGATTATCTCGAGTATGTTTGACGGCCTTCAGAGACCACTGGAGAGATTAAGAGATGAGATGGGCCCCTTTATCAGCATAGGGAGAGAGATGAAAGCTCTCGACTATACCAGGAAGTGGCGTTTTTTACCTTTGCGGGAAAAGGGCGATGAGATAGCTCCGGGTGAGAGTATCGGATTTATAGAAGAAGGGGCTTTCAGGCATTTTATCACAGGAGGCAATGATTCAAATAAAAAACTCTCCAGGATCGCCGAAGGACACATCAGCCTTGACGAACCGTTCGGGGAATTCGAAGATGGCAAAGAAATAATGGGATGTTTTGAGTGGCCGGTAAGAGTCCCAAGGCCTTACCGTAGGAAGTTTTCACCCTCTGAGGCACTCGTCACAGGCCAAAGGAGTATCGATTTGCTTTTTCCGCTTGCAAGGGGAGGGACTGCGATTCTTCCGGGTGGATTCGGGACAGGAAAAACGATCCTGGAGCAATCTATCGCCAAGTTTGCAGATGTGGATATAGTTGTCTATGCCGGATGCGGCGAGAGAGGAAATGAGATGGCAGAAATGATCGAGGAATTTCAGACACTCAAAGACCCACGGACCGGCAGGCCGTTGATGGAACGAACGATACTTGTTGTCAATACCTCCAATATGCCTGTCGCTGCAAGGGAGGCATCTATCTATACGGCAGTCACGATGGCCGAATATTACAGGGATATGGGCTATCATGTGCTCTTCCTGGCAGACAGCATCTCGAGGTGGGCAGAGGCCCTGCGGGAGATATCCTCCGCACTTGAAGAGATGCCGGCTGAAGAGGGATATCCAACGTACCTGTCATCAAGACTGTCGGGATTTATCGAAAGAGCCGGAGTCGTTGAGACCCTGAACGGGGCAATAGGCTCACTAAGCATGGTCCTTTCTGTTTCTCCTCCCGGTGGTGACTTTACAGAACCTGTCACCCAGGCCTGTCTCCGAACAAGCGGTGTGTTCCTCATGCTTGATACATCTCTGGCGCACAGAAGACACTTCCCTGCCATAAACTGGTTTCAGAGTTACTCGCTTTACTCTAAAGAAGCGACAAGCCATTATCGGGACAGGGTCTCACAGGAATGGGAGAAGTTATATTACAGGTGCAAGGAAATTCTGCAGAAAGAAGAAACACTCAGAGAAATTGCCGAGATAATCGGGATTGAGGGGCTGCAGGACACCGACAGACTTCTTATGAGGACGGCAGAGATGGTCCGGTCAGATTTTCTTTCCCAGAACTCTTATACGGAAGATGCCTTTTCACCTCCTGAAAAGACTTGCGCAATCATCAAAGGAATACTTGATTTTTATGACCAGGCAGCCGGGAAGTTGAAAGAAGGGCTTACTCTTGAAAAAGTATTGAGGGCGCAGGAGGAGTGATTGCAATGAGGCTTTCTGAATACAGATACCGCACCATATCATCATTGGCAGGCTCGCTCCTCTTTGTGCGGCGGGTGTTTAGCGCGAGGATCGGGGAGGTGATAAGGGTCCTTTCTCCTGATGGAAGGGTAATGGTTGGAGAAGTCCTCAGGATTGAAGGCGAAACCATCCTTGTGGAAGTATACGGAGAGACAACGGGGCTGGATCTTGAGCATACAACGGTTGTCTTTACCGATTGCGTCAGAAAGGCGCCGCTGTCCCCCGAAATAATCGGGAGGGTTTTTAACGGCTCCTTTGAACCAATAGACGGGGCCCCTATGTTTATCCCTGAAAAGCAGTCGCCTGTAACCGGTTTCCCCATAAATCCGTCGGCAAGGGCGCGTCCTGATGAATTTATCGAGACGGGATTTTCTGTGATCGATGGGCTGAATACACTGGTGAAGGGACAGAAATTGCCGATATTCTCGTGTTCAGGGCTTCCATCAAAAGAAATGGTCGCAGGGATACTCACGAACGCGAGGCTTACTGAAAAAGAGAAAGGGTTCATAGTTGTCTTTGCCGCACTCGGGCTGACCTTCCATGAGTATTCTTTCTATATGAAAGTGCTTGAGGAAATGAAGACAGGATTCGTTGCCTTTGCTAACATGGCGGATAAACCCGTTATGGAAAGGCTTCTTACCCCGAGGTTTGCTTTGACAGTGGCTGAATACCTCGCTTTTGAGAAAGGCATGGATATACTGGTCATCATCACTGACATGACGAATTACTGTGATGCCCTGCGCGAAATATCCACCTCACGGGAGGAATTGCCCGGCAGGAGAGGTTATCCAGGATATATGTACTCCGACCTCGCTTCCCTGTTTGAACGGGCCGGAAGGATCAAGGGGATGAAAGGCTCGGTTACCATGCTTCCGGTAGTGACCATGCCGGAAGATGATATTACACACCCCATTCCAGACCTTACCGGTTACATAACAGAGGGGCAGATCGTTCTGAGCAGAGAACTTCACCAGATAAATATATTCCCTCCCGTTGATGTGCTTCCGAGCCTCTCCCGCCTCATGCAGAAAGGGATCGGGGCTGGACGCACGAGGGAAGATCACAGGGAGATAGCCAATCACCTGTACAAATACTATGCAAGAGGAAGGGACCTCAGAAGGCTTGAGGCAATCGTAGGCCGCGATGGAATGACAAAAGGCGACATCCTGATGCTCGACTTTGCCGATACCTTTGAAAGTGAATTTATTAATCAGGGCACATTCAGAAGATCAATCGATGAAACCCTCAATAAAGGTCTTGATCTAATGAAGAGATTTGCACTCGAGTCGCTATGATACACCCGACACGAACAAACCTGCTCCTGCTGAAAGAGAAGGCGCGTTCCGTCTCTAACAGTATAGGGATCCTTAAAGCGAGAAAGCAGGCATTAATAAAGGAGTTTCTCGATACCGCGCGGCCTTTCCTCCGGTCGCGGGAAGATATCAGGAACACATATGGGAAAGCACTCCGGGAGCTGGCACTCAGTCTCGGACACGAAGGGAGGGACACTATAGAGTCGATCACGGAGAGCGCAGCGAGGGATTTCGGAGTCGATATAATAGAAAAGAACATTTGGGGACTTAAATATAAGGATATTGTTACACATGACAGTCCTGTCAGGGCGCCTGATGAAAGAGGGTATGATTATTTTTCTACAACCCTACACCTCGAAGAATGCGCCTATGAGTTCGAAAAACTTCTCGAGTCGATGATTAAGAATGCCGAGTTCGAGAACAAATTGAAGAGAATCGGCGCAGAGATACTGAGGACAACGAGAAAGATCAGGGTACTGGAGGAAGTGGTATTCCCGGATATCACCCGCCAGGTTAAAATGATCTCCCAATTTATTGCGGAGCGGGAAAGGGAATCATATTTCCGGCTCAAGAAATTTAAAGGTATGGGATCGAAGAAAGTAGAGAATCAGTGAGGCGGTTGCTGTCGGTTTAAGCATGCAATAAACTTTTCCGTAAGCAAATTTTAAACGAGGGGACGGCGATCATGGTTCCTAAGCCGGTTGAGCGCGTCGTCAAAACCGACAAATCCGGAGTCTCTTTTGAAATGGGCGGCTGCAGTACCGAAGATTTTTCTGCCCTTATGGAGATGTACACCATTTTTTCGCCCAAACCGGCCTCTCAGGGCCTACCCCCAGAAAATCCCGAAGTCTGTTACAAATGGGTGAAACAGCTCTTCGATATAGGGATTAATTTTCTTGCCTGGAGAAATGAAAGGGTGATCGGCCATGCAGCGCTCGTTCCCGACCCGAACGGGAAGTCGGGAGAGTTCGTAATCTTCGTTGACCAAAACAACAGAAACCTCGGCGTCGGGACAGATTTGACAAGATTGACCATCGACGAGGCCCGGGAACTCACCTTTGATTCGATCTGGCTGACGGTGGAGAACTCCAACCTAATCGCAATAAAACTTTATCGCAAATTCTGCTTTCAGTTCAGCGATGAGGATATCTGCGAAAGGATCATGCTCCTCAAATTATGATAAAATTGTCACGGTATCACACCATGCTGATGACAAGTACCCTGTATCGTGGTAGAATTTGATTAATCAGAATGTGCTGCAAAGAGAAGAATTACCTAAAAGGAATTATTAATATTAGGTAATAGGACAGCCGAACTAACAAATGTTAATGTAGCTGTAATCATGATTGTAGCAGTTGAAACGCAGCGGAGGTCTTTATGATTAAGATTCTGTCCCTGCTCCTTCTTTTTGTGGTCCTCCCTGCAGCTGTTGTCAGCGCTTCAGATGAATCTGCCGGAAGCCTGAGGAATAAGAAAGGAGACGTCTTCATTGAGCGCCACGGAAGCATCCAAAACGCTGAAGACGGCACTCCCGTATACTTGAATGATACCGTCAGGACGGGCTCGAACGGCTCGGTGGGAATTATTTTCAAGGACAACTCTAGAATAGGCCTTGGACCGAACTCTCGCCTGGATTTAAAGGCGTTTGCCTTTGAGCCGGTCCAGGGCCACTTCTCTATGGTAAGTAAGCTGATAAAAGGAATTGCCTCGTTTGTTTCCGGAAAGATGACAAAGCTATCGCCGGAGTCTGTTATACTTGAGACCCCGACATCTACAATTGGTGTCCGCGGCACCACATACCATATTAAGGTTAGCGGAGACTAAATGGTCCCAATTATTTATAGCGCCTGTAAGAATAAGCATGCAATGAGCTGCAGGTTAATCCTTTTTGTCCTCCTGGTCCTTCTGGTTATATCAGGCTGTGCAACAGTAAAAGACACGGTTGTTCTTGTGAGGGATGCCGATGGTAAGGTAGGGCAAGTGACAGTTACTACCAAAGGCGGGACGAAGACGCTTACTGTTCCAAACACGATGGTAGAGGTCACCGGACCTGAAAAGCTCCCGACTGATCCTAAAAAAATAGACCAAAGCCGGATTGATTCACTCTTCGCTGATTCCATCAAAGCGCTTCCTCCGGAGCCGGTCATTTTCCTTTTATATTTTTTGCACGACTCAACTGAACTGGCTGCCGAATCAAAGTCTTATATTCCTGAAGTCATGGCTGTGGTCAATAAGAGAGAGTTTTATGAAATAAGCATTATTGGCCATACAGATACAACGGGGACTGATGAGCACAACATGAGATTGTCTAACGCCCGCGCTGAGGCTGTCCGGGACGCACTTGTCATTCAAAACATTCGTGCTGATCAAATCGAGCTCAGATATCACGGAAAAAGGGACCCTATAGTTCCAACTGGGGACAATGTGAGCGAACCACGTAACCGCGTAGTTGAAGTTGTTGTAAAATAGCCCGCCGCAATGCACGCGTTACAACAACTAGATTCTTATGTCCCGTGGATACGAAAGAGCAAGAAACATGTTCTCATTATTTTCTCCGGAATTGCGTTGACCTTTGTTGTAGCCTTCTTATATTTATTCCAGCCACTTATGCTTTCGACGTTTGACCTTAAACTATACGACACCCTGCTCAAATTGCGTTACGAACGTACCTCCTCCGTCGGTGTTGTTATTGTTGACATAGATACAAAAAGCCTTTCAAAGTATGGACAATGGCCATGGCCGCGATACCGGATGGCTCAGCTAATGGACAAATTGCGCAATATGGGCGCCCGAAGTGTAGGTGTCGATATCCTATTTTCCGAGCCCGACAGAAGTTCACTGTTCACTGTACACAAGAATAATTCGTCCGGCTTCAACCACGCTGCCGGCATCTCCGGAGTTCCCCGGCATTATATCGACAATGATGCAATGCTGGCTGCTGCGCTCAGAAAAGGTCCTTTTGTGCTTGGATACCAGTTTTTATTTGGGGAGCGTATAGAAAAAAGATGCATACTTCATCCAGTCAATGTATTGATCAGGAAGGAACATGAGGCGCCGGATTCCAGGCACGGTCTTCTCAACCCGTCTTCTGTCGACTGCATATATCCGCCGCTGGCGAACGCAGCTCCAGCTTCAGGTTTTTTAAATGTACAACCTGATCAAGATGGAATTGTTCGCAGAGTCCCCCTCATAATGGAATACGATGGTCGATTCTATGCCCACCTTACCTTAGCAACCTTTCTTGCAGCATCCAGGCAGAAACAAATGGTATTGACTGTTGGCCAGGCAGGAACAGAAAGGCTCTCTATTGAAAACTTTGATATCCCGCTCGACCATAGAGGATCTTTCCTGATTCCATTTCACGGTCCAAACGGAACATATCGCCACATTTCTGCATTCAACATTCTTAACGGCAGGACCAAGACTCCGGAGGTCAAGGGACATATCGTGATCACTGGAGTAGTAGCGCCGGGCTTGCTGGATATCCACGCTACGCCAACCGAGCCGGCAATGGCCGGGGTAGAGATGCTCGCCAACATCATCGACGCTATTTTACAACGTAATTTCATAGGTCGGCCGAAGGCCGCTGTTGCTTATGAATTTATTACTGTTGTTTTTTTCGGGTTGTTTTCAACAGTTCTTTTAGCTCGCTACAAGACAGTTGCAAATCTGGCTTTTTTATTCCTCTTTGCGTTGGCAGCGGTAATCGTGACTTATTTTCTGTTCCGAAAAGGAATTTATGTTTCTCCACTTTATCCTGTGCTGGCCTACACTTCAAACTTTTCCTTATTATCGGTCCTCGATTTCTGGCATAAAGAGAGGCTTCTGAAGGAAAAAACGAAGCTGCAACTGTCGACGCAGGAGGCGCTGCAGGAAAGCAAAGAGAAAATCAGTCAGATCCTGAATTCCACTTCAGAGGGTATCTACGGCCTTGACCTGAACGGAAACTGTACGTTTTGTAATCCATCCGGCATCAGAATCCTCCGTTATAATAATGAAGATGACCTAATCGGAGAAAACATACACGATCTGGTCCACCACACAAAGGCTGACGGAACTCCATATCCAAAAGATAATTGTGCCACCCACAGGGCAATCGCCAAAGGCGAATATATTCATAGGGACAGGGAAATTCTATGGCGCTCCGACGGAACGAGTTTTTCTGCGGAACTCTGGGCGCATCCAATATCCAGAGGTAATGAATTAATCGGTGCAGTCGTGACCTTCATAGACATTACGGAACGCGTAGCCCTTGAAAATCAGCTTCTCCATGCCCAGAAGATGGAGGCCGTTGGAACACTGGCAGGCGGTATAGCTCACGATTTTAATAACATCCTGTCGGCGATCCTGGGCTACGCTGATTTATTACACATGAAGATGTCAGTCAATGACCCTCTCAGGGCGAATGTCGAGGAAATCCTGGAATCCGTCGAGAGAGCTGCCCATCTGACCCATAGCCTTCTTGCCTTCAGCACGAACCAATTGATGACAGTGAAAGCTGTTGACCTGGTCAATCTGCTCTCCGGGCTGGGGAAAATGCTTGTCCGGATCATCGGAGAGGATATTGAGTTCAGGACAGAGTTTCGACAGAAGTCTTTGTTCATCATGGCGGATAGCGGCCAGATAGAACAGGTCATAATGAACCTCGCAACAAATGCCAGGGATGCCATGCCGAAGGGGGGAACCCTGACAATCGTTACCGATCTCGCCGCGATTGACGAGGCAGCTTGTGAAGCCCACGGATGTGAGATAGCCGGCAACTATGTGATCATTACCGTTTCAGACACGGGAATGGGGATGAGCAAAGAAACCATGAAGAGGATCTTCGACCCGTTCTTCACCACAAAGAATATCGGAAAAGGGACAGGGCTTGGCCTGTCGATAGTATACGGCATTGTCAGGCAACATAACGGGTTCATCGATGTTGACAGTGAACAGGGAAAGGGCACTACATTTCGGATCCATCTGCCGGCCATTGAGGCTGTTGCAACCGAGAAGACCGAACCAACGCCGGCAAATGTGGTGGACAAGGGAACCGAGACGATTCTTGTGGCAGAAGACGATCGTGCGCTCCGGGAATTGTCACAGACAGTGCTCGAGTCGTTCGGCTACAAGGTAATTCTGGCTGAGGACGGACAGGATGCAGTCAGGAAATTCACCGTCCATAATAAAGAAATCGGACTTGTCATACTCGATATGATGATGCCCAAAATGACCGGCGTGGAGGCATACGAGGCGATCAGGGATATTAGACCCGGAGTAAAATCGTTGTTTCTGAGCGGTTATACGGCCGACAAAGTAAGAGAGACAGGGCTAATTGCAGATGGAATGGAAATAGTCATGAAGCCGATTTCGCCCCGCGATCTTTTGAAGACAGTCAGGAGAGTACTGGACAGCAGGGTTTGATCCTTAAGATTATAAACTTGGGGGGAATATCACCGTTTATTTATAGTACAACGTGAGAAGATCATGCCCGACACGCGGCCCCGCAGCGCATTTCACGAATACAATTTATATGAAAGTCCGGGTGTTTTGTATGCCTGCAAACAACGAAGAGATTGTCGCACTCCCTCTGAAGTGTTGCTTCATTAGCGCAGTACTCACTTGCCTACGGAAACTTTGATTACAATTTTGAGGACGCTGGATGGCGTATGTGCCGCCAGTCTTGGGGCATGAGCGTCATCCGGGAAAAACACGGCAAGTTGACCCGCCGTCAGATATACTAGTGTCATTCGTTCCCTTTCAACTACACCAAAGCATACGTCCTTCATTGTGTCATAATTTTCCGTAACGGTCATTTGTTCCGCAGGCGCCCATCCGATGATTTCTTCTCCGGAAAGAACATACTGGATATCAATATACTTCTTATGGTGTTCAAACTTTGCAATGTCCGCCCTGGCTGTTTCATAACTTTGAACCAAGGCGAACACATTTTCCCCGTCAATCTCCACCTTGCCGTCCTTAAGCCCTTGAATGTCGAGGCGTCCTATAAAATCAAAAGCCTTTTTTATCCCGGGAGTCATTAAAACCTGCGGTTCAACATGATTAACGTCGGTAACAATCATCAGCGCCTCCTTATTGCGTTCCCGATAAAGATATTATTGACACATTTCTTATTCACGCAGTCACCGCTGAAAATATAGTTTATCACATAAAAACCAAATGAAGTTTAAGCGTCCCCAAAATTATTTTAGTCATTTCCTGAGAAACGCTACATGCGATGTGCTTACAGTAATCCTGTGCCGGAGCGCGGTTGCTCAATGCTGAAGGTTTCTATCTGCATTCAACGTCCTTGTTGCCCGAAAATATTTACCCAACCGAGTTGCGTCACAAGCTTCGAAAATTTTAGCTTCGATACCATGCGACGCTTTGAAAAATATACGCAACAACGCCACAGGCAACTATTACATGGATGCGAACTGACGTTCGAGACCCTTCGGGCCACTCGTGTATCTCCGAATTTTGGAACATCGGCAACGTTACGTGCCGCTGCATAGATTTTAAACACTTGTTGTTTGAGTAGCGCTTCGACAATAGCCTTGCCGATACCGCGATTGGCGCCGCTTACGAAGATCGTTTTATTTTCGAGTTTCATAGTTTTGTCCTTTCATAGGTATTCGATAATACGCACGAATCACGGAACAGTAATCACAACTTTCCCCACCTGCGCATTCGACTCGAGATGTTTGTAGGCCTCCACTGTCTGCGCAAACGGAAATACCTTTGCGATCTTCGGATGAAACCGTCCATCGGCCAATCGGTCGTAAACATACTTCTTCGCCGCTGCAAGCTTCTCCGAATTAAGCGTGATCTCCCACAACGTATAGCCGCGAATGCTTAGTCCCTTAACAAGCGCCGTAAACAGCGGAAAGGGTGTGGGTTGCATCGAAAGCGCACCATATTCAATGACAATCCCACCGCCGGCAGCAGCCTCGGCCAGCTTTTCCAGAAATGGCCCCGCAACCGGATCAAAGATCACCCGCGCACCCTTGCCACCGGTAATTTCCTTCACACGCGCCAGGAGGTCTTCTTCCTCAGTGGCGATCACGTGGTCAGCACCCAGAGAAAGCAACTCAGCTTTCTTAGTGCTCTTGCGCGTCGTTGCAATTGAAATAGCACCCTCAGTTTTCGCAATCTCCGTAGCGGCAATACCCACACTGCTCGACGCAGCGGGAATCACCACAAAATCACCTTTTGCCAGATGCGCAATTGTAATCAACGCCCCATACGCCGTCAGATACCTCATCCAGACGCCTGCGCCTTCCACCGCTGACAGCTTAGCCGGATACTCGCCCAGAGCCGCAGCCGGAGCAATTACTTCCTCGCCCAGCATGGCGTAGTCGTTCATGGAGAAGGCTGGAATCGTCGCGACCGGTTTGCCCACCCAGTTTTTGTCCACGTCCGGGCCAACCGCTTCCACCACGCCAGCCGCCTCATAGCCAATGCCGGCAGGCAGCTTCGGCTGTTCGATGTGCTGGCCACGCATGAACATCGCTTCCGCCCGGTTCAAGCCTACCGCCTGCACCTTTAACCGCACCTCGCCTTTGCCCGGCTGCTTTGACGTCTCCTCTTCAATCCTCAAAACCTCCGGTCCGCCCACCTCATGAAAACGAACGATCTTTGGCATGTGGATCTCCCTCTCTCTGATGTTTCTTAAAAAAATATCCCTAATTGAAGTCTATCAGTTATGAATGCGTTGTCAAATGACCCTGCGGTCTATACTGTTTACCGATCACTTCGCGGTAAAATAGTAACGAATCAATGTTTCAATAGGAAATGAGCAGCCTCGGCAATAGTCGCGCTCACGTTAAGGAAAATTATTACTGAAAAAGGTTGACATACGGTGCACAGACTGTCGTCGTATGTGTGGAATAAAATCCAAAAAACGATTCCACGAAACCTTTTAATAGGCTTTTACATCTATATGAAAGGCAATAGAAGAGTTAGCGCACAAATGCCTTCACGGTGTTATCAGCCGCAACGAAAATACGGCCACCGGCAAGAATGGGTGTGTGATAGCGCCGTGCCGGACCGATCGCTTCATCAGCGCCTCCACCAGCGTAAATGATTTGCCCGGTGTCGCCATCGAAGCCATGGAGACGGTTATCGCCCTCGGCGCCCACGCTCCAAACGATGGCTTCATCATGTCCGTTCGTAGTGGTGACCATAGGTGACCCCTTGCCGTTTTGTTTTGCACACCAGGCAGTCTGCACAGTAGGCGGCGATCCGGGCACTATACGCACGGCAGTGAGGTCGCCCGACTGACCGGGTGGACAGCTGCTGCCTTTTCCCTTAAAAACCACATAGGTACCCCGTGCGGTAGTATATGCAGCCGCACCACCAATGATCTCGTTCGTGGCCACCCGGGAAACGGCGATCTGATTGCCAACTCCGCCCAGGTTGGTTCTATCTATAAGGTACAGCTTGCCGTCCTTGCCTAGAGCTATTAGGAGCTTTGAGGGTGTGGAAGCCGGCAAATCCAGGATTATAGGGCCTGTGCCACCCAGGTCAGTGTCACTCTCGTCGAGCGCCTGCCAGTTGTCTGGGGTGAAATAATCGGACGGTTGGCCGCCGAATACAGGTCCGGCACTGAAGCGCAGTAGTGCCTCACCGCCAGACCATGTAGTTGTACCGAAGGTGTTACCCGTCGTTATGAAAACCTCGCTGTCCTCAGAGGCTACGCCGCCAGGAGCCCAACTCCCGCCTCCCCACGCGCCAGTGGCCCAGGCCTTTGGCGCTGCCGGATTGGTTACCGGAACGCCCACCAGCCAGCCATGGTAATGGCCACAATCGCCATAATGCCCGCCATAGGGGACATAAACGGAACCTTTTACAAAGGCTAGTGCACCGCGCTGATTCTGTACCGAAGAATCGAAGGCAGTTTTTCCGAAGGCAACCTTGGCAGAAACATCAACGGGCCAACCGTGCAGTATCGATCCGTCCTCAAGGGTAAGGGCAAAGATGAGATGTTTCTTAGTGGTACCGTTGTCAGGTGTTATCATTGCATCGAGGAAGATAGTATGCGAAGCCATGTCGACGACCGGCATGCCGGTGATCCCAAGCGGATTAATATTTCCGCAGGGCAGCTTTCGCAGAGGTACTGGGGTACCCAGAGTGCGAGTCCAGATCGTTTTCCCCGTGGCTGCATCGAGTGCGGCCACATCGTTCGCTTCGCTTGCAACTATGATGACGTCTTTTCCTTTAACACCCTTGGCGATATAGAGCAACTGGGCATAGATCGGGCCACGGATTTGCGCCTTAAATGTCGGGTCTAAATGGAAGGTGGTGGCCGAGGCCTTCGTCATCGTGGCCTCGATGTAAACACCGTCACGCCGCGGACCATTGTGATACTCCAGGACGGAAGTGCTTGTACTGGTTACATCACTGTCCGAACTGCAGGGGAAGAATAAATTCCCGACGCAGATGATGAGAACGCTTGCTAAATTGAATGACGCTACGCGTGAAATCATGCCTGAACTCCTTGGTAATTGCAATTGGTCCTTATGGACAAATGGAAACATTCCCTTGTTAAATTATATACTGCTTTTTTTATTTTGCAATCCATCAGCAACGATTGAATATTAGACAAAAGCGAGAAAAATTGACGGCCATGTTGGCCTAGAAGTTACACTTCCAATACTGAAAAGCATTGCGATAGCTCACAGACTTGATACCAGCATTGTTTTTTTACAGCTGAGAAGTACGGGACATAATTTTACGCCTCTGTCATGCCCCGGCATGATCTCTTGCATTGGATGAGGTCCGGAATCAGATTTTCCTTCGTGTCGGATGCCGAAAGAAACATTCATCGGCAGCTCCCTCAAAAGAAGTGATCCGGTATTTTCAACGATGGGGAAAGCTTCACCGACAAAGTCGCAAAATTAAGCAAGGGTCGAGACTGAAGATTTACGGCAGAAACAAACACGCATAACGGTGAGTCCCAACGGCCCGGGACAGAGGGAACACCGGGTCAGGATGAGATTGTTATGTGTTACTTGCTTTAGATTTTAAATGACTCAAAGACGCATGAACAAAATATGTAAGACTTATAGCTTTAAGACTATTCTCTTCACTGCCATAAGAATCTGATATTCCATGCATTATTAAATGCCTGTTTAATGTCTTCTTATCGTCTGCTGTTGGATTTGTTATGTTTTTAGTTACATCACTTGCTACTCGTAACGGCATTAGAACAGCTTTTTCAAAAACCTCTAAGCCGGAAATGGAGTCAAATATATCCGCGGTTTTTGGCAAGCCCGCTTTTGAAGATTGTCTATGTTTTGCAAATAGGCCAATACTTGGATACAGGTCTCGGCCTATTCCTTCGCTGATAGCTAATAAAGTAGGTATAGAAGAATAGAATAAGCCTGCACTATGAGCAGAGAATGCATCTTTGATCTGATTCTCACGGTGAGGATAATTAGAGCACAAAATGACTCGTAATCTCTCCAGGTTTTGTTTTACATAAGAGCTCATAAAAATATCTTGCTCGGATATGCTTTTCCCGATGAGGCCGGCTATCTTATCCGTAAAGTCATACAGATGACCTTCATAGAACCAAATGAACCACCCCCGGTTCATAAGATTTTTAGACTCATTTTCAAGGTCCTTTGGTAATTGACTGACTAGATAATCCATCCTGTTGTGGACCGCTTTCCAGTCAATATGCTCAACCCATTCCTTAAAAACCTTAGCGAATCCGGTCATGCCATCTATAATTTTTTTGAATTCACTCATAGGGCAATTTAACTAATGATAATCACTCTAAAGTATTTTAGTCGGACAGTCAAGGTAATTTTTGACGATTTTGGTCCAATCCCCCCGACCCCTGTCAGGAGCAGATATATCAATAAAAAAAGCTGAACTGCCCAGTAGTTCCTTCGGTAGCTCGTCCGTCTTTTTGTAATGATAGGACCCGAAGCTTGCCCCGCCCTCAGATAGGGCTGGCTTTGTCGAGAACAACTGATTACTTACTAAGTATCATTGATATGTTGCAATGTCAAGTAGCACCCACAAAATCAAGCAAGGATCGAGACTGAAGATTTACGAGAAAAACAAACCAATGCGCCGTGTAAGGTGCGCGGTTTTCGCGACCTCCCTTTCGACTCGCTGATTAACGATCCGATGTTTGTTCCAATTGTTCCCTCTCTCTAATTAATAAGAGGCTATCGGAGGTTATGAGGTGCTATGACGAAGGCCTTCCCTGTAAGAGCCTCTTAAAGACTGGGTTGTTTGATAGTTTATAAAAATCTTGATCTTCATCTTTCCTTATGGATCGAATTGTTTTTATATCACCTATTTTAATTGTTTTCTTAATATTTTTTAAGGCGTTAACCACATCGCCCTTACGTGCATAAGCAGCAGCAAGATTATAATAAACAAACTCGCTTTGTTTTAGGTACCACTCGGGTGCATGACTAATTATATAGCTACAAGTATCGATACATTTATCAAGCAGTCCAAGAAAAATCAGTGCACTTGTCTTAACACTATATAAATGCCACAGATTTGGGCGTAACAATATGGCCTTATCAGAATATTGGAGTGATTCATCATATTGTTTTCGTCTCAATAATGCATCTGCTAACTCATAGTATATGTTAGCAACAGTACCATCGATGGCAATAGCTTCTTTGCAAAGTTGCTCAACTTTTTTGTAATTCTTGTTATGAGAATAAATATCAATTAATGTCATATAAAGCCAGATATTTGAAGGATCATAAATTTTAATATTCTCTAATTGTCTAATACCTGAATCTTGCACAGTAAAAAGATAAACCATAAGGGTTACCTTGTAGAATAAAGGATTCGACCAAGAATCATTCACTACAGGAGGTAACCCAAATGGTTAAAAGACAGATTAAGAAT
>Ga0181533_1000640_pt1 | contig 47034 bp, 33 predicted proteins | sample PEATcosm2014_Bin_45_FD_119772 | JGI IMG/M metagenome (GOLD analysis project Ga0181533, IMG submission 119772) | Peatland microbial communities from MTU Mesocosm Facility, Houghton, MI, USA - PEATcosm2014_Bin11_60_metaG | ecosystem: Environmental > Terrestrial > Soil > Wetlands > Peat | place... | reverse complement strand
GGCTGGCAGACGCTCTCCACAAAGCTCATCGATCAGCCGATTGACCTCGCAGCCTGAAACGATACGTTCACGTTACCGGAGATCGCGCCACGCCGAATTCCAACCGCTTTCCGGACGCCACGTGGTAAAGCTCGGAACCGCTGACCATCGCTGTGACTTCGCCTTTGGCGATCTGCAAGTCGACCACAGAACCGTTACGGACATAGGATCGGCCACGCGGCAGGCGGTTGTCGAAGTCGCTATAGCGTTCCAGGTTGCTGCACCACGACTGGCCCCAGAAGCTCCGGGCGATCGTGCGTCCCGCGATATTCACGGGCGCAATGAACCGTCCCTGCTTCTTGAACTCGGCGACCTTCTTCTCGGCCCGCCGACGTTTCTCGGCGACCGACACATAATTTCCCCACCCGAACCCGAAATAGCCCATCGGTCAGCTTTCCTTCATCGCCGCCGCCAGATCGAGCCTCACGAGCGTCAGCAGTTCCTCATCCTTCATCTCGGTCAGGATGGCGTCTGCCCCGCCGCCCAGCAAATCTCCGGCGAGTTGCTGCTTTGCCTCGATCATGCGGTCGATCCTGTCCTCGACAGTGCCGCGGCAGACGAACTTGTGCACCAGCACATTCTTGGTCTGTCCGATGCGAAATGCACGGTCGGTCGCCTGGTTTTCAACAGCCGGATTCCACCATCGGTCGAAGTGGATGACGTGCGAGGCCGCGGTCAAATTGAGCCCGGCGCCCCCGGCTTTCACCGAAAGGACGAAAAACGGCACGTCGTCGTCCTCCTGAAACTTCCGCACCAGATCCTTGCGTTTCCTCACCTCCGTCTCGCCGTGCAGCACGAGACCGCTCCGGCCGAACACCGATCCCAGGAACGCCGCCAGCGGCGCCGTCGTCTCCTTGAACTGCGTGAAGATCAGCGCCTTTTCCTGCCGTGCCGCGATTTCCTCCGCGATATCCCGCAGGCGCGCGAACTTGCCGCTGTCCTCCTCGCCCCATGCGTTGTCGCCCAGCCATTGCGAGGGATGATTGCAGATTTGCTTCAGCCGCATGAGAAGCGCGAGAACGATGCCGCGGCGTTGCATACCGTCGGCATTTTCGAGTCGGTCGGCCAGATCGTCGACCGCTTGCTGGTACAGCGCTGCCTGCTTTCGGCTCAAGAGACAAAACGCCTTCACTTCGGTCTTGTCGGGCAGGTCGGCGATAATGCGCCGGTCGGTCTTCATACGGCGCAGGATATAGGGACGCACAAGCTCGCGAAGCGGTCCGTACGGATTATGCGGTCGGTCGGCGAGTTGCTTGACGAAAGTGGAGAATTGCTTGGACGATCCCAACAGTCCGGGATTGATGAAATCGAAGATCGACCAGAGATCGCCGAGCCGGTTTTCGATCGGCGTGCCGGTGAGCGCGATACGCGCGTCGGCTTTGAGCTGCTTAACCGTCCTGGTCTGCTTGGCGGCCGGATTCTTGATGGCCTGCGCCTCGTCGATCACGACCAGATTCCACGGGATATCTCCCAGCCACGTTGCGCGGGCCAGAAAGCCGTAGCTCGTGATCGCCAGATCGACGCCCGCGAGGACGGCGGCGCCGGCGATACTCGGTTTCTCCGCCGATGGATGGATCACCGCCGCTCTCAGGCTCGGCGCGAACCGGGAAATTTCCGCCGCCCAATTGGCGAGCAACGAAGCCGGCGCCACCAGAAGCGACGGTTTGCCTTTGCCGACCCGCTGCTCTTTCAGCACCAGCAGCAGCGACAAGACCTGGATCGTCTTGCCGAGGCCCATGTCGTCGGCGAGACATGCGCCAAGTCCAAGCCGGATGAGCAGATGAAGCCATTGCACGCCCACCTGCTGATAGGCCCGCAAAGTGCCGTGGAGCAATCGTCCGGGATCGACGCGAGAGAGACCGTCCGGCCGGCGCAATTCGACCAGCGTCTGTGCGAGCCAAGGTCCCGCGACGGTCTGGCTCCAATCAATGTCGCCTTGGGTGGAGGCCGCCTCTCCGGAAATTCCGGCTCCCGCCAGAAGACGCATGGCCTCGCCGAACGATAAACCATCGGCAGCGGCCCGGCGCTCGATCGCCTCGAATTGCTCGAGCGTCCGGCTCAAACGTTCATGGTCGATTTCGACCCACTTGCCGCGGATGAAAGCGAGCCCGTCGGATTGCGCGAGCAAGCGTTTGATCTCGGCCCGCGTGAGCTTTTCGCCGTCGAGCGTCACCTCCATGCGAAAGTCGAGCAGCGCGTCCAGGCCGAGTTGCGCCGGAGCCTTGCCGCCCACCGTGGCCTTCACCTGTGGACGTGCCGGCCGGTTCATGCGCCAGCTCGCCGGCATTCGCACGACGACCCCGGCGCCTTCCAGGGCCGGAGCGTCCTTCAGGAATTGCAGAGCTTGTTGCGGGCTCCAACGCGGCGGATGAAAGATTTCGCCAGCGTCGACCATGGTTTTCAGCCAGCCGCATTGCTCGGCGGCGCGCTGCACCGGCATCAGAAGCGACAGCAGGCGCTCGCGGTTTTTCGCGCCGGCATATTCCTGCAAGGCCTTGCCCAGCGGCAGATGCTGCGCCTTGGCCTCGGCTGAGAGCCGCGTCGTATAAGTCGCCAGGAAGGCGAACGGGGCGTCCTCGTCTTTCCTGTTCTCGGCAAGATTGAAGTGGACACGACCGACCAGGTTCCAGGCCGGATGGCGGGATTTAAGGAAGTCCTGCACCGATACTTTGGCGTTAGCCAGCTCGGCGTCGAAAGCCGCATCGATGCCTCGCCAAAGATCGGCCAGGACGGCGGTCGTCAGGTATTCCGCGCCCCTCATAGGCGGAACGGCCGCGACCATCTTCTCCAACTCGTCGGTTCCGAGGATCGGCACAGGCGGCTTGGTACCGCCCTCGCCGATCCCGGGAAGGGCGCACAGCGCGGTCACGTAGCGCGCCCCGAACTCCCGCCAATACGACAGCACGGGCGGCAAGGCTGTCCCAATTTCGTCGACGCCTAGGCACAACAGCCCATGCCCGGGTCCCCGTACAAACGCAGTCTCCAACCGCGAGCCCCGCTCGGGCTCCAACGCCAGCGCCTCCTCCGTTTCCCTGAGGATCAGCAACCCATGCGGAGTAAGTACCGGCGCTGCTATCACGAGCGATGTGTTCTTACGATCTTATGGGTGTGAAGCGGTGGAATCGACGCTTGAAAGAATCAGGATAACGAATCCGCATTATCTACCATTTGCAAATCGTATTGCTGCTGCAGACGCGCGGCCAGCGGATACCCAAGTGTGTTCGAAGGACCGGCGAGAGAAAGCGCAAAAGGTCTTGTTCATTGTTTGTTCTCGTGCTATCTGTGACTGCATGGCGAGATTTTACTCGTCCTGCTGGACAGGCGGTCGAAAACAACCTGAGCGGTACGACGCGCAGGAGCCGGACAGTTGCAAAGCTCGTAATCGAAGCGGTGGTCATCGAAGTTCTGTCGTCGCCGCCAAACCGTGACCGAACCAGCGCCGCGTAAAAACGAGGGGCAAGCGTCATGTGGTTCAAGGTCGAGAATAAGCGCTCATCCGTCGGACAGAAGTTCATTGTCCGTTGCAATTCGGAGTTGGCGGGCAAGCCCGTGATCGAGGAGCGCGAGGTGAAGGGCACGGCGGCGGCACGAAAGACTGCCGAGATTTTAGCGTCGACATTGAATGTGACCGCCACCGTCTACGGAACGGATTCCACCGGCGAATTCGTCTACGGAGTTCACGAAGTTGCAGATGGAGCGGCCGCGGCCAACAGCGCTCTCATCAAACGGCTGTTTGCTGAATCTGCGGCCGCTTCCCTGGCATTCAAGGATCAATTGCTGGCCGATATCCCCGAGGACACGATCAAAGGTTTCGCCTCGATGTCTGCAGCGCTGGGATACATCGTTGCACAGCATAAGCAGATCAAGCGAGCCCCTACCCCGCAGATCAGTTATTCGACTCTGTTTCGCATTTTCTGTGGCGGGACTGACCCCAGCGTGATTTCACTGCCCACCAACGACGCCACCATTGAAATCCTCACGCGAAAACTGGCGGACATGCCCGATTGGATGTGGCTGAGCGAACTGACCGGCGTCGGCGTAGCAGACCGCAACGTCGTCGTTCCCACGATGCGCGCCAACAAGGTCATGCTCAATATCGACGGCGAACTGCAAGTGATCTCACCACGCACCGTTTTTCGCGGCCCGGTGCCGGGAAACGACACGCAATTCATGCTGGTTGTCCAACCAGGCCGCTCGGGGTTCAATAGCAATAACCCCGACAGTGTCGGGCTCATCTATCGTGAAACCGATGAGGCTGCCGTCATCGCGCTCCTGCGCCGGCTCCTCAACGAGTCCAACCCGTTCAAGAACCGGGTCGTTCTCGTCAATCGGGATCTGCGGACGGTGCGATCGCGGATGTCCGAGCGATCCTGGAACGATATCGTTCCGCACGAACATGCGCGTGGCGAGCTCGACTTCATCGCCGCTTCAATCCGCAACCGCGAAATGCTGAAGGCGGAAGGACTGAGCATCAAACGCGGCCTGCTGCTTTCCGGCCCGCCGGGCGACGGAAAATCGACGGCGATCGAGTGCTTCGTCAACGACATTGCCGGCGAAGCGACGATCATCATCGTCGAGGCGGTCGACCGCATTCGGGCAGTCTATCACTTGGCGCAGACGCTCGCGCCGGCCGTTGTCATCCTTGAGGATCTCGACCTCATGACCAAGAGCCGCCAAGACCCGTATTCTTATGCGATGAGCAAGGACGACGTGACCGGCGAATTGCTGCAAGTCTTGTCAGGCGGGTCCGCGTATGCCGACATCGTCACGATCGCTACGACGAACCATCCCGAAGCCATCGACGAGGCGCTGGCAAAGCGGGCGGGACGCTTCGATGCGCATGTTCGAATGGGCTATCCAAGCAACGCATCCTCAGCCTCTATCTGGACCGCTTCGGCGTCACGGACGACTTCACGCGCCATCGTCTGCAGCAGACTTTGAGCCGCAATCTGGGACGCCTGCATCTGGTGCCGGCCCATATCGAAGAGTTCGTCAAGGCCGGCATCAAACGCGCTCGCTTGGCGCATCGCGCGCCGGAATATCTGGACTTCGAGCCGGGCATTGAAGCCGCGAAATCCATCGCTACGGCGAAGCCGCCATCGTAGTACCTGTCCCGGCGCGGTGCAGCACGAAGCGCAGCGGAGTGCTGCACCGCAGACCAGAGACCTTCGCAAACTTCGCGCCCGTAAATGCGGAGTCTACGACGACCCCGGATCGCAGCGCCTCACTGACGCGATGCGCCGCGACCGGGAAAAGCGGTAGGCCGCGGGCGCATACCGGACCCGATCGGCGCGAATCCGAGGGGTTTTCGTCCAAATGCGTCAGGCCGGACAATGCGGAATTTGGCGCGCCAGTCAGAATAAAACTGCGAACACTTATGTTATTGATATTGCATTATAATTACAAATGTTGCCGGCTCGGGCCGCAGCAACGGCCCATGTTCTATTCGATCGATCTTGATCGGCACCGGATAGGTTCTTGAGCAGGAGTAGGCTTGGGTCGTGCAGACATCACGATTGCATCCCAATCAAACAAACGATGCGTCGAGAGCCAGGTAGAGAGCGAACAGAAAACCGGCGACTGTCGGAAGCACGACCAATGAGCCGCCGCCGTGGATCGCTTCTGGAATCATGGCGTGGGCGATCAGGGCCAGCACCGCACCGCCTGCTAACGCCTGGAAAAAGATTGCCAACAGGGCATCGCTGCTGCCGATGAACGCCTTTCCGGCCACGGCCGCCACGATACCGGCGAGGACTACGGTCGACCACAGGCTAAAGATCGCGCGCGCGCGGTAGCCGGCCTTGGTCAGCATTGCGGCGCTGCTGGCGGCCTCGGGGATGCCGCCGAGGAACATCCCGAGCATGAGCGTGAACGACAGCGTTTCGAAACCGCTGAACTTGGCCCCAATCACCATGCAGCCTGGAATGGTGTCGAGAACATTTCCGAAAATGATCGCCATACCGGCGCCTTTTCCGGCCTCCTTCAGCATCCTGTTCGTTTCGTTCCGGCTGATGTGATCGAGGCTCCGGCTTGCCACCTTGGCCCAGACTTCGGGATTAGCTCCGCCGGCGCTGAGATTACTGATTGCTCGCTCATGACTGATGCGCTCGACGGTCTCCGCCAATTGATGATCCGACGCGATGAACCACTCGAAATCAGTTCGACCGATCTCCAGCAAGTCTGTTTCCACAATCGCACGAATTGTGGCGGTGCGTACGCCGCCGCCGAGTAACGCCATTTCGCCGAACGCATGGCCTTCGCCGAGCAGTGCAATAGACTCGCCGGCTGTGCGGATTTCAGGGGATGCTGCCAGGACTTCCACTCTCCCAGTTTCGACGATATAAAGCGCGTCTCCGGGATCGCCGGCGTGAAACAGGATCGCGCCCGCGTGCAGATGGCGATTCCGGATGCATGGCAAGATTTTTTCGATTTCTTCCGGCGGAAGGTGCCGCAAAAGATCGCATTTCGCCAGGAGCTCGATCCGCCCTTTCGCAGCGTGTTGCTTGCGCGCCAACGCGAATTCCCGAAACTGCGTGGCATAGCGCACGGCTGCGCCTTTGCCTTCCAGAAAAAGCGACGCCCAGTAATAGATGACGGCGCCCACCGCGAAGCCGCTGCTGATAAAGAGCCATGCAGCGGTGGACGTGAAGCCTTGATGGAGCAGCGCTCTCGCGCCCTCATATCCCAGTTCGATCGCGAGCGCCGAAATCAGAGCGCCCGCCGCAAAGGCGAGGACGCATGCAAGGACCCGCTTCGAGAACCGCAGGTAGAGACCGAGAGTCGCACCGACGAGCGATGATGACGTTGTGCCAAGGCCCAGCAATGACGCCATACCGAGGTCATAGACGGCGCTCATGTCTGCCGACCGATTTCGTACGGCTTGGCTGGATTGGGCACTGGCCGCCTTTCAGACTTCGGCGTCCCGTTCTCGGTCGGCCCACTGATCTCGCGCCAAACGTCGAAGCGCTGCAGCATCCAGTGCCCTGACCATATTGCCGGTCAAATCACCGTCCGCAGCATCCTCCAAGTCCTGTTCGGTGATCCCCGCTTTAGCAGCGTCTGCTCGACACAGTGACGCCAAGCGCTGCGCCTCGTCCGCCCTTTTCGATTGCGCAACAATTGTGATATGCGCAAATTCCCAGCTATCCAGGAACGCTGTCGCTCGATCGCTCACAGCCCCTCCAGCACGTCAGTTGGCCAATGGTCAAAAATGATCCAATTGCGCAATCAAAGCGCTATTGAGTCTCTCCAGAGGAGTGGAATTATCCGACTTTGCCCATATAAATTCGATATCGAAACCGAATGCGGCTTATAAAGACAAAATAAAAATCAAGCGGTTCGCCGCAGGCTTTGCTTGTCGGCTCCAGCGTCGCTTCGAAGAGTCTGGTTTTCGGCCCATCCGGGACTTAACACCATCGGAAGCTATGTGCGGAATGATTTCGTAATTGATCCGCCAAACAACCAGATCGGCAAAGCGGACTACATCGGCCGGACTCTAGTAAACTACGCCGCTCGATAGCTGCAGGCTTTCAATGATGGGGCCGAGCGCGAGCGCCGGCAGGTAGGTCAGCCCGCCGACGATAACAATCACGCCTAAAAGGAAGCAGACAAACAGCATCCCGTCGGTCGGCAAGGTGCCAGCTGAGCGTGGGATGACGTTTTGTGCAGCGAGGGATCCAGCGACGGCTAGGACCGGGACGATGACCCCGAAGCGGCCGACGAACATGGCGAGGGCGAGCGTGAGGTTATAAAACGGCGAATTGGTACCGAGCCCGGCAAAGGCGCTGCCATTCGTCGCCGTTGCGGACGTGTAGGCGTAGAGGATTTCCGAGTAGCCATGCGGCCCCGCATTGCCCAGGCCCGCGAGGCCGGGCTCCACGACGCAGGCGATGGCAGTAAGAGCAAGCGTTGCAGCCGGAACGCAAATCAGGGCGAGGATCGTCATCTTGATTTCCGATGAACCGATCTTCTTGCCGACATATTCGGGCGTGCGGCCGATCATGAGGCCGGCGAGAAAGACGGTGACGATGCAGAACAGCAGCATGCCGTAGAGCCCGGAGCCTGGAGCCCCGACGATCACCTCGTCGACCATCATGTTGGCGAGGAGGATAGCTCCGCTCAGCGGCAGGAAACTGTCGTGCATCGCATTGACTGCCCCGTCCGAGGAGGCAGTCGAGACATTGGCGAAGAGCGCGGAGCCAGCGATCCCGAACCGCACTTCCTTGCCTTCCATGTTTCCGTCCGGCTGTTGCGAACTTATCGTCTGGTCGACCTTCAAGGCGGCGAGGTTCGGGTTGCCACCAGCTTCCGATGAATAAAGGCCGCCAATGCCAAGCCCGAACAGGATCGCCATGACAAAAAGTAGAATCCACCCATGGCGCTCCGACCCCACCATACGGCCAAAACAATTGGTCAGGGCCGCACCCAAGGCGAAAATCAGCACCACTTCGACGAGGTTCGTGAGCGGTGTTGGATTCTCGAAAGGATGCGCGGAATTGGCATTGAAGAATCCGCCGCCATCGCCGCTCAATAGCTTGATTGCTTCCTGCGTCGCGACTGGTCCGCGAGCGATGACTTGAAGGTTACCGCCCAGCGTCATCGCTTCGGCCGATGGCGACAGAGTCTGCGGCACGCCCTCGGCCACGAGGAATACTGTGGCCACGACGCAAATCGGCAGCAACACGTAAAGCGCGCCTCGAGTGAGATCGACCCAGAAATTGCCGATCGTGGCCGAGCGGCGGCGCGCAAAGCCGCGGATCAAGGCTATGACGACGGCCATCCCGGACGCTGCGGATAGAAACGATTGAACGGTGATGCCTGCCATCTGCGACGCATTGCTGAGCGTCGTCTCGCCGGCATAGGACTGCCAGCTAGTATTGGTCGCGAAGCTGACGGCCGTGTTCAGCGCCAGATCGGGGGCGAGTGCCGGCAGGTCTTGCGGGTTGAACGGCAACGCCGGCTGCATGCGTAGCAGCGTGTAAAGCGCTATGATTCCGAAAGCGTGGAAGACCAATAGCGAGACGGTGTACCGGTACCAGCTCTGTTCGACCGCCGGATCAACCCCCGCAAGCCGGTAGAGTGCCGTTTCGACCGGCCCGAGCAGCGGTTGTAATAATGTGCGCCCGCCGTCATAGACTCGCGCCAGATACCCGCCGAGAGGACGGGTCAGAAGGCCGACAATGGCCGCAAAAACGATGATCTGCAGCCAGCCGGTTACTGTCATGAGGAGGTATCTTTGTCGAATTGGCGTCCGGGAAGCGCAAGTAACCGGGTGCACAAGCTCGCATAAGCGTTCGCTAGCCCAAAACAAGCAAGGACCAGCATCAACATGACCGCGTCAAGCATGATCGATGCGACCTGGGATTTTAGCGCGGCGAATTAAGCGTCGATGAGGAACGTCGGCCGGACCGGTGCGTTCCCAATTATCTAACCGTGACCCTCAGGCGCAATAGGTATCGGACGTGATTTCGTTTTGACCGTTCAGCGACCCGGCCGAACCGCGATCGAGCCGATAACCCACGCCTGATTCGCTGACGATCAATGACGGGCAGGTCGGATCGATTTCGATCTTTTGTCGCAGCTTGCGTACCAGGATTCGCAGATACTGGACGTTGCCCGCCCGGTTACCCCAAATCTCCTTGATCAACTGCTGATGCGTCATCACCAGCCCGGCATGCGTCCCAAGCGTATGAAGGAGCGTGTATTCCTTGCGGGTCAATTGGATGCGCCGTCCGTCCAGGGTCACGACCCGCGACACCAGATCGATTGAAAGCGGACCGGCTCGCACAACCGGATCTCTGTCGGTACTCCGCAGATGCCGCCGTAAGGCAGCCTCGCCCCTCGCCAACAGCTCCGATATCCCGAACGGTTTGACGACGTAATCGTCCGCGCCCAGCTTCAGCAAACGAACCTTTTCGTGCTCGTTCGCTTCGATCGAAAGAATAATGATGGGAACGTTCGACCAGGAACGTATGCGTTCGAGGACGCCGGAGCCGTCGAGATCGGGCAGATTAAGGTCGAGAACGATCAGATCAGGCTTTTCGATCGTCGCAGCCTTGAGGCCGGCCATCGCGTTTTCCGCTTCGAGTACGGTATAATCGTGCAGCTCGAAGCCGGCGCGAAGAAAACGCCGAATCTGCGCTTCATCATCGATGATCAGCACCTTAGTCATTGCTTGCGTCCAAAAGCTCTGGCGTATCCTCGGCCACCGTCGGCAGCCGCAACGATATCGTGGTTCCGAGATTGGGACCTTGACTTTCCGCAAGGAGCGAACCGCCATTGGCGGCGATAAAGCTGCTGGCAATCCAGAGGCCGAGACCCGAACCGGCCGCGCTGGCGGCATGGCGCTCGCTTCTGTAGCAGCGTTTGCCTAGCTCACCTTTCTCCTCTGGCGTCAGTCCGATTCCGTGATCAGTAACCGACAAATCTACGCAATCTTGTCCGCAGCGACAGCTTATTTTGATTTTGGTCCCGGTCGGCGAATACTTCGCGGCATTTTCCAAAAGTTGCCCGAGCGCTTGTTCGACCAGTACGGCATCGACGTGGACTAAGGGAGCGTCTCGCTGCAGGTCGAGAACGACACAATGCGCGGCCAGTCGGCGCTGCTTTTGCTTGACCGCTGCGGCGACGATGTCCGTTGGGTCGGTCCACATCATTTGTGGGCGAACCCCGTTCGCGCTGATCCGTGTCGCGTCGAGCAAATCTCGTATCGCGCTATCGAGTTGAGCGGCCTGATCATGAATAGCCTCGACGAGCGCGTGCGACCGACGATCGTCCGAAATCGCCGGCAATTGGTTGAGGACACTGCAGGTTCCCAATATCGAGGCAAGCGGCGTGCGCAATTCGTGGGACACGCCGCCGACGAGCGCGTCGCGCAGAATTTCGGTTTGATAATTGATTGTCGCCTGTTCGATAGCCTCCTTCACCTTGAGGTGCTTGAGGGTGGCCATAGCCTCGCCAAGCAGCGCTTCAACGTGTTTCGCGGTAGCCCCAATGCCGTCGCCGGAGCCGTGACCCAATTCGATCGCTATGGCGCCATAACCTAGAATCTCCGGCACGATCACACTTACCAGCCACGCCTTCCGGGTGAGGGGCGCTATTATCATGGATGCATGAGTCGCATTTGCCGCCATCAGTTTCACGGCCTCTTGCCTGACCTCCTCCGGAACAGTCGTGCCGTCTGCACCCGAACCGTGGTCAACCGGCGCCAACGTAATCAGCACAGCTCGATATTTCAGCGTGTTCGACAGGTAATCTTGGACCGCGAAAATGAGATCGCGGCTCGTCAAGCATGTGGCCAGCCCCTGCGAAAATGCATGAAGCTCCTTGATTTCCCGTTCGCGACGACTCGATGTGTTTGCCTCTTCTCGCAGCCGCGCGGCGAGATTGCTCGTGACGACGGCGACCAAGAGATAGAGCAGCAGATCGATCAAGTCCTGGCGATTGTCCAGCCAGAAACTGTAGAGCGGCGGATAGAAGAAAAAGTCCGCGGCCAAAGCGCCCGCGAAGGCGGCGACCAGGCCCGGAATGACCCCCCAGCGCGTGGCCGCAAGAATCACAGGCACCATGTAAAGCAATGGAATCAGATTAAGCGGTACGAGGCTGTTAACGATAACAAGCCCGAACGTCGCCAGCGCAACAAGCGCCAAAGACGCCGCCACCAGCATCACGTTGGTGCCTAGCGAATCGGTCCACCGGTTATCTTGCCGAGCGCGAGCCGATCCGACATTGTTCTTCGAGTTGTTGGCAGCCTGCTCGCGCAGCCGGCTGCGCCTTTCATACGTTGACACGGACCTGCCTTTCCGAAAGCCCCTCGTTTGGAATTCCAAACGCGCCCGGCTGGCATTTATGACAGTCACGTTCCGCCGCCTGCCCGTAAGAAGTCTAGATGGTTTTCCCTTCGAAAAAATATATAAAAGATATAAATTATACCTGCTTCAATACGTTACGCACACTTTGGGCGCTGCAAGAGTCATACCAAGAGGCGCATATTTTAATGCAGCTTGCGTCGCTCTCCCTCCCTGCAGACCGTTGCCATTCGCCGATTGAGTTCCGGCCAACGTCACACGCGGCAGCTCCTCGTCGGTCGAGATTTCGGGCGAATTCGGCCGGGGGGGGCCGCCGATCGAGCCGAAAGCTACACCAGAATTCGGTATCGAGGCGGGCGGCGCCCCTGGCAATTGCTGGCCAAGCTTAAGCCTAAATGATTCGGGCAGAGCGAACATGCTCTGCCCGACCCTCCGTGCTTGCTATAGGCGCTAGCGGATCGATGGCATGGGCCCCGCTTGAAAGCTGATACGCCCCAAGAGCGTCTGCATATTTGTCGACGAGCCGAAGTTACAGGCTCCGCACCCGATCACGTTGCCGGCGCCGTTCGTGATATTTGTCAGCTGATTGGGCGTGAAGCGATAGTAGTCGTATTCGACGCCCACGATGAGGTGCGGCATCAATTGATATTCGAGCCCAGCGCCCGCGGTCCATCCGGCAACGTACTCGGTAGCAATAAGGTTACCAGCCGGCGTGGTCACTGCAAGTTTCTCGTCGGTGAGTGCCCACCCACCTTTGCCGTAGGCGAGGAAGCGATCGAACGCCAAGCCGGCCTGAGCGGTCGCGCTGGTAAGACCTGAGAATTTCGTCGTCAGCGTCTGACCGGCGAATCCGGGTGGACCGGCTTTCGTGGTGCTGATGGTCAGTCCGTCGAGCATCCCCTCGAGGCCAAACACGACGTTGCCCCACTGCCAGCGGTCGCCGAACTGACCGCCGCCCACCAGCCCGCGGGGAGTCCCGGTGATGGTATCGGTGGGACGTGCGCTCCCGCAGTTTACTACCTCTGCATCGGTACACCAGGAGGAGTGCGACCATGCTTCGCCGACATTGGCACCGATATAGATGCCCTCCCAGAGCGGCCCCGTGACCGGGGCCGCGAACACGGGCGGCGCTTTGACCGGCAGGTCCGCGGCTGACGCAATCGAAGCGGAGCCGATCGCAGCGACAGCAACGAACAGCGCACATTGAAGACGACGCATAATCTCCCCCTTCGGGTATGAGTTAGATGGAGTAAGCCTGTGAGTTTGCGATGTCATGGCTGGCTCCAAATCAGAAGTGGAAGATCATGTCGGTGGCGGCGATCACCGCCCAGTCTCGGGTCGGAAGGATGCCCGCGGCGGCGTTGCCGTTGAACGCAGGGTTGTCGAGCGAGCGGTAGTAGCCGATCTCAGGCCGAACCTCGATCTGAGGCGAGTACCAGTGTTGCCAGCTCAATGCGATGTCCGTGTAGGCAGTTGGCACGCCGGTCCGTTGGCCCTGCGGATCGTTGAAATATTCGGTGCGCAGGGAGAAGTTGTTCAGCTTGTTCGGCGAGTAGTTGACGTAGAGCAGGAAGGTCTGCTCGTCCGCTGTACACGTCAGCGGGGGGTTGGTGGGTGCGGGGTTGTTCGGGTTGAAGGTTTTCGGACCACCGCAGAATGCCGCGCCCGGCCCATTGAAAGGCAAATAGAGCGTGCTCAACGGCGTACCGCCAGCAGTGCCGAGAAGGAGGGCGGATTGCGGATTATTGTAGTTAGGCACGTTCCTTTCGTGGATGTTCCAAGTCTCGAAGGCGATGTGCCAGTAATCGTTGAACTTGTGATAGTAGGTGAACCCGATCCATTGCAGGTTGTTGTAGCCCCAGACGCCGTCGTTCCAGGAGTCCGCGACCAAGTTCAGGTCGTCTTTGCCGTCATCGCTGGTCCAGCGAATACCGAGCGTGCCCGACGGCTTCGCGCCCGGATCCTGGAGGAACGTCTTGCCGGGATAGAGCGGATCTTGTCCGCAAGCCAAGCCAACACCAAGACCGGCGCAGCTATTCGTTGCCACGAACTGGTTGGTGATATGGGAACCCCAGTGCCAGACCGGCGCTTCGGTACCGACCGTTATGCCGTATTGTAGAATCCAGTTTTTGTTGAAGGCCTGCGTGAACTCGATGCCGGTATTGGTGTAGTTATCCCACGTATAGGTCAACGAGTGCATATAGGTGTAGTTGTTGGGCGCGAGTTGTGCCTCGATATCCGGGATCGAGATGAAGCGACCGATGCGGACATTCAAACCCGCCAAGTACGGAAAGTAGAGGTCCGCATACACCATCGGCATGTCAGCAATGTCGATGGCGTTGGACTTGAGAAACTGATTGCTGAACAGACCGTACGAAGTCGTGTAGCGGCCATCGGTGCCGTAAATCCCCGAAACGCGGAAACCCCAGTCGAAGTGATCGTTCTGCACTTCATCAGGCACCCGCTCGATATAGAGCACCGCCTGGTCGAGTTGGAGCGTGTTCGGCGTATAGCCATAAGATATCGGCAAGTTGCCGGCCGGCCGCACTTTGTTGCTGCTGATGTTGCCGGCCGGATCGATCCAGCCATAAATCTGGATGTGGGCGTCGTTCAGCCAATGACCGACCGCGGTATTGCCGATCGCGACCATGAACGGGCTATCGGTGGCATTCGGCAACGTCTTGGCGATATTTTGCGTGCCGCCGTAGGGCCACTCTGTATACGGCATCGGCGGTATTGATTGCGGGGTCGGCGGCACCTGCGAGTCGGGCCGGCTGCCCGCCGGCGCATGCGGATCGGCCGGCGCCATGGCATGGCCCCATTCGAGCTCGTAATAGCGAAGGAAGCGCGTGGTCGGGTCGCTGCCGAGATAGGCGTCCAGGCAAGCGTAATTGACATAAGGATCGCAGTTCGGACTCCGCTCCATTGCCTTGAGCGCCCTAGGCGACACCTTAGGCGCATCGCAGCCATAATCGACATACGGATTGCAAGCCGGGCCCTCTACCCACGCCGTCGGCAATCCATTTTGCCACGCGCCCCACGCATCCGCGGCCATCGCCCGGCTTGATGCCGTGACGGCCAGCAGCAGCAAAGCGCCGAGCAGAAAGAATTTTCTCATGACCCAACCCCGTTTCTTAGTCGCAACGAGAGAACTCCACGCCTGCGGCGCGAGCTCTCCGGGTTTGAAACCCAGCACTGTGATTTTTCCGGTAAGACTCGGGGGAAGTCGATATTGGTAAATGCGCCTTTTAATATCTAAAAAATATCTCTTTTTGTTGCCCTGCTATTTTTTGCATAGAGAAACATCACCGCCATCCGTCAACGCTTAATAACTTTGCGATTTACTTGCGTGCTACTCGCCGCAGCAGGAGCGGTAAAGTGACGTCGCATGATGGGGAGAAAGCCCCATAAAAACAGCGAATTATCGCTAATCGACGATCGTTATTGCAGCGCAAAGCGACCAGATTGTTACTGTTCAGACACAGTAACCAAAATTAGCTGACAAATCCCGGTTCGCATCGGATTTTACAGGCGGAATCCGGATGATGGCCAAGGCGCGGAGTTAATGTAACGACGAGAACGCGCCTCACTGTTGCCAGGGGGAGACACCTCGAAGTCGGCCGGAAAGCGCCGTCCGGTCAGCCTCGGTGCGACGATCGGCTAGTTCCGTTCGACAATCGTCGTATTTGAGGCTACCGGGCTGAAGGCCGTGGGATTGGCACTGGGCGTCATCCTTGGCGTCGACTTCGGCTTTTGTTTGTTCGTCTGTTTTGAACAAAGCGCAGCCGCCTAGAAGAAACACAACCACAATCAGCGCAGCACGGCCCATCGGATGTCTCACTCTGAATAGCCATCCATCCTGCTATCCGCAGGCACTGATGGCAAGATCGCCAGTCCAAATGGTCAAAGCGGAGAGCTATTTTTTTGCTACTTAAAACAGCAAAAACATGTCTCGAATATATATCGCTATCTTCGATACATTCGATGGCGATCATACCTCCTGGCTGACCGCGGTGCGAAGTCGCATATGTCGCTCATTGACGATTCCTTGAGGGATTCTGAAAGCCACGCTGAACGGCAGGCAGATACCGCGTTCGATGCCGGCCCGCATTTGCGCTTCGTGCCGAAAGAACTCGCGGCCAAGTGCCACAAGCTGATCGACAGCTATCACACGATGCATGGCTACGGTTGCCTGCCCGACATGCTCTGGCATTCGGATGCGCGCGACATTATCGAGTGCAATCGCGATCTTATGAAGGTTTTCCGGAACGCATCGAAGTCGCGATGCGCCAAACGCGCGAACGAATCATTGCTGCTGATCGCGGCGGTCGTCGTTTCGCTGGAAGTGCTGGCCCGCGACTTCGCGGGCTGGGGCAAGCGGTTTCCCCGGGCGCGGCGCGAAGCCGAAGAGATGCTGGGCGATCTCGCGCAGCGGGAGCGCGCCTGGTTTATGGACAAGTATTTGTACCCGTCGCTCAGCATTCATCGCGAATTCGCCAACATACTCGCTCCGTCCACCGCCGAACGGGCGATGATCCGGAACTAGCGTGTTATGCATTGGAAGATAGCGGCGATCGTCATCCTTCTGGTTCTGATCCTGGTGTCCGGCTGTACCGATACACCCCACAAAAAGTGCGACTGGGTCGGTCCCGGAGCCCGGGCGGTTTACGTCTGCAAGGTACCTTCCTGATCCAATCGCAGCCCATTCGCGCTCTTCGATGAGTCGCTCAATCGCGGCGGGCGTTTCCCGCTCCTCATGAGTTAGTCGAATAGTCAGCTCGCCCGATATGAGTGAAATCTGCCGCTAAGCTATTTTCTTATTATTTGACGCAGTGCGGTAAGTGAATAATCTGAAGGCGACTCTTGATCGGAGCAACGCCGGTTGAGTGTCCGTGCTGATGGAACGGGGGTCGGAAAGCCGAAATCCGACCCCCGACTTTTTTCCAGGGCATCGGATTAATCCGCAGGAAACCCAGCGGATCAGTCTGCAATCACACCGATCTGATCATTGGCTGAAGATTCAGGATAGCGCCGAGTGGGATGAAGGCGCCCCGCCCCGCAGATCGAGTTTCTGAAGGCAAAGACCCGGTTGGCAAGGCTGTCACGAGTCTCGCATCCACAGGTAGAGACTCCACAGCACAACAATGGCCACCGCCACCAGCATCCAATTTTGCAATTGGATGCCCCAAACTGTGAATTCGCCCGCCAGTGATCGCCCCATAAAAGATATTTTATAGATATTTTTAGCCGGCGCCAGCGTCAACGAAACAGCCATGCCGCAGCGCGGCGGAGGGATCCGACACTGCGGCCAGACGTGGCGGGGATAGAATCCCAACTTGACGGATCGCGAACGGAGTAACACGCCGCGTAGGCATCGGTACAATTCTACAGCGGCCAGTATTTAATCTACTGCATCGTTCTTGCTCACCTGGAAAAAATATTCCGCTTTGTTGGCGGGTGCCGGCTTTTCATAATGAATTGGGGCCGACCAAATGATCCAAGCAAGGGGCGCAGGCAACGTGCGAATAACCACATCAATTTGCATCATTCTCAGCATGGTCGTCTGCGGCGTTGCGACGAGCCAAGCAGCCGTTCAGAGGGCGCCTGTCAAACATCACCATGTCCGCGTCGTCAAAGCACCGCAAATCAATGCGGCGCCGCATCAAGTCTGCGACTGGATCGGGCCGGGAGCCCGCGCGGTGTACCGTTGCAAGCTCGTCGATGCAGAGCCGCTCGTCGTCACACAATACAGTATGGCGCCGCAGCGAAGCTGTGACTGGATCGGGCCGGGAGCTCGCGCAGTCTATCGTTGCCGATAAAGACGCCGGCAAATCAGCGCGGCCGGGGCACGGGTGTTCAAAGTGCACCGCATGACTACCAACGCAAATGCGGGTTTATTTCGCGCCCATCTCTCGGCGATCGCGGCGGAGGCTCTCAAGCTCCATTTGCCGTCGCAGCCGCTTCGAGACCTGGTCGCAGGTTCGCTGGCCGTCACGGCGAAGCGCGACGCGGGTATCGATAATTTTGGGTACGCGTCGATGAAATTCGCCAGCGCCATCCTGATCCCGGCAGCGAAGACGCTTTTGCTGGTCGCGCTGGCCACTTTCATCGTCTTTGTCTTCAGAGACGCACTCGGAACCGTCAATCTCGTTTCGATCGTCTACTTGGTTCCCGTGCTGTTGGCGGCGCTGCGGTGGGGCACGTGGCCGGCACTGCTCGCCGCCATTGCCAGCGCCATGGCGGCCGATTTCCTTTTCTATCCGCCGCTCTACAGTTTCTGGATCTCGGATACGCAAAATATCGCCGATTTGATCGCTTTCCTGATGGTCGCATTGGTGAGCGGCAACTTGGCCGCCGGTCTTCGGCGGCGCGAACAGGAAATGCAGGATCTCTACCGGTTTTCGAGACGATTGGCGGCCTGCTTTACGACCTCGGATTTGATCCGCGCGACGCAGAGCTACCTTTCGGAAGTTCTCGGTCGCCCGACGGTCCTGGTCGACAGACAGCTCGTCGAAGACGGGTTGGCCGAGCCCGCCGGTGTGCCGAGGGACATCCAAAGCAAAGCACGAGCCGTGATCTCAGGTGGCGAGATTGCGTCCCACACGGCGCTCGATGCCGTGACGCGCCACGTCTGGCTGGTGCGCCCGGTATTGCTCGGCTCCATGAAATACGTCGTTTTCGTCGATCTCGGCACCAGTATCATGGGCACCAAGCGGAAACTCAACGGGCGTATCGACCACATTCTTACGGACGTTGCCGACAACCTCACACATCTCGATCTCGCGGATGCCATGGAAGCATTCCGGCTCCAGGCCCAAGCCGATACGCTGAAAACCGCGCTGGTCGCGACGGTGTCGCACGACTTGCGCAATCCGCTGGTCTCGATTCTGGGCGCAGCAAGCGTGCTCGATCAGATCGACGCGGTCCGGCAGAATGATCGAGCGCGATCATTGGTGGAGACCGTCCATCATGAGGCCGTTCGACTGGATGATAATATCAAAAACCTTGTCGATGCCGCGCGCATTACTACGGGGGTGGAACGGCCCGGTCCGGAGTTGAGCGATGCCGTGGACATCGTCCGTGCGGCAATCGAGCAAAAAAAGACCCAGCTCGCCGGCCACAAAGTCGAAATTATCCTTGCCGCCAATATGCCGCTGGTCCGAGTTCAAACCGCGCTCATCGAGAATGCGCTCGCTCAACTGCTCGACAACGCCGCGAAATATTCTCCGGTCGGATCGACGATCAAGATCGAGGGCCGCGGCGATCAGGAATGGGTGGTGGTGTCGGTGTCCGATCAAGGCGTCGGTCTGACGCCGGACGAACGGCCGCTCGTCGGTCAGCGGTCATTCCGGGGCGTGCGCCACGCGGCTGCAATTCGTGGATCGGGGCTTGGCCTTTGGATCGCCAATACGTTCGTTGCGGCGAACGGTGGCAGGCTCGATGCCGAAAGCGCGGGACCTGGTCTTGGAACCACTGTTCGTATTTTCCTGCCGGCCGCTCGCGCCGCAAGCCGGACGGAGCAGACTTGAGGCAACGCACGTGGGGAGAACACGATGAGATTCATTGTAGCTGTGATTAAGCCGTTCAAGCTCGACGACCTCCGTAACGCCCTGACCAAGATCGACGTTCGGGGGCTCACCGTGACCGAAGTGAAAGGCTACGGACGTCAGAAGGGTCACACGGAGATCCACTATGGCAGCGAATATGCCACGAGCTTCCTGCCAAAACTGAAAATCGAGGTCGCAGTCGAGGACAATCAGGTGGACGAAATCGTGGAGACCATCATGCAGTCCGCCAAAACCGGGCAGATAGGCGACGGCAAGATATTCATCCTGAGCCTCGAGCGCGCAATACGCATCCGCACCGGCGAGACCGACGCCGCCGCCCTCTGAAAACTCGTATCACGCCACTGGCGCTGTCACCAGATGCCGACGATGCAGATCAATGTGAAGGGCACCGCAGCAAGCCCGAGGTAAAGCCAGGTCCGAAAGGCGTGGGCATCCTTCGGGAGGGCAAAGAGCTGGAAGGCGACCCAGAGGCAAACCACGAACCCCAAAACCAGCCGGATGAGGTCACTCGGGCTGTCGTATGCCGTCCAGATGCTCGAGCTCTGGGGCATGCTGACGTGCGCGATCATGATCAGCAGCGAGACGATAAAGATTGTCCGCAGAAGAAAGCCTGCGATCAGTAGGCGCGTCGGAATTCTGGCAGCAAGCGATTCCTCGGCGGAATTTTGCCGCTCTGCCCATCGGGCCGCTCCAACGGAAATCCACGACATGGCCATTCACTCCGTCAATTCTTTTATTTTTGAGGCTTCCGTTAGCCTTCACACGAGAATTCATACGCCAATTTAGGACAGAAATATAGATTGTATATAAATATTTGCTGCAGCGCATATAGACGGTATATGTATTGCGGGGTATTTTTATAAAAATGGTGGTAGATCAGGCGTTTGCACCTGATTTTGATTAAAATTTAGGCATGGCCTTAGGGCGCACAATGCTGAGGCCAAGTCCCCATTGGCACGAAAAAGTGATCAGGAATGTGGGCTAGGCTCAGTGCTTAGGCCGGATCATTGTTCCGCTGATTCCGGCGACTGTCTTTGTCGGTCCACCGATAACTGCCGGCGCAAAGCCGAGGCGAACCACCTTGGTTCCGTTGATGATTCCGCGGTTCAGCGCGGCCGGAGCCACAGTCGGTGCGACAGTCGAAATAGCATTCGGCTGCACGACACTTGGCTGCACCCCACTTGGCCGTCCTCCAAGGCTCCCATCGGCCTTTGCGAGGCTGTCGGGGATGCTTCGATCGATGCCCGCCGCAGCAGCGGCGGAAACCGCTACGGCACCATGAGTCTTGCCGTCGCGTCCCCGACCATCCTCATGACGCACGACACGCGCGCCGACTGCATTGCGCGCAACGTCATTGCCCGCTTCCGGAGCGTTCCCGCGCCGCACCGCGGCACCGCGCGGCGCAACGGAGGTGGTCATGCTCTTCAGGTCGCGAAGCTTGTTTGGATTGGTGTTGGTGCGCCGGGACTGCACGGTAATGCGCGTATCGATCGCGTTCAGGTCTCGTGCCCGGGTTTCGACCGAACTGCGATCATTGGCGGTCGCGTCGTCGTTTGACGGGATCTTAACGCCGCCGCCTTTCGGACCTGCGACACTCCCAGTCATATTTTTTTGCTTGCCGCCCCGCTCGTCCAACCCGGCATTGTTTGGTGTGCTGGCACTGTCGTGTGCTTTGACGTCTCTCGCCTCAGGCGAGGCGCTAATTTCGGCAGGGGTATGATAGTTGGTCGTTGGCACTCCCTGCGGGTTAGGATGACCGGACATTGACCGCGAGGCGTGTTGTCCCGCGGACTGACTGAACCTCTTGGCGTGGTGAGCGCGGAAAGCCGCGCCCTTGGCGAAGGTTGCCTGCGTCGCCGCAGCGCCAAGGAGTGCGATCGCCAGGATATAAAGACCGATCCTCAGGCCGCTCTTTTTCGCCATTGAAAACATTGCCATTCCTGATCGGGGCGTCAATCGAAAGCCTCCGCCTCCGCCGCGCCGGGCTCCGCCGCAGAGGGAGCAGTATGCACCCTGCCCAGGAACAGCGACTGCAGCGCCGGCACAACCACGAGCAACATGATCGGCCCAATCAGCATGCCGGCCACAATCACGGTGGCGAGCGGGCGCTGGACCTGGCTGCCGATGCCGGTCGAGATCGCCGCCGGAAACAAGCCGATACAAGCGGATAGGCACATCATCAGGATCGGCCGCATCTGCTCTTGAACGGCATGGTACATCGCTTCGAGCGGCTCCATGCCGGTCGCCGCGACGCGGTAATAGCCGTTGATGATGAGGATGCCGCTCATCACCGACACGCCGAACAGCGAGATGAATCCGATCGCGGCCGAGATGCTGAAATCCAATCCCGAGACGTACAATCCCAAAATGCCGCCGCACACCGCAAACGGAAGTCCGAGCAATGCCAAAAAGCTGTCGCGCCACGAATTGAACAGTCCATAGAGCAGGATGACAATGAAGGCGAGAGTGATCGGCAGGATAATCAAAAGCCGTTGCTTGGCTTGTTGCAGCCATTCGAACTCGCCGGCCCATTCGATGCGGTAGCCGCTCGGCAGCTGCACGTTCTTGGCAATGCGCTCCTGCGCTTCCGCCACTGCGCCCGCGAGATCGCGGCCTCGCACGCTGAACTTGATCGGCATGAACCGCTGATTGCGCTCATGATAGATGTAGGAAGCGCCAGAATCGATGGCAATATCGGCAAGGTCGCTCAACGGAATGTAAGCGTTCGTGCTTGCCGGGGTCTGATAGCCGACCTTGATATTACGGACGGCATCGACGCTGCCGCGGTACTCGGGTGACAGCCGCACCACGACACCGAATTGGCGGTCCGCTTCCAGCAGCGTGGTCGCGACGGTTCCGCCCATTGCGGCTTGAACGACGGTATTGATGTCATTGACACTCAAGCCATAGCGCGCTGCTCTTTCGCGATCGATTTTGATATTCAAATTAGGCTGTCCGAGCACCCAAAACGCGCCGAGATCGGTAATTCCCTGCACTTGCGCCATTTCACGCATGGCCGCTTTGGCAATTCTCTCCAGAGTCGCGAGATCGGGGCCGATGACCTTGGCGGAGTTGGCGCCTTTGACGCCTGACAACCCTTCCTCGACGTTGTCTTGGATGTACTGCGAGAAGTTCATATCGATGCCGACGAATTCCTTTTCGAATTCGACCTGCAACTCGCTGATCAGCTTCGCCTTGTCCATGCCCGCCGGCCACTCGTCGAACGGTTTCAGCGGCACAAAGAACTCCGCGTTGTAGAATCCCGCCGCATCGCTGCCGTCGTCCGGACGACCGTGTTGGGAGGCCACCGTGATGACTTCAGGATGGCTAAGAATCATTTCCCGCATTTTGTTGACGATCGGCTCGCCGGCCTCCAATGAAATCGTCGGCGGCATCGATGCGCGAATCCACAGATTGCCCTCTTCCAGCGTCGGCAGGAATTCACTCCCGAGCCGCGAGCCGAGGAAGCCGCTGACAAGCAGGAAGACCAACCCGATTGCAATGGTGATCCGTCTGTTGGCCAGCGACCAACGCAGCACCGGCGTGTAGGCCGAACGCAATCCCCGTACGACGATGGTCTCGACTTCCCTGATCTCCTCCGGGAGCAACAGGGATGCGAGGCAGGGCGTCACCGTGAATGTCGCGATCAGCGCTCCCACCAGCGCATAGGCGTAGGTTCGCGCCATCGGTCCGAAAATCTGGCCTTCGACCCCCTGCATGGTGAACAATGGAATGAACGCCGCGACGATGATCGCGGTGGAGAAGAATATCGCCTTGTCGACTTGCAGGCCGCTGGCCAAAAGGAGCCGCAGCCGGTCGGTCCACGCCCGCGGGTCCGACGCATCCCTCCCGCGCGTCGGATCGGCACCCCACCTTTCCTCCGCCAATTGGTGCAGCAGCGCCTGTCTCGCTTCCGGCGTTGCCTGGAAGTTCCGGTAGATATTTTCGACCAGGATCACGGCAGCATCGACGATGATGCCGAAATCGACGGCGCCGGCTGACAGCAGATTTGCGTCCTCGCCGCGCACGACCAGGATGATGATACTGAAGAACAGCGCAAACGGGATATTGATGCCGACGATGATTGCGCTGCGCAGATCACCAAGAAAGATCCATTGAATAAGGAAAATCAGCACGCAGCCGAAGAAGAGATTGTGCAGGACCGTGTGGGTGGTGACATTGACAAGCGTGGTGCGGTCATAAAATGGGACCAGCTTCACGCCGGGGGGCAGGCTCCCGTCGCTGTTGATCTTCTGGATCTCCGCGCGCACGCGCGCGACGACGTCGTTGGTATGCAGCGTCCGATTCATGATCACGATCGCCGCAACCACGTCCTCCTCATGGTCGCGCCCGGCCTTGCCCAGCCGCGGCACGTACCCGACCGTAACTTTGCCGACATCCTTCACGAATACCGGGACGCCGTTCAATTGCGAAAGCTGGACTTTCTCGATGTCCTGGACCTTGTAGCCTTGAGTCAAATCCGTGGTGCCGCCGCTGTCCATCAGACCGACCCCGCGGATATTCACGGATTGCTGCCCGATGTTGATCGTGCGGCCGCCCACATTGACGTTGGCGTTGCCGAGCGCGCTGATCACCTGGGGCAACGTAATGTTGTAGGCATCGAGTTTGTGCAAATCGACCTCGACGTCGTATTCCTTGGTCGTGCCGCCCCAGGTATTCACCTGCACGACTCCGGGAACGGTCAGCAGGCGCCGCTGCAATATCCAATCCTGGACCGTGCGGAGATTGGTCAAACCAAAGTGCGGCGGTCCGACCAATTGATAGCGGTAGATTTCGCCAACCAGACTGCCGCCTTGAATTTGCGGCACGACATTGTTCGGCAGATTGGCGTTCTGTTGCAGGTTGATCGCGGCCTGGGTGAGAGCGAAGTAAAAATCAACGCCGTAATTGAATGTGACGCGCACAAAGGAGAGCCCGTAAAACGACGTCGAGCGAATAACATCGACCCCGGGCGTGGGCGCCAGGGCAACCTCCATCGGGATTGTGTAATACCGTTCCATCTCCTCGGCCGACAGTCCAGGAGCTTGCGCCGTGATCTCGAGGATGACGGGCGCCGGATTGGGATAGGCTTCAATATTGAGCTTGGAAAAGGCGAACAGGCCGGCGCCGAGGAACACCAGCAAACCCAGCAGGACGAGCGGGCGACGAGTCAGTCCAAAAGTCAGGAAGCCTTTGAGCACAGGTCGCCTCTCGATTCGATATTGCGTGCTTTGCCGCCCGATGCGCCTCAGTCCGCCGCCGTGGAGAGCTCGTTACTCAGGAATATCGCGCCTTCGGTGGCGACTAACTCCCCGGCTTGCACGCCTTCGAGAATCTGCCGGTAGCCGTCGTGCAACTCGCCGATCTTGACAGTCCGTTTGGTGAACCGGCGGCGGTCGGCGGTGACCCATACTGATTGCGTGCCGTCTCCCTCGCGCACCACGCCATCAAGCGCAACCGCGGGGGAACGCAACGGAGCGCCGACGTCGATGACGAAATTCGCAAACATCCCCGAACGCAGCTCGTGCTGCGGATCCTTGATCTCGGAGCGGACCAGGACGCGCCGCGTATTGGGATCGACCGTCGCGCCGATGGTGGTGATCTTCCCATCGAACACACGGCCGGCAAACGCGCCGAGCTTGACCTGCACCTGTTGGCCTATGCGGAACGCGGGACTGTCGTTCTCGGCCACATTCGCCAGCATCCACATCGTGTCGACGTCGGCCACGGTGAACGGCGCAGGTGCATTGCCGGGCTGTACGAACAGGCCCGGCGCCGCACTGCGCGCGGTGATCCGCCCGGCGATCGGGCTCGGCACGACGAGCGTCGGATCGGCCATCCGTTGCGCGACGATGTGGTCGATATCGGCGTCCGCTTTGCCGAAGATGCGCACCGCGTCGCGCGCCGCCCGCAGATTGCCTTCGGCCGTCTGCTGGTCGGAGACCGATTGTTCCAGATCGCGCTGCGAGACCGCCTGCGTCTTGTAGAGTTCTTTCAGGCGCGCCAGATTGCGCGTGGTCAGCTCCGAGACGCCCGCAGCGGCGATCAACGTCGATTCGGCCTGAAGCAGATCGGGGCTGTCGATCGTGAACAGCGTCTGGCCTTTCTTCACGTCATCGCCGACCTCGGCGAACAGCGCGATGATCCGACCCTGGTAGGGCGTGAAGACCTGCACCGCCATATTCTCATTGAAATCAATGCTGCCGACCGCCTCCTTCTCGATCGGAAACGCACGTTCCTCCACCGGCGCGACCTTGACCGAGGCCAGTTGAGTGTCGGAAAGGTCTACGCTGTCCCGGTTGGCAGCGGTTGCGTTCGGCGCGTCAGACTGCGCGGCGGGGGCAGGAGTCGTCGCGCCAGCGTTCGGAGTCGAGCCGTTGTCGGAATGCCAGGCGAAATAAACCACAGCCGCCGCGACAATGAGGGCGCCGATGATCGCTGCTTTCACGCGCCTGTCTGCTATGCGGAGACTCATCGATTGATCGCGTCCAGAGTTGTAGAGATCGCGGCGACGTATCCATTACACGACGTGGCGGTCTACTGTTATTAAACACGTAAGTTCGAGTTACCACAGCAATTGCGTTCATCACAGAAGCCAGATTGAACATGCGCTGCGCGTTTCTTCATCGCATATATTAATTTGATATTTTTTCTGCCGACATGTGGGCACAATGGATATTTATTTATTATTTTTATTCGACGCTTGCGCTTTGCGAACGCTAATGTTGGCTAGGCTATGAGCAATGCCGATTGCACTGCGGTCTGATCGAAAGAATCGCGCTGAATTGCGCACTGAATAAATCACAGTGTGACCGGGCAACAACAGACACCGTTCGATATTTCAGAAATAATGCAGAGTGCGGCGATGATGGGGAGCCGCCTTGTTCTCACCTGCCGGGTCCGGTTCAAGTTTCAAGTTAATGTCAGTCGAATATGTCGGAAGTGTCCGTTAGGTTGTTTTCAGTAAGTGCCACTGCGGTCGCGGCCGCAATGCTTTTGGCGAGTTGTGCGGTGGGGCCGGACTTTGTCCATCCCGCAGCGCCCGAGGTCACCAGGTACACGACGGAGCCGCTGGCGTCGCGGACCTCCTCGACCGACGCGCCGGGGGGCCGCACACAACGGTTCATCGCAGGCCGCGACATTCCGCAGGAGTGGTGGGCGCTGTTCAAATCGCCCGCGCTCAATGCCTTGATCGAGCAGTCGCTGAAGAATAATCCCACCCTGCAATCGGCGATCGCGACGCTGCGCGCCACCAAGGAAGCCGTCTACGCCCAGCAGGGCAAGTTCTTCCCGCTGGTCCAGGCCAATTTCAATCCGATGCGCAGCCAAACCGCCGCGTCATTGGCTCCAATCCCCACTTCGGGCGCCAGCGTCTACGACCTTTACACCGCGCAGGCGCTGGTGTCGTACACCTTCGATGTCTGGGGGCTTAATCGGCGGGAGGTCGAATCGCTTCAGGCGCTGGCCGACACGCAGCGTTTCCAGGTCGAGGCCGCTTATCTCACCCTTGCCGCAAACGTGGCGGTCGCTGCCATTACCGAAGCTTCGCTGCAGGGACAGATCGACGCCACCAACCAGCTCATTTCGATCAACACCAAAATGCTCGACGTGCTGCGGCGTCAGCTCAACGCGGGCTACGCAAATCGCAGCGAGGTGGCTGCGCAGGAAGCGGCCCTCGCGCAGGTCAAGGCGACGTTGCCGCCGCTGCGCAAGGCGTTGGCGCAGCAACGCGACCTGCTGGCGGCCCTTGCCGGCGCTTACACCAGCGAGGGCCCGCGCCAGACGTTCAAACTCGCGGATTTCCAGTTGCCAACCGATCTGCCGGTGAGCCTGCCGTCGCAGCTGATCGAGCAACGCCCTGACGTCCGCGCGGCGGCGGAGCAATTGCACTCGGCGAGCGCGCAGATCGGCGTCGCCACCGCCAACATGCTGCCGAGTTTCACCATCAACGCCAATGCCGGTTATATGAATACGACGCTCGTAAGCCTGCTCACGCCGGCGAACGCGGCCTGGATGTTGGCCGGTAATGCCACGCAGACGATATTCGACGCCGGGATGCTGCTACATACGCTGCGCGGCGCCCAGGCCACCTATGACGCGGCGTCGTGGACCTACAAGGGGACAGTGGTCGGCGCCGTACAAAACGTGACCGACTCGCTGCGCGGACTGCAGAACGATGCGGATGCACTGAGAGCGGCGCGCGATTTCGAGCGCGCCGCCAAGATCAGTTTCGATCTCGCGCGCCAGCAGATGCAGACCGGAAACGCCAATGTGCTTCTCCTGCTCAATGCCCAGCAGACTTATCTGCAGTCGGTCATTCAGGTGGTGCAAGCACAAGCCGCCCGGCTGTCCGACACAGCGGCACTGTTTCAGGCGCTCGGCGGCGGTTGGTGGAACCGCGTCGAGCCGCCCACGGAGAAGATTCTCGACGTCGGCACGGATCAGGCAGCAACGTTGGTCGACAAGCGCGACGGATTGTGAAACGAGGTGCTGCGGTGAAGACACTGCTGATAGCAAGCGTCACGTTCATCGCCGCTGCGAGCGGTGCGCTGGCGGCCGAAATCGAGCCCGTCATTACGCCCGGACCCTTTGCTCCGCCGCCGGCGTTCCCCGCGGCTCGGGTCAACGGGCCGACGGTCAGTCCCGGACCCTTCTCACCGCCGCCGGCATTTTCCGCGACCAAAGTATATGACTGGACCGGTTTCTATGTCGGCATCAACGCCGGCGATGCATTCGGCAGTTCGGACTGGAAGTCGGTTCCGGACCTCAGCAGTGGGAAGTCCGATCTTTCCGGCGCCCTCGCGGGCGGCACCGCCGGCTACAATCTGCAGACCGGCGAACCCTTTGTTCTGGGGGTGGAAGCCGACCTCGACTGGTCCGGCATCAGGGGCACGGTGCCGCCGGCATCCTGCGCACCCGATTGCGAGATCAAGGTTCCGTGGCTCGCCACCGGCCGGTTGCGGTTCGGCTACGCCTTCGACGGAATCATGCCTTACCTAACCGGCGGCGTGGCGACCGGCGACTTGAAAGCCGGCAGCATCGGCGCGCCGTTCGGTACGCAAACAGCAACCAATCTCGGATGGACTGCGGGCGGCGGTATCGAATTCGTGCTTTGGGGTCCGCTGCGCGCCAAAGTCGAATACTTGCATATCGACCTCAATGGCTTCAGTTGCAATGTGGCATGCGGCGGCGGTCCGATCTCATTTAATGTCAATGCCAATATCATCCGCGCGGGACTGAATTACAGGCTTTGGATGAATTGAGAAATAAAATCGCCCAGCGCGCCGGTCTGAATGGCCATTCAGGGACGTCCCTGTTAGGGCCGGCGTTCACGGGTACATCGAATTACCGCGCAGTCGTGCAGTCCAATGTGTTGCCGGTCCATCTGCAATTGGTCGGCGTCACGCGTTGCTCCAGTTGACTTTGTTTCGATTGGTTCTGGCTCTGTCGGCGCCGCTGCGCCTGCTGATTCTGGTCAGCTACCGCGGCCCGATCGCTTTCCTGGATCATCCTTTCCGCCTCTCGCTGCTGCTCTATCGCGTCCGGAGGAACGGCACGAAGATGGTCTCGCAGCATATCGGCCTGAAATTTCCCGTTGCTTTCGATAAATAATCTGTTGGCAACGCCGACCGGAAGATCGCCGCTTTCCAATTTATAATAAACGGCGGCACTTCTCTGGAAGAACTCGTCGCGGTATTGCGTTTCACGCGCGTCAGACGCGGAGCCGCCGGAAGGCACGATCTGTCGACATTGCAGCATTTTGGCGTGGAGTTGCGTGAGCGCGCTTCTCTCCTCCGGTGTAAGCGGCGCCTGATCGCGTAATTTTTCGGGGGTGTCGTTGCCGTCACCCAGCCACAGGCGCTTGTACACCGCGGCTGCCACAGATGAGGTGGCGACGTCGCGCGCACAGGCGGCAGCTTCCTTCATCGCCCCCTTTTCCGCCCTGTCCGCGCATGCCGTCAATGCGGGCACGGCGAGCGCGCTCATGAACAGGATACCGATACGCATTGGATACTTCCACATGGCCCCGATAGGTATATTCTGCAGTAGCAGAGCGATGGCAAGGTTATATCAGCGGGCAGCGTTTTGGCGCGCATTGGGCGTTAGCCTAAATTCTTGACGCGCGCTCAACCCGACGCGATTAATGAGCAGTCCTCGCCAGCGGCTCTCATTTCATGTTACGACCGCCGCATCGCCGCTCGACCCGCTCCTTGGCAAGAGCGAGAACAACCAGCGGAATGCGCAGGCTCCCCCCGCCTTCACCTCCGTTGCACGTTGGCCCCAGCTTTGCCATGCAATGCCGACGCTTACGACGACATTTTCTACGGACATAATCCTGGCATTTATTTAGAGTGGGGGCGATCGACCGAGAAGGATCCGCAACGTGAGACCAGTCACCATTGTCGCAATCATGATGGCGATGCTGCCAGCGACCGCTTATTCCCAACAGGGCCCATCACCGAATAAGTCGCCATGGGAGCGGAGCGCGGAACAAAAGAGGAAAGATGCCGAGGTCGATCAAGCGTATAAAGACGCAATCAAAGCCACGAAGGACAAGGGACAAGCTGCACCGACTGCGATCGACCCGTGGCAAACAGTAAGACCGGCAGCGACTGACAACGCGAAACGCTAGAGTCGACGGCTGAAGCCTGCTCGGATCAATTCCCTAAATGCATAAAATGTACTCGCCCCGGCCGATATCCCCGGCATGATGTCATACCGTTGCCTAGCCGCGCCGACGTTTCGAACGAAGGTGCGGCTTTGCGCACGGCCCCGAAGACGGGGTGCACGGCGCGACGATCGTTTCAGATGTGGTCGGCGGGCCGGGCTTATGCGGGGCGCTCGTCGGTCCCATCGCTAATTTGAATGCAGCACCGGTCTCGAACTCCACAGCCGCCACAAGCTGTGCAGTGGCGCATATCGCAGCGATCCCGACCAGTACTGCAAAAGTGATGCTGATTAGTGAGCGTCGTGCACTTCGCGACGGTCTATCGGCATACCCACGACGTCCCATGGGGCCCGCCCATATAATAGCAAAACTTCGGCGCGCTTGCGACGATAATGGGAGCAGCTGCAAGCAATTGCGATCGATGGTGGAGCCGCGCGTGTTTCACTGCTCCGCGCGTTGAATAGTCCGCCGCTTGAAGTTGGGCGGCTCCACCAAGGAGCGTGCCGAGAGCGACGCCAATCGTTGCCAACTTGCGCATGGTGAACCCTTTTTGGCTTTAGCCGGCATCAGGATGTTCGGCGAAAACCGCATATCAAATCCATGCACTTCACCGCCTGCATTGATAAAGAAATAGTAGCCACGCAGGTCACTTTCGGCCTATTCTGTTAAAGAAGTCCGCTAGCAATCGAACTGGATCGGTACGCGATCATGCCGAAAGATCGAGGCTGGCGTCCCCCGCAGCAAGCATGTTGAATCCGAACCGACTTGATTTGGGAACCCCAAATCGGGCCAGCTTAACGTCATTCCGCTCAAGACCTCTTCGTGCGGTGAGCACCAAAAGCCGCACCCTTGTCGAACGTTGCGTGCGTCGCCAAAACCCCGAGCAGGATGACCACCACAAAGCAAGGACCAATCCTCAGGGGCTCTCCATGCCATCGATCGCTCATTCGGCGGCTTGCGGCGCATTGGGCTCGCCGGCCGGCGTCGCATGGTCCGCCCGATCGAGGAACAGCGTCTGCAGAGCCGGCACGACCACGAGCAGGATGATCGGGCCGATGAACATGCCACCAACCACAACGGTCGCCAACGGCCGCTGTACCTGACTGCCGATGCCGCCTGAGACCGCGGCCGGCAGCAAGCCGATGCAGGCCGATAACGCCGTCATCAACATCGGCCGCATCCGCTGCGAAGCGGCATGAAACATGGCTTCGATGGTACCCGCGCCGCTTGCTTTGACCTCGTTGTAATAGGTCATGATGAGAATTCCGTTCATCACCGACACGCCGAATAGCGAAATGAATCCGACGGCCGCCGAGATGCTGAAATTCAGACCTGAGAAATAAAGCGCCAGCACGCCACCACCAGCCGCAAATGGAATTCCCGCAAGCACCATCAAGCTGTCGCGCAGCGAATTGAACAAGCTGTAAAGGAGTACGACGATCAAGAGGAGACTGACAGGAACAATGATCGCGAGGCGGCGCTGCGCGTTTTGTAGGTCCTCGAACTCACCCGCCCAGACGATGCGATAGCCGGACGGCAGCGTTACAGTCTTGGTGATCCGCTCCTGCGCTTCGGCAACGGCACCTGCGAGATCACGGTCGCGGACGCTGAACTTGACCGGAATGTAGCGCTCTCCCGACTCGTGATAGATATAAGACGCTCCGGTATCGAGAGTAATGTCGGCAAGCTCTCTCAGCGGAATATACGCATTAACGCCACTCGGAGTCTGATAGCCAACCTTGATATCGCCGACCGCCTCGAGGCTCGACCGATATTCGGCCGGCAATCGAACGACGACGTCGAATTGACGGTCGCCCTCCAGCAGGGACGTCGCGGCTGCGCCGCCCAGCGCCGCCTGGATCACAGTATTGACGTCGCCGGTATTGAGGCCGTAGCGAGCGGCTTTTGCGCGATCCACCTTGATATTCAGGTTCGGCTGTCCGAGCACGTGGAAGATTCCTAGGTCAGTGATCCCCTTGACCTGCTGCATTTGATGCATCACCTCGGTGGCAAGCCGCTCGATCGTCGGCAGGTCGCGGCCGATGATTTTCACCGAGTTGGCACCTTTGACACCCGAGAGCGCCTCCTCGATATTGTCCTGGATGTATTGGGAAAAGTTGAAGTCGACACCCGGCAGTTCGTCGTTGAATTCCTTCTGCAATTGAGCGATGAGCATATCTTTGGTGAAGCCACGCGGCCATTCATCGAATGATTTGAGTGGCACGAACAGCTCCACATTCGAGAACGGCGAAGCGTCGCTGCCGTCGTCGGGCCGGCCGTGCTGGGACACCGCCGTGATCACTTCAGGGTGACGGAGCAGGATTTCGCGCATCTTCGCCGCCGCCGGTTCGCCGGCTTCCAGCCCGATGGTCGGCGGCATTGCCGCTCGAATCCACAGATTGCCTTCTTCAAGCGCCGGCAGAAACTCACTGCCGAGTTGCGTCGCTAACAGCGTGACGAGGGCGAGAAATGCCACAGCCACTGCCACCATGATTTTGCGGTGGATCAACGACCAGCGCAGGATCGGCACGTAGATCGCGCGCAACGCGCGTACGACGATGGTTTCTGTTTCCTCCACGTGCTCCGGAAGCAGGAAGGAGGTCAGTACTGGCGTAATCGTGAACGTCGACAACAACGCACCGAACAGGGCCAATCCATAAGTGCGTGCCATGGGACTGAAAATCTGACCCTCGACTCCTTGCATGGTGAACAACGGTACGAACGCCGCTACCGTGATGAGGGCAGAGAAAAAAATCGCCATATCGACCTGGAGGGCGCTGCCAAGTATCAGCCGCAACCGATCGGTCCAATGCGGAGCGCTTGCCGTTCCGGCTACCCTTGTCGGATCAGCGCCAAAACGCCCCTCCGCGAGGTCGTGCAGCAGGCCCTGTCTGTCCGTCGGGCTCTGAAAATTTCGGAAAATGTTTTCGATAAGGATCACCGCCGAATCGACGATAATGCCGAAATCGACCGCACCGACCGAGAGTAAGTTGGCGTCCTGTCCCATCAGCACCATGATGATAACGGCGAAAAACAGAGCGAAGGGGATGTTGACGCCGACAATGATGGCGCTGCGCAAGTTGCCGAGGAACACCCACTGAATAATAAAGACCAGGAGACAACCGAAGAAGAGGTTGTGCAGCACCGTATGGGTGGTGACCGCCACCAGCGTCGAACGATCGTAGTAGGGAACGAGCTTGACTCCCGGCGGCAGGGTGCCGTCCCTGTTCATCTGGTCAATCTTGGTCTTGACGAGGGGAATGATATCGTTCGTGTGATAAACTCGGCCCATGACAACAATTGCCAAGGCAACGTCGCTGTCATGGTCCTTGCCGGCGATGCCAAGCCTTGGCCGGTAACCGATCGAAACCTTGGCGACATCCTTCACCTGGACCGGAACACCATTGAACTGACCGAGGACGACATTTTCGATGTCGTTCACGTGCCAGCCCTGGGTCAGATCGGCGTCGCCGCCGGAGTCCATTAACCCAATGCCGCGGATGTTCACGGACTGCTGGCCGACAGTGATCTCGCGGCCGCCGACATTGATATTGGCATTGCCGAGGGCGGCGATGATTTGCGGTATCGTGACGTTATAGGCATCGAGTTTGTGCAGATCGACATCTACATTGTACTGCTTGGTCGTGCCGCCCCACGAGTTTATCGCCACGACTCCCGGCACTGTTAACAGCCGCCGCGTGACAACCCAGTCCTGCAGGGTGCGCAGATTGGTGAGCCCGAAGTGCGGAGGACCGACAATCTGATAGCGAAAGATCTCGCCGACCAGGCTCGATTGCTGTATCTGCGGCACCTGCCCGCCCGGCAGCGTGACGTTTTGCTGCAACATCAGTTGCGCCTGGGTAAAGGCAAAGAAATAGTCGATCCCGTATTTGAACGTGACGCGGACGAACGACAGGCCGTAAAACGAGGTCGAACGAATATTGTCGACTCCGGGAGTGATGTAGAGGCCTACCTCCATCGGGATTGTGTAATAACGCTCCATCTCTTCGGCCGAGAGGCCGGGCGCCTGTGCGGTGATTTCGAGAATGACGGGCGCGGGATTCGGATAAGCCTCGATATTCAGTCGGCTAAAGGCGACGAGCCCGGCACCGATGAAGACCAACAGCCCCAGCAGGATCACAGCGCTTCGGGTGAGCCCAAAGACCAGGATGCCCTTCAGCACGGGTCACCTCCATTTTGAATGCTGCGATTGCTTGACGCCGTCATTGGCTTGCCGCGATCTCGAGCATATTGCTGAGGAAGATTGCGCCGTCGGTGGCGACCAGTTCGCCGGGCTTCAGGCCTTCGAGAATTCGCCGGTAGCCGTCGCGCTGGCCGCCGATCTTGACTGTTCGCATGGTGAACCGATGGCGGTCGGAAGTAGCCCAGACCGTTTGCGTGCCGTCACTCTCACGCACTACGCCATCAAGCGGAACCGCAAGGGAACGGGCAGGCGCGTCGATGCTGATGTTAAAATTCGCGAACATTCCCGAGCGCAGCTCGTGCTGCGGATCGTTGATCTCCGAGCGGACCAGGACGCGACGGGTATTAGGATCGACCGTTGCGCCGACCGTAGTAACCTTTCCGTCAAAAACCCGATCGGGAAAGGCGCTGACCTTGACGTGCACTTCTTGGCCGACACGGAACGCTGGGCTGTCGGTCTCCGCCACATTCGCCACCATCCACATCGTCTCGATGTCGGCCACGGTGTAGGGCGCAGGTGCGTTGCCGGGTTGTACGAACAGGCCCGGCGCGGCACTGCGCGCCGTGATCCGACCATCGATCGGACTCGGCACGACGAGCATCGGGTCGGCCATTCGTTGCGCGACGATGTGGTCGATATCCGCGTCCGTTTTGCCGAAGAGGCGCACCGCGTCGCGCGCCGCCCGCAGGCTGCCTTCGGCCGTCTGCTGATCGGAGACCGCCTGTTCCAGATCGTGCTGTGATACGGCGCGCGTCGTGTAAAGCTCTTGCAAACGCGCCAGATTACGGGTGGTTAACTCCATCACCCCCGCCGCGGCGATTAAGTTCGACTCCGCCGACAGCAGATCGGGGCTGTCGATCGTGAACAGCGTTTGGCCTTTCTTCACGTCATCCCCGACCTCGGCGAACAGCGCGATGATCCGACCCTGGTAGGGCGTGAAGACCTGCACCTCAAAATCCTCGTTGAAATCGATGCTGCCGACTGCCTCCTTCTCAATCGGAAACACGCGCACCTCCACCGGCGCGACCTTGACCGAGGCGAGTTGGGATTCCGATAGGTCTACGCTGGCCTGGTCGGCAGTGGTTGCGTTCGGCGCGTTGGACAGCGCGTCATGGGCAGGAGTCGTTGCGCTGGTGTCCGAGGTGGAGCCGTTGCCGAACTGCCGCGCGAAATACACAATGCCCGCCACGGCAACGAGGGCGCAGATGATCGCCAGTTTCACTCGGCTGTTTGCTATGCGGGGATTCATCGACAGCTCGCGTCCAGAGATTCGGAGATCGCTGCGACATATCCATTCCATGACGCCGCGGTCCACTGTGATTAATCACGGACGTTTCAATCATCACAGCAATTGCCTTGATCACAGAAGTCGGATTGATCATGCGCTCCTGCACAATATTCGTCTTTTCTCGCTGACGGTCTGCCGACTGCGCTTTGTTTGGGCGGATCACCTCCACTGTTCCGTATGCATGAAGGCCGCGACAGCATATAGAAATGATAACAATTTCTGGCTCTTTCCGCGCTTTTGCTTTAATTGTCGCCACTCGCGCGGCTGCATGATCACTCTTGCTGCAGCCGAGCGTTTTCACAGAGATGGAATACAGAACAGAGCGGCACATTCACCCCGCGCTTCGCAGTATTTTCTGAAGAGGCGGCGCATTATCCAATGCGGCACAGGGTTTGCTTGTTGAAGCGCGTGTGTTCCTCCGGCGTGATGCCGATCATTTCCTGCGACGAAGACGCAGCGTACGGGACCGAACCATGCAGGATGATCGCACGTCACTCTTTTTTCCGGAAGGCGATATTCCTTGTCAGCTATCCTAGATCCGCGCCCAGTGCGCGCCCTAAGTGTGCGCCTGCCGAACAACGACGTTGTCACGGCTCACCTCCGACGCAGAGCCCGGTGGGCGAATATCGTAACGGCTAACGCCATGCCGGTAGCAGTAACGCTCATGCTCGTATGGCTGGCAACAATCGGGCTCGTTGTTCTCAGCGACTTTGTTTCGCTGAAACTCATCGTGCCCGTTTATATGCTTCCGGTAGTCGGCGTAGCAGCGCAGTGGGGCATTCTGTCGGCGCTTGTAGCCGCAGCGACGGGTGCCGCAGCGGCGGATTTTTTCTTCTTCCCGCCGCCGACTAGCTTCTGGCACAGCAATCCACAGCCCGCCTTCGATCTAGCTCTGCTCGTTTTCATTGCTGTTGTCATAAGCAACTTGGCCACGCGCCTCAGGAGCGATGAGCATACCCCGATATCCGCAAACGCGACCAGTGAGCCCCCTGCCTTCTCGCAGGACCTCGCTACCTGCCCGACTGGCGGTACCCTTCAAGCCGAAAGTCTAAGCACAAACCAGGCATGACAGCGTCGTGGTGGCAACCCAATTGCCGTGACTGTCCACGCCGATAAAGAATGACTTATCCAGCCGTCAAACGGAGGGCAGTTCTCTATATGCCACGTTTATGACGGGCATCGTGGTTCCGTCTCGATTTCATATGCGGTCATGGGCACATTTGCGGCACTGGTCGCATCATCACGTGCTAGCAGGGGGTAAGGCAACCTAGGTGGAAATGAAACTGATCTCAGGCAGCGGCAGAATGTCTTGACCGAGAGTGGGATCGCGACGAGCACCGCAAGGCTGAAAGCAAGCTCAGGCATCAGCCCTGCACGCTTTGAAAACAAAGCAGAACAAAAGCATTCCAAACAAATATTGTTAGATATTCTTTCCGTACATCGTTCGAGCCAGGAAGTGGTATCACAATATGTAAGCTAGTTTGGCCATGACCGGCGCCAAACGATCGCCGTTCGACCATAAATGGGCTTCGCTTTTTGATAAATGTCAACTCGGCTCGCCACCCTAGATGTTACGAAACCTATGACAATGCGAGGAGAACTCCGATGGCGTTCACCGCACTCATGTCTGTCCTTCTGATCGCCAGCTATGCGCTGATGCTCGGCTTTGTGAAGTTCACTGAGACTCTTATTGCCAGGCCGGAATTCGTATCGCGAAGCGAAAACGACTCCGCGAGAGCCAACGAAGCCGAGGGCGGGATGTGAGAATCGCGACGATCAAGTCGGCGTCACCATCTGAACCGCAACGGAGATCGCCATGGCGTCGGTCTATGTTCTCACCATTCTTGTGGGTCTGCTGGTGATTTATCTGTTTTACGCGGTCATTAATCCCCAAAAATTCTAGTCCTTGTACGCAAAAACGCTGGAGCGCGGAACCTTCGGAGATTTTCAAATGGCCCCCTCGGCTTGGCTGCAGATTGCGCTCACTTTGCTCGCAATCTTTCTGCTCAGCATTCCGACCGGGCGCTACATGGCCCGAATCGTGATGGGCCAGAAGACGTTGTTCGACCGGGTGTCCGATCCAATCGATAACGCAATATATTTCCTTATCGGCCGCAAGGTGACCAGCCAGGCGATGACCTGGAAGACTTACACCGTCCACATGCTGGCGACGAACCTGGTGATGGCGCTGATCATTTTCGCCGTCTATTCGTTCCAGGACCATTTGCCGCTCAATCAGTTGAATTTCGGCGGCATGGAGGCGTTTCAGGCCTTCAACACGGCCATCAGCTTCATCACCAACACCAATTGGCAAAGCTATAGCGGCGAGACCACGCTGTCGAATTTCAGCCAGATGGGCGGCATTACCTTCCCGATGTTCACATCGGCAACGACAGGCTTCGTCGTCGCGATGGCGTGGATTCGCGCGTTCACCGTCGACAACGGCGGCTCCGATCTCGGCAATTTCTACCGCGACTTTATACGTTTCATAACCCGGGTGCTGCTGCCGATCTGTTTCGTGATCTCCCTCGTGATGATCAGCCAAGGCGCCGTGCAGACACTCGATGCCAGCATCTTCGCCCACACGCTGCAGGGAGGCGATCAGACAATCGTCGTCGGACCCGTCGCCTCGCAAGGCACGATCGAACTCGTCGGCACTAATGGCGGCGGCTTCTACAACGTCAACGCCGCGCATCCCTTCCAGAACCCGACGCCGATCACGAATATCATTCTCATCGTGCTGATGGCGCTTCTACCCGCCGCGATCATCGTGACCTTCGGCGAAATGATCGGCAACCGTCGGCAAGGCTGGGTGCTCTACGGTGTGATGGGCACGCTGATGGTGCTGTTTCTGCTGCTTTGCGTCCTGCCCGAGCAAAGCGGCACACCGATACTTACGCACGCCGGCATCGACACCAGCGCCACCGCGGACCAGCCCGGCGGCAATATGGAGGGCAAGGAGGTTCGCTTCGGCATCGCCGCAAGCAGCCTTTTTGCCGACATCACGACCGGCTTTACGACCGGCGCGGTGAACTCCGCTCATGACAGCTACACGCCGCTGCCCGGCATATCGATGTTTGGCCAGATGATGCTGCAGTGCGTGTTTGGCGGCAAGGGCGTCGGATTTTTGAATGGCCTGATTTATGGACTGATCGCCGTGTTCGTGGCGGGGCTGATGGTCGGCCGCACGCCGGAGTTCCTCGGCAAAAAAATCGAGACGCAGGAGATCATTCTCGTTTCGCTCGCGCTGCTGATCCATCCGCTCGTGATTCTGTCCTCGACCGGCTGGTCGATGCTTGCTCCCTATGCGCTGTCGTCACTCGGCAACAACGGCATTCACGGCTATTCAGAGGTGCTTTACGCCTTCACCTCGGGCGCGGCAGACAACGGCTCGGCATTCGCCGGCCTCAATTCCAATACTCCTTGGTTCAACCTCGCCCTCGCCGGCGTCATTTTTATCGGCCGCTACCCGCCCATCATCTTCCTTATGGGCGTGGCTGGATCGATCGCCCGCAAGCCGACAACGCCGCCGACAACGAGCACGCTTCGCACCGACACGGTGATGTTCGGCGTATTCTGGCTTGCCACCATCCTGATTGTCGGGGCGCTGACCTTCTTCCCGGCCCTGGTACTCGGACCAATTGCCGAATATTTCGCCATGAAGAGCGGCCTCACATTCTGATCGCCAGCGCACGCGATCCATTGTCCTGCTGGAGAAAACCATGGCACCCAGAACAAAAAGCAGCGCAGGCCCCGGGCCGCTGGGCGCAGCGTTCCGTGGTGTGCGAGTCCAAGGCGGCTATACGGTCGACTTGTTCTTACAGGCGTTGAAGGACTCGCTCGCCAAATTCGACCCGCGCACGCAAATCCGCAATCCGGTCATGTTCGTCGTGTGGGTCGGCACGCTGCTGACACTGGCCCTGACGATCCAACCGGATTTGTTCGGTTCGTCGAACGCATCCCGCCTCTATAACGCCACCGTCACCGTCGTGCTCGCTCTGACCGTATGGTTTGCCAATTTCGCAGAAGCTCTCGCCGAGGGACGCGGCAAGGCGAAAGCGACCGCGCTGCGGCAGACCCGATCCGACCTGGTCGGCATGCGCGTGCTGGATGGTGGTGGCACGGAGAAGGTCCCGGCCGCGGAGCTGCGCAAGGGCGATCTCATCCGGGTGGAGAAGAACGATGTGGTGCCGGCCGACGGCGATGTGGTCGAGGGTCTGGCCTATGTCAACGAATCCGCCATCACCGGCGAATCCGCACCGGTCTTGAAAGAGGCCGGCACCGACATGTTCTCGTCGGTCACTGCGGGAACAACCGTCATTTCGGACTGGCTGAAGGTGCGCGTTTCCGTCGATCCAGGCGCGTCTTTCCTCGATCGCATCATCCACCTCGTTGAAGGCGCCAAGCGGCAAAAGACGCCGAACGAAATCGCGCTTACCGTCCTGCTGACCGTCCTGACGCTGATCTTCGTCATCGTCGTGGCGGCAATGGCGCCGGTTGCCGCCTATCTACAGGCGCAGATCAATGTCGCCGATCTGGTTGCGCTCCTGGTCGCGTTGATCCCGACGACGATCGCGGCGCTCCTATCCGCCATCGGCATCGCCGGGATGGACCGCACCATGCGGTTCAACGTGCTCGCGATGTCCGGGAAAGCGGTCGAGACCGCTGGCGACGTTCAGACGCTGCTTCTCGACAAGACCGGAACGATTACCACAGGCGATCGCGAGGCAACCGATTTCATTCCCGTTGTTGGCACGCCGCCCGGCGAGTTGGTTCAAGCAGCGTTTCTTGCATCCCACTTCGATACGACGCCGGAGGGCCGATCCGTCATTGCAAACAGCGCTTCGCGGGGTGCTCGGCCGCTGCCAGGCCTCGACGCGGCCACAGGTCTGGAATTTTCAGCGCAGACCCGCATGAGCGGTACCGACCTGCCCGACGGCACGGTCATTCGCAAGGGCGCAGTGAGCGCAGTGGTCCGCCACGTTCTCGAACGGTTTGGTACATCGGCCCCGCCGGACCTGCAGACAATCGCGGATAACGTCTCGAGGAAAGGAGCGACGCCGCTTGCCGTCAGCGTCAATGGCGCCGTCGTCGGTATTGTCGTGCTCTCGGATAGGCTGAAGCCGGGCATACGCGAGCGCATCGCCGAGCTCCGCAAAATGGCCGTCCGTACTATCATGGTCACCGGCGACAATCCGGTGACTGCCCGCACCATCGCGGCCGAGGCCGGCGTCGACGAGTTCGTCGCTGAGGTTACTCCGGAACAGAAGCTGCAGCTGGTGCGCCGCGAACAGAGTCAAGGACGGCTCGTGGCGATGACCGGCGACGGCACGAATGACGCACCCGCCTTGGCGCAGGCCGATGTTGGCCTGGCGATGAATTCTGGAACCATGGCGGCCAAGGAAGCGGCCAATCTCGTCGATCTTGATTCCGATCCAACCAAGCTCACCGACCTCGTCGCGATCGGCAGGCAAATGCTGATCACGCGCGGTGCGCTGACGACGTTCTCCATCGCGAACGACGTGGCGAAATATTTTGCCATCATCCCCGCGATGTTCATCCTCGCCCTGCCGGGTCTGTCGGCACTCAACATCATGAGCTTGACGACACCGCGCAGCGCGGTTCTCTCGGCGTTGATCTTCAACGCCCTGATCATTCCGCTGCTCATTCCGCTGGCGCTGCGCGGCGTGCGGTTCCGGGTTCAAACCGCGGAAACTCTATTCCACCGCAACCTTTGGATTTACGGCGTCGGCGGGCTGGTCGCGCCCTTCGTCGGCATCAAGCTGATCGATCTGTTGATCGCACCGCTGCTTTGAAAGGAGCCTGACATGCTCGATTACGTCAGTGGCGCAGTGCGCGCTTCTCTGGTGACTTTCGCGCTTTGCGGCTTCGCCTATCCCCTCGCCGTCACGGGTATCGGTCAACTGCTGATGTCCTATCAGGCAAATGGCAGCGTCGTGGAGAGCGCCAACGGCCGGATCATCGGTTCACAACTGATCGGGCAGCAGTGGAGCGATCCACAATGGTTCCACGGCCGCCCATCGGCAACAGTCGCTCCCGATCCCAAGGATCCGACCAAGAATGTCGATGCGCCCTACAACGCCGCGAACACGACAGCCTCGAACCTGGGTCCCACGAGTTCCGCTATCCAGGACCGCTTGACCGCCGACCGTAAGGCGCTGGAGGACAGTCAACCCGAACTCGCGGGCAGACTGCTGCCTGCGGACATGCTGACGACCTCGGCATCGGGTCTCGACCCCGACATCACCCCCGCCAATGCTTCTCTTCAGGTGGCGCGTATAGCCAAGGCTCGCGACGTGCCGCCCGGGCAAATTACGACGCTGGTCGAGCAGCACACCACGCCCCGCAGCCTTTGGATTTTCGGCGAGCCGCGGGTCAATGTTCTCGATCTCAATCTCGCGTTGGAGAAGGCCTTCCCAAAAAAATAGCAGCAAGTCGATCAGAGCGTAAAGATTGGACAGCGAGATTATGCCCAGGGTCGGTGAAGTGCGGCGCGGCCGCCTGAAGATCTTCCTGGGCGCCGCCCCCGGTGTCGGGAAAACCTATGAAATGCTACGGGCGGCGCGATCGCGACGCGAGAGCGGCGTCGATGTCGTGGTAGGTTTGATCGAAATGCACGGGCGGCAAGGCACCGAACAACAACTTCACGAATTCGAGGTAATCCCGCGCAAACAAATCGAATACAAGGGGCATGTGCTCGAGGAAATGGATATCGATGCTCTTCTCGAACGGAAGCCCGGCCTCGTCATCGTCGACGAGTTGGCACACAGCAACGTGCCAGGATGCCGAAACTCCAAGCGCTATCTTGATGTCCAGGAACTTGTCGAAGCGGGGATCGATGTTTTCACCACACTGAATGTCCAACACATCGACAGTCTCAATGAAATCGTCGCCAAGACCATATGGACCGTGGTACGCGAGACTGTCCCGGACACCATCCTTGATTTGGCCGACGAGATCGAAGTCGTCGATTTATCTCCTGCCGATCTGATTGAAAGGCTCAAGGAACGCAAAGTCGATCTCCCGGGACATCCTGACTCCGCACCTCATGGCTTTTTCTCGGAACGGAATCTCACCGGTTTGCGCGCGCTCGCGCTCCGATACGCTAAAAAGCCACCAACGCGGCGGGTCCTTGTGCCATTCGACGGATCGCGAAGCGCAATTCATGCGGTCCAGCATGTTGTCGCCCTGGCCAGGGCTGGCCATCGCGGCACTATCTTGTTGCTGAACGTTCAAGCCCTTCCTACAAAACACTCGTCATCAGGCGCCGATTTAGGCGTGGAGGTCCGGGCAGCAGGAGAGGCTATACTTAGAGAGGCTTCGCAGCTGCTCGATGTGCAGCATATTCCTCATCGATGCGAGGTCCTTGCCGGTAGGCCGCCGGAGGCGATTGCCGCCGCCGTCGACCGGCACCAAATCGACCTCATCGTCATGGGGTCAACCGGCGTGGGAAGCTTGGCGCGCTTTTTCTTGGGATCTGTCGCAATGGCCGTGGCCCGAGAATCCAAGGTCCCCGTTACGCTCGTTAAGTAATGCCAAGTTGCCGCAACAGTATTGGAACCCGTGTGAGCGCAGCAAGGTCACGCTGGCGACGATCTCGTGGCTGCTTTGCTCCTCCTAAATCGCGGGCGCCCAGCATAATCGTTCTCTGGCTAATTCTGAATGTACCGCTGATTTCCATCTTGCGCCGAAACGATCTCGCCTGCTCTTGAGCGGCGGCAGGGGACCTTGCTCTCATCGAGCCCCAGCATGCCTCAATCCAACTCCAATGAGGACCTTGAGTAGCTTACGCAAAGCCAGGAAGGTGCACGGGTGTGAACGAAACAAAACGAAACATTTCGCAACATTCCGAAGCATATTTCGCACAAAATTGCATTGTTTTGCATAGGGATTTTTTTAAAGCGATTTGAAGCAGATTGCAGCATTTTGCAGCGTTTTGCAGAGGCAGGCTGACGCTGATTAAGTTGGCGAGACGAGATCGGCTACGTCCCCTGCTGGTGACGGAGATAGCGATCCGCGGCGGGACGGCGGTCCAACTTCACGACGGTGCGCGGCAGTCAAGGCTCGTCGACCGCGAAGCGGCGCGCCGAAGGCGCGGCCTTGACGGCCGCGGCGACGGCGTGACCACAATTTGACCTACACGTCCAGTTTCCTGATGTCCTCAGTTTGCTGCGTCACGCGAGAATAACTCTCCGGCGCGAGTTACTTCGTAGCCGATCGCCCTATAGCCGACCTCTCGCTTCGCAGCCATTTTCGCCAGGATAGGCTCCCGCTCGTCAACGTAATCGTAAATCAGAACCTCTCTCTTCGCCGCATGGAATCGGTGAAGCCGCCCTGCATATTGCGCGAGGGTCCCGCGCCATGAGATGGGCATCGTGAGAAACAGGGTATCGAGGCGCGCATCATCGAAGCCCTCGCCGAGATAGCGACCGGTCGCCACAATGACGCGCTCCTCGTCGTCTGGCACCGACTTGAGGGCTTCTGTTGCTTGCTTGAATTCCTTGGCTCGCATGCCGCCCTTCAGAACAATGACGTTTTTCGCGAATCGACACAGACGTTCTACAATTGCCCGCAGATGATCCTTCCGCTCGGTGATCACGATGGGGGAACGTCGGGCCTCCAAGGCCGACAGAACATCGTCAAAAATCATCTCGTTTCGCATTTCGTCACAGGAGAGGAGCCGGTAGAGGTTTTGGATCGGCAATTGCGCGCCAGTTTCGTGGCGGGCGGTACGGAACGAGGTCGCGCGGCGAATAACGCGGTGCTTAAATGGCCGGGAGGCTGCTTGCCTTCTTGCGTCCACCCGATGCCGGATCGGACCACACTGCATGAAGATGATTGGACGGTGGCCGTCCTTCCGCGTGACGGTAGCGGACAGGCCGAGTACGTATTTGGCCTTTGCGGCTCTAGCGACGGCCTCGAAACTGACAGCGGACAAGTGGTGGCATTCGTCGACGACGAGGTGCCCATAATTGGCGACGAGATCAGATACCTCGCCTTTCTTCACCAAGCTCTGAAGAATGGCAACATCGACAATACCGGTAGGCCGCTTTTTTCCTCCACCTACTACTCCAATGCGTTCGGTTCCGATGTCAAGAAATGTGGATAGCCTTGCCAACCACTGATCCAACAACTGCCGGCGATGGACCAAGATCAGCGTATTTCTGCCGCGCAACGCTATGAGCTTGATGGCGACTACCGTCTTCCCAAAGGCCGTCGTTGCCGCGAGCACCCCAGTGTCGTGCGCCATTAACGCATCAGCAGCAATCGCTTGTTCCGCAGTGAGCGTTCCGAGAAAATGGCCGACGATGGCAGTGCCAGTTTGACGTTCATCGCGAACCTCTGCCCGGATACTGCAAGTCGCGAAAAGATTGAGTGCGGCGTCGAAACAACCGCGTGGCAGCGCTACGTGTTTAGGAAATAGTTCGGCACACGAAATCACACGGGGTTTGCCGTAGGTTGGCAACCGCATTGCCTGAGCGGCGTAAAATTCCGGGTTTTGAAAGGCGGCGAGATGGATCAGCCGATTGGCTAGTGCAGGCGCCAGGGCTGTTCGGTCGATGTACACTTGGTTGCCCAACACAACGTCTGCCTTCTCCGGCATCGGCCCGACGAGCGGCGCTTCGGGTCGACTTCGGGAAGTTGGAGCTATCCAAGGCTTTTCGTCATCGTCATCGAGCGGAAGGCGTACTCCGACAATCCGTCCGGCAGCTGAGGCCTGCTCAACGATTGTCGCTATTTCGGCCCGGCTCATGCGAGGAATACCCGCCAGAAATGCCCACTGATCCTCATAAGGCTGCAATTAATCATCGACAAAGATGCTATTGCCATGCGGCCGTGGTTCACCCTGCAGAGGCAGCGCGATCAGATTGCCGAACCCTCCGGCGGGCATCGTGTCCTGACTCGGGAACAAACCGTCGTATGACTCAAAACCGATGTCAGGGTAGCGCTCCATTGTCTCGGTTATCAGATGGGCACCGAGCCTGCGGGCCTCGACCGCCGGCACCGGCTCGGCGAAGAATATCCAGGCATGGGCTCCATGGCCGGATCGGGAGCGCTCGATGACTGCCGGTACATTCTTTTCGAGGCACGTGGCCATGAACGCCAGCGCGTCGCGTTCCCAGGACTCTTTGTCGAAATCGGCCGCCAAGAGCCAGCAGGTCTCATCCGGCATTAGCACGTAAACGCCGGCGACAAACGCTTCTGATCGACCCGGCTTCGACAGATCACGCCCTCGCAAATGGCTTTCGATAACGTCGTCAGTTACCGGCACAAATGCTTGGTGCTGACAATCGGTGCACTTGATCCGAGGCTTTTCACAGATCCCACGAGCCCATTCATTGCGGCACACCGGGGCGTATCCACTCTTACCGGTCTTTGGATTGTCCCAGCGGCGCGGGAAGACATCCTCGCGGCCACGGAACAGCGAGCGAAATAAGGCTATCTTCTGGGCGTTGGAGAATGTCGATGCAGTATCGGTATGCTCCGTCGCCTGCGATACCGTCGCAGTTTGCAATTCAGCCTGGCTTCGCAGCTTGAGGTCTTGGAGCGCTGCAAAAACGCTCGCGCGCTCCCGATCGAGTGCAGCGAGACGCCGTTCGATCTCCGCGATTTCAACCGCCAGGGATTTCTGCATCGCGTTTTCTTCAGCGCCCCGACGTCACACGGAATGCCGCGGCACGGCACTATGGCCCCTCAGCCGCAGGATTTGAACTCATAATCGCCGCGTCAGCTGACCCGCTGGCCTTGTGCCGGGTCGTGTCCACGATTGCCGGTGCTGGGCGGCATCGGCCGCTTTGCGTTCGGCACCAGGGCGCCGCTGACACGATTTTGCAGCTTTAGTGCGTGGGGTGTGAAGTCCATTTGATGTGGTCTTTTATTGGTACTTCAGTGGCCCTGTGTGGCCCTGTGTGGCCTCGTGTGGTTCCGAGTGGTCTTTATCAGATTTGTTGGCTCTCAATTGGCGGCCTTTGGTGAGCGCTGGGTGCCGCAGCGGTGAGCGGTACCGCGATTCTCCCGAGCCGCCGTGGTGGGACGACCGCTACCATCGCCCGGGTCCAACGTGGCCGTGTAACGCCCGGAGGGCCGCGTGGAAGGGCAGCGGACGCGAGGGGGCGTCATTTTTGTGTCAAACCATGCGGGAGCACTTCAGCACCGGATCGGTTCCGTTCCGGAAGGCCTACCTGCAATCGCTTATCGACGTAATCGAGGTCGACGACCGCCAAATCCGGATCAAGGGCAGCAAGGACCTGCTGGAAAAAGCAGTCCTCGCCAGCCAAAACGGCCAGTCGGGGTGTTCGCAGATGAGTACTGGGTGGCGCGCCCGAAGAGATTCGAACTCCTGACCCCCAGATTCGTAGTCTGGTGCTCTATCCAGCTGAGCTACGGGCGCAATGCGCGGTTTAGCTATAGGCTTCGGCGCGTATTGGCAAGGCGGG